>Ga0255054_10000026_pt1 | contig 60924 bp, 69 predicted proteins | sample JV7_2_23_MG_FD_188634 | JGI IMG/M metagenome (GOLD analysis project Ga0255054, IMG submission 188634) | Seawater microbial communities from Jervis Inlet, British Columbia, Canada - JV7_2_23 | ecosystem: Environmental > Aquatic > Marine > Inlet | place: Canada: British Columbia | collected... | reverse complement strand
GCTTTTTGTATCGCAAGCTGCTATATTTCATATTGGCCGAAGGACATTCGGTATCAGCCTGTGGAGTGGAGACGTTGGTCGCCACCGAGAAGCAGGAACTCCAAACACGAAAGCCCCTCAGGGTATAAGTTGGAGAATCCCCGCGCTTTAGCGATGGGGAGTTGTCAAGATTCTATAGAATTTTCTCTTGCCAATTTTAAGAATTAAGTCGCTTTTCTTGCTCAAGTCTATTTTGAAAACAACGTCTTCGATTCTTTTCCCGTCAAGATAAACTCCTCCTTGGCGGATTACCCTTTTTGCCTCTTTTCTTGAAGGGAAAATGCTTCGTTCGACCAGCAGATCAATAAGGGGAACTACGGTTACCACGGCCTCAACTTTAGTTTTGTCTTTAACTTTACCTTTGGGTTCTATTTTTTTCCCGATTTTTATTTCTATATCTTCAATTTTTGTAGGAAGCTCTTTCTCCTTGAATATTCTTTCAAATTCCTGCAAAGCTTTTTTTGCCTTTTCCTTTCCCCAAAAATCAGATGCGATGGACAGGGACAATCTTGATTTGAGGTCCTTAGGATTGATTTTTTCTTCTTTGACCTCTTTTTTCCATTTTTCAATCTGGGAGAGGGATTCGTCTGTTAGAAGCTCGTAGTAGCGAAACATCAAAGGATCTGAGATGGACATGACTTTTCCGTAAATTTCCGAAGGGGGTTCAGTAATTCCAATATAATTGTTTAAAGATTTGCTCATTTTCTCCACGCCAGTCAAGCCTTCCAACAGGGGAGTTGTCATGATCACCTGGGGCTCCTGCTTAAATGCCCTCTGTATTTCACGGCCGACGAGGAGATTAAATTTTTGGTCTGTTCCGCCGAGCTCCACGTCTGCTCTTAATGCAACAGAATCATAAGCCTGCATGAGAGGGTAGAGGATTTCATGGACGGATATGGGTTTGTTATTTTTCAGGCGGTTAGTAAAATCATCTCTTTCCAGTATCCGGGCCACTGTGTATTTAGAGGTAAGGTTAATAATATCAGTGCTAGTCAGTTTTCCTAGCCATCGAGAATTAAAATCGATGATCGTTTTTTCAGGATCGAGAATCTTGAATATCTGCTTCTTGTAGGTATCAGCATTTTTATTGATCTCTTCTCTAGTCATAGGAGGGCGGGTGGCCGATCTTCCAGAGGGATCGCCGATAAGCCCGGTAAAGTCGCCGATGAGAAAGATCACATCATGGCCTAAGTCCTGAAAGTGCTTCATCTTGCGCAAGAGCACAATGTGGCCTAAATGAATATCCGGGGCGGTGGGATCAAATCCCGCTTTAACTTTTAAAGGCTTATTTTTCTTGAGAGAACGGGCCAGTTTGGCTTTTAGCTCTTTTTCCTGAATAATATCCACACAGCCTTTTTTTAGGTATTCAAATTGTTCTTCAACTGATTTCATTGTCTTTTCTTTGGTGGGGATCTATTTTATATACACTCTTCTTCCCCTCACCTCAAGTCTCCCATCAAAATAGAGCCTTACCGCTTCGGAATAGATTTTATGTTCTTCCTTTAGGATTCTATCGCTCAGAGTTTCCTCTATATCATCCTGAATGACGGGCACTACTGCCTGAACGATGATTGGGCCCATGTCCACATCCTCGGAAACAAAATGGACAGTAGCTCCTGAATATCTGACTCCCCAATCAATAGCTTTTTTTTGAACATGCAGGCCAGGAAAAGAGGGGAGAAGTGCTGGATGAATATTAATGATAGCGTTCTTAAACTCGCGACAAAGGGAGGGGCCTAAAATTTTCATGTAACCTGCTAAACAGATTAGATCCACATCTCTCTTTCTGAGTTCCTTGATAATCTCTTTCTCATAATCTTCGCGGCTCGAATAGGCTTTTGGGTCGAGGAAGAGAGTTTCAAGATTTCGGTCCTGGGCCGTCTTAAGTCCTGGCGCATCTTCTTTATTGCTGAAGACGAGGGCGATCTCGCAATTCATTTTTCCGGCAAGGATGGAATCGTGAATGGCTCTAAAATTTGAGCCCCGGCCAGAAATAAAAACTGCAATTTTCCCCTTTTTTTTGGGGCTTAAAAAAACCTCTCCAGTCATCTTGCTTTCCTTACTTAATTAAACTTTTTCCTTCGGTCCATTACACAGTTATTCAGTTTATCTTTTATCAAAAAAACTTTCAATTTTTTTATTGCTTTATAAAAAAAGGGGACAGGCTACTTTTTTCAAAAAGGAGGTTGCTTTTTCTTAACGTTAAAGTCTGATATCTCAAACTCAATTATTTTTTGTAGGATTAAAAGGTGGGCTTGATAAATCAAGCCCCTACAAAGTGGAAAAATTAGCCTTTCCCCGTTCCCCTTTTTTTCGATTAGTGGATTATCAGACAAAACGCTTTGCAGAACTCTTTATTTCACCTGAAAAATATCAGGAATAGCCTCTTTCCAAGCCTTATAGGCTTCATTAACAGGAATGTCGATAATTTTCTTATTGGAATGATAAATAATAATCCTATCCCCACCAGTCTTTCCTAAAACAGTTGCTTTAACTTTTCTTTTTTTTGCAAGATTAAGTAGTTTTTTAACTTTTTGGTTGCTAGATGAAACTACTATTCTGGATTGAGTTTCTCCAAACAGGAGCGCATCTGGCCGCATATCATCTTGAAGAGCAAGGCTAAAACCGATTTTTTGAGGACTTAACAATGAACATTCTGCAAGAGAAATACTAAGGCCTCCTTCCGAGATATCATGAGCAGATTCGATGAGGCTCTTAGAAATTGTTTCCAAGCAGAATTCCTGAATTCGTTTTTCTTCTTTCAAGTCGATTTGCGGAGGAATACCCTTTTCCATATTAAAAACGCACTTGAGGTATTCAGAGCAACCCAGTTCTTCTTTGTTTTCTCCCAGAAGGATCACTGAATCTCCTTCCTTCTTGAATCCAGGACTGACCGCTCTGCTCACATCATCCACAATTCCGACCACGCCGAGCACAGGAGATGGATAGATCGAGATTCCTTCTGTGTCGTTGTAAAAACTTACGTTTCCTCCGGTAACAGGAATATTAAAAGCACTGCATGCTTGGGCTATTCCTTCGACAACTTCCTTAAATTGCCACATTATTTCTGGTTTTTCCGGATTGCCAAAGTTCAAACAGTTGGTGACCCCAACAGGCCTTGCTCCTACACAGGCTAAATTCCGGCAGGCTTCTGCTACTGCTATCTTTCCTCCAGTCCGTGGATCCAGATAAGAATAGAGGGAGTTTCCATCAAGAGTGAGGGCTAAAGCTTTCTTCGAATTTTTAATCCTTAAAAGAGAAGCATCAGCTCCGGGAAGAAAAGCAGTGTTAACCTGGACCGTATGATCATATTGACGGTAAACCCATTCTTTTTCAGCAACAGTGGCTGAAGAGAGAAGCTTGAGAAGAGTTTTGCTGTAATTTTCTGGTGAGGGAAAGGGCTTGATGATAGTTTCTGATTTGAGGTATGAGGGAGTTTTGCTCTCTCTTTTATAGACAGGACAGAGGTTGATAATAGCATCAACCGGAAGATCCACGACAATCTTTCCTTCAAACCTGACCTTGAGTCTGCCTCCTTCTGTAACTTGACCGATGGTAACGGCGTCTAAGTCCCATTTTGAAAAAATTTGCTGCACTTCTTCGACTTTATCTTTTTTGGCCACGATGAGCATTCTTTCCTGAGACTCAGAGAGCATCATCTCATAGGGAGTCATGCCTTCTTCTCTTTGGGGAACGAGGTCCAGGTTGATTTCTATGCCAGCACCAGAATTAGCGGCCATCTCGCTGGTAGAGCAGGTCAGACCTGCAGCCCCCATATCTTGAATTCCCACAATAATGTCTTTGGCCATGACTTCTAGGCAGGCCTCGACTAAAAGCTTTTCTTTGAAGGGATCTCCGACTTGGACATTTGGTCTCTTCTTTTCTGAATCCTGGTCGAATTCAGCTGAAGCCATGGTTGCTCCATGAATGCCGTCTCGTCCGGTTTTTGACCCGACATACAACACCGGATTCCCTATTCCCTCGGCTTTTGCGTAAAAGATCTTGTTCTTTTCCGCTATTCCAAGGGCAAACACATTGACCAACGGATTGCGGGAATAGCAGTCGTTGAAATAAATATCGCCTCCTACCGTCGGAACTCCAATGGAGTTTCCGTAACCTGCTATCCCTGAGACTACTCCTTCCATGATGGATTTGTTTGTGGGTTTGGAAAGAGGCCCAAAGCGGAGAGAATCCAGGAGAGCGATAGGCCTGGCTCCCATGGTGAATATATCTCTGAGAATTCCCCCGATTCCTGTCGCAGCGCCCTGGTAGGGTTCAATATAAGAGGGATGATTGTGGGACTCGATCTTAAAAACTGCTACTAAACCGTCCCCGATGTCGATAATTCCCGCATTTTCACCCGGTCCCTGGATGACATTTTTGCCTGTTACCGGTAATTTCTTGAGATGGATTTTTGAGCTTTTATAGCTGCAGTGTTCTGACCACATGAGAGAGAATATCCCCAGTTCTGTGATGTTGGGCTCTCTCCCGATAAGCTGGACAATTTTTTCGTATTCCTCCAGCGTCAAGTTGTGTTCTTCGATAATCTTCTTATCAATCATGTTAACTGCTCTGCTTTTCCCGGGAAGGTTAGCTCAGCTTCGCGATTATTGATTCAAAAATAATCCGGCCATCTTGGCTGCCAAGGAGTACTTCAGAAGCCCTTTCAGGATGAGGCATCATTCCCAGGACATTGCCTGCCTTGTTGATAAGACCTGCAATACTCTCCGCAGATCCATTGACGTTAGCCTCTTCATTGAGCTGCCCTTTAGCGTCTGAATAGCGGAAAACAATCTGGCTGTTCTTTTTTATTTCCAGAATTGTTTCAGGAGAAGCGAAGTAATTTCCGTCAAAATGAGCGATCGGAACCTTCAGTATTTGCCCCTTTTTTGCTTGGTGCGAAAAAGAAGTTTTATTGTTTTCTACTCTAATGTGAATGAACTGGCAGAGAAATTTCAATTTTTCATTCCTGAGCATAGCTCCTGGAAGAAGCCCCAATTCCAAAAGAATCTGGAATCCGTTGCATATTCCGAATACCAGCCCCCCGCGTAGCGCAAATTCTTTCACTTCCTGCATTAAAGGAGAAAAGGCAGCTATGGAGCCTGACCTTAAATAGTCTCCGTAAGAAAATCCTCCCGGAAGAATGACACAATCGACGTTTTTTAGATCATGTTCTTTGTGCCATAGAAATGTCGTTTTTTGTTTAAAGATGTTTTTAAGGGCATAGTACGTATCGTAATCACAATTGGATCCCGGAAAAATTACTACTCCAAATTTCAATTTAGCCTTTTGTGACTGGGAGTTGACTTCCCCAGTTTTTATTGAGATTTCAGCCTTTTTCTATAATTTGCCAGGAGAATTTTTCGATGACGGGATTTGCTAAAACTTTGTCGGAAATTTTAGGAATGATCTTTTCAGCTTCTTTCTTAGAAATCCCTTCCAGTTCAAGCTCAAAGACTTTGCCCTGCCTTACATCTTTTATGGAACTATAGCCAAGAGTATGAAGAGTATTTTTAACAGCCTGGCCTTGAGGATCAAGAACACTGTCTTTAAAAGAGACGAGTATTCTAACTTTCATCACGAAGAACCCTGTCGAAGATATAATCTATTTTTTCTAAATAAGGCTGGAGAGAAAAACAAGAATTTACTTCTTCCTTGGATAAGATTTCTCTGATTTCCTTATCAGATTGCAGAAGGTTTTTAAAATCAAGGCGTTCTTTCCAGGCTTTAAGACTGTTCCTCTGGACAAGTCTAAAGGCTTGCTCCCGAGATATTCCTTTTTTCGTGAGAGCAAGGAGAACACTCTGGGAAAAAATAAGACCTCGGGTAAGGTCGATATTTTCCTTCATCCTGTCAGCATTGACTTTCCAGTTTTTTATGATGTCGACTGTCTCAGCCAAGATAAAATCTGTGAGAATAAAAGAATCAGGAATAATGATTCTTTCAGCTGAGGAGTGAGAAATATCTCTCTCATGCCAGAGAGAGATGTTTTCCAAGGCGGCCTGGAGATTAGATCTGACGATGCGAGCGAGACCTGAGATTCTTTCGGTGCGAACAGGATTCATTTTGTGCGGCATTGAAGATGAGCCTTTTTGACCTTTGGTGAAAGCTTCCTCTACTTCGAGGACTTCTGTTCTCTGGAGATGGCGAATTTCGACTGCAAATTTGTCCAGGGAAGAGGCGAGAAGCGCTAACACAGAGAGGACTTCGGCATGCCTGTCGCGCTGAAGGACTTGGGTGGAAACCGCTGACGGATTAAGACCTAATTTTTTTAAGGCATAAAGCTCAATTTTCGGGTCGAGATGAATGTAGGTCCCGACAGATCCAGAAATTCTGCCGTAGCTTATAACCTCATTAGCATTTTCCAGACGAAGAAGTTGGCGCTTTATTTCCTCATACCAGACAAGGAGTTTAACTCCAAAGGTGATAGGCTCAGCATGAACTCCATGAGTCCTTCCCATCATCGCGGTTTTTTTATAGCGTAAAGCTTCATCTTTAAGAGTATCTTTAAGGGGAATGATGTCTTTTTGTATTTTTCCCAGCGCCTCTTTGATAAGAAGAGAGAGAGCTGTATCGACAACATCGTAGGATGTCAGGCCAAGATGAATAAAACGGGAGTCTTTGCCCACTTTTTCAGCCACAGAAGTGAGGAAAGCAATCACATCATGTTTCACGACTTTTTCAATCTCTTCGATTCTTTTTATGGAAAAGCCTGCTTTGTCTTTAATCCTTTTAAGAGCCTGAGAAGGGATTTCACCCGCTTTTGCCCATGCTTCACAGACAGCCAGCTCGACATCGAGCCATTTCTGGTATTTGTTTTCTTCGGTCCAGATAGCGCCCATCTCGGCACGCGTGTATCGTTCAATCATGGGAAAAAACCTCGAAAATTAGGTAAAAGAATAACAGTAAGCCTCTCTCTTGTCAACGGTTTGGATACGGAAGTAAGCATTTACAATTAATTATAAAAGGTTTTAGGAAATAGCCTGGCTCCAAATGAATAATCCCAAAGAACAAAGGATTATGTATAATAGGTGTCTAAATAAATGAATGGAAATATGGCAGATTTTGCCGATGACCATCTGGTTGAACAGGCAAAACAAGGTGATGTTGAGGCTTTTGCAGAGTTGGTATGTCGCTTCCAGGAAAAGATTTATCATACAATACTTACTTTGACGAGGAATCAGCAGGATGCTTATGATTTAGCTCAGGAGACTTTCATGCATGCCTATAAATCCTTGAGGAATTTTAAGCAGAGTTCTACATTCTACACATGGATTTACAGGATTGCTGTGAATTTGACTTTGAATTTTCTAAAAAGAAGGAAAAGGGATGAAAAAAGAGAAGTTCATGTTGAAGATTATTCTCTAGACGTGAAGTCAGCAGCTTCAACTCTATCTCCGGAGAAATGTTCTTTGAAGAAAGAACTCTCAACAAAATTGAAAGAAGCGATAGATTCCTTACCATTAACTTATCGAGCTTCCGTTGTTTTGGTTGTTTCTCAAGGATTAACGCATAACCAGGTAGCAAAGATCCTTCGTTGTTCGGAGAATACAGTATCTTGGAGGATGCATAAGGCAAGAAAAATGCTCCAGCAAAAATTAAGGCCATATCTGGAAGGAGAATAGAATGAGATGCAGAAAAATCGAAAAATTGCTTTCTAATAATATTGATGGTGAGCTTCCAGAGAAAAAGAACAAAATCCTCGAAACGCATCTAAGAAAGTGTTCATCGTGCAGTTCATACGCAGAAAATATAGAAAGGCTCCATAAACAAGCCAAAAACCTGGAAAGGATTGAGGTTTCTCCCATTTATTGGGAGGAATTTACATCCAGAATCAAAACAAAAATTTCTTATGCTCAACAAGAGAAGATGAGAGACTTGCCTCTATTCTTGAGACGGAAATGGGCCTGGGCTGGTGCTGCATTGTTATTTGTGGTTGTTGTTGGGTTATTCTTATACCTTACTCAAAACAAAACGCCTCAGGAAGTATATGTCTTTTCTTTCGAGAGTTCGCTGGCGAAAATCTATCAAGAGATCGGAAGTGACCAAGAATTGGAGCAGTTATTCAATTCAGTCATCTTGGCTTCTATAGGTGAGACCCTTGAAGATTCAGGATGGGGCGAGCGCTCTGATTTTCATGAGAATCTTATTCTCTGGGAAAATCTAACAGAAGAGGAGATGAGATATCTTGAGTCTGAAATAAAGGAAGACAATAAATTATAGGAGGACTTCTATGAAAACAAGAAATATTCTTTCAATTCTACTCTGCTTGCTTCTTCTGAGTTCAATCTTATCAGCTGCTATGCAAGATGGTCAGCCCCAGAAAAGAAGGAGAACAAGGGAGAATATGAGAACACTGTGGTTATTAAGAATGACCCGTGTCCTTGAGCTTACCGAGGAGCAGACTGCAAAGGTTTTTCCAATTGTAGCCCGCATCGAAAAGGAAAAAAATGAGATATATAAACAGATCGGAAAACAGGTAAAAGAGCTTAGATTGATTTTGAGAAAAGAAGAACCGGATCAAGGCGATCTTAAAAGCAAAATAAATAAAATAAAAGAGTTAAGAAATCTAATCAAGAAAAAGGATGAAGAGCTGGAAGCTCGTATGGAGGAGAACCTGACTTTGATTCAGCAGGCAAAATATCTGATGTTTGCCGCCAATTTTTACAGAGATCTGAGGGATAACCTGGAAAGGGCAAGAAGTCAGAGAGATCGACAACGACAGAAAAGGAAAAAATAAAAAAAGGGGAGGAGCTACTTTTTAACTAAAGAGTTTATCCCAAAGTGACGTGATATAATGAGGAGGAGGTGCGGGAGAATGTCGGAGCGCCATTGAAGATTTAGCCTTCCCGAATCGTTCTTCGAGGGAATCCGACTGTGTCGGGCGGCGAGGATGTCTGAGCGTAGCGAGTTCCGCAGCCGCCGAGAAGGACGAAGAGGGAATGGCGTTAAAAATCTGAACTAGAGCGGAGACATTCTCCTGCACCTCAGAGTACTTTTTGACTTTCATCACGTCACTTTGGGACAAAGCCTAACTAAAAGATGCCTGTTCCCTTCTCAAATTAAAAGGTGGGCTTGATAAATCAAGCCCCTACAACGAAAAAGTAGCCTGCCCCATTTCTAGTCTCCAATCATGGAAAAAAAAGATGTATTCCTCTCTTGACAAGAAGCATAAATTGATATAGCATTCCTTAAGTAGATTTATACATTTTCTAAGAGAGTTTCAGAGAGAAATCCGAGCAGGTCAAAGAGAGGAAGCATAGGTTTCAAAGGAAGAATCCTTTCTATTATTCAATTACTCCATATAAAGCAACAATTTAAGAGCCTGCAGAGGGAAGATTGCGCCAGCGTAGCTCAGTTGGTAGAGCAGCTGATTTGTAATCAGCGGGTCGGGGGTTCGAATCCTCTCGCTGGCTTTTAATTGAGTGATAAAGTTATTGGGTAAATATCCAATTTTCAAAAATAAAGATGGATTAATTTTTTATGAACTGGATGATATTGGAACCCGGTAGCTTAATCAGCTTTGGGCAGGTACCAAAGTGGTCAAATGGGGCGGGCTGTAAACCCGCTGCGGCAACGCTACGGAGGTTCGAATCCTTCCCTGCCCACTTGAGCGGGAATAGCTCAGTGGTAGAGCGTCGGCCTTCCAAGCCGATGGTCGCGGGTTCGAATCCCGTTTCCCGCTATCTTTGCGGAGTCGGTGCCCACGTAGCTCAGTTGGTAGAGCACGTCCTTGGTAAGGACGGGGTCACCAGTTCAACTCTGGTCGTGGGCTTGGCGGATATTAAATCGTTATTGAGCAAAGAATAGGAGGTAAAGGGAATGGCAAAGGCAAAGTTTGAGAGGACGAAACCGCATTTAAACATAGGGACGATAGGGCATGTAGATCATGGTAAGACGACCTTGACATCGGCAATAACGAAGATACTACAAAAGGAGATGGAGGGGAAGGTAGAGTATATAGAGTTTGATAAGATAGACAATGCGCCTGAGGAGAAGGAGAGGGGATTAACGATACAGATAGCGCATATAGAATATGAGACGAAGAACCGGCATTATGCGCATATAGATTGTCCTGGACATGCGGATTACATAAAGAACATGGTGACAGGGGCGGCGCAGATGGATGGGGCGATATTGGTAGTTGCAGCCGATGATGGGCCGATGCCGCAGACGCGTGAGCACATATTGTTGGCGCGTCAGGTGAATGTGCCTGCGGTAGTAGTGTTTATGAACAAGGTAGATTTGGTGGATGATGAGGAGATACTGGATTTAGTTGAGTTAGAGGTGAGGGAGTTATTGACGAAGTACGAGTTTCCGGGGGATAAGATACCGATTGTACGGGGTAGTGCGTTGAAGTCGATGGAATCGGATGGAGATCCGGCGGCTGAAATAAACAAGCCTATAATGGAGTTATTGGATGCAGTGGACAATCATATACCGGAGCCGGAGAGGTTAGTGGACAAGCCGTTTTTGATGCCGATGGAGGACATATTTACGATAAGTGGGCGAGGGACGGTAGTGACAGGAAAAATTGAGCGAGGGAAGGTGAAGGTAGGAGAGGAGATAGAGATAGTAGGATTTGGAGAGACGCGTAAGCGGGTAGTGACAGGTGTAGAGATGTTTCGCAAATTATTGGATTGGGGGCAGGCAGGAGACAACGTAGGAGTGTTATTGAGAGGTACGGACAAGGATGATGTAGAGCGAGGGATGGTGTTGGCGGCGCCTGGGTCTATAACGCCGCATCATAAGTTTAAGGCTGAGATATACGCGCTGAAGAAGGAGGAAGGAGGGCGGCACACGCCGTTTTTCACAGGGTACAGGCCGCAGTTTTATTTTCGGACGACAGATGTGACAGGGTCGGTAAAGTTAGCGTCAGGGGTAGAGATGGTGATGCCAGGTGATAATGTGAATTTGGAGATAGAATTGATAGCGGATGTGGCCATGGAGAAAGGATTGAGGTTTGCGATAAGAGAGGGAAGCCGGACAGTAGGAGCAGGCTCGGTTACTGATATCTTAGAATAGTATGTAGGGGCTTGCTTTATCAAGCCCACCATGGATGTAGGGGCTTGATTCATCAAGCCCACCTTATAAATAGATAAAGATTATGAATAAGAAAGAAAGGAAAAGAAACATATAATAATATAAGAGGAGAGCTAGAAAAAAGAAGAAATGGAGAAAATTAGAATAAGACTTAAGTCTTTTGACCATCGACTACTGGACCAGTCTGTAAAAGATATCGTTTTCAAGGCCAAGAGAACCGGGGCAAAGATCTCTGGTCCAACACCTCTCCCGACGCGTATTCATAGAATTTGTGTTCTTCGTTCTCCCCATGTGGACAAAAGGTCCAGAGAACACTTTGAGATGAGAATCCACAAGAGGATAATAGATATAAGCGAATACAATAATGAGACCATTGAAGAGCTTCAGAAGTTGGATTTACCAGCTGGGATTGATGTGGAAATCCAAGCCTTTGGAACCGGGGGAGAATAGAAATGATTGAGGGCCTGATCGGGAAAAAGGTTGGAATGACCCAGACTTTTGATGAAGAAGGAAACGTGGCTCCTATTACTGTAATAAAGGTTGGGCCTTGCACTGTCATCCAGAAAAAGACCAGAAAAAAAGATGGTTATTCTGCCATCCAATTAGGCCTTGTAGAAGAGAAGGGCAAGAAAAAGGCGACAAAACCTTTAGTAGGGCACTACGAAAAGTCTGGTGTTCCTCCGATGAAAATCCTGAAAGAGTTTCAATTTGCAGAAAAAGGAGAAGTAAAGGAAGGAGATCAGTTTTTTGTGGATATTTTCCAAATAGGAGAGAAAGTTCATGTAGTGGGAACGAGCAAAGGAAAAGGCTTTGCTGGCGTAGTGAAACGTTGGGGCTTTCATGGTGGCAAGGCCACCCATGGCTCTATGTTTCATAGGAGACCCGGATCAGCAGGAGCTTCTGCTTATCCTTCCCGGGTGATGAAGGGAAAAAAACAACCCGGTCATATGGGAAACAAGAGAGTAACGGTGAAGAACCTAAGGATTATCCAAGCTGATAAAGAAAATAACCTCCTGGTTGTTAAGGGAGCTGTTCCTGGAGCAAGAGGTGGTTATCTTTTGATAAAAAAGGCAAATTTTAATCCTGAGTCCCAAATTCCTGATCAGATCAAGCCAGAGCAACCCATACTCGAGAAACCCAAACCTGAAGAGTCCAAACCAGAGCACCGCAAACCTGAAGAAACTAAGACCGAGCAGGTTGAGGCCAAAAAGCCTGAGGCTGAACAGCCTAGGCCGAAGGAACCAAAAATCCAGAAACCAGAGGTTGATGAGCCTGAAAAGTCTCCTGCTGAGCAGCCTGAGGAACCTAAGTCAGAGAAACCAGAGATCGAGGAACATGAGAAGCCAACTCCAGTGAAAGCCGAAGAACCTAAGCCCGAGAAACCAGAGAGCGAGGAGCCTGACAAATCTGAGCAAGCCAAGCCAGAATCCCCCCAACCTGATTCTTCTGGAAAGGAAAAGAAAAAGATAGAGTAGAAGATGAGTAAAATTAAAGTTCTAAACCAGAGCGGAAAAGGAATCAGCGAAATTAATGCTCCAAAGGAAATTTTTTCATATCCGGTCAAAGAACATCTGCTTTATGAAGCGGTTGTGAACTACCGGGCTAATCAAAGACAAGGCTCAGCTTCTACTAAGACCAGGTCCGAAGTGAGAGGAGGAGGACGTAAACCCTGGAGACAGAAAGGAACAGGAAGGGCGAGAGCGGGGAGTATCCGTTCGCCTATCTGGAGGAAGGGTGGAACAACCTTTGGCCCTAAGCCCCGAAGCTATTATTATAGCTTGCCGAAGAAGGCGAAAAGAAATGCCTTGAAATCAGCTTTATCAATGAAGTTTGCCGAAAAGCAAATCCTTGTCCTTAAGGCATTGGACTTTAAAGAACCCAAGACAAAAGAAGGAACAAAGTTCTTGGAGGTACTAAAATTGGATTCAGCTTTGATAGTTGATCAGTATGAAAACAAGAATTTGTTTCTATCTTTGCGGAATATCCCAAAAATAAAAGCTGTTGATTACAATCAAGTCAATGTTTATGATGTTTTGAACTATAAATGGCTAGTTTTTACCCAAAATGCCTTCGAATCCTTGATGGAGAAATTTAAGCTATGAAGGATCCTTATAAGATTGTTATTAGACCTGTTATCACGGAAAAGAGCACGTTGCTAAAGGAGAAAAACAGAGAAGTATGTTTTGAAGTGGATCCAAGAGCTAATAAGAGTGAGATTAAAAAAGCTGCTGAGCAACTCTTTAAAATTAAGGTAGAGAGAGTTCGAATCCAGAACAAAAGAGGCAAGAAGAGAAGAGTCGGTCGTAGTGAAGGCAAAAAGAAAGACTGGAAGAAAGCCTATATAAAGCTTAAAGAAGGCGAAAAAATGATTGAATATTTTGAGGCTGTTTAAATGGGAATAAAGACCTACAGACCGGCAACATCCAGCTTGCGCCAGAAGACCGGGCTCACTTTTGAGGAGTTGACAACACGCCGGCCGCATAAGCCTCTTGTTGAATCTCTTTCTAAATCTGGAGGGAGAAACTCGCGAGGGCGCATATCTGTTCGTCGTCGCGGAGGCGGACATAAAAGATTGTACCGCATTATTGACTTCAAACGAGATAAGATTGGAGTCCCGGGTGTCGTGGATACTATCGAATATGATCCAAACCGCTCGGCTTTTATATCTCTGATAAAATATAAAGACGGTGAAAAACGATACATTTTAGCACCCTTGGATTTAAAGGTTGGCCAACCTGTTATTTCTGAGGATAAACAGGTTGATATTTTGCCTGGGAATGCTATGCCTCTGAAGGTCATTCCCTTAGGAACGGTTATTCATAACATCGAATTAAGAAAAAACAAGGGAGGACAATTGGCAAGATCAGCTGGTACAGGGGCTCAGGTTTTAGCCAAAGAGGGAAAATACGCCCAGATTCGAATGCCTTCAACAGAGATCAGAAAGATTCATTTGGATTGTCGGGCAACTATCGGCCAGATTGGAAATCTGGATTATCAGCATGTATCTATTGGAAAGGCAGGGCGGAACCGATGGAAAGGCAAGAGGCCTTCTGTCCGGGGAACAGCCATGAATCCTGTTGATCATCCTCATGGTGGGGGAGAGGGAAAAGCGAAAGGCGGGCGAAATCCAGTGAGTCCAACTGGACAACCCACAAAGGGATACAAGACAAGGAGAAATAAGAGAACACAATCCTTTATTATCAGAAGAAGGAGTAAATAATTATGGGCAGGTCATTGAAAAAGGGTCCCTATATAGATGTGAAGCTAATAAAAAAAATTCATGTTTTAGAAACTAAGGGAGAAAAAAGAAAAGTAATCAAGACATGGTCTCGCCGTTCAACGATTATACCGGAAATGGTAGGACTGACTATCGCTGTCCATAACGGAAGAAAATTCATTCCAGTCTTTATAAGTGAGAATATGGTTGGGCATAAATTAGGAGAATTTTCTCCGACTAGGACTTTTAAAGGTCATACATCAAAAACAGCACGAACAATAAGGATGAGAAAATAAAGTGGAAGAACAAGATATTATCTCTCGAGCGGTCATCAAATATATCAGAATTGCTCCGCTGAAGTGCCGGTTGGTAGCTGACTTGATAAGGGAGAGGTATGTTGGGGAAGCTTTAACAATTCTCCGTTTTTCGAAGAAAAGGAAAGCAAGCTCCATAGTTGAAAAAGTTCTCAAGTCTGCAATTGCCAATGCTCAACAAAAAGTCCCCAATATCGATGTGGATAATCTATATATATCAAGAATCTCCGTAAATCAAGGGCCTCAGATGAAGAGGTTCAGAGCTCGTGCTATGGGGAGAGCTGCCAGGATTCTAAAAAGGACAAGCCATGTCCTTATTTCATTAGAAGAGAGAAAAGGGAGAGCGTAAGTGGGACAGAAAACACATCCTTTTGGATTTAGATTGGGATTTAATAAACAATGGAGTTCCCGCTGGTTCTCTAAGGGAACAGAATATAGCCGCTTGATTCATGAAGATCTGAAAATGAAAAAACTTATTAAAGACAGGTACTATCATGCAGGAATCTCTGAAGTGGGCATAGAGCGAGTGGGTCCAAAAGTCAGGATAATCATCCAAACAGCTCGACCGGGCATCGTCATTGGTCGAGGTGGAAAGGAGATTGAAAACCTCAAATCCATTCTCCAGGATATTGTTAAAAAAGAGGTGTACATTGATATCAGAGAAGTGGATAAACTGGAGCTCTCTGCTTTATTGGTTGCCGAAGGAGTGGCTATCCAGCTTGAGAAGCGGATAGCTTATAGAAGGGCCATGAGGAGAGCAGTGGATATGGCGTTGAAAATGGGAGCAAAAGGGATAAAAGTGATGTGTTCAGGCAGGTTGGGAGGAGTTGAGATTGCCCGTTCTGAATGGTATCTAAAAGGTCGGTTGCCCCTTCAGACTTTGAGGGCGGATATTGATTATGGTTTTACCGAAGCTTTCACCAACTATGGTCAGATAGGCGTGAAAGTCTGGATTTATAGAGGAGATGTGGAAAAAGCGAAAATTACGTCCCAAACGGCTGAGATAGAGGAGATTTAGCCATGCTGATGCCAAAAAAGGTCAAATACAGAAAGCACCATAGAGGAAGAAGGAAGGGAAAAGCCCGTCGAGGAGCAAGTCTCTCTTTTGGAGAATTTGGTCTTCAAGCTTTAGAACCATGTTGGCTCACAGCGCGTCAGCTTGAGGCTGGTAGAATCGCCATTGCTCGCTATGTCAAGAGGAAAGGGAAACTTTGGATTAGAGCTTTTCCCTGGAAGCCGATCACTAAAAAGCCAACAGAGGTGAGGATGGGAAAAGGCAAGGGAGATCCTGAGTTTTGGGTGGATGTAATTAAACCTGGAAAAATAATATATGAGTTAGAAGGAGTCACTGAAAGCGCGGCCAGAGAAGCTATGAGGCTGGCTGCCCACAAACTTCCAATCAGGACGAGATTTATTTCAAGAGAGGGTAGAGAATTGAGATGAAGGCCAGAGAGTTAAGAGAGTTGTCAGAAGATGAGTTGAGCAGAAAAGAGGATGAATTGAAAGACCAGCTTTTTAAGTTGAAATTCCAGCATGCATTAGGACAGTTAGAAAATGCAATGAAGCTCAAAAGTATTAAAAGGGATATAGCCAGGATAAAAACGATATTAGGAGAAAATAAAGAAGGAAAGAAATAAAGAATGGAAAGCATTCAAACAAGAAAAACTACAAAAATTGGCGTTGTTGTAAGTAATAAGGCAAAAAAGACAGTTACTGTTCTTGTTGAGAGACCAATAAGGCATCATTTATACAAAAAAATCATCAAAAAGAGGAAAAAATTCCTTGCTCATGATGAGTATGAGAAGTGCAAGGTTGGAGATACGGTTAGAATCATAGAGACAAGGCCTTTAAGCAAAAGAAAAAGATGGCGAATCCAGGAAATAGTGGGATTATCTCCTAGCGAGACAGAAAAAGAGATTAAGGAAAAGAAAAAATGATCCAAACGGAAACTAGACTCAGGGTTGCTGATAATTCTGGTGCACGGAGTATTTTATGTATCACCACTTTGGGTGTGGGGAAAACAGCAACTATTGGAGATATAATCTCAGCTACTGTTAAAGAAGCCGAACCTGAAAGCAAGGTTGAGAAGGGAAACGTCGTCCGAGCTGTCATAGTTCGGACAAGGAAAGAGATTCGACGCAGAGATGGTTCTCATATACGCTTTGATGATAACGCGGCCGTTATAATTGACCGACAAGGAGAACCTGTTGGGACCAGAGTTTTTGGGCCGGTTGGAAGAGAATTGAGAGAGAAGAGATTTATGAAGATTGTTTCTCTTGCCCCGGAGGTTGTTTAATGAACACGATCACGTTAAAGAAAAATGATGTCGTTGTGGTCATCAAAGGAAAAGACAAGGGAAAAACAGGAAAAATATTAAAAGTCATTCCCGGGAAAAGAAGAGCGGTCGTGGAAAAAACCAATTTTGTTAAGGAATTTATTCGTCCCGATCGGAGTAAAAACGTTCAGGGAGGGATCATGGAAAGAGAGGCTCCCATTCAGGTTTCTAATTTAATGCTTTATTGCTCTGAATGCAGTCAAGGAGTGAGAGTAAGGAAAAAAATATTGGAGGATGGGAGTAAAATCAGAGTCTGCAGTAAGTGTGCAACAGACTTAGAAAAGCATAAATGAGGAAAGATTCATGAGTCGTCTTTTTGATAAATACAAAAAAGAGGTTATGCCAGCGCTTCAGAAGGAGTTTTCTATAAAAAATAAGATGGCTGTACCCCGGCTGGAAAAAATCGTTTTAAATGTTGGTGCAGGGGATGCCATCCAGAATATTAAATTTTTAGATACGGCAAAAAAGGAACTGAGCTTCATCTCCGGCCAGTGGGCTGCAACAGGAAGAGCAAAAAAATCCATTTCAACTTTTAAGCTTCGCAAAGGGCATGCCATTGCCTGTTATGTCACTCTGCGAGGGAAAAGAATGTATGAGTTTTTTGACCGTTTAGTCAATATCGTGCTCCCCCGTGTCAGGGATTTCAGGGGTGTTTCTCCCCGGTCTTTTGATGGCAGGGGAAATTACACTCTTGGCATGAAAGATCAATTAGTTTTTCCAGAGATAGATTATACAAAAGTGGAAAAGCAGAGAGGGATGAATATCACTATCGTCACCTCTGCGGAGAGCGATAAGGCGGCAACTGCCTTATTGGAAAAATTAGGAATGCCTTTTGGAGAGGCATGATAAGGAAGGAAAAATGTCCAGAATATCAGCTATGGCGAAATACTTAAAAGAACCGAAGTACCCAACAAGGAGAAAAAAGCGCTGTCGGATATGCGGGCGTTCCAAAGGATATTATAGAAAATTTGATATGTGTCGATTATGCTTTCGGGAGCTGGCTTTAAAAGGCGAAATACCTGGAATTGTGAAGGCATCTTGGTAAAATTTTGGAAAGGATGAAATCATGAGTTTAACAGACCCTATCGCTGATATGCTAACCAGGCTAAGGAATGCCCTCCAAGTCAAGAAAAAAGATGTGAATATTCCTTCTTCCCGTATGAAGGTCGAGATAGCAAAAATTTTAAAGGATGAGGGATATATTAAAAACTTTAGGATTACTGAAAATAGCAAGCAAGGGATATTAAACCTTACTCTCAAGTATACAAATGAAAACGAGAGCGTCATAACTGAGATCCAAAGAACTAGCCGGCCAGGTTGTCGAATATATTGCAAAAAAGGCTCTATCCCCAAGATTCTCGGTGGTATGGGAATAGTGATCCTATCTACGCCTAAAGGAGTTGCCACCGGGAAAAAATGTGAGGAACTTGGAGTTGGAGGAGAGGTTATATGCTATATCTGGTGAGTTTGGAAAGAGAGGGAATCTAAAAATGTCTCGAGTAGGAAAACAACCCATTATCTTACCAGCTGGAGTTAAGGTCAATATCTTGCCAGATAAAATCGAATTTGAAGGCCCTAAAGGAAAACTTTCCTCACCCTTGTTTGTTGGGATCAAAGCTGAATTCGAGAACAATGAACTCACCCTGCGGAGATCGACTGATTCCAAGAAGCAGCGATCTTTTCATGGCTTGAGCCGGAGTTTAGCTTTTAATGCTTCTGCAGGTGTCTCTGAGGGTTTTTCAAAGAAGCTAGAAATAGTGGGAGTCGGATACCGGGCTAAACTCGACAAAGGGAAACTTGAATTGAGTTTAGGCTATTCCAAGCCCAAGGTGTACAAGATACCTGTGGGTATTGAAATCGTTTTGGAAAAGCCGACTTTAATCACTGTGAGCGGAATAGACAAACAGCAAGTAGGCCAAGTTTCAGAGGAGATTCGCAGTCTTCGCAAACCGGATCCCTATAAACTCAAAGGAATTCGGTATGTTGGTGAGCGCTTGATTAAGAAAGAGCGAAAGGCGGTGGTGGCTGGTGTATAAAGATAAAGTCGCGGTAAAGAAAAAGGCCAAAGACCGGATAAGAAAGAGAATCAGAAAAAAAGTCAGAGGTACTTCCGAACGTCCAAGAGTTTACGTTTTCAAGAGTAACCGTTATGTGTACACGCAAGTTATAGATGACGAGAATGGTCATATATTAGCTTCCGCCTCTACTTTAGAGAAGGAGTTTAGAGAAAAGAACAAAAACTATAAGAATATAGAAGCCTGTCAGGTTTTAGGTGAAATGTTGGCGAAGAAATTAAAGCAGAAAAAAATCGAGAGAGTGATTTTTGATAGAGGAATCTATCCTTATCATGGCCGTATCAAAGCCGTTGCTGAAGCCATGAGAAAGGGTGGACTTGTTTTTTAAGGTGATATCGTAGGGAGAAAAAAGAGTGGCTGACCAAGAAGTAAAAAAAGAAGAATTAATAGAGGAACTTGAGTTAAAAGATCAGGTGATTTCTATAAGAAGAGTCACCAAGGTTGTCAAAGGAGGAAAGAATCTCAGTTTTTCGGCCTTAGCAGCTGTTGGAAATGGAAGAGGATTAGTCGGAATTGGCAAAGGGAAAGCCCGAGAAGTTCCCCAAGCTATAAGAAAAGCTGTGGAAGATGCCAAAAAAAAGTTAATTGAAGTGCCGCTGTCTGAGTCTACTATTCCCCACTTTATTAGAGGAGAGGCAGGTGGAGGTGTTGTAGTTCTTCGGCCTGCATCAAAAGGGACTGGTGTAATAGCCGGTGGAGCTGTAAGAGTGATCATGGAATTAGCTGGAATAAAAGATATTTTGACGAAATCAATTCGTAGTAATAATGCCATAAGTGTGGCCCATGCTACAATGGATGCTTTGAAGAGACTGAAAAATCCTGAAAAGGTTTCAAAAAATAGGGGCAAAGAAAAGGAAATGATATGGCAGTGAAAGAGACAACGTCTAATAAAACTCAAGAAAAAGCAAGAACTAAAGAAAAAGCTCAAAAAGCCAAGTCCCCGGAGAAGCAGTTAAAAGTAAAACTCGTGAGAAGCCTCATCGGGCGCCCAAAACATCAACGGGAAGTAGTGAAAGGATTGGGCTTAAGGAAGATTAGTTCAGAAGCCACTCGCAAAGATTGTCCTGAGATCTGGGGGATGATCAATAAAGTACGTCATTTAGTGGAAGTGGAGGAGTTGGAAAAGAAATGAATTTGAGTGATCTTCATCCGGCCAAAGGATCCAGGAAGAATAGGAGAAGAGTTGGACGGGGCCCTGGTTCCGGGCGAGGTAAAACATCTGGTCGTGGTTCAAAGGGTCAAAAGTCTATTTCTGGATATTCAAGTAAGAGAGGATTTGAAGGAGGGCAGATGCCCCTTCACCGCAGGGTTCCCAAGCGAGGCTTCACTAATATATTTAGAAGGGAATACAGGGAAGTCAATCTTGAGAAAATTGGGAAAATCACAAAAACGGAAATAAAACTAAAAGATTTAAAAGCAGCGGGCATTATAAAGAAGGAATCAGAGACTGTTAAGATTTTGGGAAGAGGAGACATTTCCTCTTCTAAGACAGTCCATGCCCATAAATTTTCCCGCTCAGCTCTGAAGAAAATTGAGAAAGCGGGAGGAAAGGCAGTTCTTATCAAGAGTTAACAATGTTAGATAGTATTAAAAACATTTTTAGTATTCCTGATCTTAGGAAAAGGATCATTTTCACCTTATTTATTTTGGCCGTGTATCGAGTAGGCTGGCAGGTTCCTAATCCAGGAATCAGCGGAGCTGCCTTACAGGAATTCTGGGAACAGCAGCGGGGAACGATTTTAGGTTTTGTGGATCTTTTCTCCGGGAGAAATATGTCCAAGATGACTATTTTTGCCCTGGGGATAATGCCCTATATCAGTGCCTCTATCATTCTCCAGTTGCTTCAGGTTGTCTGGCCTTACTTGGAAAGGTTATCTAAGGAAGGAGAACTCGGTAGAAAAAAAATCACCCAATACACGCGTTATGGGACCATTATTATCTGCTCCATCCAGGCTTCTGCTATCGCTTTGTGGCTGCAAGCCCAAAGTAGTCCCAGTGGGGTACCTATTGTTCCCAATCCTGGCCCAGGATTTATATTTTTAACAGTCCTGACACTAACCACTGGAACAGTTTTTGTTATGTGGTTAGGAGAGCAGATTTCAGAGCGAGGAATCGGAAATGGGATTTCCCTGATTATATTTGCGGGAATTGTGGTTAATTATCCTCGGGACCTCCAAAACGTTTTAGTTGGTTTGAAAACGGGAAGCATGACTCCCTTAAGGCTCATTTTTCTGATAGTATTGATGTTAGGTGTCATTGCCGGCATTGTTTTTGTGGAGCGTGGCCAGAGGCGGATTCCTGTCTCCTATGCTAAGAGAGTCGTGGGAAGGAAAGTTTATGGAGGTCAGAGTACCCATCTTCCGCTTAGAGTGAATACTGGCGGAGTTATTCCCATAATTTTTGCTGCCTCTGTCATAACTATTCCAGCAACTATAGCCGGGTTCGTAAAACACCCTATTTTCCAACAGATTGCCCAGCAATTCGGCTTGGGCATGCCTTTATACAATCTCCTCTACATTGCAGCTATCGTCTTCTTTACATTTTTTTATGTTTCCATCATCTTCAATCCTTCTGACGTTGCGGAGAATCTTAAGAAATATGGAGGTTTTATTCCAGGGATAAGACCAGGAAAGAATACTTCTGATTTTATAGATAATGTCCTTTCACGGATTACTCTGGTAGGTGCTATTTATTTAGCAGCTGTAGCCATTCTGCCAGAGTTTATGATCACTGGGTTCAAAGTTCACACTCTGCCCTTCGTCGGAGGTTTCCTAGAAGCCAACTTGCCCCGGTGGTTTACTCAAGGATTGAATATTCAGTTTTATTTCGGGGGAACATCTATTCTTATTGTAGTCGGAGTGGCCATGGATACAATGCAACAGATCGAAGCACAACTTATAATGCGCCACTATGATGGATTCATGCGCCGCGGCCGCATAAAAGGAAGGAGAGGATGAGAGTTATTTTACTTGGACCTCCTGGGGGTGGCAAAGGTACTCAAGGAGAACTTATAGAAAAAAAATATGGATTTCCTAAAATTTCCACAGGAGATCTTCTTCGCCGCGAGGTTCAGGAAAAGACTACTTTAGGAGAAATGGCGAAAGCTGCGATGAATCAAGGCGAATTAGTTAAAGATGATATCGTGATTGAGATGATAAAGCACAAAATATTCCAGCCCGACTGCAAACGAGGGTATATTTTGGATGGTTTTCCGCGAAACGTTGGCCAGGCCCGAAGATTGGAGGAAATTGAAGAAAAGCGCCAGGAAATAGTGATCGATATACATCTGAACGAGCAGACTTTGATTCAAAGGCTCTCAGCACGAAGGATTTGTTCCAGCTGCGGGGATATTTATAACCTTTTAGCCCGCAATCCGAGGAAAGAAGGAACATGCGATATTTGCGGATCAGAACTTATTCAAAGAGAGGACGACGTTCCAGAGGTTATCAAAGAGCGCCTGAAAGTTTACCATGAACAGACAGAAGCCCTTATAGATTATTACTCGAGAAAAAAAGTTTATTTTAGGGTAAACGGTGAAGGAAAGATCGAGATCATCTCTAAGAATATTTATTCTATTCTGGACAGAGAAATAGCCAAATCAAAAGTGATGGAAGCAGCAAGATGATTATTTACTGCGAGGAAGAAACTAGTACTATTAGGAAGAGTAACCAGATCGTTGCGAAAATTTTAACCGAGTTAGGGAAAATGATAACAGTAGGAGTACAAACTAAAGAATTGGATGAGTATGCTGAGCTGAGGGCTAAAGAGATGGATGCTATTCCGGCTTTCAAGGGGTACCGCGGGTTTCCCGCCTCTCTTTGCACGTCCATCAATGAGGAAATTGTCCATGGCATTCCTTCTTCCCGGCGCCTGCGGGATGGAGATATCATTAGCCTCGATTTCGGGGTTCTGTATGAAGGCTATTTCGGTGATGCAGCCGTGACCTATGCTGTAGGAGAAATCACTCCAAAGGCAAAAAAACTTATAAAGGCGGCCGAGGAGTCCTTTTACAAGGGCATGGAACAGATGAAACCGGGAAAACGAATATCAGATATATCTTTTGCTATTCAGAGCCATGTTGAATCGCAAGGGTATTCAGTTATTCGTGCTTTTGTCGGTCATGGAATCGGTCTTTCCCTCCATGAAGAACCCCAGGTTCCCAATTTTGGCCCGCCAGGAAGAGGGCCGAAGCTAAAATCAGGGATGGTTTTAGCCATAGAGCCGATGATTGCGATGGGAGATTGGGATGTGGAGGTATTAGATGATAACTGGACTGCTATAACCAAGGATAGAAGTCTCTCAGCTCATTATGAACATACAGTGGCAATTACTCAAAAAGGACCTGAAATTTTAAGCCTGTCAGATGAAGAAACGAAGAACGCTCCTTATTTAAAGGAAAATCAATATGCCTAGGCAGGGTGTCTTTGAGACTGAAGGGACTGTTTTAGAAACACTACCCAATGCCATGTTTCGTGTTGAGTTGGCCAATAAGCATAGAATCTTAGCTCATATCTCTGGAAAAATGAGAAAGCATTTTATCCGTATTCTTCCTGGAGATAGAGTGCTTATTGAGCTTTCACCTTACGATTTAACAAAAGGAAGAATAACTTATCGATTCAAATAAGAGAAAAGCAAATGAAAGTAAGAGCATCCATTAAGAAGATGTGCAGGAATTGTCGAATAATCAAAAGGAAAGGTACGCTTCGGGTCATCTGCTCCAATCCGAAGCATAAACAAAAACAAGGCTAATTGAGGTTAAAATGGCAAGAATAGCAGGTATCACACTTCCTCCTGAAAAAAGGGTAGAGATTGGGCTGACCTATATTTTTGGCATCGGTCGTTCCAGGTCAAATAAAATTCTCCAGGAAGCTAAGATAGATAAGGATAAAAAGGTCAAAGCTTTGAGTGAGGATGAGATCAGTCAAATACGTCAAATCCTCGAGAAAAAAGAAAAAATAGAAGGTGAATTGAGAACCGAGACTACCCAGAATATAAAAAGGCTGGTCGATATTGGGTGTTATCGAGGAATTCGGCATAGGAGACGATTGCCTTTGAGAGGCCAGAGGACAAAAACGAATGCTCGAACGAGAAAAGGTTCTCGAGGTCGTTCGATAAAGAAATAAAAGCAAAATAAGGAGTTTTAAGTGCCAAAAGCGAAGAAAAAGACCAAGAAAAAGAAGGTTAGGAAAGAAATAGGATTTGGTGTGGCTTATATTCAATCCACTTTCAACAATACAATCGTTACTATAGCAGACCAACATGGAGATACAGTTTGCTGGGCTAGCGCCGGATCAGCGGGCTTCAAGGGTGCCCGGAAAGGAACTCCTTTTGCAGCCCAGTTGGCTGCCAAAGAAGTATCGTCTCGAGCAAGAGAATTTGGAGTCAGGTATATTGACGTTAGGGTTAAGGGCCCAGGTGCTGGAAGAGAATCAGCTATTCGGGCGCTCCAAACTAATGGCTTAGAGATAAAATCAATAAAGGATGTTACCCCAATTCCCCATAATGGCTGTCGCGTCAGAAAGAGAAGAAGGGTTTAGAAGGAGAAGCCGTCAAGGAGAAAAAAGATGCCAAGACATAGAGATTCGGTTTGTCGCCTCTGCCGGGCGGAGAAAACGAAGCTTTTTCTAAAAGGAAGCAAGTGTTTGAACGAAAAATGCCCTGTGGAAAGGAGGCCTTATCCTCCAGGGGAACATGGAAGAGCAAGGAGAAGAATCTTGGGATATGGTCTTCAGCTCAGGGAAAAACAGAAGCTGAAAAGATATTATGGCATGTCCGAGAAACAGTTTCGGATCTTTTTTCAGCGAGCGGAAAGAAAAAGAGGCATAACAGGAGAAAATCTTCTGGCTATGCTGGAGAGAAGGCTGGATAGCGTAATTTTTTTAATAGGATTCTCGCATTCTCGAGATCATGCTCGGCAACTGATTACTCACGGCCATTTTCGAGTTAATGGGAGGAAAGTCGACGTCCCATCTTTTCTGGTCAATAAAGGTGATGTCGTCTCATTTAGAGAGAAAGCAATGAAGCATGAGGAGCTCAAGGCCATTGTAGAATCAAACAAAAGTAAAACTGTCCCAGGGTGGATTGAAGTTTACTGGGAAAAGATGCAGGCAAAAATTCGTTCTTTTCCAGCCCGTGAAGATATTACTTTTCCTGTGGAAGAACGCATGGTTGTTGAGCTTTATTCGAAGTAACTTGTTGTCTGAGCTGCAGAAGCTCCAGAGAGTTAAAATCTCTGTTGCCTCCGTAGATTGGTTTGATAACAATGTATCATGAAGAGGAGGAAGTATGATAGAAACAGGTTTTCAGAGACCGAAATATCTTGAATGCAATTATGAGACTTTAACAGAAAAATATGGCTACTTCTCAGCCCAGCCTTTTGAAAGAGGCTATGGCATCACAATTGGAAATGCTCTGAGAAGGATTCTTCTTTCTTCTGTAACAGGAGCAGCTATTACTGCTGTTCGAATTCAGGGTGTTCTTCATGAGTTCTCGAGTATCCCCGGGGTGGTGGAAGATGTGACAGATGTCATCCTGAATTTAAAAAGTATCCCGTTAAAGTTTGAAGGAGATGAGCCAAAAATTATGACTCTGAAAAAAAAGGGGCCGACTGAAGCAAAAGCATCTGATATTGTTCATGATCCTGATATCGAAGTTCTTGACAAAGATATTCATATTGCCTCTCTCGATAAAGATGGAAAGCTGGATATGGAGATGATTGTTAAGAATAATAGAGGTTATATTCCTGCCGATCAAAATTTCGATGGAGATTTGAGCGTGGACTATATTCCCCTCGACTCATCTCACTCTCCGATCAAAAAGGTGAACTACAGGGTCGAAGCGGCAAGAGTAGGCAAGAGAATTGACTACGAAAAGTTAAGCCTGGAAATTTGGACATCAGGCTCAGTTTCTCCACAGGAGGCTTTGGCTCAGGCATCCAAAATGATGAGAGACCATCTGGTTATCTTTCTTACTATTGTTGATGAGCCAATGGAAAGAGAGCAAATAACTATAAAAAAAGAGATTCCTTATTACCCTCAGCTAGATATTTTGTCAAAATCTATAGATCACCTTGAACTTTCAGTCAGGTCCAATAATTGTCTCAGGGCAGCTGGGATCGAAAAAATTCATGAATTGGTTCAAAAAACTGAAGATGACCTCTTGAGGACTAAAAATTTTGGCCGCAAATCTTTGACTGAGATAAAAGAGACTCTACAAGAATTGGATCTAGGTCTCAATTTGGACCTTCATTCTAGATTGTTAGAGAAAATAGAAACGGAGAAGAAGGAAGAAAAAGAAGAAGAGGAAGAAGCTGAATGAGGCATCTTGTCAAAAAAAAGAAGTTGGGGCGAAACACTGCGCAAAGGCGTGCTTTGCTGCGTAACCTTGTGACCTCATTTCTGGAAAAAGAGCGTATGAGAACGACTTTAGCAAAGGCAAAAGCAGCGAAACCTTTGGCTGAAAAGATGATTACTTTAGCAAAGAAAGATACTCTTCATGCCAAGCGTCAAGCCTTAAGCTACATATACAAAAAATCTGTCGTAAAGAAGCTCTTTGAAGAACTCGGTCCTCGTTTTAGCGAAAGACCTGGAGGATACACAAGGATTGTAAAGATCGGGCCAAGGGCAGGAGATGGGGCTGAAATGGCAATCCTTGAGCTCGTAGGCTCCGAATTTGAGAAGAAAGCAAAGAAGAAAAAGGAAAAAGGAAAGGCCAAACCTAAAGCTAAATAGAGGACGAACCTGGATAATTCAGGCTAATTGCTTCCTTGCTTCTTGGGAACCACCCAGAGTTCTTGACCAGGATAGATTTTTGATCTGTAGTTGAGGCTGTTTAAACTGAGCAAAATGCTTAGGTTCATTTTATATTTGTTGGCGATTCTAGATGGGCTATCACCGCGTTTAACTGTATAAATAGTAGCTCCTTGGGGTATCGAGGATTGGATGACGATCTTCTGCCCGACATCCAATGCGTCGCTCTCAAGGCTGTTATCTTTTTTTATCTTTCCAACTGTAGTGCTAAAAGCGCTGGCGATTTTATAAAGAGAATCTCCTCTTCTTACAATATAAATAAGTTTCTCCCCCTCTTTAACGAGCTTAGGAGGAGGAGATGACGCATAGCTTCTTCCGCGAACCGGAATTTTAAGCCTCTGCCCTGATTTGATGAGATCAACACGACGCAAACGATTCAATCGAGCGATGGATGAGATAGATGTCCTGTAGCGTTGGGCAATGAGTGAGAGAGATTCTCCCCTTCGCACACGATGGATTCTATAGGTAGCCTCTGGAGGAATCCAGGTCGGAAGAGTATTCAAAGCGATCATTGCTTTTTCGGCAAAGCCTAAGGGGACTCTTAAAACGTATTCATAACCTGGAGTGGCACCGTGACGCAGTTCAGAATTAAGAGAGGATAGTATATCTTCTTTCAATCCCAAAGCTTTAGAAAGGGAGGAAAGTCTGATGGGATTGTTCATAGGAAGCCTTACGAATTCTAAGGGAGTATCGGGAGTCGGAAGATTGAAGCCGTATTTTTCAGGATCGTTGACTATAAGAAGGGTGGCAATAAAACGGGGAACAAAGCTAGCAGTCTCACGAGGGAGCATTAGATAAAGATCCCAGAAGTTGTCGAGGTAGTTAAAGCGCTGATTACGAATGACCTTTTTGACTTTATACTCACCACAATTATACGCGGCCAGAGCGGTTGTCCAGTCGCCAAAATGAGAATGGAGATCACTCAGATATTTTAAAGCTGCTTTGGTTGATTTTACGGGGTCCATCCTTTCATCGATCCAGCGGTCTCTCTTCAAACCATAGCGGTACCCTGTGGAAGATATGAATTGCCAGGGACCCAGGGCTCTGGCACGGGAGTAAGCTCTTACTTGAAATCCGCTCTCAATAAAGGGAAGCCAGGCCAGTTCTTCTGGAAGCCCGGCCTTTCTCAATTCTTCAAGAATCATTTGCATGAAGAGTCCTGAGCGTTTGTAGGATTGCTCGAAAAATTTTCTCTCTGCATTTTGGAAACGTTTTATTTGATTTTCGACATGCTCATTTTCTACAAGAGGAATGGTTTTGTGATTATTCCCGACCGCTGTTAGCTGTGAAGCATAGATTTCTTGAACTCTTTGAGCGATCAGGAGCCTGAGATCGCTTTTTTCCTGGATGAGGGGGGAATCAGGGGGGAGGTTGAGCTTCAAGATCAAGCTGTAAGCATCATCCAGAGTTGCCAGCGCAGTATCGAAATCTCCCTTTTCCCAAGAAAGTTGGCTATCCTGGTAGACATACAGAGCATCTTCGAGGATGGACAGGGGTTCATCTTGGAGAGAAATATTCTCTTGAGCCAGGGTTTCACTGCCGTCTGGATTCTTTCCCTTTTTAGATTTCGAAGCCTGCTCTTTAGAATCATCTTGATTGGTAAATGATGAAGGATTGCTTTGGATTCTATCCAAGGAAGAAGAACAACTCCATAAAAAGATAAATGACGTGACAAGAATGGTTGTGCAAAGATGTTTCATTTTCATCGGATTTTTGTTTAAAGGTAGAATTTATAACATTTAAAGAGGTCAGAGTCAAATAATTCTTGAGTTTTGGAAAGCTTATTGGCTAGTGATGACTCCTTGAATTTTGCCTGTACTGGATTTATGTTCTGAGTTTCTTCCATCTGAATATAAAGGAATTCCTGCATTAAATCCTTAAGCGCATAGCGATAAAAATAAAGAGGTGATAAGCTTCCATTGTCTTCCGGTAAGTCGTTGATGTTCATCCTACTCTCCGTAAAAGAAAACGTTTCTGGCGCGTCTCAGTATTGATGAGAAGCGACATTAGATCATAACTACTACGTCGAGTTTAAAATAATAAAAAGTCCCCTATTAGTAAATAACCTTTAGAGGTGGTATTGGGAATGATTTTTATAATTTTTTTTCTCACCTGGAAAGATGATTTGTTCTCATCATTTTGATTGCCTTTATCGGAATCAGGCCTTGCCCTTGAGAAGAGAGGCTTTGTTGCCTCTTGATTATCTGAGCCGGGGTCAGGCCTTGCCATCAGGAAGAGAAGCTTTGCTGCCCTTGATTTACTGAGTCGGGGTCAGGCCTTGCCATCAGGAAGAAAAGCTTTGCTGCTCTTGATTTACTGAGTCGGGGTCAGGCCTTGCCATCAGGAAGAAAAGCTTTGCTGCTCTTGATTTACTGAGCTTTCCTATGATAAGGCCTGATCCCAAAGGCCTGATCCTGTTACATGCTTTATGCACATTTCCTATGCCAGTTCCAGGCCGTTTCGATAATTGTGTCGATGCTTGAATGGTATAGCTTCCAGCCCAGGGTTTTCTCTGCCTTTTCTCTTGAGGCTAAGAGCACCGGAACATCCCCTTCGCGCCGCGGGCTTTCTGTGTAGAGAACTTTTTCTCCTGTGACTTCTTCTGTTTTATTTATAATCTCTAAAACAGAATAGCCTTTGTTTGTCCCCAGATTGATAAACTCACTCTGGGGGTATTTCAGGAGTTTTTTGAGAGAAAGAACATGGGCTTTTGCCAGATCTGTGACATGGATGTAATCTCTGACTGCTGTTCCATCTTTGGTGGGGAAATCTTTTCCAAAAATTTCAAATTTCTTCTTTTTCCCCAGGAGAAAAAGGAGGATGTTGGGAATAAGGTGGGTTTCAGGATCGTGCAGCTCGCCTAAGTTTCCTTCTGGATCTGCTCCCGCAGCATTGAAATAGCGGAGAGATATGAATTTTAGTCCATATGCTCTTTCGTAATCTTGAATGACTTTCTCCACAAAGAACTTTGTCTGCCCATAAGGATTGAAGGGATTTAAGGGATGAGATTCTGGTATCGGATTTTGTAGAGGCTCACCATAAACAGCAGCGCTTGAAGAAAAAACGAAGTATTTAACTCCTGCTTCCAGCATAACATCCAGGAGGTTCAGGCTGGTAATGAGGTTATGGGTGTAGTATTTTCGGGGGTCCGTATAAGATTCTCCCACCTGGATAAGGGAAGCAAAGTGAAGAACAGCTTCGATATTATTTGACCTTAAGGCTTTTTTGATGCTCTCTTTATGCATGAGGTCGCCCTCGAAAAGCTCTCCTCCCACAAGAAGCTCTTTTTTGCCTGTAGAAAAATTATCAAAAACAACGACTTCAAATCCTTCCTTGATGAGCTCTTTGGCTGTGTGAGATCCAATATATCCTGCTCCACCAGCCACGAGAATTTTCATTGAAGCGCCTTCTCGATGATTTTTTTAGCAATCTGCAGCCCTTCTTTTTTCGTCTCAAACTCATTGTCGAGCTGGAGCTCATACAGTTTTTTAAGGATTTTTCCCATCAAGGGGCCGGGAGCGACCGCCATTTTTATCAGGTCTCTGCCCATGATTAAAGGTTTAATAGTCTCTTTAGTTACGTCGAGTTCCTCGAATTTACGAAGAAGCCAGCGTGCTTCTTCGTCCAACTCTATAATCGGTTTTTCTTTCCTTCCGGCGCGGTCAGCTGCATCAAGATAAACCAGAAGCTCGATTTCACCGCTTATATCTGCCGCGAGGCGGTTGAAGGCCTTTTTGGTCACGACTTCCCTGTTCTGCCATAATTCAGAGGCCCGGTGGTGACATTTAATCAGGGAAAGGATTGTTTTTCTCAGTTTATACCCATTCCAAGAAAAAATTCTGAACCGGCTAAGAATTTTTTTGGTGATCTTCTCGCTGAGGAGATCGTGGCCATTATTGGTGAGAACCATCCTTCCCTTCTTGAACTCCCACTGGGCTGCGGATGGTTTTCCTACATCATGATAAAGGGAGGCCAGCAGCAGGGCCAGTTTTTTCTCTTGAGAAAGCTGTGCAAATTCGGATAGCCTTTTTGCCTGATCCACTGTGAGCTTGGTGTGATACCAGACAGTATGATTGCCATATTTATCTTTCTCGGGATGAAAGAGGGGGTCCTGGATAGATAGGGTCAGGTTGTAGAGTTCCTGAAAGAGCTGGCGTATGGCGCCGAGCTTGAATAGTTCTTCGAGCCCGACTGAAGGAGAGGGAGAAAAAAGGAGAATTTTAAAAATCTCCTCGTTCACCCTCTCTACACTTAAGCCTGATAAATCTATTTCTCTTGAGGTTTCATAAATTTCAGGATCAACCGAAAACTCAAGAACTGAGGCAAATCGAGCCACTCTAAGAATTCGCAGAGGATCATCAGGAAATGACGTAGGGTTTGATAGCCTTATTTTTTTTGCTTTGATGTCGCTGGCCCCACGGAAAGGATCGATAACCTTGTTATCAATCAGCCTTAAAGCAATACTGTTGCATCGAAAATCTCGTCTTTCAAGGTCTTTCTCGATGGGCAGATTTGGCTCTGCAGAGATTATGAAATCTTTATGCTTTTTGACTCCTGTTCCTCTCGGAACCTCTTTCCTGGGTAGAGCTAAATCGTATGTTTTTCCATTTATCGTGAATTTAATGATACCAAAGCTTTTTCCAACAAGATCAACTTTTCCATAAGGTTGGATTATTTTTATGATATCTTCAACGCTATGATGAGTAATAAGAATATCCACTTCCTCGGATGGTATTCCTCTGATAAGGTCGCGCACGTAGCCTCCGACAGCATAGACTTCACCTCCAAAATGATGAATTAAAAATTCTTTTTCTCGAAATTCAGCTTGGAATTTCTTCATAATATTTTATCTGTTATTGTCGGTTTCATGAAATAATCAGGTTCTATATTTTCCATTGGTGCGTTTTCTCTTTTTTGTCTGTACTATTATAAAAGCAATTTCGCCTTCTATTCAAACATTTTTCGCAGAAATTTGAAATCTTGTTCTACTTAAATCATTGGTGTATGCTTAAGGATTCAAAAAATATAAAGTGATAAAATTGAGAAAAACATTGTGTCTCGTCCTGCTTTTCCTCTGGGCTTTTGCCAGTTCAGCCTTGCCTTTGTCTTTGAGAAAAGACCTCAGCATATCTCTTGAAGAGAAAAAGATTAAGGATTTAGGCGTCTCAGGACTTTCCCTTATTTTTTATGTTAAAATATCAAATTCTTCCTCTTCGCCCTATTTTCTTTCCAGTTATGATTATCGGTTTGTTGTCAATCAGAAGGAATACTTCCGATTATCAACTTCCTTAGAGGAATACATACGCATCGAGGCCAAGGGAAATACACTTCTTTCTTTTCCGCTAAAAATCACCTATGCTCATCTCTTTCGTGTTGTGGAGGGAATAGAAAAAGAAGATAAAGTCCAATGCTATTTGACAGGTGCTGTGACCTTTTCGGATGGCCGGAGGGAGAAGGGGAGGCTTCCTATTGCTTTTTCCGGAGAATTCCCGATCTTCAAAAAACCTGAGATTGAATTCCTTACTCTTCAGGTGAAGGAGATGACGATCGGGGGAGCGGATATAAGCTTTAAGGTGAGTTTTAAAAACAGTAATGCCTTTGAACTCCTGGTAGACAGGATACGCTATGGATTTCATCTGGGAGGGAAACCCGTTGGCGAAGGGATAATAAGCGGAGACAAAAATATTGAAGACGGAGAAATAAGAGTTTTTTCAATTCCTTTCCTCATGAATTTCTTTGAAGTCGGAAAAGAGGTCTACATTAAACTTCGCCAACCGTCAGCTCTTTGTCGTTTCTTCGGGGAAATCGAGGTGAGGACTGCGTGGGGATATATAAAGATTCCTTTTGATAAAAGCGACAAAGTTACTATCTCAAGAAGTCCCTGAACAGAGCCTTTTTGGCAATGATTAGTGTAATTATTCCGACATACAACCGAGCCTCTTGGCTTGATGAGGTCATTCAGTCTGTGCTGAATCAGGATTATTTCGTTCGGAACAGCTCTAGTTCATTCGAGTTTTTGGTGATCGATGATGGCTCTACGGATAATACGAAAGAAATTGTAAAATCTTTCGGGAATAAGATGAAATACCACTTCCAGGAGAATAAAGGAGTAAGTGCAGCCCGGAATCTGGGGCTTGATCTTGCTCAAGGCGATTATATCGCTTTTTTAGATTCAGATGACCTCTGGAAAAAAGAAAAGATCAGCATCCAGATGAGTTTTATGAATGCCTTTCCCAAAGCAAAGGTTTGTTACACCGAGGAGATATGGATTAGGCACGGAGTCTTTGTTAATCCCAAGAAAAAGCACAGGAAGTATTCAGGCTGGATCTTTGACCGGGTGTTGCCCCTCTGTCTTATAAGTCTTTCTTCTGCCCTATTCAAGAGAGAGGTTTTTGAGGAAACAGGAAAATTCGATGAGGAATTGCTGGTTTGCGAAGATTATGATTTTGGCATTCGGCTTACCCTCAAATACCCTGTTTATTTTCTGCCCAAACCCCTGATTATCAAGCGAGGAGGCCACCCTGACCAGCTGTCACAAAAATACTGGGGCATGGACAGGTTCAGGATTAAAGCTTTGGAAAAGGCGCTGCATCTCGATTTAACGCCTCATCAAGAATTGCTTGTCAGGCAGGAGATAATGAGGAAGTGTCAGATACTGGGGAACGGTTTTGAGAAACGAAACGATAAAGATAAAGCCAGAGAGTATTTATCGCTTATGGATAAATACTGGCCAAAAGAGCAAGGTTAAAAAATGGAGGAAAAATGAAAGTTTTGGATGTTATTCAGAAGAGACAAAGCGTAAGGAAATATAAAGAAGATCCCATCCCTGAAAAGGCTCTTATGCGTGTTCTTGAAGCTGCTCGCCTTGCCCCTTCCGGGAAAAATTTTCAGCCCTGGAAGTTCATCATAGTCAAAGATAAAGCATTAAAGGAAAAGCTAGCTCAAGCCTCTGCAGGACAGTTTTTTATGGCTGAAGCCCCGATTATCATCGTTGGCTGCGGTTTTCCTGATAATTGTTATGCCCGTATGGGCCGTTACATGCAATCTTGGTCTGTGGATGTCACCATAGCTTTAGAGCATCTTATCCTCCAGGCACAGGAAGAGGGGCTGGGGACATGCTGGATAGGTTCTTTTGAGGAGGAAGGGATTAAAGCAATCTTGAACATTCCTGAGAATGTTAAAGTCTTGGCTTTAACACCCTTAGGCTATCCTGATGAAATTCCCCGATTTCGGGGAAGAAAAAGCCTGGATGAAATCATCTCCTACGATCGATTTTAGAACCAGTAATTCATCCCCAAAGTAATCTGATACGCGCTGAGGTCAAAAGCCTCAAAACCTTCAAAAGCTCTTCGGTCTGGATCAGTCCTAAAGTTTCCTTTGGCAACGTTATACTTGAATTCCACCTCAAAAGTCATTCTTTTAGTAAAGGGCACCATAACTCCGCCAAAGGCATGATACCCGAATGAGATTCTATTATTTTCCCAGGCATCTTCAGTTGTAATAGAGTATATATCAATATCATCGGGTACATACACCCAAACATCATCGAAATTGACCACCTCACCATTCAGTCTTACGCTCCAGAGATATAGTCCTACTCCACCCCCTAAGTAAGGGATGAATTTTCCTTTTCTGCCTATAGGTGTGAGCTTTAAAGAAAGCTGGACTGGAGTTATAGAGACATTAAAGATATGAACAGGTAAAAAATCTTCCACATAATCAGTCGGGAAGGCAAAATCTCCCTCGACAAGCGTAATGCCAACATAATCTACATAATGTCCGACTTTATTCTTAGAATAGCTATCAATGCCGAGCATTACACTAACTTCCCGGGTGAGGAAGTATTCGTAGGCAAAACTGAAACTTGATACAGTGTAGTTGGTCTTACTGAAACTCATGTTTTCAAATTCTGTTGTCCAGAGGTCGCTTTGAGCTCGGGGGATAAATAATCCTGCTTTAAAAGTGAAAATATTAGAAAAGGCAAAACTTGGAGTCAAAAAAATTATGGCCAATAAAATAATCAAACTTTTTTTCATTTCGTTTCTCCTCTATCTAATCCTTATGCAAAAATTATGCCAAGTTAGATAACAGAAGGACATAAGGCGCTGGTTGTGTCTAAAAAAGGTCAACTGTCCTCTTCTGTATATTTTCTTTATTAAATACATGTTTATAAATCAGGTAACAATTATAGTCAAGCCATATATCTATAATGTCCGAAATGTGGGTTTGATAAATCAAATCCCTTTGAAAAAATGGGGCCAGGCTCCATTATACTCTTTACTCTTTCCTCCTGACCTTTTACTATAAATATAGAAATGGATATTAAAACAAGAATCATAAAGATAAATCATGAGCTCATGGATCCCGATAAAATTAAAATAGTTGCTACGGTTTTGCAGGAAGAGGGCATAATTGCCTACCCTACAGATACTTTTTACGGCCTGGGCGCAAGCTGTTTTTCTGAAAAAGCCATCAAGAGAATTTATCATCTAAAAAGGAGAGAGCCATCAAAGCCTATCTCTATAATAATCTCTGATATCAATATGGCCCGAGACATTGCGAAGGACATCCCGTCCCTTTTCTGGAAAATGGCCGGTGAGTTCTGGCCTGGACCCCTAACCTTGGTCTTAAAAGCCTCCTCAACGTTGCCAACGGGTCTGCTTGGACTCGGAGATTCAATAGGTGTCCGTCTGCCAGCGCATCCCTGGGTCAGAGAGTTGCTGAACGAGACTGCTTTTCCTATAACGGCCACAAGCGCTAATATTTCAGGAGAAAAGGAAATCGCAAATCCTGAGATAATCAAGGATTCTTTTTTTGGATTAGTTGATCTTATCGTTGATGGAGGGGAAACAAGAGGAGCGTTGCCCTCCACTGTGATCGACCTCACATCTGCGAAGCCAGTAATTCTAAGAGAGGGAGTTGTGCCTCGCTCAGCCCTCGGAAAATATCTTGAATGATAACCTGAATTTAGAGAAAAAACTCCATCCCCTCTGAGGAAATCCCAAAGCCTTTCTCTTCGATCTCTTTCCTGGCTTCACCTTCTGGGTCAAGGGCTAAATTTGTATGGTTTAAATGGGTGAAATAAATTTTTGTTTTTCCGTCTTCTGCCACATTTTTTAGAGTTTTTAGGCTTGTTTTGATGAAAGGATGTCCTATCTTAGAAAGGTCTCGTCCTGGCAGCTCTTCTGAACTGTAAAAGGTCCCATCTAAAAGAGCAACATCTGACTTTCGAGTCTCTTCTACTATCGAACGGCTCCAGGCTTTCCAGCTCTGGATGTCCGGCACATAAAGAAGCTTTCTTTTCTCTCCAGAGATTATAAAACCTAAGGTGTCTGTGTATTCGTTCCGGTGAGGGACCAGAAAGGGAGTAAAAGAAATGCGCGGCGTTAATAAAAATTCTTTTTCCAAGGCGAGGGTATGGATCGATATATTTTCCAAGCGGACAAGCTGACTCCAGGGACCGTTACCGGATAAAAAACTTTTCATACGGGAAGAACAATGAACAGGCATTTTATGAGTTGATATAGCCTCATAGCCATAAAACATCAAGCCCGTGTAATGACCGATATGGGCATGCGAAAGGAGGACACCATGGGCAGAGTTTTTGCTTCCCTGTTTTCGAAGAGCTAATCTATTAAAGGCTATGTCCGATTGGATTCTGATATCAGGAGTGGCATCCAGGATGAAGTATTTTTTTTCTCCTAAATCTATGATGGCGAGCGAGGAAATGAGACGAGAAAATCGCTGGTCCTCTCGGGCTCGTAGACAATTCTTGCAGTAACAACCTATCTGAGGAAGACCACCATCCTGGGCAGTCCCCAGAACTTTAATCAGAACATTGGTTTCTTCTCCTTCCTTTTTTGAATCTTTTAGAGATAACCTGTGCTTGCCAGAAGAAAAGAAAATTTTCATCCCGGCAAGACCTCCAAGACAAGAATTGAAGAAATCTCTTCTCTTCATTTTCTTCTCCATTGGGGTCAGGTCTTGTTTTTTGCTTTTAGTTATTTGACTTTGGCGCCTGTTTGGACATCCTTATCAAAGAAAGGTATGGTCGCTTTCCCTTCTACTTCCGCCGCTAAGAGCATTCCCTGGGATTCGATTCCTCGAATAACAGCAGGTTTCAGGTTGACAATGATAACGAACTTTTTTCCCACCAGTTCCTCAGGGGAGTAGACATCTGCGACACCCGCTACTATAGTCCGTTTCTCGGTTCCGATGTCGACTTCAAGTTTGAGGAGCTTATCGGTGCCTTCCACTCTTTCTGCTTTGAGAACTTCGCCAACTCTGAAATCCATTCTTTTGAATTCATCAAAAGTGACTTGTTCCATTTTTTCCTCCTTTCTTGCCGGAGAAGACTTTTTTTCCTCTTCCTTTAAAAAATCTTTAAGAGCAATTCTCGGGAAAAGGGGTTTGGGCTTTTTAATTTTTTGGCCTAGCTTCAAGTTTTCAAATTTCAATTCTGAAAATGATTCTTCCTGTATAGGTTCTTCTTCCCCGAGAAAGCCCCAGATTTTTTCTGATGATCCAGGCATAACAGGGAAAAGGAGATAACTTATACCTCTAAGCGCCGCTGATGCCTGGAAAAGAACTCTTCCCAGCCTTTTTCTCTTAGATTGATCCTTTGCTAATTTCCAAGGTTCATTAACTGCCAGATATTTGTTAACTGAGCTGATATAGGCCCAGATTTTTTCCAGAAATTTATTTAGGGCGTAATCCTCGAAGAACTTGAGTACTTTCTTTTTGAGGTTATCAAACTCTAGGCGGATTTCTTTATCAATTTTCTCCTCTTTATCTATTTCTTCGATTTTTCCATCAAAGTAATTTAGGATCATGGTCAGAGTCCGCTGAACGAGGTTTCCCAGATCATTTGCCAGGTCAGAATTAACTCTGTGGACAAAACCTTCATGGGAGAAGTTTCCATCAAGCCCTATAGGAATTTCTCGAAGCAGAAAGTAACGCAGAGGATCAGGGCCAAAAGTATCTAAGATCAAATAGGGATCAAGGACATTGCCCTTTGATTTAGACATTTTTGTCTTGTCTTTAAGCCACCAACCATGGCCGATGATTGTCTGGGGGAGGGGGAAATCTGCTGCCATAAGAAAAGCAGGCCAGAAAATTGCATGGAATCTGAGGATATCTTTGCCGATGAGATGAACTGTTGCCGGCCAGAATTTCTCGAAAAGCTCCATATTCCAATCATACCCGACGCCTGTCAGGTAGTTGTGGAGTGCGTCAAACCAGACATAAATTGTATGGTCAGGATCGTCTGGCACGGGAATTCCCCACTTCACTGTGGTTCGGGTAATACTTAAATCCTTAAGTCCCTGCCGCACGAAGCTTACGACCTCGTTCATCCGGCTTGGAGGCCTGGCAAATATGGGGAATTTGGTATAGAAATCAAGAAGTGGCTTCTGGTAGGCAGAGAGCTTGAAGAAATAACACTCTTCAGAGACAACATCTGCTCGCTTACCGCAGTCAGGACAGATTTTGTGCCCTCCTTTCTCAAGAGGGACATCTTCAGCCAAGAAATTTTCATCAGAAACACAATACCATCCCTTGTAAATTCCTTTGTAAATATCACCCTTTTCCATTAATTTCCTAAAGATTTTCTGGACGCCTTTTTCGTGGAACGGTTCTGTCGTGCGAATAAAAAAGTCATAGGATATATTCAAATCTTTCCACAAGTCTTTATACCTTCCCACTACCTGGTCTGCGAGTTCTATAGGCTTTAATCCCCTCTCTGCTGCAGCCTTTTCCACTTTCTGTCCATGCTCATCGGTGCCGGTGAGAAAGAAGACTTTGTTTCCTAAAAGTTTTTGGAAGCGATTCAGCGCATCTGCAATGATAGTGGTGTAGGTGTGTCCGATATGAGGGGCATCGTTTACATAATAGATGGGAGTTGTGACGTAGAAAGCTTTTTTAGACCTCTTTGCCACCGGACATTCCTCCTCTGATCAAAATCATGGCCTCTGACCGTGTAGCGCTTTTCGTACGGAAAGAACCTCTTAGAGCGGAAGTAACAGTTGAAGATTTCGGTTTTTTAGCCCCTCTCATGGACATACACATATGCTCAGCTTCGATGACAACCATTACTCCAAGAGGCTTAAGATGTTCCATGATGAGGTCAGCAATCTGTTTGGTTAGCCTTTCCTGGATTTGCAGCCGTCTGCAGAGAATATCAACCACGCGGGCAATTTTACTCAGTCCCACGATTCTTCCTGCTTTTGGGATGTAAGCTATATGGGCGACTCCAGCAAAGGGAAGGAGATGATGCTCGCACATCGAATAAAGAGGGATGTTTTTGATGAGAACCATCTCATCGTGCTTTTCGCTCTGAATCGCCTGAAGTTGCTTGGCAGGATTCTCCTTTAATCCTCCCAGTATTTCCGAAAACATACGAGCAACCCTTTGAGGAGTATCTTTGAGCCCGGGTCGTTCGGGCTCTTCACCAACGCCCTCTAAGATGAGTTTAACTCCTCTTGCAATCTTCTTTAAGTCCACGTTTTTCTCCTTGTCTTTTACGGGCATTTTCAGGCGTATTCATAAAAAAATCGAACGGATTTATTTTTCAATCCTTTCAAGATTTTTCGCGCTCTTTATAAAATTCTTTAAGTACAAGCTGCATAATCTCTTTGACAGAAAGATCGCTCTTTTTTGCCAATTTCAGGCAGTCTGAAAATTCAGGTTGAATGTTGACTTCTTTTCCCTCTTGATAGGATATTTTAATCGCTACTTTTTCTCCTAGGATGCCAACTTTCTCGATCTTCCTTTCCAGCACACGCCTTTCTACCGGGTAGTACCTAACACCTATTGAGCTTGTTTCTTTAAAAATAGCACAGATTAGGGAATCTATCTTATCAATCTCTGCCAGAACGGTCAATTTTGTAGCCAGCCTGCCCTTTTTCATCAGGATAGGGGTAAGAAACACGTCTTGCGCGCCTAACTTAAAAGCCGTGTCAAAGAAAGTTGCCAGGACCTGAGGGTTGGAATCGTCGATATTGGCTTCGATCATGCAGGCCTTTTTCTCTGCATTAAATTCTTTCTTGTTACCATAGAAGGCTCTCATAATGTTTGGCAGTTCATGGAAGTTACGGGTTCCGGCTCCATAACCTATTTTTTCATAAGATAACTCAGGCAAGGGAATAAATTTTTTGACCAATGTAGAGACAATAGCTGCTCCAGTAGGTGTGACAAGCTCTTGTTTTACCCAGGCTGAATAGACTGGGATGCCTTTCAGCAGTTCAGCCACTGCAGGGGCAGGTACTGGCAGGCGGCCGTGAGATGATTTGACCCATCCCTGACCGAGATTCAAAGGCGAGCAGTAGAATTCACTGATTTCGAGGGTTTCAGCCAGAAAGCAGCAGCCCACGATATCTACGATCGCATCATCTGCTCCAGCTTCATGGAGATGGGTCTCATTAACTTTGTGGCCGTGGACTCGCGCTTCAGCTTCAAAGAGCTTCTTAAAAATGGCTGAGGCGTTCTTTTTTACAGAGAAGGAAAAGCGGCTTTTCTTAATTATATCTTCTATATCAGATCGTCTCCTCGTGGCCGTTTTTTTAGCTTTCACCAGAACATCCACTTTTAATCCCCTAAGAGTAGCTCTTTTTGTTTCTTTGAGTTGAATCTCTACAGGAAGCTTTAATTCGGCTATTTTTTTCTTAAAGAGTGAGGAGGGCACGCCCAAATCTAGAAGAGCTCCTAAGATCATATCTCCGCTCAAGCCGGCTGAAGCATCAAAATAAATATACTTCATTTAAAATTATTCCTTTTATGCTTTGGATGTTTTTTCAATTCTTCATCTATTAACGGCAAGATTTTCCCTGATTTTCCTCTTATGGAAAAATCGGCGTAGAGGGAGAAAGGGGTTGGATCAGGATTGATCTCCACAAGCATAGCCCCAGCTTCAGAGGCTTCAAACGGAAGCGAGGCAGCCGGCTGGACCACTGCCGAGGTGCCGATAACGAACATTACGTCGCATTCAGAGCTTAGCTGAATAGATTTTTGGAGTATGATCGGCGAGAGGGATTCTCCAAACCAGACAACGTGAGGCCTGAGTAGGGCTCCGCAGTTAGAGCAGAGAGGGGGGGTTTCTTTCATGGGTGTATCATAGTTTTCTGTTATCGTTCCCTCCTGGGTGCAGCGCAGCTTCCAAATGTTGCCGTGGAGCTCCAATATGTTTTTTGAGCCTGCTTTCTGATGGAGGCCGTCGATATTCTGGGTGATTAGGGAAACGGTTGGAAAGCTCTCCTCCCAGCGAGCAATGACTTCATGGCCAGGATTCGGCTCCCTCTGACCAATAATGCCCCGCCGCCAATCATACCATTCCCAAACTAGCTTTGGGTCCCGGCTGAAGGCTGTGGGAGTAGCGAGTTCTTCCGGGCGATATTTTTTCCACAAGCCTTCTTCTCCCCGGAATGTAGGAATTCCTGATTCGGCTGAGATTCCGGCTCCTGTCAAGACGGCGACACGGCTTGCCTCTTGGAGGACTTCGATAAGCGGTCCCGTGTCGAGTTTTTCAGCCATCTGTTCTTCTCCAGCTTCATAGAATAATCCTTTCCTTCGGAAAAATCAAAACATATATGGGGTCAGACTTGTATAACTTGATTAATGTGTAGAATGGGATCAGACCTTTTAATGGGTATATCCGATATGTGATAAAAACTTGATGGGACTGATTAACGAAGAGGACAAAAACATCCGTTCTGGTGATGCGGTATCTCTTGCGATGTATTTCCGCTGGCTAAAACGGATCAATTCTCATTTGCGGAACATCATGACAAGCGTGGTCAACCCTTTTGATAGGGTTGGCTTCGAGCCCAAAAAACAATAAATCTTGTAGGGGGTTGATCCTATTTTTCGTAAACACTCTTAAAAATAAAATAAGCAGGGATTCCCGACACCACAGTAAGAATTGCAATCAATGAGGGAACCGGGCTTTCAAGAAAACCCAGGGTAAGAATTGAAACACCCGCGAGTATGTAGATGATAGGAACAACAGGAAAACCTGGCATTTTATACTCACTTTTCTTTAAACGTCTTAATTTAAAAACTCCTATGACTGCCAGAATCGGGAAAATTCCAAGGGAAAAACCCATATAAGTAAATATCTTGTCAAGAGTCCCTGATAACACTATTACTATCGCAATTACACACTGCAACAGTATTGATTTTGAAGGGACACGGTAAACACCGTGAACCTTGGAAGCAAACTTGAAAAAATATCCATCTTTAGCCATCGAGTAATAAACTCTAGGTCCGAGAATGATAAAAGCGCTTAAAGATGATAAAAGTGCAAAAGATATCAGGATTGATAAAAGGCTCTCGAATGATTTACCGAATAAATTACTCACTGCAAGTCCACCTATGGAGATAACTCCACTCATTTCTTCAGGCGCAGCTGCATAAACATAAAATAGATTCAAGCCAAAATAGAGAAGGATTACTATTCCAGTTCCCAGAATCAGAGAAAGCGGCAGATTTTTCTTGGGGTTTTTTATCTCCGATCCTATGTAGGCAGATGCGTTCCAGCCACTGTAGGCAAACATTATCCACATCAAGGAAAGACCGATGACTTTCCATCCTCCAAAATCAAAGCTGAACTCTTTTCCCTGGAAAAAATGATCAAAACTCCCTTGTCCAAATGAAAACCCGATCAATATAAGACCTGCTATTAAACCGACCTTTAATAATGTTAATAAATTCTGCACTCTTGTCCCGAATATAATTCCTCTAAGATGAACCAGAGTAAAAGCTAGGATAACAAGGATTGAATAAAACTTTTTTAAGGCCACTGCTTCAAAAGCTACCCCAAAAATCCCTAAACTTAGAAGCTGGGGAAAAGCTCTGGTTAAATATTCAGTAAATCCTATTGCAGAAGCGGCTATGGGAGCAGAAAAGCCGACAAAAAAGGAGACCCACCCGCTCAGGAAGCCGAACAGAGGATTAAATAATCTGGAAAGGAAAATATATTCGCCCCCTGCATGTGGCATTGCTGCGCCAAGTTCGCTGTAGCATAAGGCGCCGCACAGCGCTATTATTCCCCCAACAATCCACAATAAAATCAGTAATAAAGGATTAGCCAGGTCTTCCATTAAGAGCCCGGAAGTCATAAATATGCCGGCTCCAATCATATTGGCAATGACAATGTTTGTTACGGGAAAAAGTCCTAGTTTTCTTTTCAAGGTGTTTTCGAGCCGCTTATCCTGCATGATGTAATTTTGATGTATGAAAGAAAAAAAATTTTCCTCTTGCGAAAATTATATTAGAATTCCTATCAATTATATTAAACGAAAAAAATAAATATTGTCTCTTTCAACAAAAGTATCTATTTTGATCAGCTCAAAATCCGCCTGCCCAGCCTGTCCGGCCAGCTTTTCCTGCGAAGTCGAATGCGAAGACGATCCTGTTTTTTCAAGGCGGCACTTCTCCTTTATGGCCTTAATTGATAATGAAAATGATATGGGTGCGTAGAAACCTCTCTGCTCTTTTTCATCCAAATCATGCATCTTGCAGATATTCCTATGGGCAACCTTGCGAGCAAACTTAAGTTCATTACTGAAACGGTCGATAGAATCCCCCCTGGAAACAATTTCACCCTTTGCATGCTTCATTTTTGGCGACATTATCATCCTCTATCTTGTTATATAATAGTAAATTAGGGTTATTTTGTTAAGTAATTTATGTGTTTACGATGGGGATTATGGGTTCATACTTTTAAAACTTTGATAATTCGAATTTTTATTTACTTCTCTCTTTGATTGCCCAAATTTCCAGGCGATAAGGCCTGATCCCTCTTCGCTTTACTTGACTTGGTATCTTATAAATTATATATCAATATTCTCATAAAGGATGACAGATGGCAGCGGCGAAGAAAGAAAAACTTCCTCATGTGGAGGTTGGAATCATCGGAGGAACAGGCTTTTATGAAATCGAGGGAATCGAAAGCATCGAAGAGGTCAAGTTCGAGACTCCCTTCGGAAAAACCTCTGACGCCTTCATCATAGGCTCCTTAGAAGGAAGGAGAGTAGCTTTTCTCAACCGCCACGGCAGAGGTCATAAGATTCTTCCCTCAAAGATAAATTACCGGGCAAACATCTGTGGCTTTAAAATGCTCGGTGCAGAAAGGATTATTTCTGTGAACTCTGTGGGATCACTGAAGGAGCAGATAAAGCCAAGAGATATTGTGTTCTCTGATCAGTTCTTCGACAGAACACACCGTGAAAACTCATTTTTCGGAGAAGGAATTACTGCCCATGTCAGCCTAGCCTACCCCGTCTGTCCTGATCTCTCCGGAGTTCTGTTTAATACTGGAGAGGAGCTTAAGTTGAAAGTTCATCAAGGAGGAACATATATTTGTATTGAAGGGCCTGCTTTTTCAAGCAGGGCTGAGTCTAACATCTACCGCTCCTGGGATTGCAGTGTCATCGGCATGACAAGTGCCACCGAGGCAAAGTTATGTCGGGAAGCAGAATTATGTTATTCCACAATGAATTTAGTCTGTGACTATGATGCCTGGCATGAAGTTGAGAAACCGGTTACAGTCGAGATGGTTTTAGAAAACATGAATCAAAATATACACAGTGCCAAAGCCATCATCAAAAAAGCTGTTGGCTCACTCTCTCCCCAAAGAGAAAGCCGATGCGAATGTGATCGAGCTCTCAAGAATTGTATTGTCACCCAATCCGATTCTATCCCTGAAGAATCAAAAGAAAAGCTGCGGTATATCATCGAAAAATACATAAAAGGAAACAAAGAGGCTTAATAGTCCAATGAGTTTAGTGATTGTCGGTTCTGTAGCCTTTGATACCCTTGAAACTCCCCATGGCAGGAGAGAGAAAATTGTGGGAGGATCATGCACGTATTGTTCCCTGGCTGCAAGTTTTTTCACCCAACCAAAGATTGTGGCTGTCGTAGGGGAGGATTTCCCTCAGGAGACGATTGAATTATTCAAGAGCAGAGGGATCGATGTCCGGGGTCTTGAAATTCAGTCAGGTAAAACTTTCCACTGGGAAGCACGTTACGGTGATGATCCCAATCAAAGAACGACGATCAATACAGAATTGAATGTGTTTGAAGATTTTAGCCCTCAGCTTCCTCCAGACTACACGGAAGCCGAAATTGTTTTCTTGGCAAATATCGACCCTGACCTTCAAGATGATATTCTTTCCCAGGTTAAGCACCCAAAGCTCGTAGCAATGGATACTATGAACCTCTGGATTAATACCAAGCCTGCCTCTCTTTTAAGGGTTTTAGAGAAAGTCAACTTGTTTTTTGCCAACGATGAAGAAATAAAAATGCTGGCCAAAGAGCCGAATCTTATCAAAGCAGGGAAGAAACTTCTTGAGAGAGGACCTTCTTTTATCGTCATCAAAAAGGGCGAACATGGTGCCCTGGTTTTAGGGAAAGATTCGATTTTTGGGGTTTTGGCCTATCCCTGCGAAAAGGTAATTGATCCGACTGGCGCGGGAGATAGTTTTGCTGGAGGTTTCTTGGGCTACCTGGATAAAATAAAGGCTTTTGATGAAGAGGGAGAAATCCGCAAGGCTTCTGTTTATGGAAGCGTTTTGGCTTCTTTTGCTATCGAGAATTTTGGCATCGACCGTTTTAAATCTTTGCCGTTTGAAGATATAGAAAAAAGATTTTCCAAGTTTAAAAAACTTGTTACTTTCTAAGCTTTCCTTTTCTACTACTTAAAAGCAGCTATCTCTAAAAGCTGCTGCCCTATAGTCAACTGGTGCATTTGGGCTGTGCCGCCCAGTATTGTAGCAGTGATTGCATCCTGGTAGTGGTGGCCTACTGGATATTCATCGAAAGTGCCATAAGAACCATGTATCTTAACTGCCTGTGAGGAAACCCAGAGCGCGGTTTCAGAAGCAAAATACTTGGCATAGGACATCTCTTTGATGTGGCGAATACCGCGGCTCTTAAGGTCTGCGGCATGATAGGTAAGCAATCTGGCTGCTTCAACCTTTGTAGCCATATCAGCAATTATCTCCTGTATTAGCTGGTGGCCGCCGATGGGCTTTCCAAACTGAATCCGCTCTTTGGCATACTTTATACAGGAGTCAAGGCAGCTCTGTGCTACTCCAACACAACCTGCAGCTAAAAACAAACGGGCAGTATCAATGCCTCGTAAGGCATTTTTTAATGCATACCCAATCTCTCCTACCTGGTTCTCCAAAGGCAACTCCATATCTGTGAAACTTAAAATGCCTTCGCTGCCACCTCGCCAGCTGATTTTTCCCTTCTGGGGCGTGCTCGAAAAACCTGGTGTGTCTCTCTCCACAATAAAGCTTGCCAGCCCCTTAATGCCCTTTGTTTTATCTGTCTGAGCTATGAATAGGATAACATCAGCTATTTCGCCGTTTGTGATGAAAATTTTAGAGCCATTTATGATCCAATGATTACCTTTGCGTCGAGCGGCAGTTTCGATCATAGAAGAATCGCTGCCCGCATTAGGCTCAACCACAGCTCCAGACATGATTAATTCACCCCTACATACTGGGGGGAGGTATTTTTTTTTCTGCTCCTCAGTGCCGGCATCGATAAGGTTGGTCGCCGGCTGGATGGGCCCACTAACCGCTGCCTGTGTTACTGCCAAACTAGCCCCGCAGAGCTGCTCCCAGATAAGAGTTGATGTAACATAATCAAGACCCATTCCCCCCTGCTCCTCGGGCATATGTGGAGCTAGCAGCCCTTGGGAAGCCATTTTTTTTATAATCCCAGGATCAAATTTCTCCTGGCGTTCATTTTCCTTGAGTGGAGGCAAAATCTCCTGATCAGCAAACTTTCGGGCCATATCCCGAGACATTATCTGTTCATCTGTTAGTTCGAAGTCCATTTATTATCCTCCCCAAATTCTAATTATAAGGACTTACTATTCATTTTTTCTTTTGCACTAACTCAACCAGAACTCCATGAGTTCCTCGAGGATGGAGGAAGACACTCATTCCCTCTGCACCTGGTTTTACTTCACCAAGAACCTCTATTCCCGCGGCCTTGAACGAGGCAATTTCTGCGTTGATATCTTCCACTTCATAGCAGATATGGTGAAAGCCTTCGCCGCGCTTTTCCAGGAATTTTGCCATAACTCCTTCATTCCCTGCAGGCTGAAGAAGCTCAATCAGAACACTGCCCACTTCGACCATGCTTACCTTAAGCTTCCCGTCACCAACTATTATAGGCTCGGATGATTCCAGCCTGAAAACCGAGCGATAAAATTCCCTTGCCTCTTCAAGATTCTTCACCGCTATCCCCAGATGGCTGATTTGTTTTATCATCTGTAGCCTCCAGCCCTTTATAATTACAACTAGAATAAAAGATGTTATTGGGACTTATAACACAGGGAAAATTTGATGTCAAAAGTCAAAAAAACTACAAAATTCCCATATGATTTTACGATTTGTTCTCGCAATTTATGAGCAATTCTGGCATAATTCTTTCGGGTCTTCTTTGATAATAAATGTTACAGGACTTGATATAAGTCCATTAATCGGTTACGAAAAAAGATTAATGGAAGCTAACAGAATAGGTTCTTTTATATTTGTTTGGAGAGGGATCTCGTTGCTCCTTAATGTAGTTTAATCCATGGGGTTTATTATTCATTTATAGAGATTGCCATGCCTTTTCAGGGCTCGCAATGACATTGTAAAAATATAGATTGCGTTTATATTAACTTGAATAGGAACCATGTAACTGAATAGAAACAGTATAACAAGAATCTTGAAATTATGAAAAAGTTAATAAGAGATCATGTTTTAAAAATTGAGCACTATCAGCCAGGATTGCCCCTTGAAGTTCTCAAAAAAGAACTTGAGCTGGGAAGGGAGATTTGCAACCTTGCCTCCAATGAGAATCCCTTGGGCCCTTCATTTCTCGCCATTGATGCAGTCAAGAAATCTCTGGAAAATGGCCATCTCTATCCTGATAACGACTGTATTCTTTTAAGAGACAGAATAGCTGATTATCTGGGAATCTCCCCTAAAAAACTTTCCATAGGTAATGGCACGACGGAGTTGATCTTTCTCATGGGTGTTGCATTTTTGGATCCTGGAGATACGTTCATTATTAGTGAATCCTCCTTCATCATGGCCAAGATTGTTGCCCAAGTCATGGAAAGCAGGTTGATAGAAGTTCCGTTGAGAGAATACAGACATGACCTTGACGCCATTTTAAAGAAAATAACCAGCGACACAAAGATAGTTTACCTTGATAATCCGATGAACCCGATTGGCACTTTGATCACCCAGGACGAGGTTTCAGAGTTTATGGAAAAGATTCCCGAAGATATTGTTGTAGCATTTGATGAGGCTTATTATGAATATGTAAATAAAGATATTTATCCAAACACACTGAAATACGTTGAAGAAGGAAGGAATGTTATAGTTTTCCGTACTTTTTCCAAATTGTATGGTTTAGCCGGTCTCCGGGTTGGATATTGTGCAGCTAAAAAAGATTTTATTAATGCTATCCAAAGAGTAAGTCCGCCATTCGCTGTTAACAGATTTGCCCAGATAGGTGCGGCTGCGGCTTTGGAGGATAGAGAGCATATAAAGAAAACCAAGGAGATGAATGAATCTGGCAAAAGGTTCCTGTATGAGAATTTCGAAAAGATGTCTGTTTTTTATATTCCCTCTGAAACAAACTTTATAACTATAGATGTAAAGAAAGATACAAAAAGCATATGTGAGGAACTTCAGGAAAGCGATGTGATTATCAGACCTTTAACGATGTACGGAAAACCCACATTTTTGCGGGTGACAATAGGAACTCCGGAGCAAAACAAGAGATTTATTGATGCCTTTAAAAAAATCTATAAGTAAAAAAAGGGAACACGCTACTTTTTCAAAAAAGGGGACTGTCCCCTTTTTCTCTGTCGAAGTGCTGGATTCAAGCCGAAAACGGAGCCTGGCCCCATTTTTTTAAATGGCCCCATTTTTTTAAAGACAGAATATGAAGAAAACAGGCCAAAAAGAAGTGAGAGTATTACTGGGTAATGTTGCCATAGCAAGAGGAATTGTTGAAGCCGGATGCCATGTGGTTACATCCTACCCTGGTACACCCAGTTCTGAAATTGTTCCGGCAGTAGTGGAATTTAAAAATGAGTTGGGCTTAAACACTTACATCGAATGGTCAGCAAACGAAAAGGTTGCCTTTGATAATGCCCTGGCAGCAAGTTTGACAGGAAAGAGGGCAGCAGTAGCCATGAAACAGGTAGGTCTTAATGTTGCCTCTGATTCTCTGATGAGTTCTGCTTATACCGGTGTTATCGGGGGATTGGTCATAATTAGCTGTGATGATCCTGGACCCCATAGTTCTCAAACCGAACAGGATTCCCGTTTCTTTGCCATGTTTGCCAAGGTTCCCGCCTATGATCCTTCGACTCCTCAAGAAGCAAAAGAAATGGTAAAAGAAGCCTTCGAGCTTTCCGAAACATTCGAGATCCCGGTGCTTTTGCGTCCCACAATAAGAGTCTCCCATGCCAAGCAGAGCGTGAAACTTTCACCCCTTAAAGTGCTAGAGCGCCCGGCGAATTTCGAAAAAAATCCAGAACGATGGGCGGCTACTCCAAAATACAGGCTTGTGCTGCATAAAAGGCTGAATGAAACTTTACAGAAAATAAGAGAAAGATTTGAAAATGACACCAAATGGAACTATGAGGCAGGGAAATCCCGGGGCGCTTCCCTTGGCATAATTACATGTAGCGTGAGCTTTGTTAGCCTCATGGATATTCTTGAAGAGCTAAACTTAAAAAGTGCTATCAATGTCCTGAAAATAGGAACTCCTTATCCACTCCCCCAAAAAAGAATTGCAGATTTTATTAAAAGAAACAAGAAGGTTTTAATAATTGAAGAGACTGATTCTGTTATCGAATCTCAGATTATCGATAAAAGTAAGGTGCTCGGGAGACTAACTGGCCATATTCCTTTAGAGGGAGAGCTTGATCCTGATGGAATTCATAATATTCTGGCAGATGTTTTACGAGAACTTGGAATAACTAATTTAGAAAAAATAACTGATTCTAAACTTGATAAACTTGTCGAAAAGCTTAAGCTTCAAGTCCGAAAGCCGACCTTGTGTGCCGGCTGCCCTGAAAGGGCAGCATTTTTCGCCATTAAAAAGGCACTCCCAAAGGCTATCTATGCTAGCGATATAGGCTGTTACACTCTCGGACTCAATTTGAAAGCTGTTGATACTGTCCTTGATATGGGAGCTGGAATTACCTTAGCCAGCGGTTTTTATCAAGCTTATCATCAGGACAAAAAAGATATTGCTATAGTTGCCACCATGGGCGACTCTACCTTTTATCATTCAGGCACTGCTTCTCTTTTAAATGCCGTCTATAACAATGCGAGATTTATTTTAGTCATTCTGGACAATGAAATAACTGCCATGACGGGGATGCAGCCTACTCCCGGCATAGGAATAACTGCTGATGGAAGCAAGGGCAGGAAAATTCCTTTAAAGGAATTGATCAAGGGATGCGGAGTCAAATGGATTAAGATCATAGACCCGTATGATATAAAAAATTTAGTAAAACTTTTGAAAGAGGCAAAAACGTACACTAAGAGAAAAGATGGGGGGATAGCTGTGATCATTGCCAGACATCCCTGTATTATCCGCTACACAGAGGCGTGCGAGGATAATCCTGTGAAAGTAGAGATAACTGATGACTGCGATGGCTGTAACTACTGCATCGATTATTTTGAATGCCCCGCTCTTTATATTAATGAAGAAAAAAACCTTGTCGAGATAGACCGAATGTTTTGTGTGGACTGTGGTGTGTGTATAGATGCGTGCCCAAAAGGAGCTATCATTCCGATTGAGAAACAAAATAAAGCTCGCCTCTGATTAAGAAAATCCATAATATCTTAATAAGATATGAATGTGCAGATAATATTGGCCGGGATCGGGGGGCAGGGAATATTGTTTTCTTCAAAGGTGTTTTCTGAGCTAGGACTTAAAATGGGTCTGGATATTATGGGATCAGAAACTCATGGCATGAGTCAACGAGGCGGCTCAGTTACCGCTCATCTGAAGCTTGGCAAGTTTCAAAGCCCTCTGATTAGAAAAGGCGCTGCTGACATTCTCTATTCTTTTGAAGAGAACGAGACCTACAGGACCTTGCATTTCTTAAAAAACGGAGGCATCTGTTTTGTAAATCTTGAGAATGCAGATCAATTCAACAAGAGTATTATGAAATTCATGAAGGAGAAAGAGATAACATTCAGGGCATATGATGCAACCGGGGCAGCCTCTAAAATTGGTTCGATAAGGTCTGCTAATATAGCACTCATCGGTTATTCTGCGGGAACAGGCTTAGTCCCTTTTAAATATGAAGATCTGAGATCTGTATTGGAAACTGTTAGTAGGAAGAAAGACCTTAAGATTAATTTGAACGCCTTAGAGATAGGCTTTCAGAAAGGAAGGTTATTAAATAGATAGCAATTTGGTCTACCCTGAGCAAGAGTGATTGATTTTTACAGATCGTAATAGAGGTCGTACTCATAAGGGTGAGGCCGTTTCTGGAGCAGAGCGATTTCCTGCGTCTCTTTTACTTTAATCCAGGTTTTAATCAACTCTTCTGGCAAGACATCGTCTTTGGTCAAGAAATCATGATCTTTTTCGAGGGCAACCAAAGCATCTTGAAAAGTGTTCGGGGCCCTGGATAATTTGTGCTTATCAGTTACCTCCCGGATATTGAAATTTTCTTCAAAAGGTCCGAACCCTGCCTGGGTAGGATCCATCTTTTTTTCGATGCCATCTAATCCTGCCATAAGCATGGCTGTTAGAGAGAGGTAAGGATTGCCCGTGGAATCAGGCATGCGAAACTCAACCCGGGCTTCTCTCTCATTAATGGCATAGGCTGGAATACGGATGGCAGCAGTGCGGTTGGCCACTGAGAAAAAGATATAATTAGGTGCAGCCCTATAGCCTCCCAGCCTCCGGTAGGAATTTGTGCTGCCGTTAGTAAGAGAAATAACCGCCTGCACATGGGATAGGATGCCGCCAATATATGCCAGGCCATTCTCATTCAGCCCTCCGTAACCTTTAGGGTCGTAAAAGAGAGATTTTTTTCCATCAGTAATATACTGGTGGTAATGCATGCCATTAGTCGATTCGGAAAAGAGAGGCATCGGCAGAAAGGTCGCAGTTTTGCCAAATTTCACCGCTGCATTTCTGATTATATATTTCATCTTGAAAATATTATCTCCACTCTGAACGAGAGGAGTAAAGTAAGTCTCGATCTCCATCTGCCCAGGAGAGCCGGATTCGTGGTGGTGGTATTTAATCGGAATTCCAACCTCCTCTAAATATTGAACGATGTGAGTACGAAGATTGCAGAACTGGTCGCGGGGCTGGTCAGCCTGAGAACCCTTGGTATAAGGCAGGTTGTAGCCCTTGCTTCCTTCCTTTCCGGCATTCCAGTAAGATTCTGAGGAATTGACCCGGTAGAGGGCTCCCTGAACGTCAGTACCGTAACAAACTTCATCAAATAGATAGAATTCGATTTCCGGACCCCACAGGCTGAAACCATTGAGATTGCTCTTGGCCAAGTATTTTTCCGCTTTTTTGGCCACATAGCGGGGATCAAGTTCAAAGGGTGTTCCGTCATTGTTGTAGATGTCGCAGATAAAGCAGAGGGTGGGCACCTCCGCAAAAGGATCAAGGAAGCCTGTGGTTGGATCTGGCTTAATAATCATGTCACCACATTCCATGGTTTTAAAGCCAGGATAAGAGGTAAGGCTAGTACCTGTTCCCGCGGAGAAAATTTCCTCGTCTCTGTGTCCGCTTTTGTAGACCATGTGGCGCCAGCGTCCGATCAGATCAGATGTTTTCAGGTCAATCATAGCAATTTTCTTATCTTTGATATAACGTAGCACTTCCTCGATGTCTTTAAACATCCTTTCCTCCTTTTTTTAGCTCAGGTAAGCAAAGACAATATTCTTGAGCAACTCTGAACATGTAATGAAATCATCAACCGTAATGTATTCGTCCAGCACGTGCAATTGGTCATGATCTCCGACGCCCGTACAGAAAGAGGGAATATTGCCCACATTTTTAAAGATAGAAGCATCGATGCGGCCGCCGGCAAACCTGTTTTGTGTGGTGCGGTTAAACCGCTGAGCTTCCTGGCGGATAATGTCTACTAATTTGTCATTGGGATCATCAATATATCCAGGGGCGCTGTAGGGTGTTTCTATCTCGAAATTTTCGCCACAAACTTCCTGGCATACGCTCTCTACCTGTTTAACGATTTTATCGTCTCCAGGAGTAGGGCGACAGTGAATCATTATCTCACACTTGTCAGGAACAAGGAAAATATCAGCTCCTCCATTAACGCGGATGGGCATGCACATGGTTTCAATTTCTTTCTCTGCGATCATAACTTTATGAAAGTCAAGTTTCTCCAACTTAGTTAATAACTCAACGGCCTTGGAAATGGCGTTTACTCCTCGCTCCGGGTAGCCAGTGTGGGAGGCTTTGCCTTTGATGCGAACAAGCACATTTTTTATGCCACGGCAGCCATAAATAATGTTTACCTTTTTTTCATCGACATCATTCTGAGGCTCAAGCACAAGGGCCCTCTCAGCTTTTAAAAACTGTGAGAGAATATAGCTTCCCTTTTTCTCCAGTTTGACCCCGAATTCTTCACCTGTAGTAAAAGTGAATATCAGGCGGCCGTTAATTTGTTTGTCTTTAAGGAGGCGAGCAATTTCAAGCATTGCAGCTATATTACCTTTGTCGTCGCTTGCCCCGCGGCCGTATATTTTCCCGTCCTCCATAGTAGCCGCAAAGGGATCATGCTTCCAATCGCCACCCACATCAACCGTGTCCAGATGAGCATTGAGCAGAAGTGACTTAGGACCATCCCCAACTTCAAAGAATATATTGTTTTCCTTGACCTGAGAGCGGAAGCCCATTTTAGCGAGTTCCTGGCTGACAAAGTTGGCGATGGCTTCCTCTTTGCCGGTAACACTGGGAATGCGAATAAGTTCCTGAAGCCAGTGGATTAGATTATTTTGGTCAACTTCCAAGGTTATCTTTCCTGCTTAGCGATTAGTAATAAAGTTTTTGATATGATCAATCGCTAATTCAACGCGGTCGAGGGGAGTAAAACCATAGCAAAAGCGGACATAGCGCACCTCTGGACTCGCCGGGTCAGGGGTGAATATTTCATAACCGTTATTTGCTGAACGGATGCGGAACTCAAAAACGGTTCCGGAAATAACGCTGACGCCTCCCTCGTCAACCAGTTCAAGAGAGAATTTATCCACACCGCCGAACTCCTTTATCAGCTCAGCAGGTAGAGGAATGACAGCGTAGATGGCACCTCCAGGATGGCTCATCTCCCAGCCTAATTTTTCTTTTACTTTTTCCACAAGAATATTTCTTCTGGTTTCAATTTCAGCGAGAAGTTTTTTCTTGTAATCTGCTATTTCATCAGGGGCTGTTTTATACTTCAAGAAGTGGGCGATCAAAGCTCTCTGGGAAGTTACGGAAGGACAGCCGCTATGGGAGCGGTTGTAAAAGTAGACATAGCGGGTCACACGCGGATCAAGACTGGAGACATAACCCAGGCGCTCACCAGGAATCTGTCTGGTCTTAGAATAGGTGCCGCAGACAACTGTTTTACTCAGGATATCACTCGAAAAAAGCTGGGCTTTTTTTCCGTCAAAAACCAGCTTATTATATGCCACATCCAAAATCAGAGGGACGTCGATCTCTCGAATAATTGTTTCCAGCTTGGCCTGTTCAGCCGGATCAGTAATTACGGCACCATCAGGGTTGTTGATAAGAGTAAAAAGAAAAGCAGCAATTTTATCTTTAACAGGATGGCAGAGCTTGAGGATGGAATCGGGATCAGCCACCTGCCCCTGCTCGTTAATTAGAGGGACAGGCCAGATCATGCCACCGTGCATATCCACAATCAGGTTGTGGTTTTGCCATGTTCTCTGGTTGACGAGAACCAGCTTTTTCTGGTTAGTTAAAAACATTGAGACGGAAGCCCCCAGCGCGCCAGTACCACCGTGGGTAACTGCAACGTGTTTCTGCATATTATCTTCTTTGTATTTTTCAGAATCGATACCTTGCTTTCCGGCCTCATCTTGAAATTTCTCCAGAATCATGACTCTCAGATCATCAGGTATGGAGTGCCTGAAAATAAGTTTTTTAAGCTTGTTGTCACCATCAGGAACAGTGTAGCCGATCCTTCCTTCGTCCAAAACTATCTCGGCCGACTTCTTCAGGCTTTCTTTATAGCCCGGAGGAAAAAGCCCGGGAGCACAGAGTTCGCCGATGTCGGCCCGGACAAAATCGGGATCCTGCACTGATAAAACTCTTGCTTTCCCTGCTACCAGAGTAATGGTAGATTTCTTGGATAAGGTTTTAACCGCGGATTCCGGCAATCTAATTTCTTCAGTCATTAAACAACTCCTTTTTAATGAAATGAATTATGTTTTTGCTGTTGCTTTAGGAGGATAATCTTATTTTTTTTGGACAAGGATTTCTTCCATTTCTGCGAAGGAAGAATTACTTTCTTTTCTGAACTCGTATCATCACCTGTTTTTGTACTTGTGCTTATATCAGAGTAATAATTAGAAGTCAATAAACAGACATATAATTGTCAAGCCCACGAAATAATGTCCTGTTTTCTGCCACGTGAAAATGTCCTGTGCCTTACAGCGTAAAAATTTCCGGCTCAATTTGCTGGGACATCAATTTTTATAACTCTCAGTTATAAAAATTGATGATTCTGCGATTTTTTATTACTTGGAGTTATAAAATGAACTTTATATTACAGGGAGCGCGTTCAAACGGCGGACGTTGATCTTTTTGCCACGGACATGAGCATAGGATTTAACCCCCAGAAAGAGAATTCGAAACGCTAGATCAAAAATAAATAGTCGAGCTAATTTCAGATCCAAAAATACACAAAGGAATAAAAGTCAAATCATATCAAGGCAATGGATTGTTTGAAAAAATTAAAAACCGGTCAATCAACAGCAAGGGTTACCGTCATCTAGGCGGGAATAGGTGTGTGTATTTTGAAATGAAATTGTTCAATCAGTTTACTGTTTTTCGATTAGCTCGAGATTAAATCTCTTTTTCAGCTTCATTCCGGCTGCACCGAGAATAACCCTGATAGCCTGTGCAGTTCTTCCCTGTTTTCCAATAACCTTGCCAATATCTTCTTGAGCAACCTTTAATTCAATGATCGAGCTCTGTTCCCCGTCTAATTGGGAAACGTGCACATTGTCCGGATTGTCCACTAATGCTTTGGCAATCATTTCAATGAGTTCTTTCACTGTAGCCTCCTTAAATCCTTAAATTGATTTTCTCACCTTAAAAACATAGGACATTAGTTTTCTCTGTCGCATAAAAATTTTACAATGTTTACTAACTGTTATGCAGGAAAAAGTCTATCACAATGAAACAGGCCTAGTCAATCTCTTCGAGTTCTGCTTTCCCCCCTACTCGGATTCTGCTAGTTCCCATGAAGGATAAGGTGGAGCTTATGAGCGAAAGGGAATGAAAAAAAAATGCCAGGAATGCTATAATAAAAACTTAGAACTTGATTCTGCCAGGACCAATGCCAGGAAAAAATTAGATGAGCTTAAGAAAGAATAGCTTTCTTTATATAATAATTGTATAAATAAAAAAATGAAGCTTAATAGTGGAAAGCGGAAAAATAAAATTCTCGTAAATATTAGAAAAATAATACAGGCGATAGAAGAAAATTCGCAGGAGTCATAAAACAAGGAGATGAATAGAATGAAAAAACATTTGGCATTGGCAGTGATGTTCGGATTGGCTGCAAGTTTGGTCTGTTCAGCGGCCGACTGGCCGCAGTATCTTGGGCCCGGCCGAAATGCGATCTCGGCAGAAAAAGGAATAAAACGCTCATGGGCTAAGGGTGCTCCTGATGTGCTATGGACCTTTCCTCTGGGTGAGGGATTCGGCGGACCGGCAATAAGCGATGGCAAGGTCTATGTACTTGACCGCATAGGCAACGAACAGGACATATTGCGTTGCCTCGACTTTGCTACAGGCAAGGAGGAATGGACATTTGTATATGACGCTCCCGGCAAAACCGACCACCCAGGTTCACGATCTGTGCCGACAATTGAGGGAAATTATATCTATACGTGCGGGCCCTTCGGCCATGTTCACTGCTTTGACAAACGCACGCACAAACCTGTCTGGAAAAAGAATATATGGACAGATTTCACCGAAAATGAAGTGCCGACCTGGGCTATTGCGCAGAATCCGTTGATTTATGACAATATGTTGATACTTGCATCACAAACACAAAAAGCAGGAGTTGTTGCCTATAACAAACTTACAGGATCTGTGCAGTGGGCTTCTCCAGAGCTTCCGGGCAAGGCAGGTTACGTATCGCCAATGATAATAAATATCGAAGGCGGTAACCAATTGATTATGATTTCCGCCAATGGTGCTGTTATGGGAATGAATCCAAAAACTGGCAAATTGCTTTGGTCCTATGAAGGCTGGCAGTGTAGAATCCCTGTCCCAAATGTAACAGAGATAGGTGATGGGAGAATTTTTATCACAGGAGGCTATAAGGCCGGTTCAGCTATGATCAAAGTGGAGAAAGAGTCTGACACGTTTGTTGTTAGCGAACTTTACAAAACTGATGAGTTCGGTACTCACGTCCATCCTGCCATTCTCTACAAGGGATATCTATATGGTCACTGCAGCACCAATGAAACCAGGGACGGGATGGTTTGCATGAACCTTGATGGAAAAATAATGTGGAAGACAAAGCGTTCGCCTCTTTTTGACAAGGGAGGATTTATTCTGGCAGATGGCTTGATTCTTAGCATTGACGGTAACAAAGGCTTCCTGTATCTTATCGAACCAAATCCTGATAGCTTCAAAAAGTTGGCAAGTGCAAAATTTCTCGACACCAACAGATGCTGGGCTCCGCTGGCGCTATCCGATGGCAAACTGCTGATTCGCGACCATAAACAGATGAAATGTGTGGCTGTCCGTTAGTGTCTTTATAAGAATTTCCTTTTTTTTGGGCTTATCACTAAAATCCTTTTTTGGTGGTTTTCCGTGTTTATGAGAACTCGGGTCCCGGTAGAGAAGTTTTCGTGGATTTCGGCCTAGTAACAACAGTTAATGAAGGAAGCACCCAATTTTTTATTAATTTAATCATAATTTTATACTATTATGGGATACGAATGACATCAATTGAGCGGTTATTCGCGCCATAGGAATGACTATCCTTTATTACTGGAGGCAAACGATGAAAAAAATGATCCCGATTTCAATAATGGTTTCGCTCCTGTTTATTTCTATTCAGATTCCTCGTGCAGAACAGGGGTTTGACAAATCCGAGTATGCAGCCAGACGGGCTAAGTTCATGGAAAAAATCCCTGATTGTGTGGCGGTCATTCTCGGTGCAACAACTCCAGGATCGGATATTCAATTCTATCAAAACAATGACTTTTACTATTTATGCGGTGTGGAAATTCCGAATGCTGTCCTGATCATGGACGGAATCAGGAAACAGAGCACTCTTTTCTTCTCGATAAACGAGAGCGAGGCCCAAGGAGAAGGCATCTCTGTTGAACTCGTTCGCACACCTGAGGAGGTGACCGGGATCAACAGGGTTTTACCCATCGAACGCCTATCCTCCACACTTTCAAGGCTAAGTCTACAGACTGATGTCTTTTATACGATGTTCAGACCGGAAGAACTGAGCCGGGAAAACAGCAATGAAAAATTCAGAGCTTTGCAGAAGACAATGACGATGAATATGTGGGATGGAAGGCTGACACGTGAACTTCAATTTGTGAAGCGACTGAAAGAGAAATTTCCTCATATTGTGGTCAAAGACTGTTCCCCTCTGATTTGGGACCTTAGAAAAATCAAGTCTCCCGCAGAAATTGAACACTTGCGCCAAGCGGCTAAAATCGGAGTCAAAGCACATATCGCATTGATGAAAGCCACACGTCCTGGAACCTCAGAGAAAGAACTGGCCGCCCTGTTTGAATATGTCTGCAAGAAGGAAAAAGCCCAGGATCTGGCTTTCTATGTCATTTTGATGTCCGGACCCAATCATGCTTTTGGCCATTATCACAAGCATGACCGGATTCTCGAAAACGGTGATTTCATCATCCTGGATGCAGGTCCTGACTACAGCTATTACCATGCGGATATTTCTTCCACCTTCCCAGCCAACGGAAAGTTTTCGCCAAAGCAAAAAAAAATATATGAAATGTCCTACGGGATCCGGAAAACCTGCCTGGACAATTACAGGCCTGGTATCACGTTCAGTGATGTGGGGGAGAAAGTGAAGCAATTCTTGGTAGAAAACGGGTATGACGCAGAAAATCCAAAATTCAAAGAATTGATTCGGTATGGTGGATACAACCATTCTATCGGTATGGCCACCCATGATCCCATGGGAACCTTTACCGGCCCGGATGAGGTCTTGCGTCCAGGATTTGTCTTTGCCTGTGACATCAACCTGCCTTATCCTGACCAAGAAATGGGAATCCGTCTTGAGGACACAGTGGTGATCACGGAAAATGGGTATGAGAATCTCTCACATGGGCTTCCCAGGTCTCTGGCAGAGGTCGAAGCTTTGATGAAAAAGAAATAAAAGTCTTTGAGGAGTTTCATCATGAAAAAATTTGTTGCGATTCTATCCTTCCTGCTTTCTCTGTTTTTTGTTTTACTTGCACAAAAAGTTAATGTCTACGAGCGGCCTCTCCAGTATGAAAGGAGCCGGGATTACGATGCCAAACATTACCGAATTGCTCTGACTTTTGACCTGGATAAAAAATATTTTGAGGGAGAAAACCGAATCACTCTCACTCCCTTAAGAGATGATTTCAAGGAATGTCTGCTGGACGCAGAGGAGCTTGTTGTTGCCGCTGTTATGAACTCTGAGAATATACCCCTTCAATTCACACAAACGGATAAACATATCATAGTGCATCTCTCGAAAGCTTATGAATACGGCGAGACAGTGACATTCACCGTCAAATACCATGCGACAGACCCAAAGGTCGGCCTGTTCTTTGATGAGGAAAGCCCTACCAATCCCATTATGGTATCGACAGTATCCTGGCCGGACAGAGCTCGTCACTGGTTTCCCAGTTATGATTTTCCTCATGACAAGGTGACCAATGAGATGATCATCACCGTCAAGAATAAATACAAGGTGCTCTCCAACGGTAAGCTGGTCAGCGTCAAAGAGGACAAAAAAAATGGCACGAAAACTTATCACTGGTCACAGGAGCTTCCCCATTCCACCTATCTCTTCATGCTGGCTATCGGTCCGTTTGCTGTCATAGAGGATTCTCTTGGCTCGCTTCCCGTCACCTACTGGGTCTATGAGAAGGACGTGGAAGATGCGAAATGGATCTTCAAGAAAACGCCTCATATGATTGATTACTTCAACAGACTGTTCGGTTATGAATACCCCTGGGCGCAATACGCGCAGGTCACTTCTCCCCGGATGGGAGGCGGCGCAGAGAACACAGCAGCCACAGTTCTCGGTCAAGGAGTTATTCATGATAAGCGGGCGGAACAGGATTTTTCATGGGAGAGAATCATTGCCCATGAGGTAGCACACCAATGGTGGGGAGATCTCATCACTTTAAGGACCTGGTCCCAAACCTGGCTGAACGAAAGCTTCGGCACGTACTCCGACTATCTCTACACGCGGCACGATAAAGGAGAAGATGAGGGTGCCTATGATCTGCTGCGAAAAAAGAACCGGTATTTGCAGGAAGCGCATACAAGATACATACGTCCGGTTGTTTTCGACAGGTATAACCGTCCTGAGGATAATTTTGACAGTCACACCTATCCTAAAGGTGCTGCTGTTCTTCATATGCTCCGGTTTGTCATGGGAGACAAACCATTTTTCAGGACTCTCAAGCACTTCCTGCACAAACACGAGTTTCAGGCAGTCGACACTCATGACTTCATGACTGCTATTAAAGATGTAACCGGACAGAACCTGGACTGGTTTTTCGAACAGTTTATTTTTAAGCCCGGCCATCCGTTTTTTAAAATCAGCTACGCCTGGGATGAACAGGGTCAA
>Ga0255054_10000025_pt1 | contig 61720 bp, 43 predicted proteins | sample JV7_2_23_MG_FD_188634 | JGI IMG/M metagenome (GOLD analysis project Ga0255054, IMG submission 188634) | Seawater microbial communities from Jervis Inlet, British Columbia, Canada - JV7_2_23 | ecosystem: Environmental > Aquatic > Marine > Inlet | place: Canada: British Columbia | collected... | reverse complement strand
AGAAATTGTCCGGGCTGGATGGTTTCAGTTTCCCCCAGCACCAGGTTGCCGTTGACCAGCTTGTAAAGGGCAGCTTCCTGACCGGGGTTTTCACCATATCTGAGGCCTTTTTGAACTTCATCGACCACCCAGACAACTTTCTCATAAAAAAGGGTCTGGCGTTGGTCCTGGTCGACAAAACTGATTTCCATCCGGGGCGGAAAGTGGTCATCCATTACGGTTCGATACATCTTTTTGAGGTCTTCGGCCATGGCATTACTCCTCTTTCCAATTCATAAATGGGCCTTTTCCCGCTGTGCTGCGTTCTCCGCGAACTCACATCCTCAACGTACTACCAGTACGCCTCGTCGTGAGCCCTTGTGCGGCCTTGCACACCAGAAAAATTCCTCATTCCTGAATTGTAAAAATAATTAATTTTAATAAAAAAGTTGAACCCAATTCTATTAGAAAGTTTCGAGACCAATTCTAAAGCTTATAACATTTATTTACGTCATTGATCTCTTTTGAAACCAAAAAATCAGCAATGGTGCGGTCATAGACGGCTGTGTGATCAAACGCTTTACGGGCCAGCTGGAAACGGAGGTCCAGACTCGTCGAACCCTGGTGCGCTTTGAGTACAGAAAGAATCTTTCCGTAATCAGCAGGATCAACCACGGATGCAACCCGGATGTAATTTTTAGCAGCGGCCCGAATCATGCAGGGTCCACCGATATCGATGTTGCCTCTGGCCTGCTCTACGGTAACATCCGGCTTTGAAATCGTCTCTTTGAACGGATATAAATTAACAACCACCAAATCGATGGGCACGCTGTTCGTGCGTTTTAGGTCACCTTGATGCGCATCGTTGTATGTTTCGGTTAGAAGTCCGAGATAAATTTTAAAATCCAGGGTTTTAACCAGACCGCCCTGGGTCTCGGGCTGGCCCGTGTAGTCTGAAACCTGCATCAAGCGGCTCGCCTCCGAATCTCCCAGAATTTCACTGATGCGTCCATAGGTTCCGCCGGTTGAAAAAATATGGATTTCCGGGTTAATCTCAACCAACTCCGGAATAAACTGTTCAAGTCCGTTTTTGTCGGAAACACTCACCAGAATATTCTGTACTTTGACTAAATCATCTACCCTTTCAACGACATTAATGCTCATAATGGTTACCTCTTTCCCTCATATTCTGCTAAAAAACGGTTAAAAAATTCATCCATGAATGCGTGACGCTCACGGGCCCATTTGCGGCCTTCTGCCGTCAGCATTCGATCTTTAATTTTGCATAGCTTGACCCTAAACTCTCTGTATCCGGTGTCATCGACAGAGTAGGGCCTGGTGTTTTCAGCATCAAGGTCCGGGTTATGCAGCCGCGCGCCCACCTCGCCGGCAAAAAGAAAGGCCCGGGCCAGCCCTACGGCGCCGATGGCATCCAGTTTGTCGGCATCAAACAACACCATTGCTTCGGTTGTGGCCGGTTTGTGGTGATTGCGAAAGCGATGGGAGCGTATACAGTGAATGATATTTTGCTTTTGTTTTTTTGAAAGCGGCAGCGCTGCGACCATCGGTCCTGCCATTTGGGCACCTTTTTCCGCATGGCAAATCGCGCCGTTGGAAGCATCCTGAAAATCACGCCCGATATCGTGCAGGTAGGCGGCGGCCCCAAGTACATCCATGTCTGCATTTTCAGCGGGACCTAGCATTTCGCACAGCCGAAAAACTCTGAGGGTGTGATCCCAGTCATGACTTCCTGAAGCTTTATCAAAGCACGTTTGGGCAAAAGCTTTAATCTTAGCAAGCGCCTGTTCCGCAGCAATACTGCAGCCCGATTGATCGTCTGAAGTTTTTTGAAGGTTTGCTCTAGTATTTAATGCTTTCTTGCGCGATAACATCCTAGTTTGATTCTAGTATATGATCATCGAATTGGGGAAAATAAACGCAGCTGAATATCATTCAAGTATCAGGACCATATACCAAATGGGATTCATCTTGCAAGAGATTCTCGCCTCAATTTTGTAAATCAGTTTACAATATAAAACCGGGCATCGCAGCAATTGTATCAATGCATACAATAATTATCGATCAAATTACGATTTTTGGAAATGACAATTAATGTGCAACCTGAATTTTGCACGATTTAGGTATAAACTTTTGCTTCGTAAATGCCGATTAAAAAATTACCGCATCTATCCACAACCGGCGGTTTTATGAAGGGTTAAATAACGCTTTGCAGGAAAAAAATTACATTACCATAAGAAATTCCCAGATTAATTATTATAAAGACGTTGGGCTGTATTATATTGAAGACGGCTCTTTTGTTTTATATAAGCCGCCGGGTAAATTGATGACGGATTTGCGCCTGAAGGAAGAAAGACATCCGACCGCGCTTTATATCCATCAAAATGATCGGGTGGCTGCGATAAAAGAACTTCAAAAAGGTTTTAACCGGCATATCACCCGAAGCATCAAAACGGAAAACGCGGTGGCGGTAAAATCGACCCTCTGCAATCTGGTGGAAGAAACTCTGGCTGAACCCCGCAGCGGCACCCTGCAGGCGCTGCCTGAAACCGTTGATATTTTGGTCAGCGGATACTCGAAAAACCCCGAAATTATGAAAACGTTCGCCTCGATTTCATTTAAAGACTACAGCACGGTTATCCATTCGGTGAACGTGATGGCATTGACGCTGGGTTTTTGCTTCTACTCGAAATTGTCATTGCATGAAACAAAACGCCTGGGTTTAAGCGCCTTGCTGCATGACGTCGGCAAAACCGAGATCCCGGACAATATCCTCAAGGCTCCCCGAAAATTAACCGGTAAAGAATTCAAAGTGATCAAGCGCCACCCCAAAATCGGAGAATTTATCATTAAAATTAAAAACGGAATTGGCGGCGGCATTGAGCACGGAGCACTCGAGCACCATGAAAAACTGGACGGCAGCGGTTACCCCAAAGGCATTCAGTACATATCGTTTGTCGGTCAATTGCTGGGCATCATCGATTGTTACGAAGCCTTAACCAATGAAGAACGGCCTTACCGCAGAGCCAAAAGCCCGCTGGATACGCTAAAGCTGATTAAAACCGATGTAGAAGCCGGTAAATTTGACCGCAAAATTTTTGAAAAGTTTTGTTACAGCCTCATCTAAAAAAGGTTTCAGGTGTCAGTGTTCAGGTGTCAGCAGCAAACGGATGACAGGGGACAGAAAACAGAAGTCAGTAAAGGGCTTCAGCTTCCAGTTTTTATCATCTGTCCTCTGAATACTGACACCTGACACCTGAAACCCACCTTTCGCTAACACCTGGACATCAAACGCCGAATACGTTAATTTTATTTCATGGCTTCGAAAATAAAAACTTCGCCGGTATTATCTAAGGCGGCACGTATTTCAAAAATCTTCCTTGTTTTATTAATTATGTCGGTCTGCTTACAATGCCGATCCCTACCCTATTATGACCAGGCCATTAATGGCCAAATGGATATTTTAAGGAAACGACAGCCGATTTCCGAGCTGGTCGAGGACCCGGATACACCGGCAGCGCTTCGCAAAAAACTTCAATTTATTCTTTCAGTCAGGGCGTTTGCCGAAGAAAATCTTCAGCTTGCGGTCAATGACCATTATTTAAGCTATGTGGCGCTTGACCGTCCCTATGTCGTCTGGAATGTATTTGCCGCCCCGGAATTTTCGCTGGCACCGAAAACCTGGTGTTTCCCCATCGTGGGATGTGTCGCCTATCGTGGGTATTTTGCCGAGGAGAACGCCCGGCGCTTCGGCGATTCTTTAAAACAGGAAGGTTATGACGTATTTATCAGCGGCGCGATTGCGTACTCGACCCTGGGCTGGTTCGAGGATCCGGTCTTAAGCACCTTTTTATATCTGAGTGAACCTGACACCGCCGCGCTGATATTTCATGAACTGGCCCATGGGATTCTGTATGTCAGGGACGATACGGCTTTTAATGAAAGCTTTGCAACCGCTGTTGAACAGGAGGGCCTCAGACGCTGGCAAGCCTCGGCCAATGATCCAAAAGGCCATGAAAAATGGCTGCACAAACATCGGCAACGCCGGAGGTTCACAACCCTGGTTTCAACATACCGGGCCAGGCTGCAGGAGGTGTATCAGAGCAACCTGTCATTGACCGTGAAACGAAAGCAAAAGGCTGCCGTTTTATCTCAAATGCGGTCCGAATTCAGCAATCTGAAATCAGATCATGGCGGCATGGCGGCATATGATGCCTGGTTTAATTACCCGTTAAACAATGCGCAGCTCATCAGTGTGTCAACGTATCATAACTGGGTGCCGGCATTTACCAGGATGTTATCTGAATCCGGCGGGGATCTGGAAAAATTTTACCAAAAATGCCGACAGCTGGCGGAAAATGACCCACCGGAACGAAATCGCATATTAAAACAATATGTCAATAATGCCCCATCCGCCGAACAGGGCATCAATGGTATCGAATAACGTCTAAAAGCTTCCGGGATTGCGGCAAACGAAAAAAACAGCCTGTTAACCGGAAGACAGAAAGGTTGACGATCGACGCTTTTTCCACTAATATATTTTATAGAAACCGTCATGTCACAGGAATTGAGGGCTGTTTTAGATGTACAACAAGTTTTTTGGATTTAAGGAAAAACCCTTCAAACTGGTGCCGAATCCGGCTTATTTTTATTTAAGCAAAAGCCATGAGGAAGCCATGGCCCACCTCAATTATGCGATCTCCCAGGGGGACGGCTTCATCGAGATTACCGGAGAGGTCGGGACCGGTAAAACCACGCTTTGCAGGGCTTTTCTGGAAAGCTTGAATGGCGCCGTTGAAGCGGCTTATATCTTCAATCCCAAATTGGGCCCCAAGCAGCTGCTCAGAACCATCAATGAAGAATTTGGCCTCGATACGCAGGGCGACAATACAAAAGATCTGATTGATACGTTGAATGCGTTTCTGATGCAAAAGAAGGCCGGCGGGAAAAAAGTCATCCTGCTGATTGATGAGGCTCAAAACCTGAATCGCAATGTTCTGGAACAGCTGCGATTACTTTCCAATCTGGAAACCAATCGGGATAAACTGTTGCAGATTATACTGGTGGGGCAGCCGGAACTGTCGGAAATTCTTAATTCCCATGCCCTGCGGCAGCTGGGACAGAGAATTACGCTCAGCTATCAGCTAAGCCCCTTAACATTTACTGAATGTAAAGAATATATCCATTATCGCATCAACATCGCTGCCCAAAAAACAGCCATCAAATTTGATCGATCGGCTTATCGTCGGATCTATAAATATTCAAAGGGCATACCCCGCGTAATTAATATCGTTTGTGACCGTGCACTTTTAACCGCATTCGTTCTCAATCAATTCAAAATTACGACCCGCATCGCCAAAACATCCATTAAAGAACTTACCACCCGCGGAACGGTTAAAAACTACGGACTTTCGACCAGCAAATGGGTGCTGATGAGTCTTTCTTTTTTGAGCATTGTGTTTCTGGGGGTTGTGTTCTATCAACCCATCATGGATAAAATTACCGCCACGTTTGCAGCCCCTGCTGATTCGGAACTGAGTCCTGTTTCCCGCGCAGATGTCGTCGATACGCAAACCGGGGATGCGATTGCAGAAGAGGAAACCGCCGCTCAACCCGGTTCTGTAACGGCGCCACAGACGGAAAGCAATTTTCCGGCAATAAGCTTAGCCGGATACCTGATGAATATGGACGGACGCAGCTCCCGCCAGCCGGCCTTAACGCAGGCCACGAAGCTTTGGAAAACAGGCACGCAGTTTGCACCTTATCTGATGGATATTGATGATGATCAAACCTATTTCCGCCTTTCTGCAAAATCGAGCGGGTTGTTCATCCATCGCGTCGAAACCGATATGGCGTTTCTAAAAAAACTGGATCTTCCGGCCATCCTTGAATTTTATCCGCCCGGAAGTCCCAGCCCGGGCTACCTTACTTTAAGCCACATAGACGGCGACAAAATTTTTCTGCAGGGTAGAGATGAAACCGAGTGGATTGTCACCCAGCTAAAAGAACTCGAATTCTACTGGTCCGGAGTGGCCTACTTGCCCTGGAAAAATTTTCATTCCATCTGGGGAACGATACCGGCGCAATCTTACAAAGATTCCGTCATCACGCTGAAATTACTGCTGCAGGATCTTGGATTTGAAAATATGGCCATCAATGATCAATATGATGGCCTTACCCAACACGCGGTGGAAACCATTCAAGCAAAATACGGTATCCCGGTAGATGGATATGTTGGCCCGCTGACCAAAATCATCCTGTATAAAGAAAAAGATTCATTTGAAATGCCGCAGCTGTCCAAAATTAGATAACCTCTGAGAATAAGCATTCAAATATCAGAATTGGGGAACTTGGAAGTTTGAGTACGATTTTAAAAGCGTTAAAACGAATTGATCAAACCACCCCACCGCCGGATGATCTACAGACCTGGCCGCCAAAAATTGATACCAAAAAGGTGGTAACGGCCCGTATGCATAAAATCTGGCGGTATCGAAAGGTGTATTCGGCACTTATTTTAACGGTAATAATGATCGCAGCCGGATGGTTGGTCTACAGCCAAAAGCACTGGTTGGCATCCAAAATATTACCGGAAAAAACTTCGGCAAACGATCCGATTTACCAGGCCAAAATATCTCCAGGCTCCGACGAATCAAAGGATTCTGTCCCCAAAAGGGCACCCCCTCTGCAACGTCAAAATGCCCGGTCCGGCGCCGGATCCGAGCCTGGCCCGGCCGGTGTTGCTCGGCCGTCTCGCGGGTTGCCCCGGATCCCGGCATCGCAAAAGAGCCAAAAAAAACCAATATTTACGTCATCCGGAAAAACCCAATCTCCGGGAACAAATATAACAGCTAAATCGAACATTTCCCGCTCACCCATGGCGGGTTCCGGAAAATCCATACAAAGCGACACAGGTCCATCGGCAGCTGCCCCCACGAGAAAATCAACGTCACGGGTCGCACCGGTCGCAAGATCCTACAGGCGTCTGGACGATTCCAAATTAAAACTGCAAGCCATTGCCTGGTCAAAGGACGCTGCACAGCGTATTGCGGTCATCAGTGGTCACATCGTACGTGAGGGCGAATCAGTCGAAGGCTTTTTCGTCAACCAGATTCGCCGGGAAGATGTCGTCGTCAATGATGGCACGCAGTCCTGGCAACTCGAATTCGGATTAAAGTAAACGTCCTCAAAAACCGGCCGGTCTTGTGTAAAAAGAGGGTTCGGTTTTTTTTAATCTTTAAACCGGTGTTATATGCCCATAGAATTCAAAAAAGCATTACAGTCCGGCCGCTCGATTTGTCTCTTGCTGATGGTGGCGATTCTGGCGGGAATGCTTTTCGGGTTTAAGCCATTGCTGTCCCTGGAATACAAGGCATATGACCTGGTGTCAAACTTAAGGCACCGGACAGCGGGCATCCCAGTAATCATTGTTGCCATCGATGATAACAGTCTTAAAAAGATTGGGGATTGGCCCTGGCCCCGTTCTTATATTGCGGATGTCATCAATACACTCTCCAAAAACGGTGCCCACACCCTGGGTGTTTCCATTTTATATCGCAGCAGGGAGTTGAATGAGGGCCTGATCGAAATACAAAACATCAGAGAAAACATCCGCAAAAATCCCCCGATCGGCAAAAAACAGACGTTCAATAAAATCGACAGGCTTCTGGCGCAAGCACAAACCCGGCTGAATCATGACGCCCGATTAATTTCTGCTGTCAAAACGGCCCACAATGTGGTGTTACCTCTTCGATTCGACCTATCCGAATCCGACAGTCAAATTCCGTCTGACCTGTCGGGCTGGCTGAAAATGAACTCTATCGAAATCGGTGGACCATCCGCCGCGCAAAATCAGCCGCCTAAGACGCCCGCTTTTTTATCCGGCAGGCACTTTGACAAACCCATTGTGGCCTCACAGGTTCAACAACCCTATGCCGAACTGTCAAGAAAGTCTGGCGCGCTAGGGCATACCAACCTGATTGCCGATCAAGACATGATCACCCGCAGCGTTCCTTTATTGGTCCGATTTCAGAACAGAGAATTCTTTTCTTTTGCCTTGCAGGTCGCGATGAAATATTTCGGCGCCAGTATCAAAAGCATCCGTCCGGAATCTTCCGGCCTGCAACTTAGGCACATCCATATTCCAACGGTCGGACATCATCAGATGTTGGTTGACTTCAGCGGCCGGGCGATCAACATTCAAAAATTTTCAGCTGTAGATGTGCTTGAAGGAAAAATTCCCGCAAAATCCTTCCGGCATAAAATTGTGCTGCTCGGCTTAACCGCCCAAGAATTCACCCCCGCCTACAAAACCCCGCGACAGGGTCAGGCAAGCGGAATCGAAATTGCCGCCAATGCCGTTGAAAACATGATAAATCGCAAGCATATTTCAAGGCCTGCCTGGTCCCCGGCCCTGGAAGTCCTGATTCTTTTATATTTCGGCTTTTTTTTGCTGTTTGTCATCCCGAAGGTGCAGCCTCGAATCGGCATGCTCATATTCGCAATTTTTTTAGCAACATGGGTGGGCGTTGCCATAGGGTTGTTTATTACCCAGGGGTACTGGCTGCGGATTATCACGCCGACGCTTTTTGCCGCAATCGGTTTTGCCCTTACCGGACGCAAGCGAATATCCGACAAAAAAAAGGATGAAAGTGTCGAATTAAACAAGTCCCTGGGATTGTCGCTGCAAGGTCAAGGGATGCTGGATATGGCCTTTGAACGATTTATGAAATGTCCGATAGAGGATAAATCGGTCAAAGCGCTGCTCTTTCACCTGGGACTGGATTTCGAGCGAAAACGAATGTTTAACAAAGCCCTGGCCGTTTACAACCATATTTTAAAAGCCGGGGCATTTAAAGACATCAAGCGCAGAATCCAGAATCTGAAAAAAATTGAGCACACCCTGGTGCTGTCCGCCGGTCAGAAGAAAAAGGAACACAACTTATTTTTAGCGAATTCAACCACCAAACCGACTCTCGGGCGCTATGAAATCATCAAAGAACTGGGCCATGGTGCCATGGGCACCGTTTATCTGGGCAAGGATCCGAGTATCAATCGTGAGGTGGCCATCAAAACCCTCAGCTATGCCGATGTCGAAACCCAGCAGCTCAATGAGGTTAAAGACCAATTTTTCCGGGAAGCCGAGGCCGCCGGCAAACTCTCACACCCCAACATCGTTACGATTTATGATGTCGGCGAAGACCATGATATGGCCTATATCGCCATGGAACTGCTCAAAGGCCAAGACCTCACGAAATTCTGCTGCAAAGGGGACTTGCTGCCGACCCATCGTGTGCTCAGTGTGGGGGCTAATGTGGCAGAGGCGCTTGATTACGCCCACCAACAGGGCGTTGTCCATCGTGATATCAAACCGGCTAACATTATCCTGATGGAAAATGATCAGATCAAAGTCGCCGATTTTGGCATTGCACGCGTCATGACTTCTTCAACGAAAACCCAAACGGGCGTTATTTTCGGGACCCCGAATTATATGTCACCGGAACAGGTGGCCGGTAAAAAAGTGGACGGCCGCTCGGATCTTTTTTCGTTGGGGGTTGTTTTATACGAAATGTTGAGCGCTGAAAAACCCTTCAAAGGCGAGAGCATTACCACGCTGATGTATGCCATCACCCATAACACTTACACGCCACTGCCGGAGGTTGCGCCTGAGGCGCCGGTGTGCTGCGTGAAAATAATTAACAAACTGCTGCGCAAAGGGGTGACCCAGCGCTATAAGTCCGCCACCCAGCTGGTCAAACAAATCAAAAAGTGCCAGCAAGAATTAGAAAACCCTTAGAAAGGTGCTGCGGGATATTGAAAAAAGTGGTAAGATAAACAATAGCCAAATGGGTTCAAATTGAATCAGGAGGTCGGTCTTATGCTAAAAATAGAGCTCAGGTTCAAGGACAAGATTCTAAAACATATTGAAACTGACAAAAGCGAAATCACCATTGGAAGAGGAACGAATAATGACATTCAAATTGACAACCTGGGAGTGTCCAAAACCCATGCAAAAATAATCAAACACCCGGACCATTATACGGTTGAAGACCTCAAAAGCACCAACGGCACCCTGCTGAACGACAAACAGATTCAAAAAGCAAATTTATGCCCCAATGATATCGTCACCATTGGAAAACATACATTGCAAATTAAGTCCACGGACGAAATCAAGCCTGCCGTTCAGGATCTGGCGGATAGAACCGTAAAAATATCCGGTTCAAAGTAAGATATGTTGGCCCGTCGAATAGTCCCTGCCCGCATTTGATTCTGTCGTTGTCCCATTTCAAGCAAGCATTAAACCGCTGAACACCGAACAAGGAATAATGAATGTCGAAGTACTGAAAAATAAAATTACTTCTTAATTCTACATTCCTTGTTCGATATTCGATATTCAAAAAAAACTGCCTTTTTAATTCAGAACCGGCTCCCAATACTAGAACGAGCTAGGAGGAATCAGCAAATATGACTTGACAACACCTAAGATTTTTCGTCTAATTAGATCAGGCTAGTACGTGTGGGAGGCACTTCAAATGAAAATGTATTCGATTGAAATTGATGAAAACATCTGGAATTATTTACAAAAACATGCTGAACCGTTTATTGATACCCCCAATTCCGTCTTGAACCGGATCCTGCTTGACACTAGTAAAGAAACCCCCCAAAAGGACGGTGTACCCAAAATCCCGGCGGTATCGGTTCAGGGTACCCCCAAATCTCTGGCACAGATCCTAGAAGTCGTCTACGAGATGGAAATCAACGGCTATTCGCGAACCGAGGCCACCAACCGGGTGGCTCGCAAACGCGGCACGGCCCCCCAAACCATCACGGATAAATACTGCCGGCAAATCGGCAAAAAGGCCCATGAAATCGATCAGCTGTTATCCGAACCGGGTTATGGGAATTTCAAAAAGCTTTTAAAAAGCAAGTTTGGCGCGTATCAGCAGGTTATCGAGACGTATTTTGAGACGTTGATGATGGGTGTCTGATAAAAGCTGAAGGATCAATGCTGAAGGCAAATGGATTAAATCTATTTTTCATTGAGCCTTGAGCAGCAATTCACCCTTTTCATTACTTGCAGGAAAATCCAAAATTGCAAACCCGCTTTGTGCAATTAGAGGGGTGACTTGTTCTGATACAGCGGCGAAATATCGCGCAAGGTCTTGACCACATTTTTTAGCGCCTTTAAAAATGTGACGATATCCGCTTCCGTGTTGTCGATTCCAAATGAGATGACCAGGGTGCCCTGGGCGTCGGCATGACTGAGTCCTAAAGACAGCAACACATGCGAAGCCCGCAGGGAGCCCGTCGCGCATGCCGAGCGCGTCGATACCGCAATGTCATTATCATCCAGCATCAGCATGACACTTTCGCCTTCGATATATTTGATGGAAATCGACAGCAGATTGGGCAGACTATAATCCGGATGGGTATTGATGATATACTCATCGATGACATTCGGCATTTCAGTTAACAATTTGTCTTTTAATGCCCTGACGTGAATGAGCCGCTTGTCCATGTCCCGCAACGCAAGCTGCGCTGCTTTACCGGTCCCGATAATTCCCACCAGATTTTCGGCACCGCCGCGCTTATTATTTTCCTGAACGCCCCCCTCCAGGAGGGGAAAAATGCGGGTCCCCCGGCGAATAAACAGACCTCCGACACCGACGGGGCCGTAAAAGGTGTTGGAAGCAAAACTGAGCAAATCCACCCCCAGTTTTTGAACATCCAATGGAACCACCCCAACCGAATCAACGGCATCCGAATGCAAGATCACTTTTTTTTTCCGAGTAATTTCCCCGATTTCTGCAATGGGCTGAATCGTGCCGGTTTCGTTATTGCTGTGCATAATGGACACCAGAATGGTATCTTTGGTGATGGCTTCGGCAACATCTTTCGGGTTTACGCGACCGCCGGAATCAACTGGAAGCGATGTTACCACAAATCCGGATGCCTTGAGTCGACGCAAACTACGGATAACGGCATTGTGCTCGATATTGGATGTAATGATATGCTTTCCCTTGTCTTCATTGGCCATGGCCACGCCTTTGATGGCATGATTGGCCGATTCGGTCCCACCGGAGGTAAAAACGATTTCTTTGGGGGTGCTGCAGTTCAGCAGACCCGCCACAGCCTCACGCGCCTTTTGTAACACGGCGGCAGCTTCTTCCCCGGATTTATGCTGACTGGCAGGGTTGTGATAATCCTTTTCAATGGCCTCAATCATCACTGTTTTGACTTCAGGCAACAATGGTTTTGCCGATATGTGGTCCAAATTTACAACCTTCATAATTATCTACCTTACTTGATCGCCGAAGATTTAATGTTCCTCTTCAAGACTGGATTGACAGGCATCACAAAATGTTATGCCTTCCTGGATTTCGATATCACAGTAAGGGCAATAGCATTTTTCGCCGTGAGAATGTTCATGCTTTTCTTTGCGGATGGGTTCAGGACGGGTTACCCCGGCCAATTTATCCTCATAATTCTGGATAGCCAGCTGAAGGGCATCCGCCCCCAGGTTGGAGCAGTGCAGTTTATTTTTGGGCAATCCTTCCAAAGCCTTGGCTACATCTTTATTGGTGAGTTGCTTGGCGTCCGCCAGGCTTTTGCCCTTGGCGATTTCCGTGATCATACTTGATACGGCAATTGCAGAGCCGCATCCGAAGGTCTGAAATTTTATATCCGCTATACGTTCATCTTTTATTTTCAGATAGATGGTCATTATATCACCGCAAAGTGGATTGCCAACCTCACCGACGCCATCGGCATCTTCGAGCACCCCGACGTTGCGGGGATTGCGAAAGTGGTCCATAACCGTTTTATTGTACATGCCAGCTTCCTCCTTTATCTTTATATATCCATAACCCCTGGTTTATCGGGAATCCCAAAAATATTATATTAAATTTTCATTCGTGCGACAGAGAAGCTGCTAAACAAAAGACAATTAAAAAACTAATCATATGCAAAACAGGACTCAACCAATTTTTAGTACTTTGGCACCCCGAATTTTTCTTTTTTTAAGTTCGACCAGGGCTCGATTGGCATCTTTAAGTTCAAATTCCTGCACCTCCGGCTTAATCTTAATTTCAGCGGCCAACTGCAAGAATTCTCTGACATCGGCGCGAGCAACGTTGGCAACACTTTTAATTTCTTTTTCCTGCCAGAGATGGTCCGCATAATCCAGGCGTAATAAAGCCTTTTTATCGCTTTCCTCCTTGCGAATCGCATTAATAATAAGTCTGCCCCCCGGCTTTAAACATGCCAGTGCTTGAACGACCGGTTTCCAGGCCGGCGTGGTATCAATGATACCATCGAGCTTTTCAGGGGGTTCCGCGGCGGTATCGCCTGTCCAGAAGGCACCCAGCTGGCGGGCGAAATCTCTTTCTTTTTCACTTCTGGCAAAAACAAATACATTTGTATGCGGATACTTGTGGCGAACCATCTTTAAAACCAAATGAGCAGACGCCCCGAAACCGGTTAACCCCAGGGCCTGACGATCTTCAATCCCGCTTAATCGCATCGACCGATAGCCGATGGCACCGGCGCATAAAAGGGGTGCCGCCTGCGAATCGGTGAAGACCTCGGGAATTTTATAGGCAAAATCTTCGCATACGGTCACATATTCGGCATAGCCGCCGTGGGCATCCCTGCCGGTGGCCATAAAGTGCTCGCATAAATTTTCACAGCCGCCTCTGCAAAAATGACAGCGACCGCAGGCTGAATGTATCCAGGCAATGCCGACCCGATCACCCTTGCTGAATTTTGTGGCTGCTGCACCGGTTGTGTCCACCCGGCCGACAATTTGATGACCTAAAATTACCGGCAATTTCGGCGGCGGTGTGCGGCCTTCAATTTCATCCAGTTCGGTGTGACACACGCCACAGGTGGATATTTTCAGCAAAATCTCGTTGCCCCGCGGAACAGGATCCGGCATATCCACCAGCGCCAGAGGGCTTTTATTGTCGGCGATCGCGCTTAGCTGTTTTAGCACCATTGCTTTCATGGATCTGCAGTCTCCCTGGAAACGCACTAATATAATCTTTAGGCCGATTCTGCAATACCTATTCATTGGATTTGACCGGGTTACATCGATTTTTTTGGAGGGGGGGCTTTTTTTATGATAATTTGCCTGCTATATTAAAATGGGTGTTATCGTTAAAATGTGGTAAATTAATCGAAGGACATAACCAATTATCTATCCTGTCTGGGTCGGATTTGGCCTTATGACAAACTGGAATGACCCCGATGCGTAAACGCCGGAAAATACTTTTTTCACTCATTAGCCTTGCCGGAATTTTTTTGTGCGTGTTGATTATTCTGATAGTCGTCACGCCCCGGCTGATTAACCTGGAGACGGTAAAAAAAGAAATCAAAAGTCAGTACGCCGGGTATATGGGCGGTGAAATTGAATACCAGCGTATCGATCTTGCGTTTTTCCCTCGCCCGCATGTCGTCATATTCGAAGTTAATTTTACAATGCCCGATCATGTCAATGGCACTGTAGATTTGCTTAAGGTTTATCCAAAAATCCTGCCCCTTTTCACCGGTGAAATTCAAATTGGCGCCATCCATTCGCGTGCACCGCAAATTACGATTCGACTACCGGCAACGCCAGAGGATAAAAGCACTTCCCCGACGCCTTTCTCCTTTGAGACTTTCGGGGAACGGTTAAATTCGGCGATAAGCGCCATACCGGAATTGAAGATTCCCAGCATGGTCGTGCGCGTCAGCAATGGCCGTGTCGATTTTCATAAAGGTCGGGAACGCTTTCTGCGTCTTCACAGCGTCAATGGCCGGACCCGTCGCAAGGGCGACGTCATTGAATTTACCGCCAAATGCCATTCAAATTTATGGGAAAGTATCGTCATCAAGGGCCAATACGAGGCGCCCGGTTTTAAATTAAGGAGCCGGATCACCATCAAGCAGTTGCGACCGCATGCGGTGGCCGACTATTTTTTCTCCCAATCCGACCTGAAAATGACAAATGCCCGGGCCAATTTAACTCTGGACTTACAAGCTGATGGCCCCAATCATCTGCAGGCCGGTGTAAGTGGTTCAATACCGTATATGTATTGGCGTCGCGGCAAAAAAGATCTAAAGATGACCGGCATCCGCTTCCAGGGCGAATTTCAGGTCAAGGATCAGGCCGTCAGCTTGTCCCTAACACAGCTTGATCTGCAAGATCCGCGCCTGAGTCTGGCGGGCCGGCTGAACCTCAATCCGGAACCGCCCCGCATCCAACTTGCCCTTGAGGGAAAGCAGATCAATGTGGCCACAGCCCAAAAAATCGCCACGGCATTAACCGAAAATTCCGGTACGGTAGCCGATATTTTTGAAATAGTGCGGGACGGTGATTTTCAACGGATCACCCTTAACGTCACAGGACCCAATTGGGCAAACCTGGCTGAATTCGAGAATTATGTGATCCAGGGAGACCTGATCGGCGGAAATATTTTTATCTCGGAAGGTCAATTAAACCTGGAGGATGTAAAAGGTGCGGCGACGATTGCAAACGGTATCCTGCAGGGTGAAAACATCGAAGCCCGCATGGGAAATTCGTTTGCCAAACAGGGAAAGATAGCCATTGCGCTGACAGAAGATACGGCCCCGTTTCATATTGAAGGGCTCATCCAGGCCGATTTATCACAACTTCCCTCTGTTCTGACCCGTCTGATTGAAAACAACCAATTCAGAAAAGAAATGGCCCTTTTAAAAAAGCTTGAGGGAAGTGCCGTCGGGATGCTGATCATCGGGGAAGACATCGAGGACATAAATGTCAAAGTCATGGCCTCCGACATCCGTTTGAAAGCCGATTATCAACGGATTCCCTATCCGGTCATTGTCAAAGACGGCAGTCTGGTCCTCGACGGTAGCCGAATCGCATTGACGGATTTCGATGCCAGTGTGGGCAAATCGAGTTTGACACAGCTGTCATCCAAATTCGGATGGGAAAAATCGCCATTACTGGAGCTGTCATCAACGTCCGCAAAAATCGATTTAGCCCAATTGCATGCATGGTTGATGCAAAATAAAGCAATTGCGAAAGACCTGAAAGATTTTGAGACAGTGAAGGGCACGGTTACTTTACAAAATGCGAATCTGAGTGGGCCGCTTTTCAAACCGGGTCGGTGGCGCCTGCAATCCAGAGGCGGCATCCAAAATCTCTTGGTGAGTTCACAGCTGCTGCCCGGCGATTTAACGGTAACCCGCGGGCGGTTTAAATTCGAAGGGGACCAGCTTAAGGTAACAGACTGGAACGTCAATGTGGGAAAATCATCATTGGCAGGCCTAACCGCTGATCTTAAATGGGGAAAAACGGCGACCTTAACCGCAAACACCGGAAAGACCGTGATATGGCTGGATGAAGTTTATCCCTGGCTGCAATCCCATGAGACGTTAAAACAACACGTTAAAAATATCCAGCCCTTAAACGGGACCCTGGCTTTCCAAAGCCTGGCATTTAAGGGCCCTATCACCGCTGAAACCGGCAGTAAATTGAATCTCAGCGGTGCCATTGAAAAATGGCATATCCGCTCGGCAAAATTCCCGACCGATATAGAGTTAACCGGCGGTGACCTGTTCTGGCGCGGCACGCGAATCGACCTGCAGGAAACCAGCGCCAGATTCGGAACGTCAACGATAAGCCGACTATCTTTGGGCAAACAGTGGGGCAAGATTTCTTTGTTTGAATTTAGTGCCGATTCCGCAAATATCCAGATTGCGGAACTCTATCCCTGGCTGGTATCCTTTGAGACCCTGGATAAGATGTTCAAGGGTTTCAATGCCACCCAGGGGGAATTAGCACTCAGTGGATTGGATTTTAAGGGGCCGGTGGGCCGTGCCAAGGCCTGGCAGTTTCAACTGGCCGGCGACTTACAGGGTCTGGCTCTGGAATCCGATTATTTCAAAGCACCCATTCACATCAACACCGCTAAATTTTCGGCCGAGGATACACCCCGCGAAGCGGGTGTTCATGGTCGTATCAATCTGGATGCGACTCAATTGAGCTGGGAAGATAGTCAGATCATACTGCAGGGCAGCACTTCCTTTTCTGCGGATGAATTATGGCTTGACCTGAAACTGGCTGCCGACCGTTTAAGCTGGCAACAGGTTGAACAGATTACGAACCTGGACAAACAAATGGGGCCCGGAGAAGCCCATGAGCTGCTGGGGAGCTTGACGGTTGAACTGGATCATTTTACGTATGACCGGTATACCTGGCAGCCGATGCATGCAGACATTTCTTTTAATAAATCGGATACCCGAATTGTCATTAAAAAAGCGGATCTGTGCGGCATCCAGTTCCCGGGCATTGTGAAAGTTTCAGCCGATGAGTTCGAGTTTTATTTTAACCCGGTCGCAGAAAACCAAAACCTGGAACCCAGCATTGCCTGTCTGTCCGCTAAAAAGAATTTAGCCAATGGCGTCTTTAATCTGGAAGGGGAGCTCCTGTCCAAAACCAGACCGAGCGCCTTCCTCAAATCTCTGACCGGCAATCTCGAATTTACGGCCGAGCAGGGCCGAATTTATCGTTTTGGATTGCTCGCCAAAATTTTTGCTTTACTCAACGTTACCGAAATCTATCGAGGCGAGGTCCCGGATTTGACCGGCAAAGGTTTTGCTTACAATTCGATGACGGCCAATGGGGTATTTGAAGACGGCAAACTGATCATCAAAGACACGTCGATCGACAGCCCGTCGATGGGAATCGCCATTGAAGGCGACATCGATCTAATCAAAAAGAAAGTGAATCTTGTCGTGCTGGTGGCACCGTTTAAAACCGTTGATCGTATCGTCAAGATCATCCCTCTGATCGGCAACATACTGGGCGGCAACCTGATTTCGATTCCATTCCGGGCGATCGGAGATTTAGGCGATCCGGATGTCATACCGCTTTCACCCACCGCAGTGGGTTCCGGCCTGTTAGGCATTTTGGAAAGAACACTCAAGCTGCCGATAACCATCATCCAGCCCGTTCTTCCCGGCTCAAAAAACAAAGAAGCGGAAAAAAAAGATAAGAAACATTTACAGTAAATAATCCTGACCCAGCTTCCGGCCAGTAGGGCTTACAGCCCGGAGGGAGAGCCGGGCTTTGATCTCAGACCCCAGAAGGTGAGGTCAACCAATGGAATAAATGGACTTCGCGACTTTCTTGACTTTTTCAACAACCATACTCATATTGATGCTGCAAAAAACACATCGTTTGAAATCAGAAAATTGTCTGATTTTATTAGATAGATTCTAAAAGGAGGTTAAAAATGGCCTATACATGTAAAAATTGCGGAGCGGTCGCCAACGAACCCGGTCACCTGTGTGATCCGTGCGGAGATAAAGCCAAATGCAGTTTCTGCGGGGCTACGGAAACGGATCACACCCACCAGTGCAAGGACAAACTGGCAGCGATGAAGTTTGTTTGCGGTGGCTGCGGACGCGTGGCAATGGAGCAGGAACATCTTTGTAAACCTTCCCTAATTACTTAAACCCCGTAAAATTATCAGGGCGGCCGCTAAATGCCGCCCTTTTTTATTGTAAAATGGAATGCCATGAACAAAAGCCACCACCGATTTGAACAGGGCCCCATCCGACCGCCCAATGAAGCCCGCAGCCTGCTGTTGCGGTTGACGCGCAACTGCCCCTGGAACCAGTGCCTGTTCTGTCCGGTATACAAAAACCGCAAATTTTCATTACGAACGGTTGCTGAAATAAAACAGGATATTCAGTCGGCAAAACAGATTGCCGATGATATCAAAGCCCTTTCATCGAAACTGGGACACAGCGGAGCCGTCAACGATGCGGTTATCAGTTCCATCTTCAATCAGCCCGACACCAACAGCCATTACCGCAGCATTGCTGCCTGGCTGTATTATCAGACTGATGCCTGTTTTTTGCAGGATGCCGACAATCTGATCATGAAAACAAAAGATCTGGTGGAGGTCTTGCGGTTTTTAAAAGAACAATTTCCGGAAATCAAACGCGTCACCACCTATTCCCGATCAAGAACAGTTATCCGGAAATCGGTGGATGCCTTAAAACAAATCCGCGAAGCCGGTCTGGACCGAGTGCATATCGGGCTGGAAACCGGATATGATCCACTGCTCAAGCTGATGAAAAAAGGCGTAACCGGCGCCCAGCATATTGAAGCCGGAAAGCGGTTGTTGGCAGCCGGCATGCAAGTATCCGAGTATGTCATGCCCGGCCTGGGCGGCCAGGAAATGTGGCGCGACCATGCAATCGAAACCGCAAAGGTGCTCAATCAAATCAATCCCCATTTTATCCGGCTGCGCAGCCTGCGGGTGCCGGATCGCGTGCCGCTGCAAGCCAAGCTGGAAGATGGAAGTTTCAGTATGCAAACCGATGACATGCTGGCCGAAGAAATCGGGCTATTCATCAAAACCCTCGAGGGAATTACCAGTACCGTAACCAGCGATCATATCATGAACCTGCTGGAAGAAGTTAACGGCAAGCTTGCGGACGATAAAGAAAAAATGCTGGCGGTCATTCAATCCTATCAGGATCTCTCGGAAACCGACCGGCTGATTTACCGAGCCGGTCGCCGTGGCGGTGCCTATCGCTCAACCGATGATTTAAAACGCGACCCGGCAACCTATCAAAAAATTAAAAACCTGCTTCAAGAAATGGCGCGAAAAGAAGGCCCGGACGGGGTTGAACACATGATTACCGAGATGGTCGATCGCTATGTCTGATAAACGCGGGCGAAAGATGTCGGTTCAAGTGTTGTCAGTCAATATAAGGTAACGATACTAAAATCCATTTCAAAAATACGATTATCGAGGACGAGGAGGAGTACGAGGACGAGATTAGGTAGCGTTGATCCGCTTTCGTACTCGTCGTCGTCCTCGTCCTCGTTATCTAACGCCACCTTAGCGACCAACCTTTTCATCAATCTGAATATTGTAAATTATTTCTGGAACACAACACTATTTTAAGGATGCACCCTGGCCTCTTAATTTATCCAGGAACCGGTCGATCACCTCGCTGATTTCTCTGATTCGAAAAACATAACCGCCAAAAAACATGACACCCGTAAAAACGATTCCGGTTATAAACGCAACCCATAAGCTGCCGCTAAATGTTGCTGAATCAATCCCACCCAGGGCCTTTAACTTAAACCCGGCCAGGAAAATTCCCAGCAGCACACTGAGAAAAATCATCTTAAGGTAGGTCACATACACATCACGACTTCCTTTGTTTTGGGTACGCTTATTCCAAAGTGCGTATAAAAGAAACACCTGCAATATTCCGGACAACGAAACCGCCAGTGCAATCCCCCGGGCACCCAGAATATTTAAACCGGCCAGATACAGAGGGATACTCAATATCACCGCAATGGTCCCATAAATTGCGGGGAAAAGGGTGTCTTGCATGGCGTAATAGGCTCGGGGCACAATGGTATTGGCCGCAAAGGCAAAAGATCCAATCAGGAAAAAAATAAGCACCACAGACGCCTGACCGGTTGCGGCGGCATCAAATTTTCCGCGCTGAAACAACATTAAAATCACCTCGTGTCGAAGCACCATGAGCAGCACCGAAAAAGGGATCACCAGGGACAGATATCGCAGGGTATCATTCAGCAATCGATTCATTTCTGCCAATTTATTTTCGGCAACCAGACGGGCCATAAACGGATAGGAAGCCACGCCTAGCGCCTGGCCAAAAAAAGCAACCAAAAGAAGCATGGTTCGCCAGCTGTATTCTAAATCTGCAATGCTGCCCGGCGGCAGATAGCTGCCGAAAAATTTCATGAAAATTTCCATGGAAAAAAACAGGGTCAGTCCGAGCATCAGCGGCAGGGTAAGCTTGATATATTTTTTCAGATCCGGGTGGCTGAAATCAAAGTTTGGCGAATATCGCATGCCGATCCTTCTGGCTCCCCAGTACTGGAGGCCGAAACTTCCGACAAACGCTCCAAACAGCACCCCCCAGGAAAAGCCTTCCATTCCCAGCTTAGGACCCAGCAAAAGACCGCCGGCAATAATTCCGAGATTGTAGAAAAGCGGTGCCAAGGCGGGTATAAAAAATTTCTCTTTGGCGAATTGAACGGCCATAAAGAGCCCGCCGGTAAAAAAGAAAAACTGAGCGGGCAAAATAATGCGCGTCATCCTGATGACCTGCATCCGAAAGGTTGGGTCCGTGCGTCCGCGGGCGATCAGCGTCACAATCTCAGGCGCAAATACCATCCCGATCACCACAAACAAAATCAGAAGTATTCCAAAACAGCTTAAAATGATGGAAAAAATTTTCCACCCGTGCGCTTCTCTGTCGGCCGCGAGGTAGCGGGAGAATATCGGAATAAAAGTAATCGAAAGAAAACCGCTGGCGACAATGTGATTTAAAATTTCAGGAATAACAAAGGCAACCTGATAGGCATCGACTTCACCACTGCGTCCGCCAACATAGGCAATGATCATCAGTCTCAAAAACCCGAAAAGCCGGCTCAGAAAAACCGAGGCCATCATGATCAGTGAGGCGATTCCGACTTTTTTATAGACCGACTGTGACATAAGCAACGCCAGTTTAGAACCTATCTCAAAAATGCCAATGCCGAGAACGAGGAGGAGTACGAGGACGAGGTCGATGTTGGGTAAGGTTCCTCCTCGTACTCGTCGTCGTCCTCGTTCTCGTTATCTAACGCTCAATAGTTCCCCTCCGCGTTTTGACCTCGGCGGCTGCCATTGCATTACCAGAAAGCACCGCAGAAGGCAAAGCATCATCGACACAAAAAAAATGGGTGCCTAAAGTGAACTAAAGTTGGAAGTGCCTAAAGTTTCGGCGTCGCTTCGCTCCAGCATTCAATATTAAAATAAAATGATAGAATTCCTTAACTTTAGTCACTTTAGATCACTTTGAACTTTAGCGCACTTTCTTTAATGTATTTTTAAGATCGTTTCTTGCTTTTAGGGTGTTTGATCTTTGAGGATCGCACGCATTCTTGACAGGTTTTGGCAGATCTTCTATGATGGCAACTCTGTGACCGAATAATGAGCCGGATTCATTCCGGTTCCACCTGAAAACGAATTTTGCCATTGTCATCAATATCTGCGCTGTAATGACTAAAAACCGAATCGAACACAATACCTGAAGCGTTTCAACCGGTTTCATAAGAAATCCGGGTTTGCTTCAGCTAAAATTAGCACCGCTATGACCAAGAAGGAAACCATTTCACAGAAAATCACGGCGCTTTTCGTATACGGACGCCCGCCCCTGGTTTTTGCAGGATTGATCTGCGCCGTCGCCGTTATGTGGACGCAAAGCCCGATTCTGTATACCGTTGGAGTTTTGCTGCTATTTATCTCCATGAGCTTTGACCTGGTCGATGGCTGGTTTGCTGCGCGCTTCGAGCTGCATCCCAAATTGCAGCAACTGGCCGACCGCCTGATGGATAAATTGGTCTACTCCATCATTTTCCCGCTGGTCGCTGTCGGTGTCATGTGGCGAGTTCATTTCAGTTCAGCGGACCCCACCAGAGGGGAAATGCTGCATGCCATTCTGGTGCTCGTTCTGGCGGTAACCGTCCTGATCCGGGATAATTTTGCGCACTTTATGCGCGGTTTTGCCGTCCGCAACGACCAGGAACTCGAATTCAAAGAGTTCACCCGCCTGCGAACCATTGTTGCCGCACCGGTTGGCGCCCTGCTTTATGCCTATGCGTTCTATGTGCCCGAAGGGCCGCCTGCAAAAATTTATTTCTGGATTTCATGGCTGGGGAATTTGCCGCTGCGGAGTTTATTCTTTATCGAAATCATATTTTTGATCATTAATTTCGGCTCAATTGCAGGCTACGTCCGCAAGTATGGGACGTTATGTTTGGATGAGCTGTGTCTGGGAAATCAACCGCTGCGCCGCCGGATTCTGGCTTTCTTTCCCAATGCGTTAACCCTCATGAATGCAATGATGGGACTGCTGGCCGTGTTTTTCGCCTATCAAGGGCGCATTCGGGAAGCATCCCTTTTTTTAATCGGTGCGACATTATTTGACAAGCTAGACGGTGCCGTGGCGCGCAAACTGGGTCTGACGGAACCCTTGGATGAGGAGAGACCGAAAAAAGCCATCAATTTGGGAAACCTGCTCGACGATATAGCGGATGCCGTTAGCTTTTGTATTGCACCGGCCTGGATATTTTATATCGTACTTATCAGCTATCCGGATCCGTTCATTCAAAAATTGCCGGTCGGTTTGATCGCCTGGCTGTATGCGCTGCTGGGGATCGTGCGGTTGATTTATTTTACACTGGACAAATCACCGATTCCCGGATTTTTCAAAGGCATGCCGACGCCGGCGGCTGCGATGCTGGTCATGTCGGGTTGGATCATCTTTGGGCAGGCGGTCAATGAAGCCTCTAACTGGATACGATTCTGGGGTATTTTTAGCTTTGGATTGGTTATTCTGGCAGCATTGCTGATGAATGCCTATCCGATCCGTTATCTGCATCTGGGTCGTTTCATGAGCCGGCACCCCTGGTTTGGACGTGCATCACTGATTGTCCTCTTCACTGTATTTACGCCCTATTTTGGCCAGGCCTGCCTGATTTACATGCTGCTTTACACCCTTTCACCCATCATCACCCGGCGCATCGATCCCCAGGTCGCCGCCAAGGAAACCCGGACAAAACCCGCCAGAGTCCATTAGATCCTTAAAAGTTATCTTTGTGCATTTTGTGGCAAGAAAATTATGTGGGGATATTTTCACTATCTTCCCATAATTGAATATTTCCGATTGAATATTGAATATTTAAGGAATTCTTTCATTTATAAAAAAGCGATCACAAAAATGAGGGAGCGAAGCGACATCCACAAATATTCAATTGTCAATATTCAATAGTCAATTCCGGCTTGTCCGGGTTAGGGTTATCATAAGTTATTCAAAAATTTATTTCACGCCCGATAGCTGTATCTTAAAACTAGAAGTGCCTAAAATGACTAAAATGAGCTAAAGTGCCTAAAGTTATTGTGTCGCTGCGCTCCATCTTTTATTAAAATGGCAGAATTCATCAACTTTAGTCACTTTAGATCACTTTTAACTTTAGCTCACTTATTGTTGTGGGCACCTTTGAAACTTTTTTTCTCTGTCTTCGAAAGTGAACTGCTGATTTTGAGAAAACTTAAGAGGATAGGGTTGAGATCAATTTGGCTTTTATTGAGCTCACCAGATGAATGAAATCTTCCCGAATCATATAGCCGCACGGAACCAAAAGCAGCGTGATGAAGGTGGCGAATAAAACACCGAAGCCCAGACTCACCGCCATTGGAATTAAAAACTGGGCCTGCACACTGCGCTCGACAATCATGGGAGAAAGCCCGACAAACGTGGTTAACGATGTCAGCAAAATGGCTCTGAAGCGTATACAACCGGCTTTAATGACGGCATCATGGGCCGTGTCGCCCGCACTCCGGAAACGATTGGCAGCATAAATCAGAACCAGGGAATCGTTGACCACCACGCCGGCCAGACCGACCATGCCAAAGATGCTCAGGATACTTAAATTGAACCCCATAATCAGGTGCCCGAATAAGGCCCCGACAAAGCCAAAGGGTATGGCCGCCATAACCACAAAGGGCTGGGTAAATGATCGGAAAGGAATGGCCAGCAGAGCATAAATCCCGAAGAGCGCAATGCCAAATCCTTTAAGGGTGTCCGCCCAGGTCTCCTGCTGATGCTTGCCCACGCCTTCAATGGTATAGCGCAAACCTGGATACCGGGCTTTCAGATCGGGCAGGAAATCCGCTGTCAACAGAGTTCGAACCTCATTGGCGTTGACCACCTTCTCTTCTACGTCGGCAGTGACCTTTACCACACGATAGCGCTGGGCTCTTTCGATGGTGGCATAGCCCTGCTTGATATCGACCTGGGCCACCTGATTAAACGGCACCTCGGCACCTGCGGGTGTCCGTATCCGCATATTTTCCAGATGTCCCAGAGACCGGCGTTCGCTCGCCGGATAGCGGATCATCACTTTGATCTCATCTTTACCCCGCTGCATGCGCAAGGCCTCGGCCCCGTAAAAGGCATGCCGCACCTGACGGGCCAGATCCTCCAAGGTCAATCCCAGACTGCGGGCAGCGGGTTTCAACTTGAGCTGCATTTCTTTTTTGCCGGGCAGAAAGCTATCGCCGACATCAAATACGCCGGGATAGCTGCGCAGCTCCATCTTCAAATCGGCGGTAGCCTCCAACAGTTGGCCGTGATCATCGGAAGACAGGTGCACTTCAATGGGATTGCCGGCCGAATGGATTTCACTGCGGTAAGTAATCTTTTCGGCATCCGGGATTGAACCTGCTTTTCGGCGCCAGCGCCGGGTGAGTTGGGCCGTGCTGATTTCCCGGTATTCACTGTCTACCAGGTTAATCCAGACCTGAGCCAGATGACCGCCGGTACCTACAGTGGCTCCCCGACCCGAGTGCCTGCCGACCCGTACCATGCTGTATTCTAGGAGGGGGATGGCATCCTTGGGACGGTTTTGCTCGGCCGCAGACACGGTTTCCAGAGCCGCCCGCTCCATCTGGCTGATAACTTCCCAGGTGCGTTCGACCGGCGTGCCCACCGGCATGGTCACATAAGCGCGCATGGTATTGCCCTCGACTGTGGGGAAATACGTAAATTTTACCCATCCGGCATACCAGATCCCGAAACTGATCGTTAGCAGCGCGATTCCGAAAGCCAGCGTTGCGTAACGCCAGCGGACGCAAAAATCGACCATCCGCACATAGGGCCCGTTAATAAACTGTTTTAACCACCGCGCGAAACGTTTTTCTTTCGGGCGAGCTTCTCCTTGCCGGGTGGCTTTGCGGGCACTGCGCTCCAGATGTGAGGGCAAAATAAAAAGAGCCTCAACCAATGAACCCAGCAAGACCAGAATCACCACGATCGGAAGGTTGCGCATCAATTTGCCCATTCGGCCACCGGCCAGCAGCAAGGGCCAGAAAGCGACCATGGTGGTCAGCACCGAAAATATGACCGGGCGGCCCACCTCCAAGGCACCTTCCACTGCCGCCTTAAGGGGCCCGCAACCTTCTTCCTGCTTGCGATAAATATTTTCACCGATGATGATGGCATCATCAACCACGATGCCCAGCACCAGGATAAAGGCAAATACGGAAATCATATTGATGGAGACATCAGATTGCGGCAACAGCAATAAGCCGAAGGCGAAAGAGATCGGTATGCCAAGGGTAACCCAGAAGGCCAGACGCAAATTCATCACCGCCCCCAGGAGCATGACAACCAGGATTAGACCGATGGCCAGATTTCTTAACAGCAGTTCTAACCTGCTTTTCAATATTCGGGATCGATCTGAATAAAAGCTGATGTTGACACCTTCCGGAAGACCGGGCCGCATATTTTCGATATAGTGTTTGACCGTTTTGGCCACTGTTAATGCATTTTGATCGGCCACACGATATACATAGATCATCGCAGCGGTTTTGCCCTGAAATCTGGCACTGATATCGACATCTTCGAAGTCGTCCTTCAGGTTGGCGATCCGCCCCAGGGTAACTTTGCTGCCATCGGGACGCGTAATAACCGCCACATCGCGATAATCCCCGGCAAAATAACGGCGACCTTTGGTGCGGATTAAAATTTCGCCACCGGCTGTCTTAATACGGCCGGCCGGAAGGTCCAGGCTGGCTTTGCGCACAGCCTCGGCCACCTGGCTTAAGGTGAGTCCGTAACGGCGCAGAGTGACTTCTGAAATTTCAATGGAGACCTCATTTTTGCGAATACCGTGCAATTCCGCCAGGGTGATACCCGGCAGATTGGTAATATCGTCTTTGATTCGTTCGACCAGATGTTTGATGGTTTTTTCCCGGGCATCCCCGTAGACCGCAACATTGATAACCCGGCTGCGCCGCGTAACCTCGCGAACTTCGGGTTTTTCAGCCTCATCCGGAAATGTGGTGATACGGTCGACCTCAGCTTTGACCTCTTCCAAAAGCTTTTTCAGATCCCAGTCCTTGATGACTTCGATGATGACGGTGCCCCACCCTTCGCGTGCACTGGAATCGATGCGCTCGATACCGGCCAGCCCGGCGATCTTTTCTTCAATGCGGCGCAGGACGGCCTCTTCGACTTCAGCAGGAGAGGCTCCGGGATATTCAGTGGTAATCTTAATAATATCCAGATCGGTTTCGGGAAAAACCTCCACTTTCATCGTCAGGCCGGTAATCGTTCCGGCCAGCAGAAGGAAAATCATTAAGAGATTTGCAGCAACATGATTTTCGGCAAACCAGGCAATCACACTTTTCATGACGCATTGCCCTCCGGTGCCGGCCGGATACGAACCTTCATGCCGTCCGTCACCGCCTTAAGGGGTGAGACCACTACCATTTCACCGTCTTTAAGTCCCCCTTCGACAAGCGCCGCATCGGGGGTCAGGCGGGCAACGCTTACCGTGCGGAAAGTCAACTGACCGTTTTTGTCAACCACCCAGACCACATTGTTTTCACGCAAGGCCGCCCGGGGAATCATGGCCGCATTTTCCAGCGTCCGGCCTTCGATCTCCACCGTAACAAAGAGCCCGGCGGCCAGCGGCGGCTTGGTTTCATAGGGTTTGTCCACGCGGATGACCACATTGATCATGCGCGTGCGCTCATCGAGCCTGCCTTCCGCACGAACCACCCTGCCCGGCCAGAAGGTTTCTCTGCCGGCAACGCGGGTGCTGACGCTGACCACGGACCCCCGTTCGTCACCCGGAGTGAACCCGGGTACGTGAAACCAGTAAAGGTTCTCGTCTTCGAAGGGCACCACAATCTCAGCCCGGTTGGTTGAAAAAAGCGTGGCCAGCGCCTGGCCGGTAGAGACGTATTGACCGGTATCGACACTTTCCTCGCTGACGCGACCGTCAAACGGCGCTTTGATTTCGGTCCGCGCCAGATTCAGCTTCGCTTTCTGAAGATCGGCCCGATCGGCTGCCAGTTTGGCTCTGGCGGCTGCCAGTTGAGGCTCTTTGGCGACCAGGGCCGGTATCTGGTTGATTTTGGGATCGGCTTTATAAAGCAGGCGCCATTCCTCGCGGGAGACCGCCGCTTCTTCCTCGGCGACTTTTAATTTGCTTTCAGCGTCTTTGACTCGGGCCTGTGCCAGGGTAACAGCTAATTGATAGTCAACCGGATCGATGCGCAGCAATACGTCTCCTTTTTCAAACTCACCGCCGTCCACCAGGGCCCCGGACACAAATACCACTTTGCCGTTTACCTGTGGAACCATTTGGATTTCACGCAGCGGTCTAACCGTGCCTTCCCCTCTGATGATCACGACCTGAGGACGCATTTTAATTCTGGCCACGTTAACCATCGGTTTCGGCACCGGCGGCTGGGTGCGCTCCAGTTTTGGTTTGGTGGCCGTCAGGACCAAAAATACCAGTGCGCCGATTCCAATGAACACCATGCTAACAATAAAATGGATGATCCGCGGTTTGTGCTTACTCATCGGTGGTGTCTCTCGTTTTAAAGTCAAAGAAGTACCCGTCGCGTTCGACCACAATCGGCGCGGGCACTGCCCAGCTGCCGCCCAGAGCACGATGTAGATTGACGCGGTTGGTTAAAATGTTTAAATCCACCAGGGCCAGATTATCTTCAGCGGTAAAACGGGTTTGCTGGGCGTCGAGCACATCCAGGTATTCAATCAGCCCTTTGATATAGCGGTTTTGGGCCACGCGCTGGGTCGCACGGGCTTCCTCCAAAAAAATAATCTCACGTTCCCGGCGTTCAAGCTGCTTTTTGCGGGTCAGCAGGGCGCCTTCCACTTCGGCAAATGCATTTAAAATCGCGTCAGCATAATCCGATACTGCCTGCTGGTACTGGGCTTCAACACCGCGTTGGCGGGCTTTCAGGCGGTCGGCGTTCATCAACGGTTGCACAACCCCCTGGGAGATGTTCCAGATAACACTGTCGCCTTTGAAAAGCCGGTCTTTGCCATCGGCGTTCCAGCCGTAACTGCCGGTTAAGGTAATTGCCGGGAAACGTGCCGCTCTGGCCGAACCAATCCGTTGGTTTAGGGCCACCAGCCGGGCCTCTGCTGCCCGAATATCCGGTCGTCTTAACAGCAATGTAGAGGGCAGCCCGGTCGGTACCGCATCCGGTCGCCGGTAATAATCTGCAGGTTGGGGGCGCGCCGGCCGGGTTTCGGGGTAGCGCCCCAGCAAAACCGATAGCTGCTGCTGCAGGATTCCCAGCTGCTGCTGCAATTGGGGAACACGCGTTTCGGCCCCGGCCAGTATACGTCGCGCCTGCCGCACATCCAGCACCGATGTCAGACCGCGCCTGTAACGGGTTTCAACAAACTGCAAACTGCGCTTAAAGGCCTCGATGCTCTGATCGGCGATTTGCAGTCTGCGTTCAGCCGCTTCAATCTGCAGATACAGGCTGATGGTTTCAGCCACCAGGGTCTGGGCGATAGTTCGGCGGTTTTCTTCATTCACCAGGATGTCATTGCGGGCCGCTTCGGATGCTTTGGCCAACCGGCTCCACAGATCGATTTCAAAAATCGCCGGAAAAGTCAGCTGGTGGGTGGTGATCGTCTCGCCGCGACCGATGTTAACACCGCCAAAGCGACGTTTATCCCAATCATAATCCAGACCGACTTGAGGCCAGCGATCGGCACTGACCTGAACATACTGGGTTCGGGATTCTAATATTCGGGCGGTTGCCTGCTTCAAATCCCAGTTGCGCTTTAAGACCTCTTCAACCAGCTGATTGAGTTCAGGGTCATCGAAGTCCCGCCACCAGCGATCCTCAATAACCGGGTTGAGGGCCGGTTCGGTGCGGTCATTCCGGTAGGATCCCGGAATCTCTATGTCCAGATCGGGACGGTGATAATCAGGTCCTAAGTTAATGCAGCCGTTCAGGCCTGTAAATAAAATGAATGCCAAGCTGAATAAAAAAAACCAACATTTCATATAGGGGTCTCCTTTGATTCGACGCCCAATCCATTGATTGAAAACTCAACGATATGATCGACCAAACGCCCTTTGAAATCCGCATCATAATCACATCCGGTAAAGCTGCTAATCAGTGTTCCCGCAAAATTAAAATAGAGCACCATGGCAAACACTGTAAAGATGTTAAGGACCAGTCTTTCCTCCTCAATATCATCCGGTAAAACGGATCGCAGATCCTCGAGTAAACTGTCAAACAAAGGCCGCAAGGCCTGATCAGCGATCATCTTGAAGGCCTCGGTGGGTTTGGCCAGTTCACCGGATATCAACTTATGGTGGCGTTTGTGCTCTTCCTCCGAAAAGGGTCCTTCCAGAAAGGCTCGGGCCAGAGACTGCACAACCGCAGATGGGGTAAGCGGGCCGTTGGCTTTTAAAGAATCTTGAAAACATTTGTTAATTCGGGAGGCGCGCGGCAGCCAGCGGGACCGAAAAACTTCCAGATAAAGATTTTTTTTGTTGCCGAAATGGTAGTTTACGGCTGCAAGGTTGCAATTGGCTGCGCCCGTGATTTCCCTGACACTGACCGCGTCGTATCCTTTTAAAGCAAACAGCGCTTCGGCTTCATCAAGAATTCGTTCCTTGGTGTGGTTATTATTAGCGTTATTCAGGTTTTGGCTATCATCCATGGGTTTTTATCCGCTGCCAGAATCAAACGTTTGTATAAAACAATCGTTTTATTGTCAACCTATTTTTTGATGCATATAAGCCTTGCATGTCCGTTCAAATTAAAGTAATAAAAAAATTTCATAGGCGCTAAGCGAAGTTGTATAAAATAACAACGACGTTTGCCACACAGGTTTAAGTGATTCCCGCAAGTGCGTGTGAAGCCTATTTGACAGCCTTTCCGGAAAAGCCGGCCTTTGGGCTGCAACGATAACGCCAGAAGACCGGACATTATTTTTTTTTGCCAACCTTCGGGTGACCGGATATTTGGAAAATGAATTCCGCAATCAGGTTCCAGGCCTGCTAGGGCATGAACCGAATATTGGGCCACAATCATTCCCAATGGAAAAATTTTAGGACATCTGCAATAAAATGGCTGAAACAATAAAATCTTTGGGTATCTGTCTGGGGGCATCAACCGTGTCCCTAGTCCAGTTGCAACTGGATCAAGAACAACGCGACAAGCGCGACCATCGCGGTTCCAGCGGTTACCATCAGGGTCCAAAACCGACACTGATCGAATATGGCCTTTATCCTCATGAAGGCGATCCCAAACAAACGCTGATAAATTCCCTTGAGCAGCTGGATTTGAGTTCATTTGACAGAATCGCCGCCACCGGGCGCAAATTCCGCAAATTTGTAAACCTGACATCCATATCCGAACCGGAAGCCGTGGAATCCGCATATCAATATATAAAACCAGCAGATGTCTCCTGCCCGGCCGTAATTTCCGCCGGTGGAGAAACCTTTATGGTCTATATGCTGGATAGAGCCGGGCGCATATCCAACGTCATCACCGGAAATAAATGTGCCTCGGGCACCGGCGAGTTTTTTTTGCAGCAATTGCGGCGCATGAATGTTTCGTTGGAAGAGGCCGCCCGGTGGGCGGGGGTAGAGTCGCCCCATCACGTTTCCGGCCGGTGCTCGGTATTCTGCAAATCCGATTGCACCCACGCTACCAACAAAGGAATTCCAAAATCCCAGGTCACAGCCGGATTGTGCAAAATGATGGCCAATAAAATTATGGAGCTTCTGAAAAAGGTCGAGAGACGCAATTTGATGGTCACCGGCGGTACGGCTCGCAACCGCATGATGATCGAATACCTGCGGCAGGAGATACCGGGACTCATTGTGCCGGACGAAGCGCCTTATTTTGAGGCAATGGGCGCCGCCCACTGGGCGCTTGAGCACGAAACAGCCCCTTATCCGGGCCTGGTGAACTTATTTCTTTCAGAAGTCGCTTCATTCGACACGCTGCCGCCGTTAAGAGATTTCGCATCTCAGGTGGAATTTAAAACCATTGAAAAGGGGCAAATGGTCCCCGGCGATATTTGTATTTTAGGCCTGGATGTCGGTTCCACCACAACCAAAGCCGTGCTATTGCGAAGATCAGATGACGCTATGTTGGCCTCGGTGTACCTGCGCACCAACGGTGACCCGGTCGGCGCCTCCAGGCGCTGTTATGGGTCCATTTTAGAACAGGTCAAACAGCAGGTGGACCCGGCGCAATTATCGATTGTCGGCGTCGGGGTTTGCGGCTCCGGACGCCAGATTGCCGGTTTGCATGCCCTCACCGACGGCGTCATCAACGAAATCATCGCCCATGCCACCGCTGCAGTATACTTTGATCCCAAAGTCGATACCATCTTTGAAATCGGGGGGCAGGACGCCAAATACACTTACATCACCAATGCGGTGCCATCCGACTATGCCATGAATGAAGCCTGTTCGGCCGGCACCGGATCGTTTTTAGAAGAATCGGCCTACGAGACCCTCGGGGTTGAAATGGAAAAAATCGCCGGTGCAGCTTTGCAGGGGGAACATCCGCCGAATTTTAATGACCAGTGCGCCGCATTTATATCTTCGGATATCAAAAACGCCATTCACGAAGGGGTCCGGCACCAGGACATTATTGCAGGGCTGGTCTATTCCATCTGCATGAACTATTCAAACCGCGTAAAAGGCAACCGACCGGTGGGTGAAAAAGTATTTATGCAGGGCGGTGTTTGTTACAACAAAGCCGTACCGCTGGCGATGGCATCGCTGGTCGGCAAACCCATCGTTGTTCCGCCGGAACCCGGACTCATGGGAGCATTCGGTGTAGCGCTGGCAGTTAAAAATCGAATCGATACGGGGTTGATGCCCGAAGCCCATTTTGATCTGCAGAACCTGGAAGACCGCGAAGTCACGTACAAAAAACCATTTGTATGCAAAGGCGGCAAAGAAAAATGCGACCGGCGCTGTGAAATCGCCATGATCCAGGTGGAGGGGAAAAAATATCCTTTCGGTGGCGCCTGCAACCGTTATTATAATCTCCGCCACAATGTCCGTTATGATGTCAAAAAGCTGGACCTCGTTCAATTGCGCCAGCAGCTTATATTTGAGAAATATGGGGCCCTTCCCCCGGCGGATAGGGGTATCAAACAACGGGGAGTTGTGGGGTTTAACAGAAGCTTTTTGATCAACACCTATTACCCGCTGTATTCTAATTTTTTCTCTGAACTGGGCTACAAGGTTATCTTACCTCAAGCGCCCTCCCAGGAAGGTATTGACCAGCGCAACGCCCCTTTTTGCTATCCGGTTGAACTGGCCCACGGCTTTTTCTATTCGCTAATCGAATCCAACCATCCACCCGACTATATTTTTCTACCGCACTTCAAAGCGGTACCCAATGATAAAAACGCCGAGCCGAATTCACAATCCCAGGTGTGCCCTTTGGTTCAGGGTGAAACGTTTTATCTGCAAACTACCTTTCGCAAAAAGCTGGGCCAACTCGCCCAGGATGGCACAAAGCTGTTAACGCCGTTGATCGATCTGTCACAGGGAATAGAAGATGCCCGCAGGCCTTTGATTCAAGCCGCCATTCAAATGGGATTAAAACGCAAAGCGGCTGAAAAAGCATTTGAAAAAGCGCTGCAGAAACAAATCGATTGCATGACGGAAATGCAAACCATCGGCCAAAAAGCTTTAGCGGAATTGGAAGCGGAACCGGATAAATACGCTGTGGTTGTTTTCTCGCGACCCTATAACGGATATGCTGATGAAGCCCACATGGGTATCCCCCATAAGTTCGCTTCCAGAGGCATTCTGGTGATACCGTTGGATTTTCTCAAATTCGACAAAGAACGTTCCAAGCGGCACATGTACTGGGGAATGGGCAAACTGATAATGAAAGCCGGTCGCCTGGTCAAACGCCATCCCCAGCTGTTCGGCACTTATATCACCAACTTTTCCTGCGGGCCGGATTCATTTGTGGTCGGATATTTCAGAGAAATTATGGGCCGCAAACCTTCATTAACATTGGAGCTGGACAGCCACACGGCGGACGCGGGACTCGAAACCCGCGTCGAAGCGTTTTTGGATATTGTGCACGCCTACCGGCAACTGATCGCCCAGAAAAAAATTATCCACAAAGAAAGGACGTTTTTGCCGGCTCAGATAGCCAATCAAAACGGAACGGTAAAAGTGATAACATCTTCCGGTGAAGCGATACCGATGAGCGATCCAAGGGTTACGGTGCTGCTCCCATCCATGGGGAAGTTAACTTCAGAGGGATTTGCAGCTGTCTTGAAAGGATCGGGATTTCATGCCAAAGCGCATCGCCCGTCTGATGAAGCCATCTTGAAGCTGGGACGTGCCAACACATCGTGTAAAGAGTGCCTGCCGCTGATTCTTACGACGGGAACACTCCTGAGTTATATAAATAACGGCAAGCGCGATGGAGAAGTTCTGGTCTATTTCTTTGCCACCGGCTCCGGGCCGTGCCGTTTCGGACAATATTCTATTTTTATGGAAGATCTCATCAAACGACTGCAAATTCCAGACGTGGCCTTATTTACACTGTCGGACGAAGACTCCTATGGGGGGATGGATAAAGATTTTGAAACCCGCGCCTGGTGGGCGGTTGTTGTTGCCGACGTCATGGAAGATATTCGATCGATGATTTTAGCCAATGCCCTAGACCCGCAAAAAGCAATCGGAATATTCGAGGAGGATTGGCAGGTGATATTAACGGCGCTGAAAACTAGAGAATTTTCCGTACTTGAAGAACAATTGATGCGCACCGCCAAGCACCTTCGCCAAATTGTCTTGAAGCGACCGCCAGAAACAGTTCCGACAATCACCCTGTCAGGAGAGATATTTGTGCGCCGGGATGCGCTCTCCCGTCAATACATAACCGAACGTCTGGCTGAAAAAGGGTTTGCCACCAGTTGTTCACCGGTTGCCGAATGGGTTTTATATTGCAACTACATGGTCGATGAAGGGTTCAGTGCCAAATTCATGACGATGAAGGAAAAACTTAAATTTAAGATCCGTAACAAATTCCAGGCTCGCTACGAAAAACGAATCAAATCGATTCTTTCCGAATCCGGGCTGGTGCACGCTGAGCCCGTCGATATCGACACCTTCATCAACAATGCTTCAAGCTACATATCAAAAAATCTTCCGGGGGAAGCCGTTCTAACCGTCGGAGGCTCCCTGACCGAAATTGTTTCCCATTCCTGCGGCGTCATCGCCATCGGTCCGTTTGGCTGCATGCCCAACCGGTTGTCGGAGGCCATTTTAAACGAAACCATGACCAGCAAAGGAAAACTGGCTACCGAACCGCAAAACCAACAACTCAAGGCGGTTCTTGCCGATGTCGAAGACCTTCCATTTCTGGCAATCGAAAGCGACGGCTCTCCTTTTCCGCAACTCATTGACGCCAAGCTGGAAACGTTCTGCCTGAGGGCTGAGCGACTGCATAAACGCATAATGGAATACCCGAAAAAGTCAAACCCCCATTAGATAACAATCGCACCGGGAAGGCTCCGGACTTCAAAATAATTACATCAACCGTTAACGCAAGGATAGGAACCCCATGTGCCCGGCCAATTTTCTGGCGGTGGCCCAGGTCGTAATCGTCGTGTGGTTGACATTAACCCCTGTTTCGCCCGGAAGATGTGAAACCATGTCACCGGCAATCCCTTCAAAGACCATCTCGTTGCCCGAGCCTCGCTACGCTGGAGACATTTCGGTCGAACAAGCGTTGCGGGAGAGACGGTCTGTGCGATCATATAAAGATGACCCGTTGGACCTTACCGAGATTTCCCAGATCTTGTGGTCTGCCCAGGGCATTACCAGCACACGGGGCTTCCGAACGGCCCCATCAGCCGGGGCCCTTTATCCGTTGGAGCTCTATGTTGTAGCTGGCAACATCAAGAATCTGCCACCTGCTATCTATAAATACGTGCCCCATGACCATGCTTTGATAATGAAAGTCTCGGGAGACAGGCGAGTCGATCTCAGCCGCGCCGCCTTGCGCCAGAGCTCCATAAAAAAAGCGCCTGCGGTTTTATTATTTTGCGCTGTATATGAACGTACGACTGGAAAATACGGTCAAAGGGGAATCCGATATGTCCACATAGAGGTCGGTCATGCAGCTCAAAACACCTGTTTGCAGGCAACTGCACTGGGACTTCATACTGCAGTGATCGGTGCCTTTCATGACGAAGAGGTGAAAGTAATTGCCAATCTTCCCGCCGATGAGCAACCGCTGTATTTTGTACCCGTCGGGCGTTAGCATAAACCGTAGCACCAAAGCTACAATTCCTTGATACTTTTGTGTATTCGTATTAACTCTTGGTTTCAGGTATCAAGAGCCAGCCAGCTGGCAAGTGTTATATTTGTTTGATGGGTTCGATTCGTTAAATTGGTTAAGATTAAACCAATAAAACCAATTAGACCAATTCAACCAATGCAACAACGTATCTGAACTGACACCTGCTTATACCGAACACGGAGACACCGTAATGAAAGCTGACAAGAAAGCGATCTGGGGATGGGCACTTTACGACTGGGCGAATTCCGCTTTTGCCACCACTGTTATGGCGGGATTTTTCCCGATTTTTTTTAAACAATATTGGAGTTTTGGCGCAGATGTGAATGTGAGTACCGCCCAGCTTGGATTTGGCAATTCCATTGCCAGTTTAATGGTGGCCTTGATGGCCCCCATTCTGGGCGCGATTGCCGATAAAGGATCGGCCAAGAAGAAATTTCTGGTTTTTTTCGCCTATCTGGGTGTTCTGATGACGGCGGCTTTGTTCCTGGTTCCAAAGGGGCAATGGGTCTGGGCCATATTTATCTATGCGATGGGCATCATCGGGTTTTCCGGTGCCAATATCTTTTATGATTCCCTGCTGCCCGGTATCGTCGGCGAAGAAAAAATCGATTACATCTCCGGTCTGGGCTTTTCCATGGGTTATCTCGGCGGTGGTCTGCTGTTTCTGATCAATGTGCTCATGACGTTGATGCCGCAAAAATTCGGATTGCCCGACGCCGCAGCCGCCGTTCGGCTGTCATTCTTGTCCGTGGCTTTGTGGTGGGGTCTGTTTACCTTTTTTACGATATTCTGGGTACCGGAAAAAAAAGGAGCTTCGACCGATAAAAGCGGTGAAAGTATTGTGGTCGCCGGTTTGCGGCAACTCGCCGGGACATTAAAAAAAATCCGCCACCTCAAAGTGATTTTTCTCTTTCTGCTGGCATATTGGTTTTACATCGACGGGGTCGATACCATTATCCGGATGGCAGTGGATTACGGCCTTTCTCTCGGATTTGAATCCAACGATTTAATCGTTGCGCTTTTAATCGTTCAGTTTGTCGGGTTCCCTGCTGCGCTGGTTTTCGGCAAATTGGGCGAGCGCTGGGGCGTCCGCAAATCCATCTATCTCGCCATTGCCATCTACATGGGAATTACCATATGGGGTACGATGATGACCCAGAAAAATGAGTTTTACATTATGGCCATGGTCATCGGCCTGGTGCAGGGTGGTATCCAGGCCCTCAGCCGTTCTTATTATTCGCGCCTGATCCCCAAAAATAAAGCGGCTGAATATTACGGATTTTATAACATGCTGGGCAAGTTCGCCGCCATTTTGGGACCGGTCCTGATGGGACTTGTCGGGCTGATCGCCAAACGCATCCTCATGCCGCCTGCCCCCACACCCGAGCAGGTAATTGCCGTTGGTCAGCTGGCGTCCCGCTGGGGCATCGCCTCCATTCTAATTCTCTTTATGATCGGGGCGCTTCTTTTTTATTTTGTCGATGAAGAAAAAGGCCGGGAACAGGCCGCGATGTTGGAAGCCGATTAGTTATGGGTTTCAGGGTTCAGAGGTTCTGGGTTCAAGGGTTCCGGTCCGCAGATTACGCCTCTGGCTCGTAGACGCCTACGGCTCGGAGAGCAGATTATCGCAGATTTAGTCGGTTAATGAACGGCAAAGTTAAATGGCCAAGTAGTTGATTCGTTAAGTAGGGTCGGCCACCGTGCCGACCTGAATCGGCAGCCGCAGCCTGCGACGAGCTCCCCTCGGCATGCTCGGGGCCTGAGCTTGTCGAAGGCAGTCGAGTCGAGGACTGCCCTACTCTCCGGTTTCATCTGTCATCTGTCTTCTGTTATCTAACCTCTGAACCTTTGAACGCTGAACCCTGGAACCTACTTATCCTGCAGCAGCTGATTCACTATTTTCTGAAGCTCAACCGCATTATCCGAAAACATCCATTCCACGTTCCGATTCAGTTCACGAAATAAACAATTTTTTGAATTCACATAGCCGGTAGCCAATTTTTGCTGAAATTTTTTATGTCTTTTCAGACGGGACCGGGTCAGCAGAAAGTAATGCCCGGCAATCCCGCTGTAGCTCTGCTCTATCGCCAATTTGCTTAATCGGAAGAAATTAAAATGGGCAACCGGGAGAAATGCGGACCTGGGAACACACTCAATCAAGTTAAACATCTCCGGCGTCAGTGTGAGGAGATGAAAATCTTCTTCCGGCGTCAGAGGGGAAAGCAGTTCTTCTAAAATCCGATTTTGACGGACCGGATCCGGATAGTGCTCAGCTTTTATCTCGATCATCAGATGAATTTTTTTCCCATATCTTTGGATCATTTCGGCAAGCGAGGGGACCCGGGGGCATCGAGATTTTAGTTCCGCCAGAGTCGCCTGCCGGATGCCAAAATTAAAGCCGAACACCCTGCGAAGATCGGCGTCATGGATGACAACCGGATGCATATCTTTTGTCCAGCGCAAATCAAACTCAATTCCCCAAACACCCTGAGCTTTAGCCCGATCAAAGGCAGCCATGGTATTTTCAAATATATTCCGATGATCGTAAGCGCCCCGATGGGAAATAATTTTACAGTGCTGCAGGCGATCTCTGTCGGGAACCGCCTGCGGCCAGCGGGCATAGAAATCGTCCAGCATATGACGAAAATGGGTTTCGATGGCTTGAAAAATCATCATTTTTAATAAATGAGTGTAAAACGTAACGCTGTGAATTTAGGTAAACAATCGTATTTAATGATAAAACAAGTTTTTCATTACCTGAATTTTGCACGAGTCGGAGGCTTTCATATGCAAGGCACTTAAGGGCGAGGCTATAGTGCACTATGCCGAACCCTTAATAACGCAGCAGATGGAAGCCTCCGGCTCGCCCAAAGGGTGAAAATTAATGAGATTAAATCGACCATCATCCTTTTTACTTATTAGGTATTTGGCTTTACTGCTCGATTTCTCTCAACATGCTGGTATTTAATATTATTTCACCATTTCATTAATTTTCATGCAAGATTCAGGTATTAATTTTCATGAGGAGCCCCTTGGTGTCATAAAATTAGACGCTTCATCCCGCGAAGCGGGGCAAGATTCAGGTATTAGTTCAATTGGGGTCATCGTTCCAGAACCTTTGATGAAATTCAAGCAAAATCATATAAAATATGTTGCCCTGAAGCAGCAATCAAGAACACGTTATTAATTCGTTAATAAAAGCGCAGATTCGGTTAAAGCCTTTCTAAAAAATGCCGATAAAAAACATATACCTGGATGGAGATGGAATAGCACAATATTCACCCGAATCCCCCTTTGTGCGATTTGGACCCAAGAGGATCGCAAAAAACCAGTGAGGTTCATGTTTAAATTAATTCAAAAATCGAATCCTCAAAATTATTTTGAAACCCGGAAAGAAAGTTTTCTGGTCGGAAAATCGAAACGGTGTGAAATCGTAATCGGGGATCCTCAGATTTCAGATATCCAGGCCAAAATCGGCACAAAAAACAGCCGGTATTTCATCAAAAATCTGGGACCCCAGTCAATTTCCATAAACGGCCACCCAACCGGGGGACAATTTTTGAATAACGGGGACGAACTCGCACTGGGTAAATCCAAGTTTGTCATTCAGGTGGAAAACAAAGGTCAGCATCCATCCAAACAAACTCCAATGGAGGATAAAACGATGGTGCTCGATACCCGCAGCGAGGAATCGCTGGGGCCTCGATTGGTGTGCACCACCTCTGCCGGCAAAAATAAGATCATCCCCCTCAACCTGAAAAAACTCGTCATTGGACGATCGAATGAAGCCACTTTGAGGTTGATGCACCCATCGATTTCACGCAAGCACTGCGTTATTGAAAAGCGCGACAACGGTTTTTTTGCCAGAAATATCAGCACCACCAATCCCCTTTATCTAAATGATCGAAATATATCCGAACAGCGCCTGTTTTCGGGAGATCAACTCCAAATGGGTACGTTTTCAATCACCTTCATTTCCGATTTGCCGGCAGACACCCGGCAGGCGACACAAAAAATCATTACCAAACACACGCGATCGACCCGGGGGGTTTGGCTTGCGGCAATGCTGATTTTTATTTTTTCAGGATATTTGCTCTATTTGCATGCCTACACACCGTGGAAAACCCAGCAGAAGCTGGCCGAGGTTGCCAACCAGATCGAACTGGGAGATTACCTGCCGGCCAGAAATATGCTCAAGCAGCTGTTGCTATCCGATATTTCTTCTGAAAATACCCAAACAGCAAAGGATATGCTGGTTCAAATCACGCTGGCCATCACCCAGCAGAAAGCTGAAAAAGGAAATGTAGAAGAGGCCAAGGTTTATTTAAAAAAATATTTGGCGCAACACGGTCACGGGAAAGAAGCAGAAGCGCTCTGGGACCGTCTGGATTTTTATCGCTTAACGCTTGGCGAACAGCTGGAATCGAAAAATCAGCATCAACCTGCCCTACGGGAATATTCGTCCATACGAGAAGACAGTCTGTACTTCGAAGAGGCCCAGAAAGCCATTCGTCGCATCTGGCTGGCCTACCAGCAAAAAACCCACCAGAAACAAAATGTGGCCCAGCTGCTCAAAAAAGCTGAGACGCATTTTCTCGCCAGGCGGTACCTGACACCGGTCAATAAAAATGCCTTTGCAACATATCAGGCCGTTCTTTCACTGGAGCCCAAGCATGAACTGGCACTTCAACGCATTGAACAAATCAAGACATTTTACCGCGAACATGGAGACGGCTATTATAAAAAAGGGGACTGGCCAAAAGCACTTTATTATTTTGAACGCTACACGATCATCGATCCTGAGTCCCCTGAAATTAAAGCAAAAATAAGTGCCTGTCGCCAAAAAATCGTTGCAACCCGAAAAGGGGGCTCAAAATCGGGTCGCCGCAAAGACAAGAACGCGGAAAATGAAGACCATAAAAAGCGCGAAGAGATCCAGCGTCTGCTGGAAGAGTCCGGAACCGAAAGTTCCTGGATCATGAAATATCTATTTGAAGAGCAAGAGGGTGAAAAAAAATCCGACACGCCCTGGTAACCCTTAGAAGTGGTTTCAAAATTTAAAAAGGGATCAATCGCAACCCATGAAAATAGCAAAACCATTTGTGACCGCATTGACAATTGCCTGCCTGGTGTTGGGCCTAAATTCCTGTGCCCTTAAAAATATGCTGCTTCCCTCGCCGGAACCGACCGTCCTGGAAAAAGAAGGGCTCCCGCACAAAGTAGCGATTGTGCCCTTTGTCAACAAAACATCCAACCCCCAAGCCGGCAGTGTGGTCCGCAAGATGTTTTACAACTTTTTTAGTTCCTTAAACTACCTTGATCTGGAACCCTTTGTAATCGACGACAACCTGAAAAGAAATGAGCTCTATCAGTCCATCCTATCGGGTGATGCGGTTTCCGCAGCGCATTTGGGACAATTGCTGGGCGTTGACGCGGTCATATACGGAGAGGTTCTCAATTTAGGCAAAACCTATGCACTGCTATATACCGATAATGCCGCCGGACTCAAAGCGAAAATGGTGCGTAGCGATTCCGGGCAGGTCATCTGGGAACTCGAGCACACGATTCACATTCAGGATGGAGATGTGCCATTGAGCCTCACCGGCCTGGCAGCAACGATTGTAATGACCGCCATCAGCCATCAAAAGGCGTCTCACCTCCAGGCAGCCGCCGAACTATGCATGCAGATGGTGGCTACGATCCCCAACCCTGAGGCGGTGACTGAACCGCCACCCCGAATTATCGCACTGGTACACAACGCGGGAGGCAAACTGTTGCGGCCCGGAGATTTACTGAAAGTGGCTATGATCGGCGAGAAAAACCAGACCGCCAGCTGGAGCATTCCCCCGCTGGTGGAAAACCTTCCGTTAAAGGAAAAGGAATCCGGAGTCTACATCGGGGCTTATCGGATCCGGCCCAAAGACAGCTTACCCCATGGACGCGTCATCGGGTATCTGCGATCCGATACCGGAGCCGGCAGCCAGTGGGTGGATACCTTAGGGCCCGTTAAAATTGGTGCGCCGACATTGCTGCCTGCAAAAATATCTAAAAATACAGTCCTGAATGCTGCCAGAAGCCCTTATCTTGTCGAGGGCGCACTGGTGGTTTTGCCCGGGGCCAGGCTCACCGTACAACCCGGTACCGTTATCTGGTTTCGCAAGCTTGGATTAATTGTTAAAGGCGAACTCCAGATTAACGGCACAGAAGCTGAACCGGTGCGTTTCGCCAGCATAGGATCGCAAAATTGGAAGGGGATCTTTTTTGACAAAAGCCAAGCCGCAAACCAGATGCAGTACTGTCAAATTTCCAATGCCGAATTTGGTATCAGAGCGTCCGCCTCAACCGTTAATCTGAAAAATTGCATATTTCAAGATAATGTCTGGGGCATCGTGCTTGAGGAGGGTAAGACTGAAATCAATAACAGTCTGGTTCGAACATCCGGCAAAATCGGCATCGCCGCCCGCAAAGCTCATCTTTTGGTAAAAGACTCGGTTATCACGGAAAACGGTTCCGGCGGTTTTATTTTAGAGAATTCAAAAGCCCAAATCGAGCAAAACAATATATTGAACAACGGCAACTGGGCCATAAAAGTGGTCGACTCAGCGAACGGCGTTAAAGCGACAAATAACTGGTGGGGAGTTGATGATCCCGAGCAAACCGAAATTATCGGGCAATTGACCATTCAGCCGATTTTAGAAAAACCGATCGATTTTAAGATAACAAAATAATTCAGGGACCGGGCATCAAACCCACCATGTGCGCCTCTGCAATTCACGGGAAATTCAACAATTTTCGGTAAGATACCAGAGCGTTGAGATTTCTTCGCTTCGCTCGCAATGACCCGCGAATGTTTCGTGTTGTCATTGCGAGGAGCGTGAGCGACGAAGCAGTCTTTTGCTTAATTTCACCGAGAATTGCTGCGGCAAAGGTACGGGTTTGACTTTTCAAAGGCTTTCTGTCATGGAAACACGCACTATGAAAAGCCGGCCCATTCATATCAAAGCGGTTCTTTTTCGCCTTGAGCCGACGCCTGCTTTGCTGGAAACCAGCCAGTACCTGATTTCAAAGGATCTCCGGCTGGGAATTATCAGCCGCTCGGACATAAACAGCGTCCGGCAGAATTTGCGCAATTTTGGATTTATCCCTGAAGATGATATGGATGTCATCATCAGCCGGCATGAAATCATGCAGCACAAAACGGATGCGGATCTGATTCATACCGCAGCGCAAAAGATGAACGTAGCAATTGAAAACGTTCTATTCATATCGCCACATACTTCCGAGGTCCAGGCCGCTCAGCGGGTCGGTGCTATAACCGCATGGATGCGCATTGGACAAAATTCTGATCCGGCAGCCTCCACCGGCGATTTTGAAATTGAAAATATTGCAGAGATAAAAGACGTTGTTCGCATGGGAGTCCCGCTTCCATCCGGCAAATTGCCCAACCAGCTGTTACACGATTTCTTGAATCAGTTTATCTTCGATGACCCTTCCGTTTTAATCAGTCCCGGTGTTGGAGAAGATATCGCAGCTGTCGATATTGAATCCCGGGAAGTGTTGGTCCTTAAGTCCGATCCGATTACCTTTGCCACTGATTCCATCGGGCAATATGCCGTGCTGGTAAATGCCAATGATATTGCCACCTCCGGTGCGATCCCCCGGTGGTTTTTAACCACCTTGCTTTTCCCCTGCGGCACAACGGCGTCGCAAATTCAATATGTGTTCGAAGAACTCAAAAGTTTTTGCCGGCAGTGGGGCATTACGTTATGTGGCGGGCATACGGAAATCACAGATGCCGTTGCCCGGCCCATCGTTGCCGGAATGATGGCCGGAACGGTTGCCCGGCGTGACCTGATTGATAAACGCCGTATGGAAAAAGGTGACCGGGTGCTGTTAACCAAAGGATGTGCGGTCGAAGGAACGGCCATTATTGCCAGGGAATTTGGAGTTCGTCTTAAAAAATTGGGCATGGCTGCCAGCGAGATTGATCGCTGCTGCCAATTTTTGGATAACATCAGCATTATCACCGAAGCAAAAATCGCCGCTGCAACCGCGGGCACCAGCGCCATGCATGATATAACCGAAGGAGGGCTGGCAACAGCTCTTGAAGAGTTGAGCATTGCGGGAGGCCGTTCCATCAAGGTTGACACCGATAATATTCCGGTTTATCCGGAAACCAAACAAATATGCGGCTTATTGGATATCGATCCACTTGGATTGATCGGTTCCGGCAGCCTCTTGATATGCTGCCGCAGCAAAGATTGTAAAAAACTTATGGAAGATATTGGTGCTGCCGGCGTTGAAATCACCCCCATCGGTGAAGTAATGGACAGGGGCCAGGGGATTAAGGCCTACAAAAGAAAAAAGCAGGTGCCCTGGCCTGCTTTTGAGGTGGATGAAATTACGAAATTATTTTTTTAGCCCGCGGCGGAATATTTCAAAGGCGACATCCAGAGTCTGTTTCAGATAATCTTTTTTCTCGTCGATAATCTTTTTGCTGGTCAGCCATAAAACAACACCGGAAAACAGCGCCCAAAAAGTATCCGCCAGGGCCATGGAATGCCGGTCTACAAAAATCCCCTTATCCACGCCTTCTTGGAATATCTGGGCAATGGAGCCAAGTGATTTTCGTGACAGCACTTTAATTTCTTCCATCAGTTGCGGCGACAAATTCTTGAGGGTGTCACTGGATTGGAGATGAAACATATTAATGATAATTAAGGGATCAAACTCGTAAACATCGTACATCGCATCCACCAATGACTTTAACTTTTCCTCGGGCCCGGAGTCTTTTTCTTCATTGACGTGTTCAACTCTAATTAAAAGGTACTGCAGTATCCGCAGAGAGAGAGAGGCGTAAAGTTCTTCTTTATTCTTGAAATAAAGATAGAGGGTACCCGGACTGAGCTCGGCTTCCTGAGCAATGTCCTCCATGGTGGCTTTATTAAAGCCTTTGTCGGAAAAAACCCTTTTGGCGGCGACCATTATCTGCTGCCGCCGCCTTTCCTTTTCCCTTTCTTTCCGTTCTTGGATCCCCATGGCGCTAATCCCCTGAATATTATTTATTTATAATATGAACTTATAATTATTATTTATTATTTAGTCAAGAAAAATATTTCAGGGAAGGATATGGTGAAGGCAACACAATTCGTTTTAACTATCTGGATTTAAAATAATTATTAATATTTTTGTTATCGTGTTTAATTCAATATTATCTCAGGAGGAGAAATGAGTAAAAAACTAAAACCCAGCGCTCAAAGAGTTCAGGAAGCACTGCAAGACCATGGCCTGACCTGTGAAGTTGTCCAGATGCAGGACACCACCCGAAGCGCAGAAGATGCCGCCCGGGCGGTCGGGTGTGAAGTGGGGCAAATCGTAAAATCGCTTATTTTTGAAGGTACCCAGTCCCACCGGCCCGTTCTGGTGGTTACCAGTGGCGCCAATCGCGCCAATGAAAAGACAATCGGGCAAAATCTAGCTGAATCCATAAAAATGGCCGCTCCTGAATTTGTCCGTGAGATGACCGGTTTTGCCATTGGCGGGGTCGCACCTGTCGGCCACCGCCATCCGTTGAAAATTTTTATCGATGAGGATCTGCTGCAGTATGAAGAAATCTGGGCCGCCGCCGGAACACCCCATGCCGTTTTTAAGTTGACACCCGACGAACTCAAAATGATTACCAACGGAACGGTCATATCCGTCAAGTAAAGAATCCAGGCCCAGAGGACGAAGAATCCAATATCAGAATGTATGACTCCTCATTTATGAGGAGCAAATTGTTAGAACCCATCTCAAAAATGTGGATCAGGGTTCATGGCAAGGCGCGGTGCGGCGAGAAAGCGGAGCATACACGATAGTATGTGAGCATTTTGAGCCGATCCGCAACACAGCCATGGACACTTAGACGCTTTTTTGAGATGGGTTCTAGCCGATCGCAACCTGCAATACATCCTTCCTGGCATTGACCCGCTGAACGGTAATCTGTATTAAATCTTCCGGCTTTAATTCGATGCCGCTTGATATCGGCAGGTCGCACTCTATCATGTACTGGGTTAAAAGGATCTGGTAATTTCTACGGGTCCGATTCAGGACGATGGCTTCTTGCTTTTGTCCAATTTGACCCTCAAGGTATTTGAGCAGCCAATACCGATGCCGGGTGTATTGAACCCTGCCAACATGGCTCATCGGCAGTTCAAGGGATTGAATGATTTCATCGATCTGATTGACTGTGTAAGCACTTTCCAGCCCCAGCGAAGCTCTAAGCTGTCGCTGCGTGACCATGTCGGAATATTTTCGAATGGGTGACGTAGCGGTAGCATATGCGTCCAGGCCCAGACCCGAATGCCATTCGGGTCTGGCGCTTAAAACGAAACGGCTTAATAACCGGCGTTGCATCCAGTTTTGAAACAGCGTGCCCTCTTGATTTTTATATAACCGTTCCCGGGGTTTGGGTTGCGATCTGAATATGGCTGGCATCTGGCGATCTTTTAGATATTTCGCCATCAACCAGTTCGCCATAATCATGAGCTCGGAAACCAGCATCCTGCCGGGGCTTTCACGATTGATTTTATTGATGGACACTTCCCGATTTTCATTGACCCATACACTAATTTCCGGGACCGTGATTTGAATGGCTCCGTCATCCAGTCTTTTCTTGCGAAATTTTTCGGCAATATCTCGCAGGATGCGCACATTTCGATTTTCATCGGCATAAATATTGACATCATAGTAGGTGAGCTGGTGCTCGACTTTGATCCGGCTCTGAAAAATTTCATAATCCACAACCTCAGCCATTGGACTCAGATTAATCATGATACTGATGGCCGGTCGCAACTCTCCGGCTTTCAGGCTGCAGAGGCCTTCGGCCAGAACAGGCGGCAACATGGAAATCTTTTGATCCGGCATATAAATGGAACTGCCGCGCCAACGGGCCTCCTGATCAACAACGTCGTTTTTTTGAATAAAGTGGCCCACATCGACGATATGGACACCCAGCCGAAATGAATCACCCATTTCTTCAATGCTAATGGCATCATCAAAATCCATGGTGCCCTGGCCATCTATGGTCATTAAAGGCATGTGGGTCAAGTCTTTGCGGGAGCCATCCACTGAGTCCATGGAATTTGAGCTGACAATTTGCGCCGCTTGGGCCAAAACGTTTTCCGCAAAAGCAGGCGACACATCGCAGCGATGCAATTCGATGTTTTCATCTTCATCAAATATGCCCAGTTTTACAAGGATCCGAAAAATATCATGGGTACTTTCAATTCCGGCTCTGGCGGTCATGGCCCTGGCAATCTCATAATCTTTGCTATCTTTTTGAACAAGGTAGTAGGATTTCAGAATTTCAATCGATTGGCGGATTTCATCGGGCAGCAATTGAAGATCAACGGATCCGGCGGAATTCAGCGTGCGTTTGAGCCAGGTGCCCCCGGTTTCAATGAGTGTGTTTTTATGTTCTTCCTTTTTTCGCTGAGCGGCGAGCTGTTCCACCTGCTTTTCGGAATTGGGGAGGAATCCATCCGGGCTGAATTTAAAATAAAGCCGATCATTAAATAATGCGCGTATAACAGCGCATTCATGGTCCCCTGAAGAGCTGTCCGGAAAACAAAATTCGGTCATGGCGGCCAGATCGATCCAATTTTGCTCTGAATTGAGGACTTCCCACAAATCCTTGATATCGATATCTTTGATCAACTCCTGACGCTTCTGAACAACCTGTTTAAGTGCATCGACCATCTGATCCCGGCCTAAAGTGAAATCAAGGCGTGTTTTATCTTTGTGCAACAAACGTCGCTGTGAAAGGTTGACCTCTCGATTGTTTTCAGTTAACAACCGTAGCCGCTGGTTCTTGACTTCAAGAACGACGGCGCACAGAATTTTCTGGCGGTCTATGTATTCGACAATACTGCCTGATTCCATAAAAATTACAATAACAACCGACCTCGGTGAAGTCAATGAAAGAAAGGATGTTGTTTATTTTCAAATTGTTATAAATCATGAAATCTATCGCACTAATCAAGTCGTATTTTAAGGAAAACCGGTGGAAAATTGCAATCGGCCTGCTCAGTTTAATTATTGTTGACGTCTTGCAGCTTTTCATACCCCGCATCATCAAGTGGACGGTTGATGGGCTGACCGCTTTGCAAATCGATCTGGGACAGCTATTGATTTATGCGATCTACATGGCGGTCATAGCCGTATCGATTGGCGCCTTTCGATATGTTTGGCGGCGCTGTCTGCTGGGAACCTCCCGTCGAGTTGAAGAGGGCTTGCGCAACCGCCTGTTTGCCCATATCCAGATCCTGTCGGCATCTTATTTTGATCGCACCCAAACCGGTGATTTAATGGCCCACGCCACCAATGACATCCAGCAAGTCAGAATGGCGACGGGAATGGGGATGGTGGCCCTGAACGATGCCATCGTATTGGGTGCCGCCGCCATCGGGTTTATGCTCTATATCAATGTGACCCTGACCCTTTTTGTATTGATCCCCATGCCGCTGATTACCATCTGTGCCCGTTTTTTCAGCAAAAAAATGCACCACCGCTACCAAAGCGTTCAGGCCACTTTTTCAGATTTGACTGAAGTCATCCGGGAGCGCTTTGCCGGAATTCGCATTATTAAAGCCCATAACCGCACGGCAAGGGAAACCGCGCGGGTGGAAGCCGTTTCAAAAGAATATATTAAAGAAAACCTGGGCCTGGTAAAAATTATCGGGTCTTTCTTTCCCCTGATGCTGCTGTTTACCAATTTAAGCCTGGCGATTGTGCTGTATCTGGGTGGGCGGCAAACCATTGCCATGACCATTACCCCGGGGGACTTTGTGGCCTTTATCGCTTATCTCGGATTATTGACCTGGCCCATGATGGCACTGGGTTGGGTAACCAACTTGATTCAACGCGGACGGGCTTCGCTGGATCGGATTAATCGAATTTTGGAAACGCGTCCTGAAATCAAAAACCAAAAACACGCGGTTAGGCTGGGCCGGATTCAAGGCCGGATCGTATTTAAAGAAGTTGACTTTGCTTACAACCATAAGGGCAACGGCAGCACGCCGGTGCTTTCAGGGATCAGTCTGGCGGTGGAGCCGGGAAAAGTTTTGGGTATCGTCGGCCCTCCAGGCAGCGGCAAAACGACGCTGTTGAGTTTAATCCCCAGACTATACGACGTGTCACGGGGCGGCATCTTTGTTGATGGTAAAGATATACGTTCATTGAAGATTGACAATTTAAGATCGCATATCGCCTTCATGCCCCAGGAACCCTTCTTGTTTGCGGGAACCATCCGGGAAAACATTGCTTTCGACAACCCGTTGATTGAAGAATCTCAGCTGGAAAAGATCTCTCAAAAAGCAATGCTTTACGATACCATCCGCGCGTTTCCGAACGGTTTTGAAACCATTGTCGGCGAAAAAGGGGTTATCCTCTCCGGCGGCCAAAAGCAGCGCATCGCTTTAGCCCGCTGCCTGCTCCAGGAGGCCGGTGTTCTAATTCTGGATGACCCCATCAGTCAGGTGGATCTGGAAACGGGGACCGCAATTATCGACGCCATCAAATCCATGATCGGCCAAAAAACGATCATCATCGTTTCCCATCGTATTTCTGCGGTGAGTTTTGCGGACCAAATTATCGCCCTGGAACAGGGACGAATCATTGAACAGGGCACCCACCAGGATTTGATCACAACCCATCAATATTATGCCAGAGCATTTCAACTTCAACAATATGAAGAGGGTGTAAATGCGTCCTGATTATGGATATTTTGAGGAAACTCGGCTGGGCAAACCCTATGATGTCAAGCTGTTAAAGCGTCTTTTTCCGTTTGTGCATCCATATAAATTGCTAATATTATGGTCCATTTTTTTGGTAATCGGTATCACAGCCCTGGATCTTGCGCTGCCCTATGTGACCAAGGTCGCCATTGACCGCTATATCGTTCCGCAAACAACAGATGCGGCAGGAGCGGATACCCGGACCGATGGAACCCGCAAGAGATACCTTAGAGCGGATCTGAAGAACCCCCGGCAACGCGACATTGTCCAAAAATACAGCGCTTTGTTTCAAATTGAAGGCCAGACAGCCCTTATTTCATTTGATAAACTGGCGCGCCTTGAAAAATCCGATCTGAAAATGTTGCGCCGCAAGGATTTTGACGGTCTTGGAAAAATGGCGGTGATCTTCTTGGCAATCGTTTTTCTTAATTTCATTCTCAATTTTACCCAAAAAATGATTATGGAATACAGCGGTCACATGATCATGCACGATTTGAGGATGAAGCTTTTTATTCATGTACAGAATCTGGCCATTGAATTTTTTACCCGCAACCCGGTCGGCCGGCTGGTGACCCGGATGACCAATGATGTCCAAAATATGCATGAATTATTTACCTCGATCATCTCTCTGGTTTTCAAAGATTGTTTCCTGCTGGTGGGGATTGCTTCAGTCATGCTGGTTCTCAACTGGAAGCTCGCCCTGGTCTCGTTTACGGTCCTGCCGATGGTAATTTATGCTTCCGCAAAATTTTCTGTAAAGGCCCGCGATGTTTTCCGAACCCTGAGAATAAAAATCGCCGAAATTAACACCCGCTTTGCCGAAACCATCGAAGGCATCGGGGTTATTCAGCTATTGGCTCAGGAATCGAAAAATTATAAAAAATTCAAGCAGCTTAACCACGAAAATTATTTAGCCGGCATGCGACAGATTCACGTTCTGGCCTTATTTATGCCCCTCATCGAGCTTTTGGGAGTCATCGCCGCAGCCCTGGTGATCTTTTACGGCGGCAGCCGGGTGCTAAATGAAGCCCTGAGTCTGGGGACTCTGGTGGCATTCATCTCCTATATCCGGATGTTCTTCAGACCGATTAGAGATCTGGCGGAAAAATACAATATTCTGCAAAATGCCATGTCCTCGGCTGAAAGAATCGTGTTGATTCTGGATACGAAAAATACGTTATCGAAAACCCATCTTCAGATCAGCCCGCCGATTTTGGATGGTATTCAAGAGATCCGGCTGGAAGATGTTTCTTTCAGCTATATCGGTGATGAAAAAGTGCTCAAAAACATCTCCCTGCAAATTAAAGCCGGGGAAACCGTGGCGGTAGTGGGCCCTACCGGGGCCGGCAAAACGTCTCTGGTTAATCTGATTCCCCGATTCTATGACCCGACATCGGGTCGCATCCTTATCAACGACATCGACATCAGAAAATTTGACAGCGCTGTATTTCGCGATAAGATGGCGCTGGTGATGCAGGAGTTGTTTCTGTTCTCCGGTACCATCCGGGAAAACATATTCGATCAGGCACATTACATGATGGTGACCGAAGAAAAGGTGCAGGAAATCATAGACGCCGCAAACTGCCGACCTCTGATTCAACGCTTACCCGATGGCCTGGAAACGGTTCTAGCTGGGGGGGGCACATCCATCTCCAGCGGAGAACGGCAGCTGATTTCCATTGCCAGGGCATTTGCCAGAAATCCCCAGCTGATTCTATTTGATGAGGCCACCTCGTATATCGACTCACAGACCGAACTGTGGATCCAGCAGGCCCTGGAGAAACTGATGAAAAACAGAACCGCGCTGATCATTGCCCATCGGCTATCCACGGTACGCCATGCCGACCGGATCATCGTCCTGAACCGGGGCCGCATCATCGAAACCGGCACCCATGCCGAGCTGATGGACCGCCAAGGATTCTACTATCGTCTCAGTCAGTTTCAGAAGTAAAGGTTCAGCGTTCAGCGTTCAACTCTGAACCCCTAACCCTGAACCCTGAACCTTTGAACCCTGCGAAACAAATCTCTTGCCAAAAGGAAAACCAGATGATAAACATGATCTCTTTTAAACCGAGAGCAATAATCTGTCTCACAGATCTATAAATGATTGAAAGGAGGATTGAATAGATGGCTTATGATGCAGTGAAAATGGCAGACTGGCAGATTTCCGAGGCGGCTGAAACGAACATGCCGACACCGGATGAATGGAGAGAGAAGCTGGGGCTGGAAAAAGATGAAATACTTCCCATGGGCAGGCTGGCAAAGCTTGATTTTCTTAAAATCAACGAGCGCCTCAAAGACAAACCGGACGGCAAATACATCGAGGTGACCGCTATCACGCCCACGCCATTGGGAGAAGGCAAAAGCACCACTTCCTGCGGTTTGATGGAAGGCCTCGGCAAACGCGGTAAGAACGTGGGTGGCGCGCTGCGCCAGCCCTCCGGCGGCCCCACCATGAACGTCAAGGGAACCGCTGCCGGCGGTGGCAACTCCCTGCTGATTCCGATGACCGAATTCTCACTGGGTCTGACCGGCGACATCAACGATATCATGAATGCCCACAACCTGGCCATGGTGGCCTTGACCTCGCGTATGCAGCATGAGCGCAACTACAACGATGAACAGCTGGATCGTTTGACCGGCATGGCGCGTCTGAATATCGATCCCACCCGCATAGAGATGGGCTGGATCATCGACTTTTGCGCCCAGGCCCTGCGCAACATCATTATCGGTATCGGCGGCCGTATGGACGGCTTTACCATGCAGTCCAAGTTCGGGATCGCCGTGGGCTCCGAGTGTATGGCCATCCTGTCGGTTATCCGCGATTTGGCCGATCTGAAAGAACGGCTCAACAATATCACGGTGGCATTCGATAAGAGCGGCAAGCCGGTGACCACCGGCGACCTCGAAGTCGGCAACGCCATGACCGCTTTTATGCGCAACACCATCAACCCCACCATGATGTGCACCGCCGAATACAACCCCTGCATGGTGCATGCGGGACCGTTTGCCAACATCGCCGTCGGCCAGTCCTCCATTATTGCCGACCGTGTTGGGTTGAAGCTGTTCGACTATCATGTCACTGAATCGGGTTTCGGCGCTGATATCGGCTTTGAAAAATTCTGGAACGTTAAATCCCGCTTCAGCGGATTGAAACCGCATGTATCGGTTCTGACCACCACCATCCGCGCGCTGAAAAGCCACGGCGGCGGACCCAAAGTGACACCGGGCATCGCCATGCCTGATGAGTACACCAAAGAGAACCTGGAAATGGTTGAAAAAGGCTGCGTGAACATGGTGCATCACATCAACACCATCCGCAAGGCCGGTATCAACCCGGTGGTGTGCATCAACCGGTTCTACACTGATACGGATGCGGAATGTAACATTGTCCGCAAGGCCGCCGAAGCGGCCGGTGCCCGCTGCGCCGAGTCCAAACACTGGGAACTGGGCGGCGAAGGTGCCCTGGAATTCGCCGATGCCGTCGTCGAAGCTTGTGAAGAAGAAAACGACTTCAAATTCCTGTATCCGCTGGAGATGAAACTACGCGACCGGGTCGACCTGATCGCCAAGGAAGTCTACGGAGCGGACGGTGTGGCCTGGACCCAGGAAGCCGAGGCCAAGGCCAAAATGCTCGAGGACGATCCCCAGTACGCCGACTTTGCAACCATGATGGTCAAAACCCATCTCAGCCTGACCCACGACCCGACCATCAAGGGTGCGCCCAAAGGCTGGGCGCTGCCCATTCGGGACGTGCTGATTTATTCCGGTGCGAAGTTTCTGTGTCCCTGCGCCGGCACCATCAGCCTGATGCCCGGAACCGGCTCCAACCCGGCATTTAGACGGGTGGATGTCGACAGCAAAACCGGCCAGGTGACAGGGCTGTTCTAACTCGGGTAATGTAATTATAAAATGCAATGGGGCTTGGATACACTTTCCGGGCCCCATTTTTTTTACAAACCAAGAATATCCAATATCGAACAAGGAATAATGAATGTCGAAGGGAAACCTTCATGATTCGAAATTCCTTGTTCGGTGTTCGATATTCAAAAATACAACGATCTGTGCTTATCCCTTAACTATGTTTTTGCCACGTGTTAACGCATAAACCATGAGAGTTTTACTGATCAACCCATTCTACCCCATTTCGGAAACCCCTTCCCCGCCGCTGGGTTTGGCTTATCTGGCTGCGGCCCTGGAACAGGCCGGCGTCCGGGTGAAGATTCTGGATTATGTCGTTTATCCGTATCGGCGCGATGCGCTTGAATCTATTTTAGAAGAATTTAAACCCCATATTGCCGGCGCCACCGCGGTAAGCATGACGTTTGATCATGCCAGGCAGATTCTCTGCGATGTAAAGGCCATCGATCCTGAAATTTTAACGGTTATAGGAGGACCGCACGTCACATTTTGTGCGCGCCAAACATTGGAAACCTTTCCGGAGTTGGACGTTGTTGTGCTCGGTGAGGGGGAAGAGACCCTGGTTGACCTCACACGTACCGTTGATGGCGCTCGTAATTTAAATACGGTAAACGCAATCGCTTATCGCGTGGGTTCGGAAGTTAGGGTCACTGCAAAACGCAAAGTAATCAAAAACCTGGATGCGCTGCCATTTCCGGCCCGGCACCTGCTGCCGCTGGGCAGATATCGGGCGCTGGGGATGCCCATCAGCATGACAACCAGCCGGGGATGCCCCTATAAGTGCATTTTTTGTGTTGGTCGCAAGATGGTCGGTGCAAAGGTCCGTTACCACAGCATCGACCGGGTCGTGGCTGAACTGCAAAACCTGGCAAAATTAAAATTTCATCAAATCAACATTGCCGATGATCTTTTCACCACCAATCAAAATCACTGCTTGGCGGTCTGCGAAGAAATCTTGAAAAGAAATTTGGAAATCAATTGGACCTCATTTGCCCGGGTCGACACGGTTTCAGAAAAGCTTTTATCAAGGATGAAAGCCGCCGGGTGCACGGCCGTCAGTTTTGGGATTGAATCGGCCAATCCGGATATTTTAAAGACGATTAAAAAGGGAATTACCGTTGAGCAGATCCGAAATGCAGTCCGCATATGCCGGCGGGTGGGGATCAGCCCGTATGCATCCTTTATTCTGGGACTTCCGGGTGAGACTCCGGAAACGATTAAAGAGACCACAGATTTTGCCGCAATTTTGCAGCAAGAAGGGCTCGCATACGGATTTCACATCTTAACGCCTTTTCCCGGAACCGAGGTGCGTGAAAAAAAGGATGAGCTGGGAATTCGAATTTTAACCGATGATTGGTCAAAATACGATGCCAATCGGGCAGTCGTAGAAACCGCAACTGTAAACCGCCGAATGCTGGACGCCGTGGTGGTTGACTGGGAAAATCAATACAATCAGTATCTGGGACATATCAACAAAAGTATCCAGAACGGAACTGCCACTGACGATGAGATCCGGCAGCTTAAGAACCTTGAAAACACCGTGACGCTTTATGACTTGATGATGAAAAATCACATTGAAAAAAACGGATCGCTTCAAAATGAGTAGAATTCTAATGCAATCCCCAGAAACCTGACAATTTATTAACCCCTGCGGATGTTTGCCGGGTCATGGCTTCAAGATCATCGGCCTTTAAACCTAACCGATCGGCCACCGGGCCGAACGATTCGATGGCAAGCCCTTCTTCAATTTTTCCGAAACCCGTCATCAAACCCATCGTGTTGGCAACATGCACAATATCGCTCAAGGTGCAGCTCTCATCACAGGATTCCGGATCGTGGTGCCATTGAACGGCATTAACCAGCTCACCCGGAAAGGACCATTTGTGCAGTAGCTGTCCTCCGATTTCAGCATGGTTTGTTCCCAGCACCATGGATTCGGCGACATCAAAGGTAATTCCCTTCATCACCATGGTTTCGATTTCCTTTAAATCTTCTTTTACGAAACCGCCGAGTATCAGTTTGCCGACGTCATGCAGCAGGGCCGCCGTGAAAACTTCATCCGCATCGGATATTTTCAAGGCCTTTACCAATATTTCTGCCGCCACGGAAACCGCGATGGAATGCCGCCATAACTCCCCTTTGGGCAAATCATATCCGGGGACGGTTTTTTTCATTAACGGACTCATACAGATGGTCATCACCAGCTGCAGCAACCGTTTCCACCCCAACAGAACGATCGCTTGTTTAACCGAACTGACTCGAGTGGGGATGCCAAAATAGGCAGAGTTGGTAAGCTTCAGGATGTTGGCGGTAAGCCCCGGATCATATTTTAAAATACTTTCAATTTCAGATGCTGTCGAATCCGGGTTGTCTATAAGCGGAAGTAATTTCGTTGCCGTAGCCGGCATGCCCGGAAACGCTTCGACTTCCAGCATAATGCGGTATAATTTTCGGTTGGTCACAAATTTTACCTCCACCCGAGTGATCTAAGATTAAAGTGAAAAGGTATATAAGAATATATCGGTTGGGCGGGGCAAAACTTGAGAAGATTTGGCGGGGTTTGCTGTTGGAGGTTTCAGGTGTCAGGTTTCAGAGGACAGAGGGCATCGCAGAGAGGTGTAAGCTCGCTACCCAGAGCCTCACCACTTCTGGGCTCTATGCGCATTTTTTTATAAAGAAAGCCCTTGAGAAAAAAGGAGGCCCATAGATTAAAGACTTTGGCAAATGAATAATGAATGGGCTCTCAAGGGCTATTAACTTATATAGACTAAATTTTAAATTATCCATACCTGGAATAAACCGGTTTTAATCCCAGGTAAAAACCAGTATTAATCGATGGATAATAGATAGGAGTAAAGGTTGATTTTCTTGTTTTTTATCCCGAGCTTTTTTCGAATATTGTCTCTGTGAAACTCGATTGTTTTAATGGACAAAACGAGCATGTCAGCAATTTCTTTATTGGTTTTTCCTTGTCTAATAAAGTTTGCTATCTGGATTTCTTTAGGAGTTAATTTGCGATATCCTGAAATCAAATTTCGTGGAAAAGATGAGATGATTTCATCTAAATTGGTTTGAATAATTTTTAGTATGTCCTTTTTTCTTTCGGTAAGACTGCCTCGTTGCAGTTCATCTAAATATGGTTTAATAAAACTCTCCACATTTAATAATATTTTCTCTTCAAGTTCAATCTTATCTACTTCTCTTTTTTTCAGTATGACATTCAAGGCCGCATTTATCTCTTTAAGTTTGCTTGCCTTGGTTTCCAGTTCTTTATCTTTTGATTTCAATGCCTCTTCAGATAGCTTACGTTCTGTAATATCAATTAATATACCGTTGACGTACCTGTTCCAACCTTTTTTATTAACGCCGCCAGTTGAAATTGCGTGAACCCATCTCCATTCACCCTTTTTCCCGTTATACGTTCGGTATTCCTCATTGAACCTGAGCGTTTCGAATGCTTGCTGGTTTGCTTCGGTCATCCTGCCCACATCATCTGGGTGAATGTTTTCAAACCATGACTCAAATTTCATCGGCTCTGGAATACCCAATATGTCTTTAGCTGAAGGGCTGACGAATTTAACTCTGAGCTTATGGGGCGGAGTTTTTTCATCGCTAACAAGCCGGTAGACGGCAAAATTTGTGGCACTCTCCATCAACGATCTCAGGTGTTCTTCGCTCTCCTGAAGTGCCACCCTTGCTTTTAAACGGGCAATAGCACTCCCAATTTGAGCAGCTACTGTTTCGACAGCGATCCGAACAGACAACGGTATGTCCCCAAAAGTATGGGATGCAAGGTTCATACACCCGATCACTTCTCCGTCGTCTAACAACGGTAAAGTGATAAAGGCCTGGATTCCCTCACGCCGTTCTTCTGGAGTCATCGATACATTTAAATCTTTGCGTAAAGTATAGGCCGATTTGCCTGTTTTAACGTATATTGTATTTTCTGAGTCCTTGTCAAAGTGAGAAATGCTCCGGACAAATTCCTCAGTGAACCCTTGATGAACTATTAGATTTAAATCTCCGTTTGTTTTATCAAACAGATAAATTCCACCACAATCCATACCAGACACTTGCAACCCGGCTTCGAGGCTTATATGTAATCCTTCCATTAAATCATAAGTGGAAGATAGCGGAATGGATAAATTTCGCTGGAGTTTCATCAGCTCCATTCCCTGTATACATTCTTTTACTTTTATCTTTAATTGCTTGTTTGTTTTTTCCAATTCATAAGTTCTTTCTTCCACCAGTCGTTCCAGTTCTTCATATGTTGGCTTTCCGATCATCGAAAAATCCTCTGTAAAACGCAAAGCATTGTTTAAAATTTGTAATAATTAACGATTCAGATAAAAATTTGATGCAAATCGAAACCTTATATTTACTAAAAATCCAAATATCACGGAAGTACCGATACATTGAGATAACACAGGTTAACCCTGATTGCAGATATCATCACCGCACTATACCAATCAACTGTATACCGTAAAAATTGCTCAAGCTGCAATTGCATCCATCAAATTACGGCATGTATAAGAAAACCTCCGAATAAAATTGCCAAAAATCCACCAATACGCCCAATGGAAGGTGCAACGCTAAGAGCCCAAGACATTAAACGCCTGAAATTAGTTCGCCCCATTATTCCCAAAACGGATGCAGCAACGATCGAAATCCACCCTAAGATAAAAATCGCTGTCGGATATTTTGACTCTGTCGCGTACATTATTAGTGCTACACCTAAAATGATTCTAACAACGACTGCTAAAATATGCAGACCTAACGATTCCGATTTCCTGCGAATCAGACCGAAAACCGTTTCAGGGTTAATCAAAATTATTATACCTGCAACGATAGTAGCGGTGCCAAATAGTATAATTATATAATTCATTGGTTAACCTCATTAAAGAAATCACTCTGGGTACAGATATCGCCTTTGGTGACTGTCACGTCAAGTAACTCTATATTACAAGTATTGTCAAATCATCTTCGGCCAGGGATACTTCATTTTCCAGTTTTACCATCTGCCTTCTGTCGTCTGGCCTCTGACCTCTGTTTTCTGACTTCTGTTCTCTGCTCACTGATCGTCCTCACCCAGGCACTTTTTCACGGCGGTAACAATCGTGTCATAACCCGTACAGCGGCATAGATTGCCGGCCAGTCCACTGCGAATTTCATTGCGGCTAATTTTCTGGCGAAAATTTTTATGCACTCGCTTTGCTTTACAATATTTTTGAACAATTATTAAAAAATTTTATGAAAGCTCTTTAAAAAACTGTTGACATGTATGAAGAGAAACGGTTTACAATTATTTAAAGAAGATCCGCGCGGCCCAAGCGATTGATAAAGCGAATGTGATTATTCAGTGATTTTCCTAATCCTAATCCGGTTACCTGATTAAAAGTAATCTGAGTCTACTGTCATCTACCCTGCTATTCTGAAGTTGACTTTGCCCGAATACCCAAAGCTCAATCGTTTTCTTAAAGTTTTTGATATTGCAAAAAGTGAAGGTTCCCATGGAAATCAAAGAAATTACCAACCAAAATTGCAAGTATCTGATCCAGACCCCCCCGGGGCGCGACCTTCCCGCGACGCTTTCACCCGCCACGGCCTTGGGAGTGAGGGCCTTCCACCGCCAACTGCCGGGTTACAAACCCACACCACTGGTCCGGTTGGAGCGTCTTGTCCGGGCCTGGGGCTTTACCGATATCTTCGTCAAGGACGAAGCGCCCCGCTTCGGGCTCAAAGCCTTCAAGGTGCTGGGAGGCAGCTACGCGGTGGCCCGGCTGGTATGCCAAAAGCTGGGCCGGCCCTTGAGCGAGGTACCCTATGCCCAGCTGGTGAGCGATGATGTACGGAAACGCATCGGGCAAATCACTCTGACTACGGCCACCGACGGTAACCACGGCCGAGGAGTCGCCTGGGCTGCGGAGCGACTGGGTCAAAAGGCGGTTGTCTACATGCCCAAGGGGTCCGCACCCAGCCGAGTGACCGCCATCCGCTCCCATGGAGCCAATGTGGAGGTTACCGATCTAAACTACGACGACGCCGTCCGCCTGGCCTGCCGCATGGCCGAAGAAAACGGCTGGTACGTGGTTCAGGATACAGCCTGGGAGGGATACACCGAGGTGCCCCTATGGATCATGCAAGGGTATCTGACCATGTGTTCAGAGACGGTCGATCAGTTGCGTGCCGAAGATGCCTATCCGACCCATATCTTTGTGCAGGCCGGCGTGGGCACCCTGGCCGGGGCCGTGGTGGGCTACCTGGCCCAGGTATTTCAGGAACCGCGTCCTAAGTTCATCATCATGGAACCAACCAACGCGGCCTGTATCTTCGCTTCGGTCGCCGCCGGCGACGACCGGCCCCATGCGGTCCCGGGGGAGCTGGACACGATCATGGTAGGCTTGGCCTGCGGGGAGCCCAACCCGCTTTCCTGGGAAATTTTACGCGATATTCCCAGTGCATATGTGAGCTGCGACAACTGCGTGGCCGCCAACGGCATGCGGATCCTGGCTAATTCGGTGGGCGGGGACGCTTCGGTGGAGGCGGGAGAATCCGGCGCCGTGGGCATCGGTTTGATGGATCTTCTGGCAAACCATACCGATTTTGAGGCCCTGAAAGACGACCTAGAAATTGGTCCCGATTCCACGCTGCTTTGCTTCAACACCGAAGGTGCCACCGATCCGGTCAACTACCAGGAGATCATCTGGCACGGCAAATATCCGTCTATCGATTAATGAAATAGAAGAATTCAAGAAACAGGGATCAGAAATTAGAAAAAAGCAAGGGATATCACCACTTTTAAAAGAAAGTTTGAAGAGTCCAAACTTAGGAGGATTTGAACCCATGTCACAACTAGACTTTGCAAGGATTAAGGAGCTATCCGAGAGTTACAGGCCCGATATGACCCGATTTTTGCGCGACATGATCCGTCTGCCAAGCGAAAGCTGCCAGGAAAAGGCGGTTGTGGAGCGGATCAAAGAAGAAATGGAGAAGGTGGGATTCGATAAAGTGGAAATCGATCCCATGGGCAACGTCCTGGGCACCATCGGAAGCGGCAAGCATATGATTGCCATGGACGCTCACATAGACACCGTGGGTGTGGGCAACAAGGACAACTGGGAATTCGACCCATACGAAGGCTACGAGGACGATGAGGTGATCGGCGGCCGCGGCGCCTCAGACCAGGAGGGCGGTATGGCTTCCATGGTCTACGCGGGAAAGATTATCAAGGATCTGGGACTGGAAGGCGACTACACCCTGGTTGTGATCGGCACCGTTCAAGAGGAAGATTGCGACGGTTTGTGCTGGCAGTACATTATCAATGAATCGGGATTGAAGCCGGAGTTCGTAGTCTCCACCGAGCCTACCGACGGCGGCATATACAGGGGCCAGCGCGGCCGCATGGAGATCAAGGTGGAGGTCAAAGGCGTCAGTGCCCATGGTTCTGCCCCCGAGCGTGGCGACAACGCCATTTTCAAGATGGGTCATATCCTGCGTGAGCTGGAAGAACTGCACGGCCGCCTGAAGACCGATGACTTTCTGGGCAAAGGCTCCCTGACCGTTTCCGAAATATTCTACACTTCACCATCCCGCTGTGCGGTGGCTGATGGCTGCACCATTTCCATCGACCGTCGTCTGACCACTGGTGAGGACAAGGAACTCGCACTACAGCAAATAAAGGACCTTTCAGCGGCTAAAGCCGCCAATGCCCAAGTATCCATGTACACCTACGATAAACCCTCTTACACTGGTCTGGTTTATCCGACCGACTGTTATTTTCCCACCTGGGTGATCTCGGAGGACCACACGGCG
>Ga0255054_10000024_pt1 | contig 61814 bp, 52 predicted proteins | sample JV7_2_23_MG_FD_188634 | JGI IMG/M metagenome (GOLD analysis project Ga0255054, IMG submission 188634) | Seawater microbial communities from Jervis Inlet, British Columbia, Canada - JV7_2_23 | ecosystem: Environmental > Aquatic > Marine > Inlet | place: Canada: British Columbia | collected... | reverse complement strand
CCTTCGGTCGATCCACCACCGGATGCCCGTGATCGTTTCCCCGCGGGATTACGATCTCTGGCTCTCCCCGGAGATCCAGGACCCCCGGGAGCTGGCGTTCCTCTTCCGCCCCTATCCCCTTGAAGAGATGGCCGTCTTCCCGGTCGGAACGGCGGTGAACAACCCGAAAACGGATGCCCCGGGCCTGATCGAACCCCTTGCCCGGTGACTTCCCTTCCGGGTGCAGGACCTCATGGCGTGGCTGGGGAAGGAAACCGCAGCCTGAAAACCGCAGACCGTGAACCCCCGGGGAGGGGTGTCTTCCTCCCCGGGGGTTACTGTTTTCCCCCGGGAAAGAGCAGGCGGGAGATATCGTGCCGCCGGGCGGCGAACCTCCGGTAGAAGACCCGGGAGAGACTCCTAGCAAAGGGGAGACGGATCAGGGCAGCGGCCCATCGAAAACGACGCAGCCGGAGCAGGATCTCCGGAACCGCCTGCTCCCCCGCGAGCACGCTCCCGTCCTGCAGGACCAGGTGCATCGCCGTAAGGCAGGCGCTTTTCTCGATGTGGGGAAAGCGGCGGGGAAGATCCTCAGAGTGGCAGGAGAGGTACTCGAAGGTTTCCGGAGCGGCCCGGGTCCGGATCCATTCGACCGCGTTCCGGCAGACGGAGCATTCGCCGTCGTAGATGAGAACGGCCTTTTTGGGATCCTTCCTTTCTCCCGGGAGTAACGGATGACCCCCTTTTTTCATCTCCAGCGGGAGGCGAAGAAGTCCTCCCCTTCCCACGCCAGGCTGTCCGCCCGCATCTCCGACAGTATGTCGAACTCCCCGTTGAACTCGAATACGACGTAGCACCGGTCGTCCTTGTCGATGAAGCGGATCCAGTAGCGGTCGTCTTCGAGGGTTCCGCCGTCCAGCGTCATGATCTCCGGGACGTCCATCATCCACCGGGCGAGAATTTCCCGCAGGCGGTACGTTACCCCGCGGACGACGATCGTAGCGTCCCCGGTCTCGACCTCGCCGTACTTTTTCTCCATCTTCTCCCGGCCGGATCCGTGGCTCATGGACTGATTATAACTCGTGTCGGCAGTGAGTGTCACAACGCGGGGACGTCCTCTTTTTCCGTCGAGCAGGGATCTGGATGGCGGTTCCGAACTCTTGCCGTTCAACCTCTTCCTATCCGTACCCCCTGGCACCGAAATGGTAATTGCTCCTGGAACCATCTCATGCAGGTTAATACGGGCAACCGGGATAGTGCCTTGTGAGGTCAGCATCCTTTTCCTTTTGAAAACCGATGCATTTCATCGGTTGCTGGCGTGATTTTCCCTCGAGGGAGTCCATCCTCTTACCCTCGAATCGACGGGTACACTCTTTGCAGTAATGATTATCAATCCGAAAATGGCGATGGTTTCGCGGACGGATTTCTTACGGGTAAAAAAGCGGGGAAGGAGGTAATTATTTCTATCCGTTCGTACTATTACATGATTCGGGAACCAATACTTTCTACTGGGGGTAAGGAGAAAATGGGTCACAGAAGTGATTTTCGTTATCACAAAATGGGAATATTCTCCCAAGGTCGAAATTGGATCATGATCGGAGCGCTTGCCCTGGGGATGCTTCTACTGGGGAGCGTGGAAGCAAGTGCGACAAACGGTAGATGGAATACGTTTAGTTCCACGTACACAAACTCGTCTTGGTCGCAATCATCAAATAATAGTAGATGTGATGTGTGCCATTCCAGTACCTCCTCTCGTGGGAGCAACGTGAACTCTTACGGCAGTAACGCTGGTTCCAATGCAAGCAGTATGAGGGCAATAGAGAATAACGACTCGGACGGGGACGGCTTCACCAACATCGTGGAGATCAACGCGGGGACGAACCCGGGGAACGCATCGAGCGTTCCTCCGACGCAGCCCGCTCCGCCTCCGGAGCCTCCCGCGCCGCCTCCGGTGGATCCCACTCCGCCTCCGGTGGAGCCCACTCCGCCTCCGGTGGAGCCCACTCCGCCTCCAGTGGAGCCCACTCCGCCTCCAGTGGAGCCCACTCCGCCTCCGGTGGAGCCCACTCCGCCTCCAGTGGAGCCCACTCCGCCTCCAGTGGAGCCCACTCCGCCTCCGGTGGAGCCCACTCCGCCTCCGGCGGATCCCACTCCGACTCCTCCCCCAACAACGCCCGTTACCGGGAATCTTCCCGTGTCGCCGGCAGACGGCGCAGAGGACGTATCCGTAACGACAGCGGTCATGATCACGCTCAACGGGTCTGATTTAAATGGGAGCGTCTCGGATCCTTCGGATATCGAGACAATAGTCAACGAAGACACATTCACGTTGAGGGTAAACTCGCCTGTTACTGAGGTTCAGTGGTATCGGGATAACGATGGTGACGATGACCACCATACCCAGTGCGTAACCAACGGTATCGTGAACGGAAGGATCGATTACAATGAATCCAATACGGAAGCGTGGTTTACCCCGGATTGCCGGCTGGCGAACAGCACGAGGTACACGGCGACGGTAATCCTCCCCCAGGAAGCGGATCCGCTTACCTGGTCTTTCACCACGATCGCCCGTACCCCCGACTCGGACGACGACGGAGTCGAGGACGGCGAGGACGACGAGCCTGAAGACGACAAGGAAGCGACTCCTCCCAAGTCCAAGGGGAAAGGGAAGTTCAAGTACCGTCTCCGAAGACATGCGAGGGCGTTTCTGCGTAAAGTCCGCGGGATCTCGGACACGCATTTCTCCATCAACCAGAAAAAGAAACCCTTCGGGTACGACTTCCGGGACGGTCTTGTGGATGCTGAAATCCACGACGTTGCCCCCGGGGAAACGGTCGATGTGGAACTTACGTTCCCGGAGGCCATCCCCGAGGGGAGCAAAGTGTACATGGCCGACGTGGACGGTTTCCAGGAAGTCCCGGCGGTCATCAGCGGTGACACTGTCACTCTGACCCTGTCCGATGCCGACGTGGGGAACGGAGATGTCCCCCCGATCGGCGTGGCGGTTCCGAACGCTACCGGAAGCGGGTCGATTGATATGTCCACCGGCGCGGCCGGCGGAGGCTGCTCCGTGGTCGGCGCCGGCGGAGGGTGGAAGGAGGCTGCCGGTTCGTACGGTCTCCTGGCCCTCGTATGGTTCGGGCTTGCCCTCCAGAGGAGGAAACCCGAAGCCGGGAACTGATTCCCGGACTTTGTAACGCAAGGCATAAGGATTGGGGAAAGGGGGCGGCCGTTTCGCGGCCGCCCCCTTTTTATTGTGACGATCCGACGACATGAATTGGCGCCGTCGGGAAGCTTTCCCGGGGTGCATCGGGGGAGACAGGGATTATAATGGGGGCGGAACCTGGCACTCATCGGTCCTGGCGGTGAAACCTCGTAACGCCTGGAGGTAGGTCATGCTGGTAGGCAGGAGGATGACGAGGGACCCGAAAACGGTCGGACCCGACGACCCCTTGACGCACGCCGCGGACATCATGCGGAAGCACCGGTTCAACCACCTTCCCGTAGTGGAGGGGGGGAAGCTCGTCGGGATCCTGTCGGACACCGACTTGAGGAACGTATCGCTTGGGAGCGACCGTCCCTCCGGCCCGGGGGACCCGAATCTCAAGGACCGGAAGGTGCGGGAGGTGATGAAGACCGAGGTCTGGTCCTTGACCCCCGAGGATGCCGTGGAAGACGCGCTCCTCATCATCCAGCGGAAGAAGTTCGGGGCTCTCCCCGTGCTCGACGGCGACCGGTTGGTGGGGATCATCACCAAGCTCGACATGATCAACGCCTTCATCGACGTCCTGGACATCGACGACGTGGGCCTGCGGGTCGAGGTGGTCCTGCCCCGGTCCCTCGGTCGGTTTGAGGAGCTTGTCGATGCCGTCCGGGAAGCCGGCGTGGCGCTTCGGAGCTGTCTCATCACCCCGGAGACGAAAGGGGCAGACCGGATGGTGGTTCTCCTTCGCCTCGACACGGTCAACGGCCCGATGGTCCGGGGGGCGCTTCGGGCGAAGAAGTTCGAGGTCAGGGAACCGGCGTCCGATACCCTTTAACCCGCATTTCTCACCAGGCTTCTGCTGCTGCGGCGGATACAGGCATGTCTACTGCGTTGCGCTCGGTCGGGCTCCTCGACGTAGTGTCAACTACGTCTCCGGGGCCCTCGGTCGCGCGCCTTGTATCCACGCCCGTCTCCACCGCCTCGCGACGAACCCTGGTGAGAAATGCGGGTTGGCGCGTCACTTCGCCCTGCGCCCCACGAGCCGTCGCAGCACGTAGGGCAGGATCCCGCCGTGGTTGTAGTACCGGACCTCCTCCGGAGTGTCGACCCGGGTTGTTGCGGGGAACGTCTTCTCCGCCCCGTTCAGGGAGGCCCGCACGGACAGGCGTTTCCCCGGTGAGATCCCGCCGGAGATCCCCTCGATCGAGTACGTTTCCTTCCCGGTGAGTCCCAGGGATTCCCGGTTTGCCCCTTTTTCGAACTGCAGGGGGAGGATTCCCATCCCGACGAGGTTGCTTCGGTGGATCCGCTCGAAGCTCTCGGCCAGCACCGCCCTTACGCCCAGGAGCTTCGGCCCCTTGGCCGCCCAATCCCGCGAGGAGCCGGAACCGTACTCCTTCCCCGCGATGACGAGGAGGGAGACGTTCTTTTCCGCGTACCGCATCGCCGCGTCGTAGATCGACATCGTCTCGCCGTCCGGCAGGTGCGCCGTCCATCCCCCTTCCGTGCCGGGGGCGAGCAGGTTGCGCAGGCGGATGTTTGCGAACGTCCCGCGCATCATGACCTCGTGGTTCCCTCGCCGGCTCCCGTAGGAGTTGAAGTCCTTCTTCGTCACGCCGTGCCCGAGGAGGTACTTCCCCGCCGGACTGTCCTCCGGGATGTCCCCGGCCGGGGAGATGTGGTCGGTGGTCACCGAGTCCCCCACCACGGCTAATACCCGCAGGTCCCGCAGATCCCCGGGAGGCGCCGGCCTGGGCGGGAGGTCGATGAAGAAGGGAGGTTGCTTGACGTAGGTGGAAGAAGGATCCCATGCGAAGCACTCCTCCTTCGGGACGGGCAGGCTCTTCCACTCCTCGTCACCCTCGAACACCGCCGCGTACTCCTTCCGGAACATCTCCGCGCCGACGGAGGACCGGACCGCTTCCGTGATCTCCTCCTGCGTCGGCCAGATCTCCCGGAGCATGACGGGGAGGCCGTTGGGATCGAACCCCACGGGCTCCTTGTACAGATCGATGTCCATGTTCCCGGCGAGAGCGTAGGCGACGACGAGCGGCGGGGAGGCCAGGTAGTTGGCCCGGGTCATCGGGTGGATGCGCCCCTCGAAGTTCCGGTTCCCGGAAAGGACGGACGCGACGACCAGGTTCCCCCGGCGGATTCCTTCCGAGATCGGTTCGGGGAGAGGTCCCGAGTTGCCGATGCAGGTGGTACAGCCGTATCCGACCAGGTGAAATCCCAATGCCTCGAGATAGGGGGTAAGGCCGGCCCTGGCCAGGTACCGGCTCACGACCTTCGACCCGGGAGCAAGGCTTGTCTTGACCCACGGTTTCGATCGCAGCCCCCGTTCGACCGCCTTCCTGGCGAGCAGCCCGGCACCGAGCATGACGGTGGGGTTGGAGGTGTTCGTGCAGCTTGTGATCGCGGCGATCACCACCGACCCGTCGTAAAGACGGAAAGAGGTCCCGCCCGATGTTACCAGCACCCCGGCCTCCGCAGATACTTCCGGAGATACTTCCGGTGGCGGGAGATCCGTTTTCTCCGATGGATTCCCTCCTTCCGCGTGCCACCTGTCGTCTTCGTGAACGGAAGGAGAAGCCGTCGGTTCCTTCCCCCAGCCGACGAGGGCGTTGGAAAAGGAAACCCTGGCTTCCCGCAGGAGGACGCGGTCCTGCGGCCGCTTCGGCCCGGCCAGGCACGGTTCCACATCGGCCAGGTCGAGGGAAAGAGTCTCCGAAAACACGGGATCGGGGGAGTCGTCGGTGCGGAAAAGCCCCTGGATCTTGCAGTACTCCTCCACCAGCCTTGCCTGCTCCCGGTCCCGGCCGGTGAACAGGAGGTAGGAGATCGTCTCCCGGTCCACGGGGAAGAAGCCGATGGTGGCGCCGTACTCCGGCGACATGTTGGAGATCGTCGCCCTGTCCGGCAGGGAGAGGGAGGTAAGCCCCGGGCCGTAGAACTCGACGAATTTTCCCACGACGCCCTTCGCCCGCAGCATCTGGGTGACGTGCAGCACGAGGTCGGTCGCCGTGGCTCCTGCGGGGAGACGCCCGGCGAGCCGAAATCCCACCACTTCCGGCACGAGCATGGAGACGGGCTGGCCAAGAAGCGCGGCCTCCGCTTCGATGCCCCCCACGCCCCAGCCGACGACCCCCAGCCCGTTGATCATCGGGGTGTGGGAGTCGGTCCCGACGAGCGTGTCGGGATACGCCTGCGTGGCGCGCCCGGACTTCTTCCGGAAGACGACGGGGGCCAAATGCTCGAGGTTTACCTGGTGGCAGATTCCGGTTCCCGGCGGGACGACCCGCAGGTTCCGAAACGCCTCCTGTCCCCACCGCAAAAAGGCGTACCGCTCGCCGTTGCGCTCCATCTCACGGGCCACGTTCGCCACGAAGGATCCTGCCGACCCGAACCGGTCCACCTGCACGGAGTGGTCGATGATCAGGTCCGCGGGCATCAGCGGATTGATCTTGCCGGGGATTCCCCCCATCTTGCGGGCGGCGTCGCGCATGGCGGCCAGGTCCACCAGCGCCGGCACCCCGGTGAAATCCTGAAGCAGAACGCGGGCGGGACGAAACGCGATCTCCCGTTCCGGCGGCGCGCCCGGTTCCCAGCGGGCAAGAGCCTCGATGTCCCCCGAGCTCACGGACACTCCGTCCTCGTGGCGCAGCAGGTTCTCCAGGAGCACCTTGAGCGACAGAGGAAGGCGCGAGACGTTTCCCACCCCCCGCTTCGTAAGGGCGTCCAGGCGAAAGATCTCGTAGGTTCTTCTCCCGATGGTCTCTCTCGCTCCGGCGCCAAAGCTGTCGATGGTTTTCTTCCGCATGGCCCCCTCACATGGCGGTGATTATAAAAATGTTATCATGGGCGGCGTATCCATTATCCCCTGGAAGAGAATTTCCTGAAAACGTGGGAGGGGGACGCATCCTTGGCGAGGTGGAATCTTATGGATCCTTCCGGCATCCCACTTGTGCGTAAATGATGACGACAGGAGGAAAAGACCCATGAGACTGAGTGAACAGATCGCGCAGTTCAAGGCGGGCAGGCAGATTCCCCCGGAGATCGCGGCGACGATGAAGCGGGGGGTCGAGAGCATCCGGGCTTCCGGGGCGGCGGGGTTAAAGATCGGGGAGAAGGCGCCCGATTTCACCCTCCCCAACCAGGTGGGGAAGACCGTGCGTCTTGCCGACCGGCTTGCCGCGGGGCCGGTCGTGCTCTCGTTCTACCGCGGAGAGTGGTGACCGTACTGCAACCTGGAGCTGGCAGCTCTGGCCAAAGCATTACCGCAAATACGGTCCCTCGGGGCGGACCTGTTAGCCGTTAGCCCCGAACTGCCCGACCACACCCTGACGATTGCGGAAAAGCACGACATACCGATCGACGTGCTGAGCGACGTCACGAGCGAAGTGCTCAAGAAGTACCGCCTCTGGTTCGCCGTCCCGGCGGAGATCAAGGAGTTGTACCGGGACAAGTTCGGGATCAACCTGGAAAAATACAACGGGGAAGGCCGGTGGGAACTTCCCGTCCCCGCCACCTACGTCCTCGACGGGCAGGGGGTGGTACGAGCGGGCGTAGCGGACCCGGACCACACCGTGCGGATGGACATCGAGGAGATCCTTGCGGCGCTTACGGGAATCCGGAAGGGACCGTAGTGAGGGAATTGCCTTTAGGGGCGCTTCCGTCCCCGCTGACGCGGGAATAAACCCGTGGTCGTCTCCTCCGAGCAAACGGCGGGTGGGCGGATGGAGATCCCACGCGCGGAGGTCCTGACCGGGACCCGACTTTCAGGATCGTCCATGGATGCCTCCGGGGTCGGGCTTGCGCCCGGGGGTCTCCATCAGGATGATCTCCCATTCGTCCGCGGTTCGGTCGTACCGGAGGATGTACAGGTTTCCGTCCGAGGCGGTAAGTTTCACGTATTCATGGCCCTGCCCCCGCCACCGGTCGAGCACGGAGGAGACTTCGAGGCGGCGGTCCCCCAGGGTGAAGGACCGTGGTGTTTCTTCCGCGCGGTACCCCTCGTAGCAGACGACCCGGACCTTCATCCCTCCTCCTTGGATTACTTAAGCCCCGGGAAACCATTCTCTCACGGACTGCCGGGACAAGGGGATGGGGGGAGCGAGAAAGGGGGTGGAAATCCCCGGGAAGGTCGGTGATAAGATGTCATCAATCCAATCAGGGGGCGACTCTCGTGGACTACGGTTCTCTCACGTGGCGTTCGATCAACGCCATCCGGTTCCTCTCCGTTGACGGTGTGCAGAAGGCGAAGTCCGGTCATCCCGGTACTCCTATGGCGCTTGCCCCGCTTTCGTACCTTCTCTGGACGAATTACCTCCGGTACAACCCGAAGAACCCCGATTGGCCGGGCAGGGACCGGTTCGTCCTCTCCTGCGGGCACGCCTCGATGCTCCTGTATTCCCTGCTGTACCTCGCCGGCTTCGACCTCCCGCTGGAAGAGATCAAGGCGTTCCGCCAGTGGGGAAGCAAAACGCCCGGGCACCCGGAGGCAGGGCACACGCCCGGCGTCGAGGTGACCACCGGGCCGCTCGGGCAGGGGATCGGAAACGCCGTGGGGATGGCGATGGGCTCCCGGATGCTTGCGCAACGTTTCAACCGGCCGGGACACGAGATCGTGTCTCACCGGATCGTGGCGCTGTGTTCGGACGGGGACCTCATGGAGGGGGTCGCCTCGGAGGCCGCGTCGCTTGCCGGCTTCCACCGTCTCGGAAACCTCGTCGCCTTCTACGATGACAACCGGATCACGATCGAGGGATCGACCGACCTGGCGTTCCGCGAGGACGTCGCCGGCCGGTTCCGCGCCTACGGATGGAACGTTCTTACGGTTGACGACGGGAACACCGACCTCGAGGGGATCTCCCGGGTGATCGAGGCGGCTTTTTCGGAAGCGGCGTGCCCGACGCTCGTGATCGTCCGGACGACCATCGCCTTCGGCAGCCCGAACAAGCAGGACACGGCGGAAGCCCACGGTGCCCCCCTCGGGGAGAAGGAGATCGCGCTCACCAAGGAGGCGTTTGGCTGGCCGGCGCAGCCGGACTTTTTCGTGCCCGACGATGTCCTGGCGCACTTCCGGGAGGCGATTGCCCGCGGGGAGACGTGGGAGCGGGAGTGGCGCCTGAAGATGGCGGAGTACATGAAGGCGTACCCGGAGATGGCCCTGGAATGGGAAAGAGTCATGTGGGGGGACCTCCCGGAGAGGTGGGAGGAGGAGCTCCCGTCCTTCTCCCCCGGGACGGGCCCGATGGCGACGCGGAAGGCGTCGGGGAAAGTGATCAACGCGATCGCCCGGAAGGTCCCCGAGCTGGCAGGGGGTTCGGCCGATCTTGCCCCATCCACGAATACGCTGATCGAGGGGGGCGGGGAATTCCTCCCTGATGCCCCGCCGGGGGGGCGGAACTTCCATTTCGGCGTCCGGGAGCACGGGATGGGTGCGATCCTCAACGGGATGGCGCGCCAAGGCGGCGTGATCCCTTACGGGGCCACATTCCTGATCTTTTCCGACTACATGCGGGGGGCCATCCGGCTTGCGGCGCTTACCGGCCTGCGCGTGATCTACGTCTTCACCCACGACTCCGTGGGGCTTGGCGAGGACGGGCCCACCCACCAGCCGGTCGAGCACCTGGCGGCGCTGCGGGTGATTCCGAACCTGTACGTCCTGCGCCCCGCCGATGCAAACGAGACGGCTGCGGCGTGGAAGATGGCGCTGGAACGGACCGCGGGGCCAACGGCCATTGCGCTTACCCGGCAGAACCTCCCGATCCTGCCCCCGGAGGAGGTGTACCGGGAAGGAAACGTCTTTCGCGGTGCGTACATCCTCAAAGAAGGGGGAAAGGGGGATCCCGCCGTGATCTTTCTCGCCTCCGGCTCCGAGGTCCACGTGGCCCTCGAGGCCGCGAAGCTCATGGAGGCGGAAGGGATACCCGCACGGGTGGTCAGTTTCCTGTGCTGGGCCAGGTTTGAGGAGCAGCCCGAGGAGTACCGCCGATCCGTTCTGCCCCCGTCCGTGCGCGCAAGGGTCTCGGTGGAGGCGGCGGCGACCTTCGGGTGGGAAAGGTACGTGGGGGACAAGGGAGCGTCCGTGGGGATCGACCGTTTCGGCGCCTCGGCGCCCGCCGGACGTATCTTCCGGGAGCTGGGGATCACCCCGGAAAACGTTGCCGCCCGCGCGAAGGCCGTACTCGGGAAAGGGTAACCGGGCTTAGGAACCGTTTCCGATTTTTTTCCAGGGAAAGGAGTTCTCATGGCAAAGAATCCTCTCGTGGAACTGGGAAGGCTCGGTCAGAGCCCCTGGCTGGACTTCATCGAGCGTGAGTTGGTCTCGTCGGGTGGGCTGTTGCGCCTTGTGTCCGAAGACGGGATCACCGGCGTCACCTCCAACCCGACGATATTCGAAAAGGCGATCTCCGCGGGGCAGGAATACGACGAGCAGATCCGGGTCCTTGCGGGCCGGGGCGCCGGCGTGATGGAAGCGTACAAGGAGATCGTGACGGAGGACATCCGGAACGCGGCCGACGTGCTGCGTCCCGTCCACGATACCTCGTCCGGAGCGGACGGCTACGTCTCCCTCGAGGTCGACCCGGACCTTGCGTACGACACGGATCGGACGATCGAGAGGGCGGAGGAACTGTTCCGGGCGGTCTCCCGGCCGAACGTTCTCATCAAGATCCCCGGCACCCGGGAGGGTTTGCCCGCGATCGAGGAAACGATCGCGAAGGGGATCCCAGTGAATATAACGCTCATCTTTTCCGTGAAGCGGTACGAGGAGGTGGCGGAGAGCTACATTCGCGGGGTGGAGCGGCTTGCCGCCTCGGGAAAAAGCCCTCATCGCGTCGCTTCGGTGGCGTCCTTCTTCGTATCCCGGGTGGACACGGCGGTGGACCGGCTGCTCGACGAGGTGATCCCCCGGTGGCCGGGATCGCCCAAGGCGGAGACGGCGATCTCCCTCAAGGGGAAGGTGGCGGTGGCCAACGCGCGGCTGGCATACGCGAAGTTCGGGGAGATATTCACCACGCCGCGGTGGAGGGAACTTGCGTCGAAGGGGGCCAGGGTGCAGCGCCCCCTGTGGGCGAGCACGGGGACGAAGAACCCGAAGTACTCCGACGTCCTCTACGTCGAGGAGTTGATCGGCCGCGACACCGTCAACACGATGCCCCTAGCCACGATCGAGGTCTTCCGCGACCATGGGAAGGTAGCCGACACCCTCTCCGGGAAGGAGAAGGAGGCGAGGGAGGTTCTCGACGACCTCGGCCTTCTGGACATCGGGATCGAGGAGGTGTGCGAGAAGCTCGTCCGGGACGGAGTCCAGAGTTTTACGGACTCCTACAAGAAGCTCCTGGCGACGATCGAGAGAAAGCTCTCCGAGGCAAAGGTGGCCTGAATGCTTTGCGGGGACACTCCTCTCCCGTATTCCGGAGATGAATCAGGAATGTCCCCGGTGAGAGTGTCCCGCTGAAAGGCGGAATAGGAGGAGACATGCGGATCGCGATGGTGGGATTAGGAAAGATGGGACTGAACATGACCCGCCGCCTGCTGCGCGGCGGGCACGAGGTGGTAGCCGCCGACCGCTCCCGGGAAGCGGTAGAGGAGGCCGCCCGCGAGGGGGCCGTCCCGGCCGCCTCGGTTGCCGATGCGGCCACGAAGCTTTCCCCCCCGAGGGTGGTGTGGCTCATGGTCCCCGCCGGTCCCCCGGTGGACGAGAACGTGGAGATTCTCGCCGGGGCGCTCCAGGCCGGGGACATCGTCATCGACGGCGGAAACTCGCTCTTCAAGGAAGCGCCGCGCCGGGCGAAGCTGCTCGCCGAACGCGGAATCCGGTTCCTGGACGCCGGGACCAGCGGCGGGATCTGGGGGCTTACCGAAGGGTACTGCCTCATGGTTGGGGGAGACGAGGAGGCCTTCCGCGTCGTGGCTCCGGCCCTGGCGACGCTAGCCCCTCCGGGGGGATATGCCTACATGGGCCCCCACGGCGCCGGCCATTTCGTGAAGATGGTTCATAACGGCATCGAGTACGGGATGATGCAGTCGTACGCAGAGGGGTTCGAGCTGCTGTCGTCCGCCCCTTTTCCGCTGGACCTTCGGGCCATCGCCTCCCTGTGGAACCAGGGGAGCGTCGTCCGTTCCTGGCTTCTGGAACTTGCCGAACGTGCCCTGGAAAAAGACCACGACCTCTCTTCGCTCTCCCCGTATGTGGCGGATTCAGGGGAGGGGCGCTGGACGGTCGAGCAGTCCATCGAGGCGGGGGTACCCCTCCCCTCCATCGCACTTTCCCTCTACATGCGGTTCTTCTCCCAGCAGGAGAATTCCTTCGCGATGCGGATGCTGGCGGCCCTGCGCAACGAGTTCGGGGGGCACGCGGTAAAAGCGGCCTCCACCCAGCCGAAGAAGAAGGGAAAGTAAGGATGGCTGAGGAAGGGAAAAGCCCGTCCGGAACCCCGATTTCCACCAAGGGGCAGGCCGCTGTGGTCCCCCCCCCGTGCCTGCTGGTCATCTTCGGGGCATCGGGGGACCTGACGAAGCGGAAGCTCGTCCCGGCCCTGTTCGGTCTCTTCCGGGAGAGACTCCTTCCCGAGGAATTCGCTGTCCTGGGGATATCGCGCACCCCGTTTTCGGACGATGCGTTCCGTGACCACCTTCGGGACGGAATCACCGGTGGTTCGCAAGGGACGTTCGACCAGTCCTCCTGGGACGCCTTCGCGGGAAGGATCCTCTACCAGCCCGGGGACATCGGCGATCCGGAGAGTGCGAAAGTCCTTGGCGCGCGGATCCGTACGGTGTCGAACGAGCGGGGGATTCCGGGAAACCTCGTCTTCTACGCCTCCGTCGCACCGAAGTTCTTCACCCCCCTCATCCAGCGGATCGGGGAGGCGGGGCTTGCCGCCCCCACCGAGGACATGCCCGGATACCGGCGAGTCGTCATCGAGAAGCCGTTCGGCCAAGATCTGGAAAGCGCACGCGAGCTTTCCCGCAAGGTCATGGATGTATTCCGGGAGGACCAGGTCTACCGGATCGACCACTATCTGGGAAAGGAGACGGTCCAGAACATCCTGGTCTTCCGTTTCGCCAACGGTATTTTCGAGCCGTTGTGGAACCGGAATTACATCGACCACGTGCAGATCACTGTGGCGGAGGATATCGGCGTGGAGGGCCGGGGAGATTATTTCGAGGAGGCGGGTGTCGTCCGGGACATGATCCAGAACCACCTGTTCCAGCTCCTCTCCAACGTTGCGATGGAGCCCCCCATTTCCCTGGCCGCCAACGACGTACGCGACGAAAAGGTCAAGCTGATGCGGTCCATCGAACCGGTGAGCGAGGAGGATGTGGGCCATGTGTGCGTCCGTGGACAGTACGCCGCGGGGGAGGTCAAAGGGCAACAGGTCCCGGCGTACCGACAGGAGAAGGACGTTTCCCCGGGGTCCCTGACCGAGACGTACGCCGCCATCCGTTTCACCATCGACAACTGGAGGTGGGCGGGAGTGCCGTTCTACCTGCGCACGGGGAAACGGCTGGGGGGGAGGGTGTCCGAGATCGCGATCAAGTTCCGGCCCGCGCCGTTTCTCTTATTCGACAAGACCATGTCCGGGGAGCTGGTGTCGAACTACCTCGTCCTGAACATCCAGCCCGAGGAGGGGATCTTCCTGAAGTTCGGGGCGAAGACCCCCGGCCCGTCGATTTGCGTGGAGCCGGTGGAGTTCAAGTTCACCTACGAGCAGTCGTTCGGGGTGAAGTCACGGCCTGCCTACGGGCGGCTCCTGCTGGACGCGATGCTGGGGGATGCGACCCTTTTCCCGAGGGATGACACAGTCGACATCTCGTGGTCGCTGCTTACGCCGTTCCTGTCCCGCTGGAAGGAGAACCCGGGCCGCGACCTCTTCTTCTATCCCCCGGGGACCTGGGGCCCCCGGGAGGCCGAACAGCTCCTGACCCGGGAGGGGAGAGCATGGCGGGTTCCTTGAGAACGGGCAGGGACGACTTGTCCGCCAGAGTCTTCGTGCTTTCCTCCCCGGAGGAACTGGCCAGGGCTGCGGCAGGGCGTCTGTGGGGAATCGCCAGGGAGCGCGCGATGGTCCTTGGCCGAACCGGCAAGGAGGCGAAGGGGATCTCCATGGCCCTCTCCGGGGGGGGCACCCCCTGCCTCACGCTTACGACCCTCTCCTCCGAGCCGTACCGGAGCCGGTTTCCCTGGAACCTTGTCCACTTCTATCAGGTCGACGAGCGGTGGGTCCCCCCGGGTGATCCGTCGAGCAACCAGCGGATGTTGCAGGAGTCGCTCGTCTCCCGGGCCCCGGTCCCCCCGGATCGCTTTCACCCGGTCGACACCTCTTTGCCGACCCCCCGGGAGGGGGCCCGCAGATACGAGGAGACACTAAGGCGCGCCTTCCGGGAGAAAAACGGGGGTTTCCCCCGGTTCGACGCGATCCTGTTGGGGCTGGGCGCAGACGGACACATCGCGTCCCTTTTCCCCGGCTCCCCCGCTCTCGAAGAGGGGAGCGCCTGGGTGGCGGAGGCCGAGGGGGGGGACCCGCCCGTCCCCCGCGTCACCCTGACGCTTCCCGTGCTCAATGCCGCCTCCCACATCTTCTTCCTGGTGAGCGGAAAGGAGAAGGCCCGTGTTCTGGAGAAGGTCTTGTCGAAGGGGGGAGCCGCGTTGCCCGCCTCCCGGGTTTCCCCCCGGCGGGGGAAGGTCACCTTCCTTGCCGACGCCGACGCGGCGTCGCGCCTTGAAGAGAATTTCCACTCGGACAACGGGGGCGGCGTACAGGGATGAAGATCCTGGCGGGAGACGTGGGGGGAACGAAGACGAACCTCGCACTCTTTGTCGGGGAAGGGAGCGCATTGCGCCGGTCGGAGCTTCGCACGTTCCCCAGCGGGCGGTACGCCGACCTGGAATCGATTCTCGCGGAGTTCCTGGCCGGCAAACCGGACGTTTCGGTGGCCTGCATCGGCGTCGCGGGACCGGTGGTGTCCGGGCAAAGCCGGGTGACCAACCTCCCGTGGGTTGTGGACGAGGAGTCGGTCCGAAAAACCGTCGGTGCGAAGCGCGCCTACATCATCAACGACCTGCAGGCGACCGCCTTTGCCGTCCCCTTTCTCCCTACGGCAAGCCTGGCCGTCCTTCAGCGCGGAGAGGCCGACCCGAGGGGGAACATCGCGGTCCTGGCCGCGGGGACCGGCCTGGGGGCATCGTTTCTCGTGTGGACCGGCACGGGGTACGTGCCGGTCGCCTCGGAGGGGGGGCACGCCGATTTCGCCCCGCGGGACGAGCGGGAGGTGCGGCTGTTTTGGTACCTGCAGGAGGGGCACGGTCGTGTGAGTGTGGAGCGGGCGGTATCGGGCCCCGGGCTGCATGCGATCTACAGGTTCCTCCGCGAATCCGAGGGGATGGCGGAATCCGAAGGAGTCTTGGCCCGCCTTGCCGCGGAGGACCCACCACGCGTCATCGTGCAGGAGGGGCTTTCCGGGGGCTCGGTCACCTGCGGTGAAGCCCTCCGGTTCTTTTCGTCCCTCTACGGGGCGCAGGCGGGAAACATTGCCCTCCAGGTGATGGCGACGGGGGGAACGGTTCTGGGAGGGGGAGTCACCCCCGCGGTTCTGACGATGCTCTCGGAAGGGCCGTTTCTCGAATCGTTCCTCTCCAAGGGACGGTTCCGGGAGTTCCTGTCGCGGGTGCCGGTCAAGGTGATCCGGGACGACAAGGCCGCGCTGCTCGGTGCAGCACACTACGCGCTGGAAAGGCAGGAGGTGGACGGTTGACGACGACCCGCAAGGGCCCGAGGATCATTCTGGCCGCAGACCACGGGGGAGTGTCGTTGAAGGCGGACCTCCTCCGGTTCCTGTCGGGGAAGGGGTATGCGGTTCGGGATCTGGGGACCGGGTCCTTGGCCCCCGTGGATTACCCCGATTACGGGTTCGCCGCGGCAGCGGCGATGCGGCGGGGGGAGGCCGACCGGGCCATCCTCATCTGCAAGTCCGGCATCGGGATGGCGATCGCGGCAAACAAGGCAAGGGGGGTGCGGGCGGCGCTGGTGTCGACCGTGGCGGACGCCGAGCTGTCCCGGCGTCACAACGACGCCAACGTGCTCGTGCTGGGGGCGAACGAGATCCCGCCCCGCCGGGCGCGAAGCATCGTGGAGAAGTGGCTTGCGACCCCTTTCGACGGGGGGCGCCATCGGCGCCGTGTGGAGAAGATCCGGCGCTTCGAGAAGTCCCACTGGAAGGAGTGAGGGAGGAAGCCACTCCTTCATCAGGATTTACGGGTTATCGCCCCCGAGGATCCTGCGCAATGTTGCCGCGAGGGTTCCGACCCGGTACGGTTTCTGGAGGAATCCTGCGGCCCCGGCCGAGAGGAGGCTCTGGGGCCTTCCCTCCATGGCATACCCCGAGGAGATCAGGATGCGGGCGGAGGGGGCGATCTCCTTCAGCCGGTGGAACGTCTCCTCCCCGCCCATTCCGGGCATGGTCATGTCGAGGATGACCACCGCGATCTCCCCGCGCCTCTCCGCGAAGGTCTTCACGGCCTCAAGGCCGTTCCCGGCCGTCAGGACCTGGTAGCCGAGCCTGCCAAGCATCCCCACCGCCAGCATCCGCAGCGACTCCTCGTCGTCCACGAAGAGGATCGTCTCTGTTCCGCCGACCACCGGTTCGTCCGGGACGGGGGCCGGCGAGGGCAATATCTCCTTCGAAGAGGCGGGCACCAGCACCCGGAACGTCGTCCCTTTGCCGGGGACGCTCCGGACATCCAGGGTTCCCCCGTGGTTTTTCACGATGCCGTACGCCATCGCCAGTCCCATCCCGCTCCCCTTCCCGGGATCTTTCGTGGAGAAAAACGGCTCGAAGATGCGCGGGATGTTTTCGGGGGGAATCCCCACGCCGGTGTCGGAAAGGGAGAGGGAGATGTACGTTCCGCGCGGGGCCCCCTCGGGAGCTCCTTCTTCCCCTCCCGTGAAAGATTCGTGGCGCGTCCCGAGCGTAAGAATTCCGCCCTTCGGCATGGCGTCGCGGGCGTTGATGCACAGGTTGAGGACGGTCTGTTCCAGTTGTCCCGCGTCCCCCTCGACGGCCGAAAGCCCGTCGGCCAGCTCCGTCCGGATCTCGATCGACCGGTCGAAGGTGTGGCGGACCATGGAGACGACCTTCTCCACGACCTGGTTGAGGTCGACCGGACGGACCTCGTACTTGCCTCCCCGTGCGAACCCGAGGAGTTGGGTGGTGAGCTCGGACGCGCGGAGGCCTGCCCGTTCGATCGATTCGATCTCCTCCGCCCCGGCGTCGGCATCCCCGATCCGGGCCTTGAGCACCGAGGTGTATCCCATGATCGCCTGGATGATGTTGTTGAAGTCGTGGGCGATCCCTCCCGCCAGGGTTCCCACCGCGTCCATCTTCTGGATGTGCCGCAGCTGCTCCTCGAGCTGTCTCTGCTCGGTGATGTCGGTGATCTGCCCCAGAACGAGATCCTCCGAGACCGGGAACACGTTGAGCCATCCCCAGAAGTGCGTTCCGCCCTTTCGTTTCTGCAGCACTTCCGCCTCCACCGGCATGCCGGTCCGCAGGACGGTTTCGACCTGGGGTTCCTCCCCCGAAGAGGCGGAGATATCGGAAACGGCGAGGCGGAGGAATTCCTCTCTCCCGTAGCCGTAGAGCCGCAGGCAGCCCTCGTTCACATCGAGGAAGCGTCCGTTCCTGCCCACCGTTACCGCGGGGGGGCCTTGTTCGAACAGGAGGCGGTATTTCTCCTCGGAGGCGCGCAGGCTGGTGACCATTCGGTACTTTTCGATCGCCATCGCCATCTGGTCCGGGATGCTCCCCAGCCTCTCCACGGTCATCAGGGAGTACGCTCCCTTCCGGCGGCTGTTGAAGTTGAGCGTCCCCACGATCCTCTCCCCGGCGAACAGCGGGATCATGAGCCGGGAACGCATCCCTTCCCTCTGGAGGACCTTGTTTTCCACGAACTGGTCCGGGGAGGCCGCCATGTCGTCGTCCACACGCGTCACGCGGTGGGAGAGGACCCAGCCGGGGGCCGACCCGTCGAGCGGGATGCGGGTTCCGGTCCCGAGGTCGGTGCGTCCCTTCGAGTAGGTGTGGATGAGGAGGGGATCCTCCCCTTCCTCGAAGATGGCCACGGAGTTCCGGTCGAAGTCGACCAGCTTCGTAAGTTCTTCCGCGATCCGTCCGTGGACCTTGCTGATGTCCCAGTCCGACGCGATGACCCGGTTCACCCGTTCGATCGTCCGAAGCCGGGTGATCATCTGCTGGAGCTGGCTTTCCAGGCCCTTCTGTTCCGCCGTACCCAGGACGGTGATGACCATTCCCGCCGGCCCCCCCCCCTCTCCGGACACGCGGGAGACCGTCACCCGGCAGTCGACCTCCCCCCAGGACTTCGTGTTCAACCGGCTTTCCTGCGAAACCGTCTTTCCGGCCCGCACCGTGCGGATCATCCCGTCGACGACTATCGAGGGAACGGGGAAGAGCTGGTGGAGGGCAGACCCGACCATCTCCTTCCGGGTCCAGCCGAAGAAGAGTTCGGAAGCCTCGTTCCACAACCGGATCTTCCCCTCGAGGTCGGCGAAGAAGATCACGGCACTGGCGGTATGCAGGATGGAAATCCCCTCGTGCGCCTTCCTTCTGGCGTTCCGCTCCTCCTCGGTGTCGAGGGCGATTCCCGTGACGGCTTCCGGGTCTCCGGGGAGGCCTTCCTCCTTCGCGATGCGGGCACGGAACCACCGCGTTCCCCCGTCGGCGCACCGGAACGGGAAATCCCACGTCGGCATCCTGTCTTCCGAAAGATCCGCGGAGAGGCGTTCCAGGTCCTCCCTCCCCTCGGGAAGCAGGCGGGAGACGAAAAGGCCCGGGTTGGCCAGGAGGTCCCGGGCCTCGAATCCGGTCAGGGCCTTCACCCCGTCCGTGACGGAGAGAAGCTCGAACCCCTTTCGCCTGAAGGTGAAAACGAACGCGGGTACGCTACCCAGAAGAGCATCAAGGAGTTCGCGACGGGAAATGGAGTTCATGCCAACTCTATATTGAAGCAGGTATCTTCCTCGCCGCAAACAAAAACGGATCCCCTGCCCGGGTCGGGGACAGGAGGGCGGGACCCCTCTTTCCGGTTTGTTGACAACATCCCGTCCTCTTTCATACATAATAGACATTTCAGGCAGAGATCTTGCGGGGGAGGGATTGTCCTTGCGGGACCCGATTCCGTTTCGCGGGAGACTTCGGAAAGACGTCTTGCCGTCCTCTTTCGAGATTCCCGCAGCGGTGGTGCCGAAAATAGCGCGGATCTGCGCGATGGGGCTTGGCCTGGACGAGCTTCTCGGGGAGACCTGCCGGGAAATCGTGGGCCTGTGCGGTGTCGACGCATGCTATCTCGTGTCGTACCGGGAGAAGGACGGCGGCGCGGAGGTCCGCCACTTCGCCGGTTCCGGGGAAGCCCCCGACCTCCGGGCATTGTACGGTCCGGACCCCCGATGGGACGCCGCCCTCGAGCATCTGCGCGCCCACGGGATGCTGGCGACGCACGACGTTTCGACACTGCCGCCGGACGACCCGGTCCGGTCCCTCCACGAACCGCACGCCGTGCGGTCCCTGCTCCTTGCCCCGCTGAAGTTCGGCACCGGGCTGGTCGGATTGCTCGCCCTCCACGGGTACGGCTCTCCCCGGAAATGGAACGGGGAGGGGTTGCGCATCGCGGGAGCCGTGGTTGCCATCCTTTCCGCGGCCCTCGAGCGTCGGAGAATGGAGGAGAGGCTTAAGGGTTCCGAGGCGCGCTACCGTTTCCTCGCCGACAACGCCCTCGATTTCATCTCCCTGCACGACACGGACGGGAAGTATCTCTACGCGAGCCCCGCGGCGTACCGGATGCTCGGGTACCGCCCCGAGGAGATGGTCGGTTGCGCCGGGGAGGCCTTCCTTCCCCCGGAGGAACAGGAAAAGATGAGCGAGACGAACCGCCGGCTCGCCGCGGGGGAGGTCCCCGCAGTCACGATGCAGCACCGAATCCGGAGGAAGGACGGCGGATTCACGGAGGTGGAGACGGGTTGTTCGGCCGTGCCCGGGAGCCGGGGGGATGCTCTTCATATCCTCCGGGTCACGAGGGACATCACGGAGCGGAAGATGATGGAAAGCCGCCTCTTCGAGAGCCAGAAGCTGGAAACGATCGGGATGCTGGCGGGGGGGGTGGCACACGAATTCAACAACCTGCTCGTGGGCATCACCGGGACGGCGGAGATGCTCTCCCTGCTTCTCGCGGGGAACGACGAGGCGGCAGGGTATCTTGCCGTGATCGACAGGATGGGGAGTCGGGCGGCGGAACTCACGAGGCAGCTTCTGGCGTATGCCGGCCAGGGGAAGCAGTGCCCGGAGACCGTGTCGATCAACCGGATCGTTCGGGAGAACATCCCGGTTCTCAAGACGACCCTTCCCCCCTCGCTGGAGGTACGTCTCGAACTTGCCGGGGAGGACCCCACGATCCTGGCGGATGCTCTCCAGACGAAGCAGGTGGTCATGAGCCTGTGCCTGAACGCGGCGGAGGCGATGCCCGACGGGGGCGTTCTCACGCTCCGGACGCGTGAGGAGGAAAGCTCCCCCGACGGCTCCCCTCCCGCCGGGATGTCCGGGGGAGAAGGGACGGAGAGAACGATCGGCTCTGGAATCCTCCCCCCGGGGAAGAGGCTGGTGTTCGAGGTGTCGGACACGGGGTGCGGAATGGATGCGGATACGGTCTCGCGGATCTTCGAGCCGTTCTTCTCGACGAAGTTTATCGGGCGCGGAATGGGGCTTGCGGCGGTTCGCGGCATCGTGGAGAGCCATGACGGGTCCATCCGGGTAACCTCGGAAGTGGGCAAGGGGACGACTTTTTCCCTCTCCTTCCCCGCGGCGGCCGGGGAACCGCCCGTCGAGGAAGGCAAGGAGACGTACCCTCTGTGCGGGACGGGCACCATCCTGATCGCCGACGATGAGGATGATGTGCGGGCCATGGTGCGCGCCATGCTGGAGTCCTTCGGCTACCGCGTCCTGGAAGCCCGCGACGGGGGGGAGGCGGTTGACCTCCATCGGGAGCGAAGCGGGGAGATCGACCTCGTTTTGCTCGACATGATGATGCCCCGGATGACGGGGGAGGAGGCGTTCGCGGAGATCCGCCGGATCGACCCTTCCGCCCGGGCCGTCCTGGTCAGCGGATACGACGAGAGGGGGAGGATCGGGGAGATCGTGGCATCGGGATTTTCGGGATTTCTCCAGAAGCCGTTCCGTCGTCGGGACCTGGGCCGGATGGTGGGCGAGGCGCTGGGCGGCGCCCCCCGGAAGCAGGCATCCGAGGAACAGTAGAGTGCGCTCCGTTTCGACGGTTTTCGCCCTTCTCCTTCCGGTGTAGGGAAAGCGCCTAAGAACAGGGACGTTCCTAAGAACTCTTCCGCCCCTGCGGCGGGCGCCGCATTTGCGCGCTCCGTTGCGAGGGCGCTTCTGACCGGGCCCCCTGGCTCGCGGGTTCCGCTCCGCCGCCTCGGAGGGGGGCTCCGTTCGTGGCTCGCCGTGCGTTGAACCCGCACGGCTGCGCTTAACCTCACTGCACCCCCTCTCCTTCGGCTTGCTGCGCTCTCCGGCCCCCGCATCCCGCGCCTGCCGTGCTATAGTGAGCCTCCTGTCCGGCTTGACACGGCAGGGAGGGGACGATGATGAGAAAGGAAGAGAGCATTCTTTACAGCGGCGGGGCCAACGGGGCCGAATACGAGTTCGGCGTCCAGGCGGAACGTTTCGGAATCGAGGAGATCCATTTCACCTTCGAGGGGAGCGACATCGCCCGGACCCGGGGGGTCCGGGTGCTGAGCCGCGAGGAGCTCCGCAACGGCGACGTAAGCCTCTCCTACGTCTCCCGGCTGATGAACCGGACCTACTCGGACACCCCCCGGATCCGGAAGGTGCTCCAGACGATCTGGTACCAGGTCAACGCGGGACAGGAGATCTTCGTGATCGGGAAGATCCTCGGCGACGGGACCGTCCGCGGCGGGACGGGGTGGGGGGCCGAATTCGCGAAGCTGTGCAACAAGCCGATCTTCGTCTTCGACCAGGATGCGGACCGGTGGTTCCGGTGGACCGGGGACAAGTGGTCCGAGGTGACGGAGGCCGGGGAACCGCGAGTCCGAAGCCCCCGGTTCACGGGGACCGGCACCCGGTTCCTGGAGGAGAACGGCCGCCGGGCGATCCGGGATCTTTTCGATCGGTCCTTCGCGTAAGAAGCGTTCCCGCATGCCCACCCTCCCTGTCCGGAATGTGGCGATCATCGCCCACGTGGACCACGGAAAGACCACGCTGGTCGACGCGATGCTCTGGCAGAGCGGCATCTTCCGGGAGAACCAGACCGTTCCCGATCGCGTGATGGACTCCATCGACCTGGAGCGGGAGAAGGGGATCACGATCATGGCGAAGAACGCCTCCGTGGTCTACGGGGGCGTGACGATCAATATCGTGGACACCCCCGGACACGCCGACTTCGGAGGTGAGGTGGAGCGGACGCTCAAGATGGTCGACGGGGTCCTGCTCCTCGTCGACGCCTCCGAGGGGCCGCTCCCGCAGACGCGTTTCGTCCTCAAGAAAGCGCTGGAGCGCGAACTCCCTGTCGTGCTCGCCGTGAACAAGGTCGACCGCCCGGACGCCCGGATCGACGAGGTGATCAGCGAGGTGTACGATCTGTTCATCGACCTGGATGCGACCGAAGACCAGCTCGAATTCCCCATCCTGCTCACGAACGCACGGGCGGGGATGGCCAGGGAGCAAGACGGGGGAGAGTTGCACGACCTCCGCCCGCTGTTCGACCGGCTCCTCTCCCACATCCCGCCCCCGTCCGGGGATCCGGCGGCGGTCCTCCAACTTCTTGTCACGCATCTCGACTACAGCGAGTACCTGGGCCGGCTTGCGGTCGGGCGGATCTTCCACGGGACCGTCCGGGCGGGGGATCCGGTTGCGGTGTGCGGGGACGCGGGAGCCCCGGAGCGGGTCAAGGTGACGGCGCTGTACCGGTATGAAGGGCTGTCGAAAAAGGAGGTCCGGGAGGCCTCCGCCGGGGATATTGTCGCGCTGGCCGGCGCGGAGCGCGCCACGATCGGCGACACGGTTTCCGACGCGGAAAGCCCCCGCGCGCTTCCCCGGATCGCGGTCGACGAGCCCACGGTCTCCATGGTCTTCTCGATCAACACGTCGCCCTTCGCCGGGCAGGAGGGGAGTTTCGTCACGTCGCGCAAGCTGCGCGAGCGTCTCGAGAAAGAGCTCCTGGCCAACGTCGCGCTCCGGATCGATTTTTCCGGGACCGATTCGTTCACCGTGATGGGACGGGGGGAGCTGCAGCTGGCGATCCTCGTCGAGATGATGCGACGCGAGGGGTTCGAGCTCTCCGTCTCCCGCCCGGAGGTCATCACGAGGGTGGAGAACGGCGTCCTCCTGGAGCCGGTCGAGATGCTTTTCCTCGACGTCCCCGAGGCGTACCTTGGGGCCATCACGCGGAGTCTCGGGATCCGGAGGGCGAAGATGGTGAGGATGATCAACCCGGGGAGGGGCCGGGCACGGCTCGAATACCGGATTCCCTCGCGGGGGCTCATCGGCTTCCGGTCGGAGTACCTGACGGAGACGCGCGGCACCGGCCTGCTCAACCACCTGTTCGACGGGTACGAGCCCTGGCAGGGCGCCATCCGGGACCGGGTCGCGGGAGCGCTGGTGGCCGACCGGGAGGGGCGCGCAACCGCATACGCCCTCTACCATCTCCAGCCGCGGGGAACCCTCTTCATCGGGGAGGGGGAGCGCGTGTACGAGGGGATGATCATCGGGGAGAACTCCCGTCCGGTCGATATGGACGTCAACGTGACCAAGGAGAAGAAACTCACGAATATTCGCGCGGCGGGGACCGACGAGGCGCTTCGGCTCGTCCCGCCGAGGGTCATGTCGCTGGAGAAGGCAATCGAATTCATCAACGGGGACGAGCTGGTCGAGGTGACGCCGGTGGCGGGCCGTCTCCGCAAGAAGGTGCTGGCGGCGGGGAAGCGTCCGAAGAAAAAAGAGCCGCAGGCCCGGGCGCGGGAGTGATCCCCACCCGGGGAGGGGGCCGAAAAGCGCTGGAATCCCGCCGGTCGGGAATGCATAATAGTACGCGAAACCAGTTTCCGTAAGAGGGGGGTAGGAAATGCCGAAAGCCGGTCCGACAGGAGGGAAGAGGGGCCCCGCAAGCGCGCTGGAGAGGGCGCTGCGGTTCGAGATGGAAGGGATGCGCTTTTTCACCGCGGCTGCCGCCAAAAGCATGGATCCCTTCGCCAAGAATGTCTTTTTGCTGCTGGCGAAGATGGAGACGAAACATATGGAGGAAATCCAGGCGATCGCCCGAAAGCTCGAGGAGGAGGGGAAATTCCCCAAGGTGCCGAGCGCGCCCCACGACACGAGGATGCGGCTGTTCCGGAGGGAGCACAGCCGGATCCGGAAGGAGAAGGTCATCTCCGGGGAAGCGGCGGACGGGATGCGGAGGGCACTCTCCTTCGAGGCGATGGGGCGGGAGATGTACACCCGGATGTCGAGGGATGCGACCAATCCCCAGGAGAAGAGGTTCTTCAAACTCCTTGCGAGCGAGGAGGATTCCCACTTCAACATCATCTACGAATACCTCGATTTCCTGGAGAGCCAGGGACTCCGGATGCAGGACGGGTAAGCGGGACGGCCTGCAGGCAAAGGTGCCTTCCGGGCCGGCGACAGGGTACGGTCCGTGCCGTTATCCTGGTACGGAACGGAACATGTCTGCCGCATCGTGGTCCTGCGCAGCGGACGGAGCGAGGCGATGGGTGCGGCATGGCGGGATCGAATGTCTGTTCGATGGGGGTCTTAAACACGATGGACGGTTTCGATTATAGGCGAGGCGTGAAATGAGAAATCGAGATATGCAGGTCCTTATCCTGTTTGCGGTAGCGACGGTCGTGATGCTCGTGGCGGTTGCGGTGCACGCCGGCCGCCGGGAGTTCTGGCTGACGCCTCCGAAATCGGAGACCGAGGACTACATGGTTCCCCCGCCTCCGTTCACGGAGGGGATCTTCCCCTGCTCCGAATGTCACGCCGAGATGACTCCGGATCCGCGCCGCCGGGAGTTGACAGAGGAGCACACGGACATCGAACTGAAAAACCATGCCGAGCACGAGCGATGGTGCCTGGACTGCCATGACAGGAGGAATCGCGACAAACTTCGGCTGGTGTCCGGGGAAAGGATCGATTTCACCCAGAGTTACCGGTTGTGCGGTCAGTGCCACGGGGACAAGTTCCGTGACTGGAGGATGGGCATCCACGGAAAGCGCACGGGGAAGTGGAACGGGAGGAAGGAGTACCTGCTTTGCGCGCATTGTCATAACCCGCACAACCCCAGGTTCAAGCCGATCCCGCCGAAGGCGCCTCCCGAGAGGCCCGAAAACATACAGTAACGTTGTGGTTTTCCCATGATCTCCACGAGGAGAAAACAACATGTCGGATAAAAACAGGAAAACGAGCGGGAATCGCACCTTCCGGCTCTCGCGCCGGAAAGCGCTGAAGGGACTGGCGGCCGGGGTGGGTGCACTGGCCCTTCCCGGGAAGGATGCGTCCGCCGCTTTCTGGGAATCGTTTTTCCAGAAGAATTTCCGCGAGCTGAGCAAATCCGAGATACGGGATGTCGTGTCCCGGCTCGAAAAGGAATACAGCACCCGCTATGGCAAACCGGTGAAGGTCAAGACGTCTCCTCCCATGGAGGGCGTGCTGTACGGGTATGGCCTCGACCTCTCCCGGTGCATCGGGTGCCGCAGGTGCGTGTACGGGTGCGTGACCGAAAACAACCAGTCCCGCGACCCGCAGATCCACTGGATCCGGGTGCTAAGACTCGACAAGGAGAGAGGGGTGGACCTGGAGCACGCCGAGCACTACTACAACCCGGCGAAGGTTCCCGAGGAAGGACATTTCTACATGCCCATCCAGTGCCACCAGTGCGAAAACCCGCCGTGCACCAAGGTGTGCCCGGTCCAGGCGACCTGGAAGGAAAACGACGGCATCGTGGTCGTGGATTACAACTGGTGCATCGGTTGCCGGTATTGCATGGCGGCCTGTCCGTACGGAGCGAGGCATTTCAACTGGAAGAAGCCCGGTCTTCCGGCCGGAGAGATGAACCCGGACACGCATTACCTGGGGAACCGCCCGAGGCCCGTCGGGGTGGTCGAAAAATGCACCTACTGCATGCAGCGCACAAGGGAGCGGGAAGGGAGGTACCCGGCGTGTGTCGAGGTGTGCCCCGTCGGGGCCCGGAAGTTCGGGAACCTGCTCGACCCGGAGAGCGAGATCCGGTTCGTCATCGAGAACAAGCGGGTGTTCATCCTCAAGGAGGATTTAAATACCCAGCCGAAGTTCTACTACTTCTACTCCGTGTGACCGGCGGGGAGGCAGCCTGATGAAGAAAGTATGGGCCTTTATCAAGGGGTGTTTCACCCTCCTCCGGCAGGGGAGCAAGCTCTACTATGGTTGGGTCGGCCTCCTCCTGGCCTTTGTGGGAATCGGCATCCTCGCGTACGCCAACCAGATGTACAGCGGACTGATCACCACCGCCATGCGGGACCAGGTGTCCTGGGGGTTCTACATCTCCAATTTCACCTTCATGGTCGGGGTGGCGGCCGCCGCCATTCTGCTCGTCATCCCGGCGTACGTCTACCAGTGGAAGCCGATCAAGGAGATCGCGATCCTCGGCGAGCTCGTGGCCGTCTCCGCGATGGTCATGTGCCTGCTGTTCGTCACGGTCGACCTTGGACGGCCTGAACGGTTCTGGCACCTGATCCCGAAGATCGGGATCCTGAACTTCCCCCAGTCCCTTCTGGCATGGGACGTAGTCGTCCTGAACTTGTATCTTGTCCTGAACTTTTCGATCGCGGGATACATGCTGTACAGCTATTACTACCGGCGCGAGCCGAACATGAAGTACGTGACGCCCCTTTTGCTGTTCTCCATTCCGGCGGCGATATCGATCCACACGGTGACCGCCTTCCTCTACAACGGTCTGGCGGCCAGGCCCTTCTGGAACGCGTCGATCCTTGCCCCGCGGTTTCTCGCCTCGGCGTTCTGCTCCGGCCCGGCCGGCATGATCCTGATGTTCCAGGTCATCCGGAAGTGGACGAAGTTCAAGATCAGGGACGAGGCGATCTTCAAGATCGCGGAGCTCATCGCCTACGCGATGTTCATCAACCTGTTCCTGTTAGGCGCCGAGGTGTTCAAGGAGTACTACTCCGACACCGCTCACCTTGCGCCGATGAAGTACCTGTACCAGGGGCTCCACGGGCACGCGGACCTGGTTTCCTACATCTGGACCGCGACCCTGTTCAACATCACGGCCTTCTTCCTCTTCCTGATCCCGCAGACGAGGGAGAACCAGGTCACCCTCAACATCGGCTGCATCCTCGTCTTCGTAGGCGTGTACATCGAGAAGGGGATGGGGCTGGTGATTCCGGGGTTCGTCCCCGACGTTCTCGGTGGTTTTTACGAGTATTCCCCCACCGGGGTCGAGATGCTGGTTTCCTTGGGGATCTGGGCGACGGGCCTGCTGATCTTCACGATGCTCCTTCGGATCGCGATCCCGATCATGAACGGCGATTTTCACGTGAGCGAAGACGGAATCCACCCGCACATCGGCGACGAGCTGTTCCTCGTCCGGCGTGTGGAAGAGATCGAGGAAGAAGCGGACTTGCTTTCCCAATGAGGAAACCGGTCGGAGGTGCCGACCGGCTCGCGTTGTTCCCGGTTACTGACTCCGAAGGTATGCGAGGACGTCCCGCAAATCCTGGCCGCTCATCTCGGGCCAAGGCACCGCCTGGGTCACCATGGCGGCCTCCATGGCGGGGATGTGGTTCCACAGGTGCGTGGCGAACAATATGGCGTTGGCCGTTTTGATGTCACCGACGATCTTCTGTTTGTCCGCGTCTGTCTTGAAATGGCAGTCGGCACATCGATTGTCCCGGAATATTCTTTCTCCCTTCGCGGCATCCCCGGATTTGTCCTCGTAATTTAAAGAGTAAAGGAACACGATCAGGTCGTTCATCTCCGTTTCGTGGAAGTACGGCCACGACAGTTTCATCTTTGCAAACCGTTCCCGCATGGTACCCGCGTGGTTCCACATCTGGGTGATCAGGGACGTGACGTTCACCTGGGAAACGGCTTTCCCCAGATCCGGCGCTTCCTTCCCTCCTTTTCCGAAGATGGCGTGGCATTTGACGCATCCCTTGTCCGTAAATATTTTCCGCCCGTTTTCCGTGTTTCCGACTCCCAGAAACACTTTTCGGCTCTTCTCCGTCGCCGATTCCGTCAGGGCGGCGAAGATGTCCGTCATGTCGTTGCCGGAAAAGGTAGGGATGGCGGTGCCTGTCGACTCCATCTGTCCGATCATCTCCGGCCCATGGTTCCACATGCGCTGCAGCAGGACGACCTGGGACTGGTAGACGCCAAGAGCATCCAGCGGTACCCCGTCTTTTCTCCCTTTTCTGCCGAGGGAATGACATTGAAAGCAGGTTTTTTCCTGCAGCAAGGCCTCCCCTTTCCGGGGATTTCCCGATTCGCCGAGATACGGCAGCATATAGAGGAAGGAAACCAGCTGGTTCAATTCGGTCGTGCTGAACTGGGGGCGGTCCAACACCTCATTTCTCATGTACACCGCCATAGCCGGGGCGTGGTTCCAAAGGGTGGAGAAGATGTCCAGGAAACTTCCGTAAACCCTGTCGGATCCCAGCTTGGGCCCGATCTTCCTCTCACGCTCGAAGATCGAGTGGCACTGGCTGCATTCCTTCGCCTCGAACACCTTTCTTCCCTGAATGAGGTCGCTGTTGAGGTAGGGCTTGTAGGCCGCAGGCTCTGATTTCGCAATGGTCCGCTCGGTCGGGGCGGATTCCTTTTTGCTGCATCCCCCCGGGACCAGAATGAGAGCCGCGAGGAGGCAAAGCGCTCCGAATGGTAATGCCGCAACCGCGCTCGATTTCCTATATAGCATGGATGTCATCCCCCCTCGACGATCTGTTCCTGGCGATCCGACCCCGGATTTTCCCTACGGTTCCGATTCCTCTTTCCGCCCTTTTCTCAAACCGATGAACACGTATGTCAGGATCGAAGCGAGGGTGAAAAAGACCGGAATCGCAACGATGCTGATCCCGACGGAAGCATCCGGTGCGTCGTGCAGCCTGAGGGATTCCCTGATCAGGCTGACAATCCAGACGGCGATCCCGGTGAACAGGACCCAGATCAGGGAAAGCGAGAGTATCTGGAGCGCTTCTATGGTTTTCTTATTCATTGGCGGCTCTCCGTATCCCTTACATTGAGTGTATAGAACCTCCCGTTCGCTGCGCGACACATTTTTTAACGGGTTCCTCCCTATTCCCCCGCCGTAGAGGGTTCCGGGTCCGGCATGTAGGAAGTGATACGTTCGGTAACGATCTTGGCGCTCTCGTGGCGCCCCTCTTCGATCTCCCAGATCGAAATCACGGGGAAGAAGCGGGCGAAGATCATGTACCCCAGGATGAACACCGAGATCCCCCCGATGAACAGCACCCATTCCGTGTGGCTGGGGATGTAGATCCCCGTGGGGTACGGCAGGCGGGGATTGGCAAGCGACGGTACGACGATGATCAGCCGCTCCAGCCACATCCCGATGATCACGGAGATGGAGGCGATCAGGATCCCCAGGATCGTGCGGGTCTTTCTGTTGCAGAGGATGGCGACCGGGACCGCGAAGTTCAAGGCGATCATCGCCCAGAAGTACGGAGCGAAGTCCCCCGCGAATTTGTACCAGAACACACGCATCTCGTTGGGTTCATGGCCATAGAAGCCGGTCAGGTATTCCGAAAACGTGAAGTAGAACCAGATAATCGACATGATCAGCAGCAGGATGCTCAGGTAGTTGAAGTGGATGTGCTTCAGGTACCCCTCCAGACGGAAGACCTTGCGGAAGACGATCATCAGGACCAGGATTGCGGCGATGCCGGAAAATATCGCCCCGACCACGAAGTAGGGGCCGAAAATGGTGCTGTGCCAGCCCGGCTGCACGGTCATGGCGAAGATGTAGGAGATGATCGTGTGAACCGAAACCGCGATGGGGATCACCATGACCATCAGGATGTTCATCGCCCTGTCCAGCACCTTGTGCTGCTTTTCGGTTCCCTGCCATCCCCAGGAAAGAAATTCGTACAGCCATCGCGGTTTCACTCCGCGATCCCGAAGAATCGCGATGTCCGGGATCATGGGAATGTAGAGGTAGATCGTGCTGGCGGTGAAATACGCCGTGATGCTGGCGACGTCCCAGAGCAGGGGAGATTGGAGCCTGCCGTTGTAAAAGAGATGCAACATCCTGTCGGGGCGGCCCAGGTCGATGATGGGATGCAATCCCCCGATCGCGAGGACGATGGCGGTGATGACCTCCGCCATGCGGGTGATCGGGCGTCGCCACTCGGCCTTGGACAGACGGAGAATAGCGGAGATCAGCGTGCCGGCGTGGCTGATCCCGATGAAGAACACGAAATTGATGATGTAGAATCCCCAGGTGACGGGCTGGGCCATCCCCGTGACACCCAGTCCGAACCAGAGCTGCCGAAAATACACGAATCCGGTGTAGGAAATGATGAGCAGCAGGGCTCCCACGATATAGTAGAAACTTCTCCCGGGATTCTCTATGGGCCGCAGCAGCGCAGCATCCGGATGGGGCTTTGCGGGAGCGTGTTCCATTTAATCCACCTCTTTCAGATAAATAACCTTTGGTTCCGTTCCCAGGTCTTCCAAAAGTTTTGTGGCGCGAGGGCTGTGCGCGAGGTGGTTCACCTGGTGGGTGGCGTTCTCCAGGTCGCCGAAGACGATCGCCCCGGTGGGGCAACTGTCTGCACACGCCGGCTGGAAGTCCGATTCCCGCAAATCGCGTGCTTCGAATTTCGCCTGCTCCTTGGCTGCTTGGAGACGATGAACGCAGAAGGTGCACTTCTCCACCACGCCTACGGGGCGGACCGAAACATCCGGGTTGGTGGCCCGGTCCATTCCGGGTGGCCATTCCGGCTTGTACCAGTTGAAGGATTTCACCGTGTAGGGGCAGGCGGCCATGCAGTAGCGGCAGCCGATGCACTGGGGATAGATCTGCGCCACGATCCCTTCCTCATTGATATAGGTGGCGCGCACCGGGCAGACTTTCGTGCAGGGGGGGTGATCGCAATGCATGCAGGGCCGCGGGATCTGCCGCACCCGGAGCCGGGGATACTCCCCCTCGTGGATCGTGAGCATGTCCATCCAGAGCATGGTCCGCCCCATCTCCGACTCCTTGGCTTCCACGATGGCCACGTTGTTCTCCAGCTTGCAGGCGGCCGCGCATTCCCCGCACCCGGTGCATTTCTGCAGATCGATCACCATCCCCCACTTCATCGGCGAGACTCCTTATCGGTTGATCTTCTCCACGCGGACGAGCGTCGAATGCCACGAGGTGCGTCCGCTCAGCGGATCCGCACGATGTTCGAGCACCGCGATCGGGTTCGCCCCGATCATTTTCGCATTCCTTCCCGATTCCGCATGCCCTTGGCCGAAAGGAACGGACAGAATTTCGGGCGAAACCGTGGGGACGACCCGCACGGGGAGCGTCATCGCGCCTTTCCCGGAGACAACCCGGATGAGGTCTCCGTCCCTGAGCTTTAGGCGCGCGGCCCTTTCGGGGTGCATCTCCGCCCACGTTCTCCAGTACAGCCGGGAGTGAAGCCCGAACATCTCCTGCAGAAGAGGCTGGCTTGCCCCGTCACCGGTCATGTTCATGAGCGTAGTAAACGGGTCAAGGAGAAAGGAATCGGGTCCATCGGGCCTCCGGATCCCGTCTTCCATCCATCGATTGGGCGTCCTGGTTCCTTTTTCCCCTCCCTCCTGCGAACGGGGAATCGTGGTTTCCGCCAGCAGGGCAGTAAGGCGGGGGTCGGTCGGAAAGCGGAATATCTTTTTCCTCTTCCAGTCCACTGCCGGGTATTCCCCCGGATCCCACCATCCCCCTTTTTCCCGCAGCAGACGCCAGAAGTCCGCGAAAGCCGGGTAGCTGTACACCTGCCAGCCTCGCTTCCGCAGATCTTCCAGGAACTCCAGGGAAACCGCTTCGAAATACGGTGTCCCCTCTCCGGACGCGAAGATCTGCTTCATCCGTCCCTGGACATACTCTCCATAGGACTTTCCGTTGCTTCCCGGGAACAGGTCGATCCCCGCCTCCTTCCCGAGGCGGAGGAGAACGTCCCCGAGGGGACGCGCGCCCGGCAGGGGGGGGACGATCGGTTGTTGCAGGCCCAGCTGGGAGAAGGGAAGATTATGGGGCGCCAGGGTTAGGTCCCACTGCTCCAGGTACGTGGTCACCGGCAGCACGATATCGGCATAGGGAGAGGTGTCATCGAGAAGCGTTGCGAACTGAACGACGAAGGGGATCCGGGAAAGCCAGTCTCTCCACTCCTTCTGGTTCGCCGCCTGGAACACCGGGTTGACCTGGGCGATCAGGAGCATTTCCGGGTCAGGTATTTTCCCGGCAGCGACAAGATCCGGCAGTTGCTCCGCAACCCAGGCCGCGGGCAGATCGGAACCGAGGGCGTTTGGCGGCTTTCGGGAAAAAGCGGCCGAACGGGGGGAGAAGGCGGGAAGTGGGAACGTGCTCCAGGGAACCGGGGCCGGTTCGCGCCAAAGCCCTTTCACGGAGAAACTGCCGGACAGGGCATTGAGACTCCCCACCGCCCACTGGGTGTAGAGTCCCGTAACGCTTGCGGCTGATGTGCCTCCGGCCAGGGCCAGAGGAGCCTTCGCGGATCCGAATTCCCGGGCGAGCCGTAAGATAGTTTTCGCCGGTACCCCGGTGACGTCGGAAACCCGCTCCGGGGAGTAGTCCCGTGTGACCAGGGTCCGGAAATCGTCACTTCCCTCCTGGAAATCCCGGGTGTGGCGGTTGATGAAGTCCCGGTCGTAAATATTATCCCGCAGGATCACGTACGCCAGCCCCAGCGCGAGGACCCCCATGCTTCCCGGCCGGATCCGCACCCATTCGGTGGCGTTTACTCCTGCCTGGGACATCCGTGCGTCCACGTGCACCATCTTGAGGCCCGTGCGCGGACGCTCCTCTTTCAATTCCCCGTAGATGCGGTTGAAGTACACCGGGGACAGGGGTTCCTCCAGGAGGTTCGCTCCGAAGGTGATCAGGTAATCCGTCTTCGGAAGGTCGAAGGCGAGGGGGGGGAAATCCCCGGTCCCCTGCCTGAATCCCAGTTCGTTGACTGCCGGGCTTCGCCACGGGAAGAAGTGGGAAGACCCCATCCGGGAAACGACTTCCCCCGCGAATTCTGTCAGCAGGGTGTTCCGGTCTCCCATCAGGAATCCCAACTTGCCGGGCTGTTTTCCCATCCTTAAGCCCTGGAGAGACCGGGAGATTTCCTTCATGGCGACATCCCAGGAAACGGGCTCCCACCCGGCTTCTCCCTTCTTCCCTTTACGCCGCCTGGGTTGGCTGATCCGGTCGGGGTGATAGAGGAGTTCCAGCCCGGCTTCTCCCATCGGGCAGGTAAACCCTTTGTTCACAGGGGCGATCGGGTTGCCGAGAATCCGAACCGGAATGTCGTCTACCAATCGTACGCGAATGCCGCATCCCGCGGGACATTGTCCGCACGTGGACATCTTCCACGTCTCCAGCCGGGGCCCGGATCGCAGTGTCTGCCTCCACTCGTCCGGTATTGCCCAGGTCCGGGAGGCTCCCCCCGCGAGAGCGCCCGTTGCTCCCAGCATTTGAAGAAAAACGCGACGCGAGATTTTCACATTCGCTCCTTATGAACTAGCGATGGCATGCCGCGCAATCGGTGGTTACCTGTTTCGACTCGTGGCAACGGGTGCAAAACTTCATTTTAATCGGGACATGCGGCTTCGTAAAAGGAAGGGTCATGTTATTCACATCGCCGTGGCAGTCCTGGCAGGCGATTTTTCCGAGCGAAACGTGCCGCCGGTGCGAAAAATAGGCATGGTCGGGGACCCGGTGTACCTGAACCCATGGGATTAACTGGTTCTTTTTGATGAAGCCAACCAGTTTCTCCTCTTCTTTGCTGTCCGTCATCGCTTCCTCATGGCAGTCCCTGCAGTACTCGATATTGGGGATGGAAGCTTTTTGATGGGTCTGTGCCCGGGCGTGACAGTCGAAGCAGCCAAGTCCCACTTCTTCTATATGTTTATTGTGATTGTATGCAATTGGCTGGGAAAAACTTTTCTGGTCGGAACAGCCGCTAATACAGAGAATACAGAAAAGAAAAAGGACAGGGATGATGATTCGTTCCCGGTTATTCATCGTGCCTCCGCATCATCGGAGTTGTTCTTTTCATGCCTGGTGAAGAAGCCTTTCCGTGACCGCGGTTTTCCTGGAGATTCAGTTTTGTACCTCTTCGGGGACGCACTTGTCAAGAACCATTTCGGAATACACGATTGCGGAGGATGAAAGAGACCGGAACGGAGAAGGGGGGGCGCCCGGAGGGCGCCTGGTTGTTCCATGCAATGGATATCTTGGGGTTTTCGTCTTGCGGAAGGGGTCCGGCAGGCGGCTACGCCTTTGGGGGAGATCGCGCGGTCCAAAATCTCCGGTTTCCGCCGTTGACAATTCATGGGACATTGGATAGGATTCATTCCATTTTGGGGACGGGGACGAATCTCCCGGGAAAGATCCCCCCGGGGGGTTCTTCACGTTCCGCCGAAACACGATTTCAAAATGAGGTTGCGTACCCGCTGTGTCTGACCGGTCATCCCTCGTCTCGTTTCCAAGGAGGATCGCCTCGTTCATGAAAAAACCGTTGCAGAAACTGCCCGAGTCCGCGTTGCGGCTCATCACCGTTTTTGCCGTATTCATCTTCGTCACCATCGTCATCGTGAAGTTCGTCATCCCTCCCCGGTTCAAGGACACGAAGATCCAGTGGGCGGACACGGTCAGGCAGGAGAACGCCAAGCCGGTCCGGTACGCCGGCGCGGTTGCCTGCACGGACTGCCACGAAGAGATCGTCGCGGAAAAGAAGCGGGGGTATCACCGGGACCTGTCCTGCGAGACGTGCCACGGCCCGGCGAAGGCCCACACCGAAGACCCGGACAACATCATGCCGCCGGCGCCCCGGGACCGGAAGTTCTGTCCCGTCTGCCACACCTTCAACCCCTCGCGGCCGAGGGGGTTCCCCATGATCAACCCCGTTGCGCACAACCCGATGAAGGCGTGCTTCACCTGCCACAACCCGCACGACCCGAAGCCGCCGACGGTCCCAAGAGAGTGTTCTGCGTGCCACGGCGAAGTCGCGAGGACGCTCTCCGTCTCCCACCACGTTCAGCTCAAGTGCACCACGTGCCACAAGGTGCCGGCCCGGCACCGGGTCTCTCCGAGGGTCATCAAGCCGACGAAGCCCGCCAGCCGGGATTTCTGCGGGAGATGCCACGCGGAGGAATCGTCCTTCCAGGGGACCCCGAAGGTCGACCTGGCCACCCACGGGGAGAAGTACGTCTGCTGGCAGTGCCATTATCCCCACCTGCCGGAGGTGGAATGATGGACCGTAGGTCGTTTCTCAGAAAGCTCCTTTCCGCTCTCGTCCTGTCGGGCGGCGCACTGGGCGGCTACCTCCGTGTTCTCCCTGCGAAGGCCAGGGAGGTGGCGGAGCCCGCCGGAACGCTGTGGGGGTTCGGGGTCTCGGTGGACAAGTGCATCGGCTGCGCACGTTGCGTCGTGGCGTGCAAGTCGGAGAACGACGTCCCGAAGGAGCCGTTCTTCTACCGTACGTGGGTGGAGCGGTACATGATTCCGAAAACGGGGGAGGCGGAGGTCACCAACATCCACACGGGGTTGTCCCCGGATGCGGAGGTTCCCTCCAGGCCCATCTTCCGGAGTTTCTTCGTCCCGAAGCTGTGCAACCAGTGCGCACACCCGCCGTGCGTGCAGGTCTGCCCCGTGGGCGCCACGTTCTCCACGGAAGATGGCGTCGTACTTGTCAACGACAAGACGTGCATCGGATGCCGGTACTGCATCCAGGCGTGTCCGTACGGGGCCAGGTACCTGCATCCGGCAACGCACACGGCGGACAAGTGCACCTTCTGCTACCACCGCCTCACCCAGGAGCTTCTCCCGGCCTGCGTCGAGGTTTGCCCGACCCAGGCGCGGGTCATCGGCGACTTGAACAGCGCGGCCAGCCCCATGACCCGGTTCAAGCGCATGAACAAGATCTTCGTCCTCAAGCCGAACCTCAACACCGAGCCGAAGGTCCTTTACGCCAATATCGACGGAGAAGTGCGATGAATCCGGCCATGATGGAAAAGCTGCGCGAGCTTCTGCCGCAGGTCACGGGGTACATCTACCCCAACGAGATCGAGGTACACTGGGGGATCCTCATCGTCGTGTACCCGTACATCACCGGGATCGTCGCGGGGGCGTTCATCCTGGCCTCGCTCGTCAAGGTCTTCAACGTCAAGGAGGTCCAGCCCCTCTACCGGCTCGCCCTCCTCACGGCGCTCGCCTTCCTCCTCGTCGCTCCGCTGTCGCTGGTGTCGCACCTGGGCCATCCGTTCCGGGCCTACGAGATCTTCCTGACCCCCCAGACCAGCTCCGCGATGGCGATGTTCGGCTTCGTCTACGCCTGGTACCTCATGGTGGTGCTCCTGGTCGAGATCTGGTTCGACTACCGGAAGGACATGATCGTGTGGGCGCAGGAGGAGACGGGGCTGATGAGACACATCCACCGGGTCCTCTCTCTCTTTTCGAAGGACGTAAGCGAGGAAGCCCTCCGGTTCGACAACAAGGCGCTCAAGGTCATCACCATCATCGGGATCCCCTCGGCGTTCCTCCTCCACGGGTACGTCGGCTTCATCTTCGGGTCGATCAAGGCGAACCCGTGGTGGAGTTCCGTCCTCATGCCGATCGTCTTCCTGTTCTCCGCGATCGTCTCCGGGATCGCGCTGGTGATCCTCCTCTACATGGTCATCTACCCCTTGATGGGGGGGAAGATAGACATGAAGTGCGTCGACAAGGGGATGTCCTTCCTCTTCTATGCCGTCATCGTCGACTTCTCCCTGGAGTTCGTCGACTTCATCCACCGGATCTACCAGAGCGAGGAGGAGATCAAGATCCTCGGGGAACTGGTCATGAACAAGATTTTCTTCAGCCTGGTCATCGTCCAGGTCCTCATGGGGATGCTCTTTCCCCTGGCGATCCTCTCCGCCATCAAGATCTTCCGGCAGTTCCGGGAGAGCGAGGAGCTCAGGAAGCTGCTCTACTTCGTCTCCCTGATCCTGATCCAGGGCGGGATCTTCGCCACCCGGTGGAACGTCGTGATCGGCGGCCAGATGTTCTCCAAGAGCTTCCGGGGGCTGACCACGTACAAGATGGCGTTCGGCGGGATCGAGGGACTTCTCTACGCCCTCGGCCTGCTTGCGATGCCCCTGGTCATCCTGGCGGTCTTATTAAAAATCCTCCCGGCGTGGAAGGAGTTCGCGAAGGCCCCCCAGGAAAACTAGCGCTCCGTGGGGGGGGGACACTCCCACCGGGGACATTCCTGATCCATCTCCGGAATGCGGGAGAGGAGTGTCCCCGCCCAGGGACGTTCCTAAGAACTCTTTCTTCCCTGCGGCGAGCGCCATCAGAGATGTCCGCGGTAAACGGTGTCAAGCGGTAACGGGTCTCGCTCCGCAGCCTCGGAGGGGGGCTCCGTTCGTGGCTCGCCGTGCAGTGAACCTGCACGGCTGCGCTTAACCTCACTGCGCCCCCCTCCTGCGGCTGCTGCGCCGGCAACCGGGGTCCTTCCGGGCCACAAGCGTTGAGGAGTGTCCCCGCACATTCAAGGCCCGGTTTCGGTCCGCCGCATCGTTCGCGGGCGCCGGAGGACTACTCCATCCTGCGGAGTTCCGGGAACTTGCGTAACACGAGCAGGCTTGCCACGAGGCTTCCGGTCCCGGTGATCGCCAGTGCCGCGGTCGCGGACGTCGCCGAGGCGAGCAGCCCGACCAGGAGACCGCCGAGTCGCATCAGCCCGAGAAACAGGGAGACGTAGATGGCCAGGACCCTTCCGCGCAGGTGGTCGGGCACAAGATTCTGGAGAAGGGAGTTCGCCGGGGCGTTCAGGATGACGAAGGCGAACCCGATGGCGGCCAGGAGGAAGATCGCTCCCGGGTAGCTGCGGGAAAGGGAGAAGGCCAGAAGAAGGACGGGGAGGGAGAGGCTTCCCGCGGTGAGCAGCGCCCCTTTCCTGCGAACAGCTCCTCCCGAAGCGGCGTAGAGCGCCCCCATCACGGCCCCCACCCCCGCGGCCGACATCAGTCCCCCGTACATGCCCGCCCCGCCGCCCAGCACCTCCTTGGCGAAGATCGGAACGAGGACGTAATAAGGCACCGCCAGGAAGGCCGTCAGGGAGATGAGGAGTACGAGGGCGCCCGGCGCCCGGTTCCCGGCAATGTACCGGACTCCTCCCCACAGGTCCGTTCCGCTCTTGGCGTCCGGCTCCGCCCGTTGGATCCGCGTTGCGTCCATCAGGAACAGCGCTACCAGGACCGCGAGAAAACTCACCCCGTTCAGGAAAAAGGCGCCGGATACCCCGATGGACGCCACGAGAAGACCTGCGATCGCCGGGCCGATGACGCGGGCGCCGTGGAACGTCCCGGAGTTGAGTGCGATGGCGTTGGCCAGGTCCTCTCGTCCCACGAGCTCGATGACAAAGGCCTGCCGCGCGGGGATGTCGATCGCCTGGGCCGCTCCCAGAAGAAAGGCCAGCGCGAGCACATGCCAGAGCCTTACCATCCCGGTGACGCAGAGGATGGCGAGGACGAACGCGAGGATCATCATCGACACCTGTGCGAGGAAGATGATGCGCCGCTTGGAAAACCGGTCGGCGATCGCCCCCGCGTGCAGCGTGAGGGGGACCAGGGGGATCGCGCCTATGAAGTTCAGGAGCCCCAGGTCCCACGCCGACCCGGTGAGCTGGTACACGAGCCAGTTCTGGGCTATCGTCTGCATCCACGTCCCGATGAGGGAGGTGAACTGGCCGAAGAACCAGAGCCGAAAGTTCCGGTGCCGGAACGCCTGGAAGGTGGAGGCCTGCGCCGGCCGGATTATTGGCGGAAGGGCCGTTTTCATCGGAGCGACCGGTGGGACATTCAGGTTCCGGGCCGAAGGTACAGGGCCCCCAACGGAGGGATCGAGAGAGAGAGAGAGAACGGCCGGCCCATCCAGGGGATCGATTCCGCTGCCACCCCCTGGCCGTTGCCCACGTTGCTGCCGCCGTACTTCGCCGTGTCGCTGTTGATCACCTCGCGGTAGAACCCGGGGGCGGGCACGCCGATCCTGTACGGCTCACGGACCACCGGGGTGAAGTTGAAGACGCAGACGAGAATGTCGGCGGGATCCTTTCCCCGGCGCAGGAAGGAAACGACGCTGCTGTCCACGTCGTGGAAATCGATCCACTCGAATCCCCCCGGGCGGAAGTCGATCTCGTGGAGAGGGGGGCATTCCCGGTACAGCCCGTTCAGGTCCCGCAGGAACGTTTGGATCCCCCGGTGGGAGTCCCATTGAAGGAGGTCCCACTGCAGGGAGCGGTCATGGTTCCACTCTTCCCACTGGCCGAACTCGCCACCCATGAAGAGGAGTTTCTTCCCGGGGTGGCCGTACATGTAGGCGTAGAGGAGCCTGAGGTTCGCGAATTTCTCCCAGAGGTCGGCTTCCGGCATCTTGTCCAGCATCGAACGCTTCATGTGGACGACCTCGTCGTGGGAGAAGGGCAGGACGAAGTTCTCGTGGAACGCGTAGAGGAGAGCGAAGGTGAGCGTTCCGAAATGGAATTTTCGGTGGATCGGAGATTTCTTGATGAATTCCAGCATGTCGTGCATCCACCCCATGTTCCACTTGAGGGTGAACCCCAAGCCCCCCAGGTAGACCGGGCGGGAGACGGCGGGCCAGGCGGTCGACTCCTCCGCGACCGTCATCGCCCCCGGGTACCGGGCATGCACGATCTCGTTCATCCGGCGCAGGAAGGCGATCGCCTCCAGGTTCTCGTTCCCGCCGAACTCGTTCGGGATCCATTCCCCGGGGTTTCTCGAATAGTCGAGGTAGAGCATAGAGGCCACCGCGTCCACGCGCAGGCCGTCGAGATGGTATTTCTCCAGCCAGAACAGGACGCTCGAGAGGAGAAAGTTGGCCACCTCCCGGCGGCCGTAGTTGAAGATCAGGGTCCCCCAGTCCCGGTGCTCCCCCTTTCTCGGGTCTTCGTGTTCGTAGAGGTGTGTACCGTCGAACGCGGCGAGGCCGTGGGCGTCCTTCGGGAAATGGGCGGGTACCCAGTCGAGGAGGACCCCGATCCCCTCCCGGTGGCAACGGTCGACGAAGGCCATGAAGTCGTGCGGGGTGCCGTGGCGGGAGGTAGGGGCGAACAACCCAAGCGATTGATACCCCCAGGAGCCGTCAAAGGGGTGCTCCGTGATGGGGAGAAGCTCGATGTGCGTGTACCCCATCTCCCGGACGTAGGGGACGAGATCGTCCGCCAGTTCCCGGTACGAAAGATAGCCGGGGCTCTCCCCTTCCTTCCGCTTCCACGACCCGATGTGGACTTCGTAGACTGCGATGGGCTCCTCCAGAAGATTCCCCGTGCGCCTGCGGGCCATCCACCCGTCGTCCCCCCAGGAGTATCCGTCGATGTCGCAAACGATCGAGCCCGTCCGCGGGGGGAGCTCGTACCGGAAGGCATGGGGGTCGGCCTTGAGGAACAGATCCCCCGTCTCCCGGGAGCGGATCTCATACTTGTAGATCTCCCCCTCTCCCAGGCCGGGGAGGAACATCTCCCAGATGCCGCATTCCCCCCGGTTGCGCATCGGGTGCCGGCGGCCGTCCCAGTGGTTGAAGTCCCCCACCACGGACACGCGCTCGGCGTTGGGGGCCCACACCGCGAAGGAGACCCCGGGCACCCCCCCCATCTCCGCGAGGTGGCTCCCGAGCTTCCGGTACAGCTCGAGATGGGTCCCCTCCCCGAGCAGATGAATGTCGAAGTCGGAAAGGACGCAGTCGAAGGCGTACGGGTCTTCCTGCTGCCAGCAACGCCCCTCGTCGTTTTCGATCTCGATCCTGTAGGGGAAGGGGGCTTCCCTGCCGGGGAAGATCGCCTCGAAGATGCCTTCGGGATGCAGCCGTCCCATCTCCGTGCGGCGCTCCTGTCCGTCGGTTAGCGCGAGCACGAAAGCATGGGCGGCGTCCGGAAGGATCGCACGGATGGCAACCGCTTTCCCCGTCCTGAGCGAGACGACGTGCGGGCCGAGAACGGAGAACGGGTCCCAGTGCCTAGCCTCCACGAGCCGCTGGATATCCTCCTTGCGCACGGTTCCGGCCATGTTGTTCATTGTATTGTATCGGACAGGGGTTCTCCCCCGAAAAGGCGAGAGGGAAGCGGGGAGGCGGGAGCGACGGCTAATTGATGCCGATCTTCCCCTTCGGTTCCTCCGCGGCCTGGATGAAGCCGTGCTTGGCTTCATACTTGGCGATGTTCTCCTGGAGGGCGGCCACGACCCGCTTGATGTGCCCCGGGCTCAGGATGATCCGGGAGACCACGGTGCCGGACGGCGGGGCGACCAGGAGGAAATCGAGCAGGAACTCCTCTTTCGTGTGCGTGACGATCATGTTGTTCGAATACGAGCCGCCTCTCAAGTTCTCTGGCAGCGTGACCTGGATTTCCATCGGCTGGTCTTTCGGCATGATCCCCCCGCTCGAAAAGAAAGAATTTGGAAACGCGTTACGGCTGGACCCGGAAGAACGTTTCCAGGCGGTCCGAACCGATGCTCGGGGACTCGATCGATCCGATGACGCGGTATTGTCCCGGGGTCGCGTTGGCCGGCAGGGTGATCGAGACCGTGCTCTTCCAGGTCCCCCCCTCGCGAGAGATCTCGATCGACGTCTTCCCCACCGATTTGCCATCGAGGAGGATCTCCCGGGTCTCCTTGACAAGGACTTGCTGGTCTTCGGAGGGGGTGAGGACCGCGTAGGTCATGATGACGTTCACCGTTTCTCCGGGGGAGAGGGTGGCGGGGTTGACCCGGACCGTTTCCATCTTGAGCCGGGTCCCCTGAGCGGGCGAATAGCCGTACTCCCTGCTGGTCTGTGCGCGGTCCTTTTCCTGCTCATCGAGGTAATGCCCGATTGCGCCGCCTGCCAGCCCCCCCAGGAGACCGCCGATCAGCGCACCCCTTTTCCCCCCGATGAGCCCCCCGACAACGGCGCCCCCCAGGACGCCGGCTCCGGCTCCGATGGTCGTCTTCGGTCTGTCGCGCGCTGTCTGCTCCATCCCGGCGCAGCCAGGATGGAGCGCCGAAAGGAATGCCAACGAGACGGCGAGGCAGAGGAATTTCCTCATCGGGACCCCCTTGAAATCCCTGTGACGTTTCTCCCCGAGTATATATTCATCGTCCCGGCATGGGCATGGCGAAGAAACGGGGTGACATGCCATGCCGGCGGGCGGCGTGGACGGGAACATGGCCGAATCCGTAGCGGGAAAGGATATCCTGCACCGTCCCGACCGCTTTCGCCGGAGTGTTGTGGTCCGCGCTCAGGTGGCAGAGGACGACGGCCTGCGGCAGGGTCCGGCTTTCGAGCATCACCCGGGCGAGGAACGTTCCCGCCTGCTCGTTGGACAGGTGCCCCACTTCGGAGTCCACCCTCGTCCGGTCCTGGCGACGGCTCCCCGCGAGCATTTCCGCATCGTAATTCGACTCGATCAGGATGAGGTCGCTGTCGACGAATTCCTCGAAAAGCCCGTTCCCGCCGGTGCCCAGGTCGGTTGCGACGGCGACGCGGATCTCCCGGTCCGCCGCCCGTCCGGTGAGGAGAAAGCCGCAAGTCACCCCTTCCGCGTCGTGGGGCACGGGGAAAGGGCGGACACGGATGGTCCCGACGGAGAACTCCTTCGCATCGAAGGTGCAAACCGGCCCCGACAGGACGGACCGGGACAGGAACCGGCGGGAAAACGGACGGACGTTCTTTTCGTGCAGGAGGATCGGGACTTCGTGGCGGGCGCAGCAGGCGACGGCGGACGGGTGGATATGGTCTCCGTGGAGGTGGGAGACCAGCACGGCGTCGATATCCTCCCAGGTGTACCCGGCCTCGGAGAGAGCCCGGACGAGCCCCCGCTGGGAGGGCAGCCCGGCGTCCACCAGGAGAACCGTACCGTCGTGCTCCACGAGCATGAGGTTCCCGGAACTGCCGCTACGCAGCGGCCGGACGGCGAATTCGCTACTCAACGGTCAGAAGCTCCAGCCCGGATCGTTCGTCCGGGGACCTTGTGGCGCGGACGCCCAGCACTTCGAGAATCATCGCCTCGATCACGATGAACACCTCGCCTTCCTTCCGGATGCAACCGGTCAGGACCTCCTTCCCCCTCCCGAGGGAAGAGTGCAGGTGGATCGAAGGGGGGCCGTCGCCCGACGCGATGCTTCCCATCCCCACGATCTCGTGCGGATTCGTGAAATCCTGCCAGACAGGCTCCGGGGGAAGGGAGGCTTCCCGGGGCCCGGCCACCATCTTGCCGTTATGGATCGCCCCGAAAAGGAAGAACCACCCCGAGGAGATCCCTTCCCTCTCGCAGAGGCCGGCGAGCGCAGGTACGACCTGCTCCCCGTGGTCGAACCGGGCGATCACGACCCTTCCGACCTGTCCCGCCTTATACCGCATCGCGCACCGGGGAGAATCTCCGCATGGCTCTCTCCCTTTCCTCCCCATCGGGAAGATCCGTAATTTGCGGTATTATACCAGCATCCTGATTCTTCGATTCCACTTCCGTTTCCTGCGGGGGATGGCCTTTTTCCGCACTATCGGAATCTGCACCCGAGGAATTTACAAAGGCAAACCTTTCCCGTTAGAATGGACCATTCCATCTGGGGGGGACAGGTGAAACTTCCGGAGCTTACAATCGGACGATTTACTGCGCGGATCCCGGTCGTCCAGGGGGGGATGTCCGTGCGCGTATCGACCTCGTCGCTCGCCTCGGTGGTGGCCGAGTGCGGGGGCATCGGGACGATCGGAGGATCGGGCATCCCGATCGAGGAACTGAAAGAGGACATCCGCCGGGCGAAGCAGATGACCCGCGGGATCATCGCCGTCAACATCATGTTCGCCATCCGCCAGTTCATGGAGGCCGTGATGGCGTCGATCGAGGCCGGGGTGGACATGATCGTCACCGGGGCCGGGTTCTCCCGCGACGTCTTCAGGATCGGAAAGGACCACAACGTCCCGATCGTTTCCATCGTCTCCTCGCCCGAATTCGGCAAGCTTGCCGAGAGGTGCGGAGCGGACGCCATCGTGGTCGAGGCGAAGGAGGCGGGGGGGCACCTCGGGACCGACAGGCCGCTGCGCGAGCTCTTCCCGGAAATCCGGAAAGTCGTGAAGAAGGTACCCCTGATCGCCGCGGGCGGGATCACGGACGGTTATGAGATCGCCGAGATGATGGGGCAGTACGGGGCGGACGGCGTCCAGATGGCGACGCGGTTTGTCCTGACAAAGGAGTGCGATGTCGCGGATTCCTTCAAGAACGCCTACCTGAACGCGAAGAAGGGGGACATCTCCATGATGGACTCCCCCGTGGGACTCCCCGGGCGGGCCATTCGGAACCCCTTTCTGAACCGGCTGTTTGCGGGGGAGAACCTCTACGACGGCGAGTGCAAGCGGGGCTGCCTGAAGAGCTGCGACCATACGTTCTGCATCGTCGACCGGCTGGAAATGTCCCGGGACGGGAACACGGAGGAAGGATTGGTGTTCGCCGGGGAGAACGTGTGGAAGATCAAGGATGTCCCCACGGTCCAGGAGCTGATCGAGCGCCTGGTCGCCGAGGCCGAGAGCGTCTACGCCCCCGCGCCCGCCTGATCGGCGAGCACGGTCCGGAGGAAATTGTCGTAGAACCTCGGCTCGAACTCCGTCCCCCGACCCTTTTCCATGATCGAAAGCGTCGTCTTGATGTCCAGACTCTCCCGGTACGGCCGGTATGTCCGAAGGGCGTCGTACACGTCGGCGATCTGTGTCATGTAGGAGACGGGGTGCAGTTGCCTCTTCGATGCTTCCTTGGGGTACCCGGATCCGTCGTACTTGATGTGGTGTTCGTAAGAGACGATCACGGGGAGGTCGGAGCCGCAGTCCATCTTTCGCAGCACTTTGGCGCCCGCCACGGGGTGCTCCGACATCCTGGCGAATTCCTGGGAATTGATCTTCCCCGGTTTCTGCAGGATCTCGGAAGGGACCTTCTCCTTCCCGATGTCATGAAGCATGGCGGCAAGACCGATCTCCTGGAGCCGGTTTTCCGGCAGGCCGAGGGCGGTGGCCTGGGCCACGACGATCGCGGAGACGTTAAGAGAGTGCGTCACCGTGTAGTCGTCGTGGGATTGCATCTGCATGAGGCGATGAAACAGGTGTGCGTCCTGGCGGATTCCCTGCATGATGCTGGCGACGATCTCCTGGGCACTGGACACCGATGCTCCGCTTTCCCCCTGCGCCAGGGACTTGAGAAGGGCCTTCAGTACTTCGGTCGCTCCGTACAGGATATGCGATCGGGAGAGGGTTGACTCTCCCCACTCCTCCGTCCCGTCCTTGCTTTTGATGGCCTGGATGATCCCGTAGTCGATGGCCTCGAATCTCGCTCCCCGTGCGTCGTCCTTCCCCGTGGCGAGAAAATAGACGAATCGCTTCAGTTCGCCGGACGTCAGCCCCTCCTTGATGGAGATCTTCTCTATTCCCTTCTCATGGATGTCCTTGAGGAGTTTCTCCAGCGCGGGGTTCATCTCCAGGAAGGGGAACTCGTCTACGACGAAGCGGCTGCCGACGATGCCGATGTGGATGGTGCCGACGTTTGACGACACGCGGCGGATCCGGTCGTGGAGGCGGGAGAGCAGCTGCTGGACCCGCTGATGGTGTTCCGGGTAGATCGCCGACGCCTGGATCACCTGGGCGAGGTCCAGGACAACGCCGAAAAGATCCTTTCGGTCTTTCATTCGGCCTCCATCACGTTGCGAAGCAGCCCTTCGCAATGCGTTCGCACTGCCTGCCTTCTGGATTTTTTCCCCCGGTGCAGGAAGGCGATGGCCTCCGTCCCGCCGATCCGGTACAGCGCGCTTGCCGCGTCGATCCGGATCTGGTCGTCCTTTTTCGAGGAGAAGAAGCTCTCATCGACCAGAATCTTCCCCAGGCCGGGAACGGCCTCGGGCGCTGCCAGCTTCCCGATTGCCACGATTGCTTCCCGCTTCACACGGTGGTCGACGTGGGAGGCCGCTTGCAGCAGATCCGCCACGGCCCGCCGGTCGCCGATATCGCCCAGGATGAGGCAGAGGTTCCGCGCGAAATACCATTTCGGGTGCGACAGACGGCTCTGGGCTTCCGGGACGACGGAGGGGCCAAGGGTTGTAAGAAGCTTGATCAGGGCACGGCGCCGGAACGCCTCCGGTTCCAGGAGCAATCCGTCCAGGAGCGGTGTCGCGGCGACCGCCCCGAATCTTTCCAGGAGGTCCACGATCTTTCCGGCGTCGTCGTCGTCGATCTCCGTGGAGATGTAGAGGTCCCCGATGGCCCCGAAATCGGTCGTATGGAGAATCTCCCGTACGGCATCCTGCCACTCCGTACGCGTGGTCGTGGAGATCGATTGCAGCCCCAGCATAACCGTATGCAGGGTGGAAAAGTCCTTCAGGGAGATGAGGTTGGGAATGGCCGTCCGGAAATCCTCGAGGATGTCGTGAAAATCCCCCTCCTGGTTCTCGTTCCGCAACAGGTCAAGAAGAACGAGAAGGGTTCTCCTTCGGCCCTCCTCTTCCCCGAACGCCTTCAGGACCCCCAGGTCGTCGGGCGTCTTCGTTCCGACCCGCTCGAGATACGGTTTCCGGATCGTGGAGAGATCCTCGAGGAAACGATGATGGTCGTCCTTGATATATTTCTCCTCCCCCCGGGAGAGGATGAGCTTTTCGACCGCCTCCCACGTTTTCTGTGCGTAATAGTCATTGATCTTCTTGTTCTCCCGCACCTGCTCCCCGACGTGGGAAAGGAGGAGATTCTCCTTGTTGCGCTCGACGGCAAGGGTGGCGAAGGATTTTCGAAGCCTCTCCCCCCCTTTCCCCTCGATGGAGACCAGGGTTGCGACGAGACCGAGGAACTCTTCGTTGGAATGTCCGTCCGTCAGGGAGCGGGCGACGAGGAGGTCGTAGGCGCTGTCCCCCTCCGTTCCACCGGGTCCCGGTCCGGCGAGCCCGGAATCGATGGAGGAGAGAACATCCTTTTTCCGGTCCTCCGGAAGCTCCCGGACAAAACTCGAGAGACGGCCCACGACTTTCCGCAACACCTCCCCCGATACTGCCGCTTTCTCCGTGTCCGGGGAGTCCCCCCGGCTCTCCGCTTCTTTCGCGCGCCGAAGGATCGCACTGAGAAGTGTCGGGGTGTCGGAAAGTTCCCCCATGATTTTCACCTCATCGCCTCGGTCGGTGGAGTCGGAGGTGAGCAGCAGGCGCCACAGTTCCTGCTCGCGGTTCTCGGTCGGTGCCCCGGTGGCATCGGGATCCACGATCTTTCGGGAGAGCAATTCCTTGTAGTTGTACGGGGAGAGGGAGATTCCCCTGATCCCGCTGTCCCGGAGAAACTGCTCGGGGGAGGACGGCGCTTCGTGTTCTTTCGACTCGTGGAGGTAGCGGAACAGCCCCAGCAGGCCATCCGGTGTGACGGCGGAGTCGAATCCCACCGTTGCCACCTGCCGGAGATAGAGGCTTTCCGTCAGGCGGCAGACCAGGTCCTGCTTTTCCCCGACAAACCGGTTCAGGTACAGAAACTTGTCGCGGGCGATCCCTAGGAAAAGCTGTTTGTGGGGCTCATGGGACAGGCGGGAAAGAAGGGCTGCGTGCAGTTCGCCTACGCGCTTGGCGAGAACCGGGTGGTTCGTCCCGTAGAGTCCTGCCCAGTGGTACGTCTTCGCGAGTGCCTGGACCAGCGGCCCGATGTCGACCAAGACTTTCTCTTCGGACTTTTGATCCATATCAGAATAGAGAATCTCATTAGCGACGCGGGGAATCAAGTGCCTTGCGTGTTGGGGCGGATCTTTCCACAGGGGGTGTGTCGGGGTGGTTCAGCGGGCTGCCGTTTGCGGGAAAAGGAGGGCGAACGCGAGGATCGAAAGGGCGCACATTCCTCCGGCGACAGCGAATCCGGCAGAGAATCCGAAACGGGTAATCACCGTGCCCAGGGTCGCCGCGGAGATCGCGAACCCCCCATAGATGCATGTGTTATAGCCGCCCATGGCCAGCCCGCGGACCCGGGTGGGAACCGCCTCCGACAAAGCCGCGCCGATGGCCGTAAACGCCGCCGCCATGGCCCCCCCCATGCCGACGAAGAGGAGGTACAGGGGAGCGGCGTCCTGGAACACACCGACCAGGGCGATGCACATCGCAAAGAGAAGGCATCCCGCGACGATATACCGCTCCCGTTTCCCCGTGTGGTCCGACAGGTGCCCGATCGGGATGCGGAAAACCGCGTTGGCGGCGGCCTGGCAGGTGAAGATGAGCCCGGTGTGGGTGACAGAGATCCCCGCTTCGCGCGCATAGAGGGGAAAGAAGGCAAACAGCGCCCCCCACGCGTACGTGGAGAAGAAGGTGGCTATCCAGCAGGCAAGGACGGTCCGGTTCCCGACGATCTCCCGGAAATCTGCGGCGAGGGAAAGGGATGCAGGTCGGATGACCACGGGAGGAGTCGGCATGCGAGGCCCCCCCAGGAGGAGTCCCGCAGCGATGACGGCCGCCGAGAAGAAAAATGCCGTCCGGAATCCCCCTGCTGCGATCGCACCCCCCAGGCCAGGCCCCGCAGCCATCCCGAGATAGAGGGAGGACGTGTACCAGCCGTAAGCCCTCCCGAGGAACTGGGGAGGGGAGACATCGCCGACGTACGACATCATGGATGGAGAGAAGCACGCCAGCCCGATCCCGGAAAAGAGATAGATCGCCCCTACCTGGAACGGGGTGCGGACCAGGAGAAGGGAAAGCGAGGTGAGCACGGAGATCGCCATGCCGGCCACGATGAGACGCTTGCGCCCCAGCCGGTCGGACACCAGTCCCAGCGGCAACGAGAGAATCGCCGCGGCAAACATGAAGCAGGCATTGATCATCCCGACCTGGACGGTGGTCGCCCCGAGGTCGCTGGCGAACAGGGGGACCAGGGGCAGCCGCATGTAGGCGCCCAGATACAGGACGAACGTAAGCGCGCAGGCGACCAGGACGGGGGCAGGGGCGTAGGTTCTGTTCAAGGGGATAATCGCTCTTCCTTTTCCCGGAGGCGCCAACCCGTGCCCTGCGGGGTTTGCGCGTATTCTACTTCGGTCCGGCGGCAGATGGAACAACCGGGCCTTCGGGTGTAGAATGAAGGACCATGCAGATGGACCTGTGGCTCGTGCGACACGGGGAAGCGGTGCCCGAGCGGGTGGACCCGACGCGCCCGCTTTCCCCGGAAGGGGCACGGGCCGTCTCGGCGGTTGCGGAAACCCTCGCGGGAAGGATGGGGCCTTTCGACCTGGTGGCGGCCAGCGGGAAAAAGCGGGCGCTCCAGACCGCCGCGATCCTGGGGGAGGCGGCGGGATATCCCGCCGGGAGGATCGCGGAAACCGGCGCCCTGTCCCCGGGCGCGACCCCCGAGGCGTTTCTCGCGTTCCTTGCCGAGTGCGCCGAGCCGGACCGCCTGTTGTGCGTTGGGCACCTTCCCTCGATCGCCGCGTTCGCATCGTTTTTTCTTTCTCGCGAAGATTCCGTGCAGCTTGCCTTCGGTCCGGGAACCGTCTGTCGTATCCGGGTTGAGGCCCTGCGTCGCGGGGGAGGGGAACTGCTCCTTTTCGTCTAACGGATCCGGAAGAAGCAAGGAGGTCGGGATGCCGTACGTAAACGTCAGGATTACGCGGGAGGGAGCAACGGCGCAGCAGAAGGAGGAGGTGATCCGCCGCATGACGCAGGTGCTCGTGGACGTCCTCGGGAAAAACCCGGAAACCACCGTGGTGGTCATCGACGAGGTCGAGACCGACAACTGGGGCATCGGGGGGACCACGGTGACGGAGCGGCGCCGGAAGAAAGCGTAGTCCCGGTTTCCCCCGGGGAATTCCTCGGTTTTTCCTCTTTTCGCAGGTTGGATTCCTCTTTTCTGAGGGCCTTGCCCTGATTTGGCGAACCCATCATTCTTTGGCACACATCCCGTTTTTGGTTGACAATGATTTTTTTAGTTGGAAGTATGGTGATCATTCCCGTCTTCGGAGGTATTTCCATGGACAAGAGAATTCTAGTTGAGTTGACGACCGAGATAGTTTCTGCTCATGCGTCTGTTAATGAAATGAGCAGGGAAGAACTTCTGGACGAAATTCAGGATGTGTTCCGGAAGTTGAATGGCCTGGTCGGAGTGGAGGGAGAGGCAGCAGGGGACGCTTCGTCGGAAGTAAAGCCGGCGATACCGCTGAATGCGGCGTTCGGCGCCGAACAGGTCTTTTGTATGGAATGCGGAAAAGGGTTTACCACGCTGAAAAAGCACATTGCGGTAAGCCACAATTTGACTCCCAAGGATTACCGGAAGAAGTTCAAGGTTCCCGCAAAGACACCTCTCGTGGCCAGGAACTACTCCGAGTCGAAGAAGAAGATCGCCCAGAAGCTGGGACTCGCCGAGAAACTCGCCGCGGGGCGCAAAAAGCGGGCGAAGAAGTAGACGATTCCGGCATCGCTTTCGCGGAGGAGGCGAATCCACGCGGGGCGCGTGATTCCTGAAGCGCCCGCCGGGGGATCTCCCGGGCGGGCGCTTCGCCTTTTAAAAAAATTTCCCCCTTCGCCCCCCCTGTTTGAGGCAAAATAAAAAGCGGTCCGGTTTCGGTGTTCCCGCTGCAGAAAACTCATGGCGTGGTGCAAGGAAAGGAGGCTGTCGATGTCGTACGTTGCGAAGGACTACGGGAAACTTATCGGGATGGAAGGGTTCAGCGAGACCCTTTTGAAGAACCACTTCACGCTGTACCAGGGATATGTGACGAACACAAACAAGGTCCTGGACGCCCTGGCCGCGATGCTCTCGGAGGGGAAGACGGGCACCTACGAGTATGCGGAAACGAAAAGGAGGCTGGGCTGGGAATTCAACGGGATGCGCCTTCATGAATATTACTTCGAGAACCTGGGAAGCAAGGGAGCTCTGGACCCGGGGGGGAAGCTCGGGAAGGCGCTTGCCGCGGAGTTCGGCAGCGTCGAGAAATGGGAGGTCGATTTCCGGGCCGTGGGTGCGATGCGCGGGATCGGCTGGGTCGTCCTCTACCAGGACACTTCGGCCAAGAGGCTTTTCAACCAGTGGGTCAACGAGCACGACGTGGGGCACCCCGCGGGCGCTGCTCCGATCCTCGTCATGGACGTCTTCGAACATGCCTTCATGACCGATTACGGCCTGAAGAGGGCCGACTACATCGCGGCCTTCTTCAAGAACATCGACTGGAAGGCGGCCGAGGCGAGGCTTGAGTAACGAGGGATCGTAAGGCGCCGGGAGGACGTTTCGGGCTATTCAGGGAGATACCTGCAATAGCCCGTTTTTTTCCGGGAGGGGATTGCGGGGGGTGGATTACTACGCACAAGGCAGCCTGGTTGCCGCGGTGGTGGCTCTTGCCATCGCGGGATATCTGCGCGTGTGGGCGAAGGAGGACGAGGAGGCGCGGGCGTTCGCGAGCCTGTCGTTCCTGATCTTCCTGTGGTGCTTCCCCGAGTATCTCTGGAAAACCTTGGACTCCGAGTTCTGGCACCGGGCCGCCCTGGCGGCGGTGATGTTCATCCCCCCCTTCGTGATGCGGTACAGCGGTGCGGCGGTGCGGACCCCCCCGAGGTGGCACGGAACCGCGTTCGTGGCCGGGATATGGATCAGCGCAGCCTTCCTGGTCACGGTCGTGAGCGACCGGCTGTTCTTTTCCCCCTGGTGGAACGTTGGCGCGCTCCTGTACGTCTATCCGTATCTCGGGCTTTCCTTCTACATCGTCATCCGTTACGGATTCCGCGCGAATCCGTCCTCGATCGAGCGGAAGAAGTTCCAGTTCCTGCTCTTCGGGGGGGGGATCGCAATCCTCGTCGCACCTCTCAACTTCCTCCCGGGGACGGGGATTTCCTTCCCGCCGCTCGCCTCGTTCGCGGTCCTCCTCTTTTTCTACTTCATGGCGACGGGAATCCTCCACCTCCACTTCTTCGAGTTTCCGGACATCGTGGGGAGGGCGATCATCCTGGTCATCCAGGTGTTCGCCTTTGCCGTCGTGTTCGGAGTCCTGGAGGTCATGTCCGGGCGGAAATTCTGGTTCCCCCTGGCGGGAACCTTCCTCATCTCCTTTTTCCTGCTCACCTTCTACCCTGTGCTGATGCGCAGGCTCGGGGGGATATCGTCCGACCTTCTCGTCCGGGAGTCGCGTACCATACACTCCGGACTGGGCGACTTCGCGAAGAGAATCCCCGAATCCACCTCGCTTGCCGAGATTGCGCAGATCGTGGAGGAGGCCCTCGGGCGGGTGCCGTTCGTCGAGCGCGCCTCCCTCTGGATCCGACCGGAAGGCGGCACCGACGAGGGGATCGGGACGCTCCCGGTCCGTCCCGAAGAATATCTGCGTTCGCTCGGGCGGTTCTCCGCCCGGTTCCCCGTACTCAAGTTCATGGAGCACGGGGGCTTGCGCGCGGCGGACGTCTCCATCTGGGACGACTCCTGGGACGGCTCCTTCCCCATCTTTCTCCGGGGGAAGCTGGTGGGGGTGGCGCTGTTCCTCTGGAAGGAGAAGACGCCCTCTTTCCGGGAACGGGAGCTTTTGATCCCCTTCCTGGAGGGGATCGGGCTGGCGGTGGAGAACATCCGCCAGAAGCAGAGGATCCAGAAGAAGGAACATTTCGCCACCGTCGGCGAACTCGCGGCGGGGCTGGCCCACGAGGTGCGCACGCCGGCCGGGGTGATCAAGGGGGCGGCCCAGTTCCTCTCCCGCGAGTCGCCTGCCCGGGACCGGGAGTTTCTCGACATCATCGTCGAGGAGGCGGACCGCCTGAACGGTGTCGTGACGGAGTTCCTGGAGTACGCCAGGCCCGGAGGCCGCACCCCCAAGAAGATCTCCCTGCGCGATCCCGTGGAGAGGGCGGTCGCCGGACTTGCGCGGGAGAGGGCGAACGGGATGAACGGGATTCGCTCCCGCGTCCTTGTCGGGGAGCCGGTCCCGACGGTTACCGCCGATCCGTCCGAGATCGAAAGGGTGGTATTCAACCTTCTGACGAACGCGGTCGAGGCGATGCCCGACGGCGGGGACCTCACGGTCCGTGTTTCCTCCACCGGGGCGGAGAGCAAGATCGTCGTCGAAGATACCGGGACGGGGATCGAGGATGCGGACCGCAAACACCTCTTCCGCCCTTTTTTCACCACGAGGGAGCGGGGCGTGGGGATGGGGCTGGCGATCTGCCGGAGGATCGTGGAGGAGAACGGCGGGTCCATTACGTTCGATACCGTAGTCGGGAAGGGGAGCAGCTTCACGGTGAAGTTGCCGGAGGGATGAACGGGTGAAGGCGACGATTCTCGTGGCGGAGGACGACCGGAACCTGCGGCGTGTCCTGCGGGCGATGCTGGTACGCGAGGGGTACGACGTGGCGGAGGCTCCGGACGGGGAGGCCGCCTCCGCGTGGCTCGCCGAGCGCCGCGCCGACGTCCTGATCACGGACATCCGGATGCCGAAGATGGACGGGCTTGCCCTCTTCCGCCACGTGCGGGATCGGCACCCCGATGTCCCGGTCATTCTCATCACGGCGTACGGGACGATCGGCGACGCGGTGGAGGCGATCCGGTCCGGGGCCTTCGACTACATCTCGAAGCCGTTCGACGAGACGGAACTTCTGCGCGTCGTGGGGAACGCCGTCCGGACTGCCGCCGTATCCGTGAGGGAGGGTGCGGGCGGCGGGGAGACCGGCGGGTGGTTCGGCATGGTGGGAAGCTCCCCGGCATGGAGGGAGATCCGCAAGGTGATCGAGAAGGCGGCCGCCTCCCCGTTCTCGGTGATGATCACGGGGGAGACGGGGACGGGAAAAGAACTCGTCGCGCGGGCGATCCACGGGATCAGCGGACGCGGGAAAGGGCCGTTCATCAAGATCACCGGCGCCGCCATCCCGCCGGCCCTGTGGGAGGCGGAGGTGTTCGGCTACGAAAAAGGGGCGTTTACCGGGGCGGTCACCTCGAAGCCGGGCCGGTTCGAGCTGGCGGACGAGGGGACCTTCTTCCTGGACGAGATCGGGGAGGTCCCCCTCTCCATGCAGGTGAAACTCCTCCGGGTCCTGCAGGACCGCGCGTTCGAGCGCGTGGGCGGGGTAAAGACGCTCACCGTGAACGTCCGCTTCATCTGCGCCTCGAACAGCGACTTGAGGAAAGAGACCGAGAAGGGCAGGTTCCGGGAGGACCTCTACTACCGGGTCAACGGCATTCCCATCCATCTCCCTTCCCTGCGAGCACGGCGGGAGGACATCCTCCCGCTGGCGGACTATTTCCTTGCCCGCTCCTGCGCGGAGATGGGGATCGCCGGGAGGAGGCTCTCGCAGGAGACGGCGGAGATCCTTACGAGGTATCCGTGGCCGGGAAACATCCGGGAACTGGAAAACGCCGTGGGGAGGGCCGTGGCGCTTTCGGAAGGCGAGGAGATCACCCCGCCGGACCTCTGCATCGCCCTGGCGGATACGGAAGAGGCGGAGGCGACGCTTGAGGAGATGAGGTTCCACGAATCGGTCCGGGACCACAAGCGGGCGATCATCCTCCGGGCGATCCGCAAGTCCGGGGGCAGCAAGACGAAGGCGGCGGAGATGCTCGGCCTGCAGCCGACCTATCTCTCGCGGCTGATCCGCGTCCTCAAGGTCGAGACCTGATCGCGTCGCTCGTCGAGGACCGGGGCCCCGGTCACCGAGGCAACGAAGCCCGTGCCATCGCCCTCCGCCGGAGTTCCCTGGATCGGCTACGCAGCCTCGGAGGGGGATTCCGTTCGTGGCTCGCCGTGCGATGCCCCTGCACGGCTGCGCTTTACCTCACTTCACCCCCCTCCTGCGGCTGCTGGGCCAGCAACTGGAACGCACGCCGGAGGCTCCGGCTCACCGGGCGAGGTCGGACTCCGTACCCCCGGTGAGGGCGGCAAGCTCCGCGGGCGTCGTCTCGAACATGTTGTTCGTCTCCCCCGCCGACGGGTAGATCGTCCCGAAACGCCTGAGGGAGACGTCGAGGTAGAGGGGAATCCCCTCGGGCAGCGCCAGGGGGGAAACGGCGCCGACCTTGAACCCCGTGTGCGCCACCACGTCCTCGGGCCCCGCAAGCCTTACCTTGCGGCCGTTGCGCACCGCCTTTACTTTTTTGAAATCCACCCGCAGGTCTCCCGAGATCACCACGACGAGGGGGGCGTCGTCCACCAGGAGCAGGATCGTCTTCGCGATCTGCCCCACTTCCACACCGAGCGTCCGGGCCGCCAGCTCCGAGTTGTGCGTCGACTCCTCGAAGGAGTGGATCTCCTTTTCGATTCCTGCGCCTTCGAGGAAGGCCCGCACATCCCTTTCCCCGCGCTCGCCCATCTCTTCCCTCCCCGGTCGGCTCTTTCGGTCGCTGCCATTATAGCGGATCCTTACGCCCCCGCATTCCGGGAAGAGGGATTTCCCTTCGAAGTGGGAAACCGGGAGGCGTTGCGAGTACAATAAGGATTCCGGAGACAGACATGCCAGAGAATGTGAAGGGGATCGTGATGTACGAGGTGGGCCAGTCGGCGGAAATGACCAGGGTCATCACCGAAGAGGAGATCCTCCGGTTCGCGGAGATCACCGGCGACAGGAACCCGGTCCACATCTCGGAGGAGTTCGCGTCGCAGACCCGGTTCGGGGAACGGATCGCCCACGGGATCCTGACGGCGGGACTCATCTCCGCGGTGATCGGGATGAAGCTTCCGGGGCCCGGGTGTCTGTATGTGTCGCAGACGCTTGCCTTCCTGGCCCCCGTGAAGATCGGAGACGAGATCACGGCCCGCGCCGAGGTCGTCGAGGTGATATCCGGGAAGCGGCTGAAGCTCAAGACGCAGTGCATCAACCAGCGGAAGGAAGTGGTGCTCGAGGGCGAGGCGATCATCGTTCCGCCCCGACCAGTGCGGGGAAAACAGGGAAACCCTTGACGAAAAAAGAGCAGGTGAAGTCCGACCTGTTCGCATCCGCCATGACCGGGCGGAACGAAACGACCGGGCAAGCGGGCTCCTTCGGAAGGGATCCTCGCGGAAGACGTTCCGCAACAGGCGCGTATCCAAACATGGCGTGAAGGGGGGGAACCGGAATGCTGGCAGTGCAACCCGGAAAAACCCGGATCGGGTGGATCGGCACCGGCGTCATGGGAGGCCCGATGTGCGGACACATCATGGACAAAGGGTATTCCATGACGGTCAACACGCGGGCAAAAGACAAGGCGAAGCCGTTGCTCGAGAAGGGAGCCGTGTGGGCCGATTCTCCCGGGGCGGTTGCCGTAGTGTCGGATGTCGTGTTTACCATGGTCGGTTTTCCATCGGATGTTCAGGACGTGTATCTCGGGGAGCGTGGGGTCCTCTCCGGCGCGAAGAAAGGGAGCCTCCTCGTGGACATGACCACGACCGAGCCCAGCCTGGCCCAGAAGATTTACGCCGCCGCAAAATGGAAGAATGTCCACAGCGTCGACGCACCGGTTTCGGGTGGGGACATCGGTGCGCGCGAGGCGCGGCTGTCCATCATGGTGGGCGGAGACCGGGAGGCGGTGGAAGCCGTCATGCCGCTCTTCCAGGCATTGGGAAAGACGATCGTGCACCAGGGGGGAGCGGGCGCCGGGCAGCACACCAAGATGTGCAATCAGATCGTCGTCGCCGGCACGATGATCGGGGTCTGCGAAAGCCTGATCTACGGGCACAAGGCGGGACTCGACCTGGAGGTGATGCTCTCGTGCATTCGCGGCGGCGCGGCAGCCTGCTGGACGTTGGACAACATGGCTCCCCGCATCCTGAACCGGAACTTCGACCCCGGTTTCTACGTTGACCACTTTGTCAAGGACATGGGAATCGCCCTGGACGAGGCAAAGCGCATGAAACTTATGCTCCCCGGCCTGGCGCTGGTCCACCAGATGTACGTGGCCCTGCAGGCCAACGGCGGGGGACGCAACGGCACGCAGGCGCTCATGCTGGTGCTGGAGCAGTTGGGGAACACAAAAACCGCCAAGCCGGGAGGCCCTGCACGGGGCTAAGGGGGCGTAGGTCAGGCAAAAAAAGCGACCCCCCGGGGCAGAGGCAGGAGCCCCGAGGGGTCTTAAAAGTCGCCCGCGTTTCCAAAGGCGGGGGTGGCGGGCGAGCAAGCCTCTCCGGGGAGAAGAGGCAACCTTTTACGATGTTCTTTCCTTTGGGATCTATCGGCAGGTCTTGCCCCGGACTTTAGGGAAAATCATCCCGGGAAACCGGGTGGTTGGCGAGTTCCGCCCGCCCGCGCAGGCATAAGGGGGCAATCCCCGTCAGCTTTTCTCCCGGAACGATTGCTGGATCTTTGCCAACCTCTCCTCGTGGTCTGCCTCCTCGCGGGAGAGGGTCCGGAAGATCTCCTTCGCCAGTGACCCCGAGGCTTCCTCGGAGAGGTGTTCGTAGTGCACGCGGGCGTGCGACTCGCCGACGATCGCGAAGGTGAGGTAATCGTCGAGGGGAGACGTATCGGAGAGGCCTGCCCCTGCCAGGCGGGCATTGTGCATCCTCAACGCCTCCGGATGGAAGGCCTTGACGATGTCCACATGGGAAAAGGACTTCTCCACCCCCTCCCTGGCCCCGGAGAAGATCTCCACGAGGCGGCCCACGTGCGACTCCTCCATCTCGGCGATATCCCGGAGTACGCTTCTCGTCTCCTCGTCCTTCACGCGGCCGGCGAGCTTCATGTACAGGTTCATCGCCTGGATCTCCATCAGGATGCACTGTTCCACGATCTTGTCGAAGTTTTCGGGGAGTTCCGTCATGGCTCCTCCTTGGGTCGGATCCCGTCTGCCCCGGGACGGCCGGTCGGATTTCCAGCGTCCCGGGGAATGGGGGAATAATATTCCCAGCGGCATGTTACTATAATCGTGTCGTCCCGAATATTCTAACGTACTCTCTGCATGACGGGAGGGGCTTCCGATGCGTTCTGCCGTCCAGGCCGATCTTGCGAAGTACGAGCGGGCCCTCAACCGGTTTTTCCAGATTTCCGCCTCCCAGAGAAAGACCAAGGACAGAGAGAAGATCCTGAAGATCCTCGGGGTGGAGAATACCCAGGAGTTTCTCTCCATGCACATTCCACTGTGGGAGGTAAGGATCGACGAGCTTCTCGACCCCTCCTGCACGGACATGCTTCCGATCAGCATCTCCCATTCCTACGTCAACTGGGTCCGGGGGGCGATCCGGCTGATGCCGGACGGAGCCCGGGTGAAGATCTTCTCTTCCAAGATGAAGGTCACGGGGCTCAAAAAAGCGATCCTCCAGCTGCTCTCCCGCATGGCGGAGGAAGCCCCCCGCGACTTCGAGGTGATCGACGTCCAGCTCGTGGAGAAAGTGCACAAGGACACGCTCTTCACGGTGCGCGTCACCGGGGGGAAGGATTATTCCATGTACCTCTCGCGGTTCGGGTGCCTGGGGGAGTACATCCACAGCGGGTTGCCGGGACTGATCGGTTTGCCGGTTCTCCCCGTCGTGTATCACCTGACTCCCCAGGGGGAGGAGATCCTCCTGAAACCGAAGGAGGAGGGGGTAAACATCTATCTGGATGAAGGGATCACGACGTCCCGGGTCCTCCGGGAGTGGAGCTGGTGGCTGGACGGGGTGGCGAGGCAGGACGCCCTGGGGGATTGCCTCGGGACGGCCCTGCGGTTCGGCCACTACGTGGCGACGACCGGGAAAAAGGTGATCATGATCGACAACATCGAACTGTTTCATCTGGACGATACCGATGTCCGGATCTTCGAGCCGATATACGATTTCCTCCCCCTGAAGGCGTACCCCGACGACAAGAAGAAGCGCGAAGACCTCCAGGCCAGGATGCAGGCCGAGTACGACAAGGCGTACCGGGACCAGATGGGGATCATCGTCCGGGAATGGGGGGATATCGAGCGGTACCTCATCCAGATGCGCCGGCACATCCGGACTTACACGGGCGAGGTCTTCGAAAAGGTTCTGACTAACGTAAAGGCCCGGGCGTTCGGGAAGCGATGAGGGGAGGGAGTCCTTCCCCCGGGGCTTGCCGCAAAGGGGGATTGCGCCTTCTCGTTGCGGCCCTTCTTCTTCTTTTCTCCTGTTCGTCCTTCTTCCGGACGAGCGTGCCGCAGCGGGAAGGATCTCTTGCCGTCCCCGGCCTGTTAGGACCCGTAGAAATCGTCCGGGACACGTACGGCATCCCGCACATCACGGCGGAAAACGACCACGACCTCTACTTCGCGCAGGGGTTCGTGCATGCCCAGGACCGTCTTTTCCAGATGGACATGGAGCGGAGGGTGGCCCGGGGAGAGCTGGCGGAGATCTACGGCGAGAAGGCGCTTCCCGCCGACCGGCTCTTCCGGCACCTGGGATTTTCCGCCCGGGCCCCGGGTCTTTTCGCCTCCCTGCCGGAGAAGTCGAAGGCGATTGTGCGGTCGTACTGCAGGGGAGTAAACCAGGCGATGGCGTCGCTTGGCGCCTGGCCGGTGGAGTACCGCCTCCTCCGGTCGGCGCCGCGGGAGTTCACCCCTGAAGACGTCACCGCAATCGGCCTGCTGAAGTCGTTCGGGCTCGCCCAGTGGGGGGACGAGGCGGCGCTTTTCCAGGCACGGGGAAAGCTTCCCCGGAAAAAGGCAGACGAGCTGATGCCACGGGTGATCCCCGGTTCCCCCGTCATCGCTCCGGGGTTCGCCGCCTCAAAGCCCCCGGGGTTTTCGCCGTCGGTCCTCTCCGAGGGGCTCGCCTCGCTTGGAAGGTCGGTGGGGGCTCTCCCCCGTGCCGGAGGCTCCAACGCCTGGGCCGTCTCGGGGAAAAAGAGCGCGACGGGGCTGCCCATCCTGGCGAACGACCCGCACATCCTGCTTCCCTGCCCCTCTCTCTGGTACGAGATCCACCTGGTCGCCCCCGGGGTGGACGTGTACGGGGTCTCCTTCCCCGGCGCCCCCTGCGTGGTGATCGGGCACAACCCCGATATCGCCTGGGGGTTCACCAACGTGATGCTGGACGACGCGGACTTCTTCGTCGAGAGGGTGGAGGGGGAGCGGGTCATGTTCCGCGGGAAATGGGTCCCGATGGCGAAGCGACTCGAGAAGATCCGGGTCAAGGGGGGGAAGGAGGAGACGGTGGTCGCCGTGTATGAGACGCCGCACGGCCCCGTTCTGTCGCCGGTCCTTCCGGGGATCTCCGTAGCGCTTGCGTTCCGGTGGGTGGGTTTCGACGGGGGCGACCCGCTGGGCGCTCTCCACGCCCTGAACCGCGCCCGCAGCCGGAAGGAGTTCGTAGCCGCCCTCTCGGGGTTTCCCCACCCGGCCCAGAACATCGTATATGCCGACCGGGAAGGGAACATCGGGGTGGTGACGGCGGGACGGATTCCGCTCCGCAAGGGGGGAAGCGGCCTGCTCCCGGTCCCCGGCGACACGGGCGAGTGGGAGTGGACCGGGACGGTCCCGTTCTCCGAGAACCCGAGGGTGTGGAACCCGCCGGAAGGATTCGTCGCCGCCGCCAACTTTCCCCCTGCGGGAAATTCCTACGGGCACTACATCTCCCGGCTCTATGAACCACCGGACCGGGGAAAGCGGATCATCCGGATCCTATCGGAGGGGGAGAAGTTCTCCGTGGAGAAGTTCGAGGAGATGCAGCAGGACATCCTCCGCCCGGATGCGGCGAAAGCGGTCTCCCTGGCCGTCCGGGTGGCGCGCGAGCGGCTGGGAGAGTCGCAGGAGTTCGGGGATGCGGCCAGGATCCTGTCCGGGTGGGACCTGCGCGTAACCGGGGACAGCCCCGGCGCGGCGCTGTTCGAGGTCTTCTACGAAAAGATGATCGAAAACGTCTTCCGGGACGATCTGGGCCCTGGACTGTTCGGGGAGGCCACCCGAACCTCGCGCCTCCTGTGGAACGCGATGGACCGGGCGATCGACCGGGGAGACTCCCTTTTCCTCGAAAACACGGAGACCGGGATCAAGGAGTCGCTCGACGACCTCGCGGCCCGCTCCCTGCTGGACGCGATGGCTTTCCTTACGCACCGGCTCGGGAAGGCCCCCTCGACGTGGAGATGGGACCGGCTCCACCAGGTGACCTTCGAGCATCCCTTCGGGAGGAAATGGTACCTCAGGCGTTGGTTCAACATCGGGCCGCACCCCGTGCAAGGCGACGGGCGGACCGTCTTCAAGGGGGAGTTCCGGCACGGTACCGACTTCTCGGTCCTGGTGGGCCCCTCCGTGCGGCAGGTCGTCCCGCTTGGGTTCCGGTCGAGGTCCCGGTCCGTCATCACGACGGGGCAGTCCGGGCACTTCTTCGAGTGGCACTTCCGGGACCAGACCCCCGTGTGGCTCTCCGGGAAGACCCACCCGGCCTGGACCGACAGGCAGGAGATCCGGGAGAACGCCGAGTCTGTCCTCCACCTCACCCCC
>Ga0255054_10000023_pt1 | contig 62048 bp, 88 predicted proteins | sample JV7_2_23_MG_FD_188634 | JGI IMG/M metagenome (GOLD analysis project Ga0255054, IMG submission 188634) | Seawater microbial communities from Jervis Inlet, British Columbia, Canada - JV7_2_23 | ecosystem: Environmental > Aquatic > Marine > Inlet | place: Canada: British Columbia | collected... | reverse complement strand
CGATGGTCGTCGGCTGGGGATCTGTCGTCGCGGTCGCGGCGGGCATCTTCTGGTTCACCGCGAAGGGTGCCCCGGCGCCCGTGCGTGCGAACCGCAGGAAGCGTCGTCGCAGCACGCGTCGTCGCCGGTCGCGTCGGACGTCGCGCCGCAGGGTCAGTCGCAACGCCCGCCGTCGCACCACCGCCGCCGACGTGCGGTACGTGAACACGCCTCGCGACTGGGACCGGGAGCGGAACAAGCCGTCCAACTGGAACAAGAGGATCTACTACGGCCCACGCGATCACCTGACGATCTCGATGCCGCGCAACTGGTACGTCGAGTCGCCCAATGGGAGCCAGCTCTTCTACTCCCAGGCCGAGGCGAAGCGCACCGCCAAGAGCCTCGCCAGGCAGTACAGCCTGCGGACGAAGCAGATGAAGTGGACCGAGCGTTCGGCCGTTCGTCGCCGTCTGTCCCGCAACCCGAAAATCGTCGGCGGTGTCCAGGCCTACGCAGCTGCGAACCCGGGTCGTCGCTACAAGGCGCTCAGCGCCGCGTCCCGCAAGCGGATGCCCCCGTCGAGCTTCGCGCTGCCTGGCAAGCGCTTCCCCGTCAAGGGACCGCCGGGGTCATCGCGCGAGCGCGACAAGTGGCAGGCGCTCCAGGCCATCCGCTACCTACGCATGGGCCGCGTGAAGCGCCGCGCCGACTACCTTGCGATCCGCAGCGCCATCATCCGGCTCTACGGAGCGAACTTCTGGCGCAGCTGCGGCGGCCCCTCCTGGCCGAAGGTCGAGAAGGCCAAGCGCAAGCGGCGCGGGACGCGCCGTGGCACGAAGCGTAGGACGTCGCGCAGGCTCGCCGCGAACCGGCGGTAGGCATGCGGTCGGCAGCAGGCATCACCGTCGTCGCGAACACGACGGGCCGCATCCTCTTGCTCAGGCGCAGTCGTGAGGTGCCGAAGTCGGGCCTGTGGGCCTGCCCGGCGGGTCGACTGGACCGGGGCGAGAACCCGCTCCAGGCCGCGGTGCGTGAGTTTCGCGAGGAGACGCGGTACGGCGGTCCGATGCGCCTGGAGCCGGCTGGCACCCAGCACGAGAAGAAGCGTGTTTTCCACCACTTCGTCGGGAGTGTGCCTCGCGAGTTCCGCCCGCGTCTCAACTGGGAGAACGATCGCGCCGGGTGGTTTGCGGCCGGCGACTTGCCCGATCCGCTGCATCCAGGAATGCTCCCCCTGCTGTCTGCGTGGTAGCCTTGAGCGTGGGCGTCTGAACTGAGGAATCTAAGATGGCCCTCTACTCTGTCTGGGACTGGGATCGCAACGCGTGGGGCGTCTATCGAACGCCCACTCCCGTCAGCGTCGGCGACGACCCCCTGCCGCACAGCTCCTCCGGCGATTCCGCTATCGGTGCGGCCCCGAGCACCGGCGTGAAGGCGCTCCCCTCCAACGCGCGCCTCATAGGCTACGACCACCTCGCGCGCGGCGAGGTGAGGCGCCGGTCGGGCGCTCTCGGCGACAACGGTGACGACGCGGGCCGCTCCACCGGCGTCACGGGCAACGGGTGGCTCATGTTCGCTGTCGGCGTCGCCGTGGCTACTGGCTGGTTCTGGTGGAAGGACAAGAAGTGAAGATCCGTCGCCGCCGTACATCCCGTCCCCTTCTGGAGCCCAACAGCGCGCCTCCGTCGCGCTCAGCCCCCCGACATTGGCGGCGGCCGATGACCTTGGCCGAACGCCTGGTCGATTCGACAGCTGCCGACGGCATGACGCCAAACCGCGCGAGCCGCCTCCGTGGTGCCTCGATGGACACGCGCTTCGGCGACGACATCGACCCCGATGCGGTCCGCGGCAACGCGCTCGACGCGGCCATGGATCGCTACGAGATCTTCCACGACAAGACCCCCATCCGCGTGGCCGAGCTGGACCACGATGTCCCGACCGAGTGGGTGCGGGTGGGGGACGCCTTGGGGGTCATGTACCGGACCGACAAGTGGAAGTCCGATGGCACCGACGAGGACTACAAGCACCTCCACGATGCCGGCGATGACAAGCCCTACCCCGTCGCGAAAGGGGTGCGTTTCTACGAGCCGGCGGCGGAGGCGCCGCGGAGCCGCGTCGGTCGTCAGCGCCGCAGCTCGGCCCGTGGCCAGCGCCTGCCGGTCGCGCGTCCGAAGGCGATCGCGCTCCTGGGCTACTGCCTGGGCGTCTTCATCCGCCGCGATGATGACGGTGAGACGTACGAGGTAAACCCTCGGGGTTGCTATCTTTTCAGCTCTCCGTCGGGGAATCTTCTTCTGCTGTATTCGCCGCAGAAGCAGCCGGACGGTTCGTCGGGATTCCTCGGCGCGATGGCCGGCGGCAAGCTGCGCGTGCTGAAGGACGGGATCGACGGATGAGTGGTATCGACGGGGCCGAGATTCCAGCGTGGGGCATGTTCGTCCTGGCCGTGCTCTTCCTGACCTTCCAGTTCGTCGGGAAGATCATTCAGTGGCAGAAGACGCAGGCCGACAAGCGCGACGGCGCGCCGAAGACGGCCGAGGCGGTGATGGGCGAGGTAGCCACCTCGCTCGCCAACATCACGACTGCGCTCGGCAGCGTGTCGACTGTCCTGGCCACCCTGAGCGAGCGTGTGATCAGGATTGCCGACCAGACCGACGAGCTTCACGCGATCCACCTGGGACCGAAAGCGCTCGACGAAAATCTCCGCCCGAAGTGGTGGTCGGACCGCGACGAGACCCAGAAGATGCGCGAAGCCATCGAGCAGATGAACAGGCGGATGGCGTCCATCGAGCGCTCGCTTCCGCGTTCCGCTACGCGCCCTCGAAGTGCCGATTCGCTCATGCCGGCGGCAGTGGGCGGCGGTGTTGAGCCGAAGACCTGAGACCGGCCAGAATCGCATTCCGCGACCGACCAATAGAACCTTCCTTCTTTTAGGGTCGCTCGCGGAATCCATTTCCGGCTTGACGTGACCACGGGTCTCTGCCTAATCTCCCTCTCGAAGACCCAGGGCGCCGCAACCCTGTTTCCCCCATCGCTACGGGCGGGTCGAACAGGTGAGTTGCGTGCATGGCACTGGTCTACAAATCGAGCGACACGACGAAGGCGCGAGCCTACGAGCGCTCTCCAGGCATGGAGCCCAATCCGGGGGTCTCGCACCTCACGGTGGTGAACCCGAGCGGGCGCCGTCGGCGCCGGGTGTCCGAGAACCCTCTTCAGTGGGTCGAGGGGCGCGGACAGCGGCATCGGCACGCGAGTCCAAAGTACAAATCGTTGAAGCAGGCGCTGGGCTGGAAGAAGCGACATCCGAAGTCGGACGCTCGTCTCTATCCCGTGGACGACAAGGGCACGATCCTTACACGTCCCGTCAGCAAGAAGCTGCTGAGTAACAGGAGGAGCGGAATGGCCTACAACATCGGAGCCCTGCGTCGCGCCATGCGGTCCAACCCTCGCGGACGGAGCGGAAGCGCCGTTTCGGAGCGGGCGGGGTCTCGGGGCGTCAAGGTCTCGTCCCCTGGCCGTCGGCGTAAGCCGAAGCGCAACACCAAGCGCAGCGGCACGCGTCGTCGGAGGCCCACGGCCAACAGGCGGAGGCGGACGAGCAAGCGGACCAGCAGGCGGAGGCGCAGCGGCCGTCGCCGGACGAGCCGCCGTGGGCGTCGTCGCGTGAGGCGCAACAGCGCGGCCTATCGCGGTGGCTGGGAGCGCACCTTCGGCAAGAAGAAGAGGAGGTCCTCCAAGCGCACCAGCAAACGCGGAGGCAAGCGTCGCATGACGAAGGCGTCGCGTAGCGCGGCCGCGAAGAAGGGCTGGGCGAAGCGTCGTCGGGCGTCGGGCAAGGGCAAGGCGCGCACCAGCAGGCGCGGGAGCAAGCGTCGGTCGACGAAGGCTTCGCGGCGCGCCGCAGCTCTGAAGGGGTGGCGGAAGAGGCGCTCGACGCGTCGGGTCAAGGGGACCAAGCTCCGCGTGACTCGCTCGGAGGCTCGCCGCGGTGTCGCGGCGTACAAGAAGCGGACGAGCAAGGCGGCCCGCTCGCGTCGGGCCGGAACGGCACCCAAGAGGCGTACGTCGCGCGGCAAGGCGCGTCGGAGGCGCAGCTCGCGTCGTGGCAGCAGGCGCCGGGCGTCGAGCGGCTACTACATGGGTCGGCGGCGCGTCAGGCGCACGGGTCGCGAATACGTCGACAAGTATCTGAGCAAGGGGTACATGCCGGCCGTCGCTCGCGTGCGGCGCTCCTCGAAGCATCGCTCGGGACGTCCCTCCATCCTCAGCTACCCGATCGCCAAGGGGCGCGGACGGCTCTCGAAGCGCCGGACCTCGCGCAAGGGCGGTCGCCGCTCGCGCGCGATCGGTGCAAGCCACCGCGGGACTCGCGCTCGTCGCATGACGGCCAACCGGCGTCGGCGTCGGAGCAGCAGGCGTCGGAGCAGCAGGCGTCGCAGGAGCAGGCCTGGGCTCTACAGGAACCGTCGGCGCAGGTCGCGTCGCACGAGCCGTCGCGGCAGCCGCCGCAGGCGGAGCAGGAGGAGGCTGAGTCGCAACATGCTGGCTGCCTCGAAGGTGAAGTACGGCGGACGCGGGAAGTACCGGATGGGCCGGGCGCGCGGACGTCTCTATCAGGTCGTGGAGTACGGCCCCAAGAGCAAGGGGCGCCCCGACAAGAAGGGGCGTCGCAAGAGGCTCACGGGCTACCCCGTGCTCATTCCCGCCAGCGTCAGCGAGCGCGCGTACGTGCGCAAGTATCGCTTCGGTGGGGCGGCCAAGGATTCGCACCGCAGGGCCAAGACTTCTGGCTACGCGGAGCGCAAGAGGCACCCGCGGCGTCGCGTGTCGAAGAACCGGAGGACGAGCATGCGCAGGAACAGCAGGCGCCGTAGGACGCGGCGCAACCCCAGGTACGTGGTCGCGAACCGGCGTCGTGGCAGGCGGAGGAGGTTGCGTCGCAACCAGTTCTTCGGCGCCGACCTGATGAAGGACGTGGTGACGCCGGTCATCGGTGGCACCGCAGGCTTCGTCGCGGCCCGCTTCCTCTCGAACGGTCTCGCGAACATCGAGGCGATCCGGGGCATCCTCGACAAGGACAAGCCGGCCGCCGACGCGGAGAACACGAAGATCGCCGCGAACGTGCTCGGCATCATCGCCACTCTCGGTCTCTCGACCAAGGTGAAGGTGATCAAGGACAACCAGGGTGCGCTGATCACCGGCATGGGCCTCGCGCTCACCGACCGGCTGCTCGGCCGCGTGACCGGTGACGCCGCGGCCTACCTCAGCGGTGGGTTCGGCGAGTACGTCAGCTCGCCGCTCAACGGCATGGGCGAGTACGTCAGTTCGCCTCTCAACGGCCTGGGCGAGTACGTCAGTTCGCCTCTCAACGGCCTCGGCGCGTACGTCGAGACCCCCGGCTTCGGTGAGTATGTCGACCAGCCCCTCAGCGGCCTGGGCAACACGCTCTACGCCGCCGCGGGCCTCGGTACCGAGTACGCCACCGCGGGGTACGCCGAGGGTGTCGATCCCGCCAACATGGCGGGCGTCGACGGCCTCATGGACGTGATGGAGGCCGCCGCCGGCACCGGTCAGGTCATGGAAGCCGCCGCGGGCATGGGAACCCTCTACGCCGCTGCCGGTCTCGGCGCGGAAGAGGACCAGCGCCTCAAGAAGATGTACGCCCGGGAGCAGCCTCCCTTCGCGTCCATCCACACCCCCACCGACCTGGCGCTGCCGGTCAACCGCACGATGCCCTACGCGCGTCCGGTCCCGACCAGCCTGGTGACCCCCGAGGGCAAGGGCTACGCCGGTGGCCTCTACGCTCGGCACCTCTTCGCGGGGATGTTCTAGGCGCTCCGCGCTGAGAACCTTCTGAGGAGAACCCATGGCACGTCGTCGTCGCAGTCGTAGGACCAGCCGCCGCCGGAGCAGCCGGCGGAGGCGGTCCACGCGCAACCCCAGGTACGTGGTCGCCAATCGGCGTCGGCGTCGGCGCAGCAGCAAGCGGCGTAGCAGTCGTCGCCGGAGGTTGCGTCGCAACGTCTTCGGTGCCGACCTCGTGAAGACGGTTGTCGTGCCGGTACTCGGTGCGACGGCCGGTTTCATGGCCGCGCGCTACCTGGGCAACATGGTGGCGATGGAGGACTGGGGGACCACCGACCCCAAGACCGGGAAGCTGATCGCCGCGGCGGTCGGCATCCCGGCCGTCTTCGCGGGCGCCCGCTCGATGAAGGGCGGCATGCTCGCGAAGAACTCCGGGGCCATCGTGCTCGGGATGGGACTCGCGGCGGCCGAGGCCTACCTTCGCGACACCCCGATGCTCGGCGGAGGTCGCGCGGCGGCAGCGCTGACCAACGGGAACGGGAACGGGAACGGTGTGGCACCGCTCCCCGGCACCGCTCCCCTGGACATGGCGCCGGGTGAGATGGTCGACGTCGTCGCCCCCGCCGCGGAGTCGGCCGAGGAGTCCGGCGACGGGCTCTCCGCGTACTACTCGCAGTCGATGCTCGGCTCGCTCGGCGACCCCGCCGATCAGGCCGCGGTCGAGGCGACGATGGACCGGGTCGAGCCCGTCTCCACCGTCATCCCCACCGGCTGGGCTCTCCCGGCCACCAACTTCCCGCAGGTCCGGCGGGTGACGGAGCGCTTCGCCGGCTCGCGCGGTGATCGTGGTCACGCGGGCGGCATCTACGCCCGGCATCTCTTCTCCGGGATGATGGGTGGCTGACATGAAGATGTCCCCAATGAACTGGTTGCTTGTCGGCGCTGCGGGCGTCGGGGCCTGGTGGCTCTACAAGCAGAGCCAGAACGGCAACGGCAACGGCAACGGTAACGGCGCGGCGATCGTGCCCGTGCCGCCCGTGCCCGTGCCCGTGCCGCCCGTGCCCGTGCCGCCCGACATGGCGCCGGGCGAGATGGTCGATGTCGTGCGGTCCACGCCTGATGGCATGGGCTACGCGGGCGGTATCTACGCCCGACACCTCTTCGCGGGGATGACATGAAGATGACCCCAATGAACTGGCTGCTTGTCGGCGCCGCGGGCGTCGGGGCCTGGTGGCTCTGGAAGAAGAGCAGTGAGAACGGCGCCAACGGCAACGGCGTTCCCGTCGAGGACGCCCAGTGCGCCGCCCAGTGGGACGCCCTGCCGAAGGACGCAGCCGATATCCCTCCGGGAATGGACATCGCGACGCTTCGGGCCATGTACATGCGCCACTGTTCGGGCGCCGGAGACCGAAAGCGCTGTTTCGTTGACTTGATTGGCTCCGAGCCGCCGCCGGAGTGCATGCCGGTGCTCGCCCCGATGATGGGGGAGTTCATGGCTCTGGCGATGACCGCCACTGCGAGCCCCGCAGCTCAGGCGGAGATGGCAGCCCAGCGCGCTGCTGACGATGCCGCGTGTCGGGCGGACCCGGCCTGTCAGGTGGTCGGCGATCCCGGTGTTGCGCCGTGGCCTCCGTCTGCTCCAGCGCCGCTTCCTGGCACCGCGCCCATGCCGATGAGGCCGGGCGAGATGGAGCGAGTCGTCCTGGATCATCCCGCGCTGATACTGCCGCAGGTCATCGCGTCGGCACCGACCCCCGAGGCGGGTCCGCGAGGACGTCCCCCCCGCCATCTCCTGACGCACGCGGCGGTCGCCGAGAACACCACGGCCACGAGCGGCCTCGGATACACAGGCGGGATGTTCTCTCGTCACCTCTTCGCAGGGATGAGGTAGCTCCAGGAGCACAGAACAAAGTCACTCCGCAACCCGATAGCTGACGGGTGAAAGTCTCCTACCGCTGGGAGGTTTCGGGTTGCGGGGGCAGTTTCAATCTGAGAGACTGTCCATCGATCAGCGGGGATGCAGTTGATAGCGGCGACTGCGAAGATCCTGGGGGAAGAAACCATGATGGAGCCCCAGGGGAGAGATCAGTAACATGCCCAAGATCGTCGGAACGCGCGAGCGCGTTCACCAGCCCTTCTACGACTCCCTCATCCGCATAGATGGAGCGGGAGACCTGCGCGCCGGCAACGTCGGTGTCTTCGGAGCGGTCCAGTCCCGCTCGCAGCTCTTCGTGCGCCAGGGAGCCGACGTCGCGGTTTCCAATTTAACAACTGGGGGATTTTTTCCCAGCGACCAGACTTTTGTCACCCTCGCGGTGCGCGTCTGGACCTACTTCCGCTTCAACGCGGAGAGCCCCCGTGCGAACGCGGCCGCGGCGCAGCAGCCGATCGGCAGCCAGCCGCAGATCGCGAACGTCGCCGGTGCCATCGGGACCGTCACGGCGGATCGCATCCAGAGGGTACACAAGCTCTACCACCAGGCGGAGAACCAGCTCTTCTGGCAGTTCATCGCGGGTGACAAGCCGCAGCTCACCACCTTCACCGCGTACACCCCCGCGGCCGGTGGTCTCGACGGCTTCTTCGCCGACACGCGCCTCCCGCGCGCCAACAACGGCGTCCCGACCTCGGCCGCGCTCATGCGCCTGGCCCGTCCGATTCTCGTGCCGCCGCGGCAGGGTTTCCAGGTCGTGGCGATCGCATCGAACATCGGGCAGACGGTGGGCGCCTCACTCATCGAGCAGCTCAACGGTCAGGTGTCTGATCTCGACCCCGCTTCCGTCATCACCAGCGGTGTCCAGGGCACCGATGGTCTCACCGTTCCCGGGTCCGACGATATCGCCAAAGATATCAAGTACTTGATCGACGGTATTCACAGCAGGGACGTCCTCTAGGACCCCAGCTTCCGGGTTTGACCCGGGTCGCGTGGCGAGCACCAGCCCCTCCCCCGGTGCTCGTCTCGCGGCCTCTGATACGGAGCCAAGTTCCGCGTGAGAGGCCGCGATTGACGTGAGTCAAGAGTGGGATTGACCGTGCCCTTCGGGGTACGAGCGGTTTGCCCATCCCTGAGTGGCGAGGAGCCGGGTAGGGGACGCAGGTCCGGGAGGTTGACAGATGGCGAACGATGATCCGCGGATGGCCGAATACCTCCGCAAGATGGCGAGCCGGACCGAGCGCGTCGAGGCGCAGATGGAAGCTCTCCTGCGTCGCTACAAGGCGATGGCCGGTGAGCAGGCCGACGACAAGATCGAGCTGAGCAAGCTCCGCAAGGCCCTGAAGAAGGCCGCCGCGCGCATCCGGTACATCGAGGACATCCCCGGCAAGCGGGTGCCCTACTTCCAGACCTTCCAGATCAACATCCCCGGTCCGACCGCGCCCGCGACCACGGTCGCCGGTCAGCGGCTCAGCGACACCAAGCAGGTGTCGATGGACGGGCCGTTCGTCTGCACGACTTACCTGAGCGCCTTCCTGATGAAGACGTACTCGCTCGGTCCGTACGGTGACCAGAACAGCGGGCGTCCGAACGACCCTCCGGTGGGTACCGAGGTCATCACGCCGCTGACGGGGCGCTGGCGCCCTGTGGCGTCAACCGCCGACCCGTTCGCCGGTGCGTACATCGGCGGCTCGATGGGTCCTCAGACCATCGCGGGCGCGCAGACGGTGCAGACCCTCCGCCCCGGCCTGATCGACTTCCTGTTCGAGATCGCCGACGAGGGCACCGATCGCCTGCGTCAGAACCAGGTGCCGATCCCGTCGCGCTACCTCTTCAGCGAGTTCGACCGTCCGCTCTACCTCCCGGTGAGCGACTTCTTCGAGCGTGGCTCGACGATGCGCTTCTCGGCGACGCTGACGCGGGACCTGGGCTTCGCCGAGGTCAACTACCCGCTGCTCGCCAACGGCTTCGCCGAGGGTGGTCAGGTGCCGCAGCCCGATCCGACGCAGGCTGGCGAGATCGGCCGCGTGTCGGTCTCGATCGGCGGTACGCTCTACTTCACCATGCTCGGCTACAAAATCCTTCAGGCCCAGAGCCCCGCGGTTTAGGCACCGTGCAGCACTTTCTTCTCATGACGAGCGGCAGGGGGCGGGTGATCAGCCGCCACCGCCTGCTCCGTCCGGCGGAGCGTGCGCTGGAGAGGTACATCAACGCGCGCAAAGCGAAGCACGACCGGCTCATGATTTTCAGCATCTGGGCCCAGCGGTCCTTGGGGTACAGCCGCAAGCACGGGGGCCACCTCGTGCCCGTGCGGTTCAGCGTCACCGAGGACGAAAACGGTCGCGAGAAGGACCGTCCCTACGCCATGATCGTCAAGGTGGTGAAGGGCTGATGGGACGCCACGACGGACGCGGCAACACCTCTCCGACGCAGCGGTCGCCGCTGCCGCAGGGGTATCCGCGTCCGAGTAAGACGCCGGTGGCGGTTCGGATCGTCAACGGCTTCACCTTTTCGCTTCCCGGCCGCACGCGCCTCTTCTTCCAGCGGCAGTTCTTCTCCACGTACCCGCGTCCCATCCAGGCCGCGGGGCTCCCGCCCTTCCCGCGGGATGTCCCCATCGCCACTATCCAGGCGCCGACCCACCAGGGGATCATCCTCCGTGAGGTGAAGTTCAGCGCCTACCAGCACTCGGGGATTGGGATCGAGGACATCGTGGCGGTGCCCGAGTCGAGGTCGAAGACCTACCTCGGCTTCAAGTTCAACCTCGGGAACCGCGGGCTCACCGACTTCCAGACGAACCTGCCTGGCACCGGTGTGCCCATCGACCTCGTGAATCCGCAGACCGCGGGCGGCACGGCGCCGCGCGCAGGACAGGGCAGCATCCACCAGGGCACCGGGTCCATTACCCCGAGGATGCCCAACGAGAACTTTGCCGCGTACGCGCAGCCCGGCGACACCATTCAGGCTACGGCGGTCGTCCTTCGGCCGCCGAGTTTCGACCTCCGTCTCTTCGAGGTCGAGATCAGCGGTTGGCTCGCTAACGAAACGGAGATGGACAAGATCATTGACCATTTGAAGAGGTAGGTCATAGCCTTTCGGGCCACGGAAGCGGGGCCGGTCCCCTTTGGAGGATCCGACTCCACCCAAGTGACGAGGTCCCTCCCAGGCGCCCAGCCCGTAGCGGAGGGTGCCGACCTCGCTTCCGTGGCCCGACCCGGAACACCATGCCCCGACAACCGCGCCAACGAATCTTGTACCGCTCCGAAATCCGCCAGAAGACGGATCGGCCGACCAACAGCGTCATCCTGCAGTACGTGGGGCGCCGGATGCAGTGGCACGACCGCATCTACGGCTACGACGACGGCACCTTCTTCGTCTGCAACATCGACGAGATCGGCTACCCCCCGTCGCTCATCGAGCTGGCGAACGAGCTGGGCTTCGACATCGACCAGCTGCCCGACGCCCGCCGGGTGCGTGAGGCTGCAGCGGACGCCCTGGCGTCGGAGGGCTTCGTCGATGCGCCCGAACTGCTCGGCGACCTCGCCACGCCGCCGCTGAAGTGGCACAAGGCCGACGAGCGCGAGCTGGAGCGCAAGCACATGATCGCGGTGTCGCGGCTCACCGAGCTGACGCGCATCACCGCGGCTGAGATGCGGCGCCGCTGCCTCCCCGTCTGCGCCCCCGAGCCCGAGCCGGTCGCCGTCGAGCCCCTCCTGCCCACTGCGGGCATCGAGTACCTGTCTCCGGCGCCCGAGCCGGTTCTGCCCCTAGCAGTCGCAGAATCGCCCCCCGCTCCCCCGGTGGAGGTGGTCGAGACTGTCGAGGTCGACGAAGGCGCTCTCTCCGCCTCCTCGTCGGTCGTGAAGCGCGTCCGATTCTCCATCAACGCCGCTCGCGAGGCCGAGTTACCCCAGCGGCTGCCCAGCGGTGCGCGTCGACGCTTGAAGCGAATGCCCCCCGGCATCTACCTGGCCTACGGCGAGGCGCTCGACATCCGGGCGGAGCTGTGCGCGGCGATGACCGATGGCCGGGCGCTCGGCCGCAAGGGCCGCGAGGTCGTACTCATCGACTGGGACGGCGAGTGGCCCGTGGTGCCGCGCCGCTACGGCCAGGGTGGCCGGACGATCTACAAGGTCGAGGACGCGCTCCGCCGCCACGGTATCGAAGTGAAACTGGAGGAGGTGGCCTGATGCCAGCGCGAATGACGATCAAGAGGACATCGCCGCGAGCGGCATGAAGATCACGGTGGAGCTGTAGCATGGCGAGAGACTGGCCCGAGTACGCGTACGACGACGAGACGGTCTGTCCCGTGACGGGGGAGAGCCACGAGATCAACCCGCACGACCTCCACGTCCAGTACGGTGGCGAGCACAGCTGGCAGGTCCGCTGCCACTGCCGCGAGTGCGGTGCCGACGCGACGATTCCCATCGACGACAACGCCGTCGACGACTGGGGCTGGGTGCTCAGCAAGCCTTCCCGAGACATCGACCTGGACGACCTCCCGTGAGCTACCACCGCGCACTCGGAATGGGACCGCTTCCCCCGATGACCTCGACGCAGCTCTTCGCGCAGGCCGTCGACCCGTACTCGCAGCGCTTCTCGCCGCCGGGCGCCGTGTACTCCCCCTACGGCTGGGGACCCGGCTTCAACGTCGGCATGCCCATGAACTACTCGCACCACATCGGCTACGAGCGGGTCCCCCTTCCGCCTGGTACGTACGATACGCTCAGCGGCACGTGGAGCGGGGGAGTGCCCGGAGGCGCAAGCTATGCCCAGCTGACGGGCGTGATTGGAGTGCTGTGATGGCCTGGACACAGAAAGACGACAGGCGGGCGACCCGTCAAATCAAGAGCCTCAACAAGCGGATGAGGAAGGCCGCTCAGCTAGCTCTTGGGGCGGCGCGGCGCGGCAACGCGAAGCTCATGCTCGAACACTTCCGGGACGCGGTTGCGTTTGCGGACCAGATGAGGGGCATCTTCGGAGATACCCCCTACCGCCAGGACGAGGGTCACCTGGTTCCCGAGCTGGCAGTGGGCGCGGACGAGGACATCGACCTCCTCATCATTGCTCTCGCACGGGAGCTGGAGGCGCCCTGATGGCGAAGCGGCCGACGGCCGGGCTCGACTTCATGGAGGAAGCCGTCGACATGGCGGTCGACAGCCTCTTCCACAAAGCGTCTGGCTTCGTGGCCGGCTTGCGGGCGGGGCAGGTCGAAGTACTCTCGGAGGAGTACAAGCGCCAGGCGTTCGCGTGTGTGGGCTGCGGCAACCAGTTTGCGCTCGGCGACATCGAGATGGTGCATCCCGACAACGGATTCGGGCTCTGCCGCAACTGCTTCAAGTTCTTCTGGCTGGCCACCAAGGAGAAGATCGCCCGCCTCGGGAAAGGTGCCGCACGCCGCACTGCACCGACGCAGGGCGCCCGCCCGCAGCCGCAGCGTCAACGCCCGCCCGGGGCTCCCCCTTGGAAGGTGCTCGGCGTGAAGCAGGACGCGACCGTCGAGCAGATTAAGAAGGCCTATCGCAAGCTCGCGATGGAGTGGCACCCGGACCGGTTGCCGCCGAGCGCGACGTCAGCGCAGAAGGCGCAGGCGCAGCTGAAGTTCCAGGAGGTCATGCGGGCCTACAACGTGATGCTGAAGGTGCGGCAGCCGCCGGAGGGATGATGGCCAAGCAATTCGTAGTGACGCGCAACGCGCTGCATTGGGGTGCCACCGGTGTCATCGAGGACGTGGAGGTGCGCGAGTACGCTCGGTTGGGCTCGGCCATGCGGGCGATGAACGAGATGAACAGACGCGCCAAGGCCGACATGAAGCGCGGCTACATGCTCCTTCCGGGTGACCCCGAGGAGTATTTCGCGGGCCAGGCTCAGACGGTCACGATGACCGAGGAGGGCCAGGTGATTGCCTTCGTCGAGTACGACGACAAGGGCAAGCTCGAAGATGCTCGCGTACACGGGAAGCTCGACGTGAAGAGCATCTACCCGAAGTGGTGACCATGGACCCCGAGGTCAAGTCCCAGCCCGTCCGCCTGCTCGACGTCTTCTTCATCGGGCCGCTCATGATCTGGGGCGGCCTCGCGCTCAATGACCAGGGGCATCCCTACGCCGGTCCGGTACTCGCGCTGCTCGGCCTCACCACCATCATCTACAACGCACGCAACCACGAGATCGTGCGTCTACGACAGGAAGCACGAGCCCGATGAAGGCTGCAGCTCGCTTCGATGTGCCGATGGGCATCGTCCCGGACTACGCGACGTTCGTGCGCCATGTCTGGCGTTATGCAGACGAGGACGGCGCCCGTGCTGTCGTGCCGCCGCCGTGGGTCTACACCGTCCTCTTCGAGGACGCCGAGGAGGTGGGCACGGTATTCGCGGTCATCGAGGCGGTCGCGACCGTGCAGGCCTCGTGCGCACACCCGATGCTCGACCCCAAGCGCATCGGGGTCGCCGCGCGCCAGAGCGAGGATGGCCTGAGCAGAGACTCGTACGAGGTGCGCTTCGCCGACCTGGCCGCGCTCCACGTATTCCTGATCACGCTCGCGGCCCAGTCGAGCATCGATCACGTGGCCCGGCAGGCAGGCGAGTTTCTGATGTGGACCCTCGGGTTCCGGTGGGTGTGAGGAGAGACGATGCGACGACGTAGTTACAGGCGGCAACACCGCACGATGCTCCACGGGTTCGGCACCACCGAGGAGGTGATCGCCGAGACCGTCGAGGAGACCGCGGGACCCGCTCCGGCCGGCGGGCTCAAGATGGCTCTGGCGATCGGCGCAACCGGGCTCATCGGGCTTGGCCTCTGGTACGGCATCACCACGAAGACCTACACGGGCCGGCGTGTCTGGCGGGGAGCGGTCTGATGACGCACGACGAGATCAACGACGCGATCGCGTACAACAAGAAGCAGGGCTACTGCGAGAGCGAGATCAAGCTCATCCAGAAGACCGTCGGCGCGACCGAGGACGGGATCTGGGGGCCGGAGACGGTCACCAAGCTGGCCGACTGGCAGACGGCCAACGCGCTGACCTCCGACGGCAAGTGCGGCCCCGAGACGTGGACGGCCATCAAGGACAGCTGGGAGCTGATCCCGGTCGACCCGACGGACCCGCCCGACACGGGCGTCACGGAGATCGGTTGCGGGCTCGCGGCCTACGACCAGACGTGGCCCGGCCATACACCCGAGGAGGCGCTCGACAAGGCCTTCGACCAGGCCGTGGAGGAGGGCTGCAAGGAGATCCGCTTCTGGTCCTCCGAGTGGCTCATCCCCGAGGAGCTGTCGCACGGCGGCAACAAGGGCAACGACTACTCGGGCGCGTGGCTGGAGCAGAAGGCCATCCCCGAGGGCGTCATCGTCGGAGCGTGGATCGACGACCCGGTCCACGACGTCAAGAAGCCCGAGTTCGCCGACCACCTCGTGCGGATGCAGGTCAGTCGCGCCGCGCTGATGATCAACAAGTCGAACACGCAGTCGAGCCAGGTGCCGTGGGCCCTGCGCTGGGACAGCGACGACCTGAAGGCGGTCGCGGACCTCTTCCACTCCCGCGGCATCGAGTGCGTCGCGACGTGCTGGCCGCGGCCGAGCAAGAGCCAGATCGACGCGATGTGCGCCGACATGGCGTGGATCCTTCCGCTCATCGGCAGCACCACCTTCGAGGTCGACACCGAGGGCAACTGGAACAGCAAGTTCCTGAGCGGCTTCAAGAACATGCAGGAGGCGTCCGAGTACCTCGCGCAGGAGATGCGCAAGCTGGTGGGGGACGACGGTCACCTGGAGCTGACGACCTTCACGTACCACGTCGAGAACAGCAGCAGCGCGAAGCTCGCGCCGCTCATGGACCTGCTGCTGCCCCAGGCGTACAGCGTCCGCCACCGGAGCAACGGGACGGTCGGCTGGAACGACTCGCTCGGGCCGGGCAAGCACCAGACGCTGGCCGTGAACCGGGCTCGCCAGGCCGCTGCGGCCTGAGGAGAAGACGATGGCGAACCTCACCACCAACCTCAAAGACCTGGCGACCCTCGTCAAGGAGAAGGACTACCGGGCCGAGCTGTCTTGGAACCGCGACGATGGCTGGGTGGTCATCATCCGGGAGAAGGGCAAGCGGAGCGGTGGCGGGGTCGGTCGCAGCGGTCGATCGTTCGGGTCGGCGCTGAGCCACGCCATCGACGACCTGTTCCTCTGATACCCTGGAGCACCATGAGCTACGCACTCGGAATCTTGGAGCTGGAGCGCCGTCGCCACGCGGTCGAGACCGCGGACGAGGGGGTGCGCGCCCTGGCGCAGCAGCGCGTCGACGAGGGCAACGCGGCCTTCCGTGCGGGGGACTACGCGACGGCCAACCGGCGCTACGATGAGGCGTTCATCCTGCTGCCGACGGCCAACATGCTGGTCATCATCGGCCTGACGATGCAGCGGCTCGGCCGCTTTCGGGACGCGTCGTACCGATACATTCGCTACCTCCGAGAGAACCCCGACGGGGACCGACGGGGCCAGGTGGAGGAGCAGCTCGCCGAGGTGCAGGCGGCGATGGAGCTTGCGGCGCGTCCCACCGACATGACCTTCACTGCCGAGGAGACGTCCGCGCATGCAAGGGAGTTCGCCGGAGGCGCTCCCGCGCCGCCCGCGGAGCTTCCCCCCGCTCTCCTCGCGGCCAAGCGGGCGGCCGTCCAGAGCGTCCGACAGGTTCAGCAAGCGGCGCCGCTCCCCACCGACATCCGCAACCCCTACGCGGAGACCAACTACGCCATCTGGATCGCGACCGGGGTCGGCGTCGTCGGACTCGTCGGACTCGGCTGGTGGCTGACGCGCAGGAAGAAGGCGCCGAAGAAGAATCGCAGGCGACGCAGGCGCTGAGACGATGGCTCGGCGCAGGACGACTCGCCGGAAGGGGCGGCGCACCGGCGGCATCGAGCTGCCCGAGCCACTGGTCGCTCGCATGATGCGGGCGGTCAGGGGGGCGTTCGAGAGCGTCGCTCCGAGCGGCGAGGACGAACTCCTGGCGGCGATTTTCGGAGAGCAGGTGTCGTCCGGTCCGACGGTCAGAATCGTCCCTCGGCCGGTGTCGCAGTACAAGCGCGACAGCGTGCGGATGCTGCCGCCGGAGGTCCAGAAGCGGATGCTGCGTGACAGCGTCGCCGTGACCGTCGGCACCTACAAGGTGCCTAGCATCAAGCCTCGCGCTCCCCACGCCAAGGTGTCGCTCACCCTGGTCGATCCGAACGCTCCGGGGTACTCGCCCTCCCAGAGCGGCAGCCGGGTTGTTGGGACGGGCTATTTGGGTTCCGACTTTGAAGTCGTTCAGCTGTCCGCGACAAAGCGTCGCGCCGTGGAACGCGAGGCGTTTCGCGCGCTGGGGATGACTCGGCGCGACGCGAAGAGCATCGACCCGGATGAGCTGGCCGGAGCCTGTATGTGGACGTCTGTGCAGGGCTATCAGATCGTCATGCGCGTCAAGTTCAACCAGCCCTACAAGCCCGACGCGCTCTTCAGGACGCTCGAATCGGTGCTGCGTCACGAGCTGGCCCACGCGATGGATGAGGGGCTCCGGGCGCAGGACCGCGACAATCAGCAGCTCCAAGACCTGCAACTCTGCACCGAGAACATCGCCGAGCTGATGGGCGTAGAGTTCTCCTCCCCCCCCATCGACGGGTTTCAAATCAGGGGCCAGGAAGACGAGGCGTGGACCCCCGAGCAGTGGGGTGCCTATTACAACCTTCCCCACGAGGTCGCGGCGCGGCTCACCGAGGCTGTCGACCAGCTGGCCGATGAGTTTACGCTCCTGGAGCTACGCCTGCGCCTCAGTGACGAGGAAGGCCCGACTGGCCGGGTGTTGTTGGAGTGGGCACGGCAGCACAGCACGTCGGTCCGCGAGATGTGGCCGCGCCTCGACGACACGAACCAGCGACGAGTGGCACGGGCCATCTACGACATGGCAGCGTTCGAGATCGAAGACGCCGGGCGCTCACGTCCGCGCGTGCTCCCGAACCGAAGGAGGAGGCGACGATGAAGAACAATCCGCAGGGCTGGGTCCTGTTCGCGTTCGCGCTGCCCGCAGTCGTGCTCGGCTACGTCTGGCTCATCCTGCTCTGCCTCCTCTTCATGGCGGAGTGGAAGTCGCTGAGGTTCCAGGGCGCGGGCGTTCTCACGACGCGGACACGGAAGTGGGCCGCGAAGTTCTGGGGCTACAGCACCACGCTCGGCCGCGCGATCCTCTACCACCCGCACGCCTACGACGAGACGCCCGAGGTCGACAACCGCACCGAGCGCCACGAGTTCGTCCACATCAAGCAGTGGGAGGACGCGCTCGCGTGGTCGTTCCTCGCGGGGCTGTTGACGGCGACGCTGGCCGCGTTGCTGGCGGGGATCGACGTCGGCGAGTTCTTCGCTGTCTGGGGAATCGGCTGGGTCCTCGGCGTCGCGACGAAGGCGACCAACTTTCTGACCGCGATGCTGCGCTACGGGCCGAAGGGAATCTACCGGGACACCGAGCACGAGCGGAGCGCGTACGCGCAGACCGACTACGTTCGCCAGACCTCGGTCGGCAAGAGCTGGGATGATCTGCGTGACGAACACCGAGAGCAGCAAGAAGGCCTGCTCGGGTGACCCGTCTGGTCGAGAATCCAGACGCCGGTGACCCCCTCTTCGACGCGGGTGAGGCGTTCGCTTCCGTGTCGCCCGACTACGACCTGCTGATCCGCATGCAGGAGGAGGGCTGGCTGCCCGAAGAGGACGACGTTGACCCCGGGGCCATCTACAACGGGCGGAAGGTCCGCTGGGTCGGCACCGAGGGCCGCATGATGAAGCTCGACTGGGACCAGATCCACGCTGCCCCCGGGAACCCGTTCGAGCCCGGGAAAGTCCTCGCGTTCGCCGAGCTGATTGGCTCCGGCGACAAGCCGCTCATCAACGCGCCTCCGGTACTACTCAGCGACGTCACGCTAGACGACGTCGAGGAGTCGCTGCATGCGTTGGCTCGCGAGGAGCTGTTCGCGTCGCACGGGATGACCCGCCCGTTCACGGCGGGGGACGAGGAGCTGGACGAGTACATCGCCAACCCCGACGACTACATCGAGACCTACGCGGCGGACGATGACGACGCCGACACCATTCGTGCCGACATGACCGAGCGCGCGGACGAGGCGGTCGAGCAGAACCTGGGTGACCTCGGGAAGATCACGGCCCAGCTGCGGGACGGGAACCACCGGGCCTACGGCGCCTACCTCGCGGGTGAACCTGACCTGTGGGTCATCGTCCGCGGCGCCTCGGACATGAAGCGGCTCGGGCTCACGGAAGACGACCTCGAATGACGCTCGTACCCAACAAGCCGATCGGCCGGATGAAGCACGTCATCAAGGCGTACAAGGACACGCCCCGGAGAGGCATCATCCCTGACGTGGGCACCGTCGCACTCCTCCTGACCGGCCGCGACTCCGCTGTCTCGGAGTACCAGCGCCGGTTCGACACCCCGTTGCGCAAGCTGTATCCATCGCCAGCCGGGATTTCCCGCGCGGACCAGGCCTTGCGTGGGTTTGATGTGGTTCCCGGCGGCGCGCAGCAAGAGCTGTCGCCCCAGGGCTGGCGCGAGTACGACTCCATCCTGACGATCATGTCGGGCTTCTTGGAGGGGACACTTCCTGAGCGGCACGCACACGACGTGGTCATCCCCTGGGTCGCGCGCGAGCTAGGACGCCTCGATAAGTCGGTCGCCAAGAGCTACAAGAAATACGGCCCAGGGAAGCGCCATGGGGAGTGGGCAGACCGCGCGGACTTCTACAACGAGGTGACGCCGCAGGACTACTACGACGCCGTCGCGGCGCTCCAGAAGAAGGCGCCCGTCATCGGCATGTGGGCCGAACAGGAGAAGGTCGACCTCAACAAGACGGACCTCGCGACCGCGCTCGCCGCCGTCGAGGACTTCGAGGTCGACTACGGCAGCGGTGTTCCGCAGGGCGTAGTCGTCATGGAGTTCGACGACGGCTACACGATTCAAGACCTGACGTCGCGCGAGCAACTCGAAGCCGAGGGCGACGTGATGGGCCACTGCGTCGGCGGGTACTGCGAGCAGGTTCAGCACGGCGAGGTACGCATCTACTCGCTCCGTGACCCGAAGGGGAAGCCGCACACGACGATCGAGTGGCGCCCCAACATCAAGTCCGAGGGCTGGATCAAAGGTACTCAGGCGCTTGACGCTGCCGTGGGGGAGGCGGCGCCATGGGGCTTTGACCAGGACGTTGCCGACACTGTCATCGAGCCGGTTCCGCTGGGCGCGCGCGACGTATGGGATCGCCCCGCCGACTTCATCCGGTCGGGGCTGACCAAGTTCGGGCAGTTCGTACAGATCCGTGGCAAGCAGAACGAGATGCCGGCTGAGAAGTACCGGGTCTACGCCCAGGCGTTCATCAACGAATACTTCGACGCCGACCCACTCGGGCTCCTCATGGTCGCGATGCCGAACCAGACCATCCAGTTCAAGGGGCACACCATCAGAGACATCGACTTCACCGACGAGTGGGCGTGGGAAGACGTGCCGTTCGACCAGGCGGACTTCCGCGGCGCTCATTTTGTGAAGTGCAACGTAGGTGGTGACGGGTGGGAAGGCGTCAGGTTCGAGGAAACGACGTTTCAGAGCTGCTCTCTCATGGAGTTCTTCGACTGCTCCTTTGACAAGGCGAGTTTCAACAACACCGTCTTGGACGAGGGCGTAGCGACCGGCGCATGGTGGACGCCCGACGGCTCGGGCATCAAGGACTGCTCTTTTGAGGACGCACTGTTTCGTGACTCCCGTTTCGAGGGAAACAGCTTCAACGACTGCAGCTTCGTCGAGGCGCACTTCGACCGGTGCGTGCTGGCGAACGTGGACTTCAGCGGGTGCGACTTCACCGACGCTGTCATCGAAGGCAGCAGGGCGCAGAACGTCTCGTTCGACTTCACCGACATGGACGGGTTGACGCTTCGCAACAACGCCTGGCAGCTACTTCACATCGACCGCTCAAACATGTCGGGGATGGGCTACCACTCAGCCTCGGAACTCTGGCGGGGGATGGGCGAAAAGCGTGGCGAGAGCAATGACTGGCCCGAAGACCTCCTCCAAGACGAGGCGATGAACTGATGCGCCCGGAGCTGAAGCAGCTCGGGGACACGATGCTCCGCTTCGGCAAGGCGCTCTTCCCCCGCGGCTACGTGAAGGACGTGTACGCCTGGGAGACCAGCGACAACTCCGTGCGGTGGGCGTGGGTAATGGAGCCAGAGAAGCTCCGCCGTGCCGTCGCGCTCGGCCTCATCGACGGGGAGTACGAGACCGGTCGACTGCCCTTCCAGTGGGAGTACGTACAGTACGCGTTACGCGAGGCTGGAATCGAGGGCTTCGACGGCTTCAGCTGGGACCGTGGACCTGCCAGCGTCACCGAGTTCGTGATGAAGATGCCGAACCTCGGCGGCCACGTCCTGGGCTGGGGCGAGCCCTACGAGGACTTCGCCGCGACCTTCATCCCCGAGCCCGGCTACCCGTGGCCCCACGACTACTACTCGGCCAAGAAGGGGCGCATGCAGGACGGGGGCAAGCGCCCGCCGTGGCTGCTCCCCGAACCCATCGTCGACGCGGCGCACGCGCTCAACAGTCCTGGCGTCGACTTCTGCGAGTTGATCGGCCCGCTCGAAGGTTACGAGGCGGGGGGAGAGGTCGCGGCCTGGGGACGGAGCGACTACTTCGTCGTCACGCATGCCATGGGCTCGATGGACAACGTGACGCGCCAGGGCAGCTGGGCGGACAACGCGGCGCACATCAACTCGTGCGGAGGGCTGCTGTTCCCGTCGCTGGCGGTGGGTCAGATCCCAGCCACCAACTTCGGGCCCTTCGTGATGGTCGCGGACGTCGGCGCGGTGCTGCGCTCGCTCAAGCCCAACATGAGGAAGGGACAGCAGCCGCCGACGTTCGTCTACGACACCGACGTCTGGAGCATGACGACCGGGACGTTCTACAGGGAGGGTGCGATCAGCGCGTTCGAGCAACTCACCGGCGACTCCGAGTGGATGTACTACCTCGACATGAACGTCTGGCCGCTCGGCAGTCCGCAGGCTCCTGAGCTGCACGGCCCCGGCGTCGCGAGTCGGCTGACGCGCGTGACGCAGCTCAAGCGTGAGGTGAAGGACCGCGGCCGCGTCTACTACCGCGGGCTCGGTCCCGAGGAGGCCCAGGAGATTTTCGAGCGAGAGGCCGTCAGCACCTCGAAGCTCCGCTACCCGTACCTCGAAGCGAAGGCCAACGGCGTGATGCCGATGAGCAGCTTCCCGATGGCGGTGGCGCCCGCGCAGGCGGTCGACGGGTTTCGCAACTTTCTCGCCGACGTGGGGTTCACGGGGCGCCTCGTGACGGTCGATCTGCCCGATGAGATCGCCGAGGTCATGGCTCCCGAGTGGCGCCCTGCCGACATGGACATCCACCAGAAGCTCGCTGTCCAGGGGTGGGCAAACCTGGAGTACGGTTGGCACGTCGCCGACGCGATCCGGGAGCAGGGCGAGGAAGTGCGCGCATGAAGAGCTACCACCTCGACATCGAAGACCTCGAAGACATTGTGGGGCCCGCCGACACGTGGCCCGGTCGCTGCCACGAGGTCGCCGTCGCCGCTGCGTCGCTGGTTGACGGCGGCGAGGCCGTTTACGGGCACTACCGCGGGCCGGTAGACCCCCACGGATACTGGCGCGACTACAGGAACAACCCCTTCATCCAGCACGGCTGGGTCGAGCTTGCCGACGGCGGCGTTCTGGACCCGACGCGGTGGAGCTTCACGGACGACGAGCCCGAAATCGCGATCTTCGACGATTGGGAGGCGGAGGAGGAGTACGACAAGGGCGGTCAGCGCCTGCGCGCGGACCTCATGAAGCCGCCGCCGCCGTGGGACCCGTCGGCCCGGACCGTCTCGCTCGCCGTGCCCAAGGGCTCCGACCTGGAGATGACGCTCAACACGCTCATCGGCGAAGACCAACACGGCACCGACGACGACGACGGCTACGTGCTCACCGTGATGCAGGCCGGGTGGCTCGCGAACCTGCCGTACGCGACGCTCGCGCCGCACCAGAGGGAAATCTACGAACTGCTCGACAAGGTCAACCTCCTCGCCTTCGTCCCTCAGGACAACCAGCAGATGGCGGGTCTCCGGTGAACCCCGAGGTGGGAAACGGCATGGTCGAGCGGATTGGTATCAGGTGGCCCCATGAGCCGGACGTGTCTGGATTCAGGCCGGACTACGCCGACGTCGTACGCCACCGGCAGCTCCCGTTCGACATGAAGGACCCGTTGATCTTCCATGTCCTCACCACCCTCAGCGGCGGCGATGAGCTGCTGCAGATCATGCGCGATGGCGGCTCCCTCATGCCCGCCTCGGAAGCGGAGGAGCGGTGGGGCGACGAGAGCAGCATGATCTTCGCTCGCGACCGGATTGCGGGCGACAACGAGTACCTATTCACGACGCCCTGCAATGTGTTTGCTGAGCATCACGAGAAGGCCAGAAGCAACCCGGCCGTCGCCTTCCGTCTCAACTACGTGGCGTCGGTAGCGAAGGGGATGGCGTTCCGCGTGCATGATCTGGAGCCGTCGTACAAGGAGGCGGAACTGCTCGTGTCCGACCCGGACTCGCTCGGGATTGACGAGGAGGAGTGGGAGGACATGAGCCCCGAAGAACTGCAGGGGCAGTTTGAGGAGGAGATTGCTGTCGCCGTGGAGGAGCAGCTCAAAGCAATTGCCGAGTGCGGCACTCAGTACGACACAGAAGCCGCCTTGCAGCTGACGCACCTCTACGCGCAGTTGATGGGGTCGTTCCGCCAGGAGTCCATGTGGGTCCCGGCAGACGACCCCGAGCGTGTCCGCATTTTCTCGGAGGCAGAGTTTCTGTTCCCGGAGTGCATCCTGGAGCAGGACGATGTCGAGTGGGCGCGCGACCTCTTCATTGAGCGGCAGATCGAGTCGCTCGTCGAGTCGTGGGTGGACCTGTTCGGCGACCCTGTGAAGCCGTTCCCGAACTTCCCGACGCGGCTGCTCACGGCCCCCTCGTTCGAGCGTCCCGAGCTGATGGTTCAGGGCGCGCTGAGCCTCTGCGAAGCGGCCTTCTACCGGGACCAGGACGGCGCATGGCGGTCGGTTCCCGAAGAGGTGTGCCTGTCGGGGAGGGGGACAGCGTGAACCCCGAGGTCGCCAACGCGATCCTCGCGGCCTGGGATCGGAAGAAGATCACAGGCAAGAACGCCAGGCGCGTCATCCAGGCGTGGCTGCGTGCGAAGGGCTACCGCGAGGACCACTACGGCAACTTCCTGATGCCGAGCGGCGAGCGCTACCACTTCAGCAAGCAGCGGCTGCAGCGACAGAAGAAGTACGGCGGCGGTCGCTGGAGCAACGTCCGCACCACGTCGCTCATCGAGGCGGCCACCAACCTCCTCATCAAGTCCGCGCGGGCCACCGACGACGCCACCGTCCTGGAGCGACTGGAGGGCGCGCGCACGAAGCGCGGCGAGCAGAAAGCGAAGCAGGCGAAGCAGCGGGAGCTGGAGCGTGCGCACGAAGAGGTGCGCCGCATCGCCCTCAACATGGTCGCCGCTGAGATGCCGCTGGAGTTTGCGGAGTGGCACGCGAGCGGGCGTCCGCCCCCCGACATCAAGCGCGCCTTCGACATGCATATGGAGCAGCTCGAAGCACTCCGACGCTTCGGCGGAACGCTGCCGTCGGTCGAAGACCTCTTCAACATCCAGGAGCCCCCGTTCGCGCCCCTCCTTGTCGACGTCGGACCCGTCGAGTGGGACCAACCGCACGAAGGCATCGAGTACACCATCACGGTCGAGAAGGCGCGGGGGAAGGACAACACCGCCATCATCGAGATCGGCGCCACCGGGGGCATGGGGCAGCGCATCGATCCCATCACCGGCTCCACCCGCATGGACGCTCACGGGATCGAACGCCAGGGGGACGCCTACGCGAGCGGCTACATCATGCGGACGGACGAGGGCGCGCTCGGCGTCCTCTACTTCATCATCGCGAAGGAGAAGCAGCGCGGCGCGGGGAGCCGCGTCCTCGACCTCTGGTGCGAGCTGATGCAGGCATACGGCTCCGCGGACTGGCACGCGCGCGCGGTCGGCGATGAGGGACAGGCGTTCCTCGACAAGAAGGTGGCCTCGGGGCGCCTGGAGTACCTCGGCAAGTACGGGCCCGACGAGCGCTACCGCTGCCGCTTCGATCGCGCGCAGCAAGAGCTGTTCTGATGCCGCGGAAGTACGCACAGTCTGCGCAGGGAGTACCAGGAAGCTCGCAAGCAGGTGTGGCGCAACTTCACGATCCAGCTTCACGACCTCTACGAGACGATGATGGCGTTCGTGCTCGACTGGGCCGCCGGCCGCACCGAGACCCGTCGATCTGGAGCAACCGATGATGGCCATCCGCATCTACCACGCCATCGCGGAGGCGTGGAGCGGGTACCTCGGGGAAGAGGTCGCCCACGAGCGCGCCCGGAACGCCGCAATGGCGCTCCTGAACCACAGCCTCAACCCCGACCAGACAGTCGACACCCTGACGCGCTGCTTCGTCGCTGCACGTCTGCCCTGCTACGGGGGGCGGGGGCTTGCTGACGACCAGGTGCCCGAGGCCGTAGCACGCGCAATCGTAGCCCTCTCGCACGCTCCGGAGTAAGGTGGCCTCCTGATGGCTCTGCACTACCACCTGGCCGACGAGCTGGCCCGCAACGCGGAGGGCTACGAGAAGGACATCTCGACCCAGCTCCTCAGGATGGGCTGCGCCATCTGCGGGCGACCCCTGCGTGACCCGGTGAGCCTGGAGCGCGGGTGGGGGCCCATCTGCGACGACAAGTACGTCGGCGGCTCCGGCCACGCGCGCGTCTGGCAGCAGATGGAGCGTGACTTCGATCCCGAGGCCGCCGCGGCGGCGATGCGCGAGGCGCCCCTCATCGAACCCATGCGGTGGCTGGAGCCGATCCTCAACCCGTCGACGGGCAAGCCCTACATCGAGCGCATCTTCAAGAAGGGCGAGGAGCTGCCTGACGGCACGAAGGCGCAAGGCGGCGAGATCGTCACCAAGACGAAGCCGCTACGCCCCGGCTCTCTGCGCGACTACTGGGAGAAGAAGGGCGGCAACGCCGACGACCCGAACGCCCCCTGGCGTCACGACATCGACCTGCGGCGCACGATGGTCTCGAACGGCATCTGGTACGCGAGCCGCGCGGTCTCGTTCGGGTTCGACGGCGACGTCGTCTCTGCCCAGAAGGTCGACCCGAAGTGGATGGTCGTAGCGTCCGTTCAGCGGTTCGCGCGTGCCGTCGGCCTGCCTGGCGCCGCCAACCGGATGACCGAGTTCTACGGCGCCAAGATGGTCAAGTACATCCAAGCGCAGCGGAAGGCGACGAAGAAGGCGAGCGCGAAGAAGGGCATCGTCTTCGAGCACGTGCCCGCGGACTACCAGGTCGAGCAGTGGGACACGCAGGCTCGGCGCAAGCGGGTCATGGCTGTCGGAGAGCACGCGATGCGCGTTCACGTTCCCTACAGCCAGGAGTTCAACGACCTCGCGTGGGAGAACAAGGACATCTTCTTCGGTCGCGAGGGTGAGAAGGGCGCGTGGAGCTACGCGCTGGCCAAGACTGAGGCGATGTACTGGCGCTACTTCAACCAGCGCGACCTGCGTCAGGTCGTGAACATCATCTCGGGCGTCTTCGGCGACCAGATGTGCATCACGCGCCAGATGCTGACGGTCGAAGACCGCAAGCGGAAGATCCGCGAACGCGAAGGCAAGGTCTGCGTCCTCGACGTCTCCACGGGCACCTCTCGCCTGTTCTCGAAGGAGGTCGCTGACCGACTCGTCAAGGGCAGCGAGTACGAGACCGTCGACAGCAAGAAGAAGCCGGGACGTTACCGCATCGTGAAGGACAAGTAGCCGTGCGCATGAACCCAGCCGATGAGACCGACCTCGAAGCGCTCTTCGAGACGGGACTCCCGCAGGCAGCGGCCGACGACGGAAACCTGTTCCCCCTTCCGTCGATGCCGCTGCTCGAACAGGAGATCCCCGAGACTCCCCCCGTCGGCCACCCGACCGAAGAGACGGGCGAGGTTGCCGAGATCGGCCCCGAGATCGATGCCATCCGCGTCGGCGACCTCGTCACGATCCCGGGCGGCAAGAAGATGAAGGTGCAGTGGGTCGACCCCGGTAAGCAGCGGGTCGGGCTCGGCAAGAAGAAGAAGAGCAACTGCGTCTTCTTCAGCTTCGCCGAGATCGAGACCATGAGCGGCAAGAAGGTCTCGGCCGAGAGGCGCAAGAAGGCCAAACAGATCGCGCACGAGATCGAGGAGACGGGCGGCGTGGTACCGCCCGAAGAGGTGCTCACCGGCGACTACATGCCGGACATTCCCATCAACCCGGAGACCGGCAAGGCTTGGCCGTACCCGTTCCAGATGGAGTCGATCGACTTCATCATGCGCCCGAAGTCCGCATCCATCGGGCCACCGACGGCGCCGGGCCAGGCGTTCGGGAAGGGCACAGAGGTCCGCATCATCTCCGGGCCCGACGAGGGGGCGCAAGGGCGCGTGTTCTGGATCGGCAAGGACAAGCACACGGGAGGCTCGCGCTACGGCTTCGAGAGTGCCGACGGGCAGACCTTCTTGGTCGGGCATGCGGAGGTCGAGGAGGCACAGTTGCACTGGGGCGGTGGCCTGGTCGCTGACGAGATGGGACTCGGCAAGACGCTCACCGCCATCGTCTGCACGGTCCCCCCGGCCGTCGCCGTCGTCCCCGCGCTCCTGAAGGTCAACTGGGGCAAAGAGTACTCGAAGTTCAGGCCCGAGCTTACGGTCGCCGAGATCGAGGGCGGGCGCCCCGAAATGGTCGACGAGATAGCGCGCCGTGCCGACGTCATCGTCATCAACTACGACATCTTGCACAGCCACATCGAGTGGCTGCTCGCGCGCCAGAACAAGACCGTCATCGCCGACGAAGCGCACTATCTCAAGACGTTCCAGACGCGCTTCAACAAGGAGTCGCGGAAGACCGAAATCCAGATGGGTCCGGGCAAGACCTCGCGGCGCACCAAGGCGTTCCACGACCTGCGCTTCGGCATGCCGCCGGGCGGTCGTCCGATCTTGCTGACCGGCACCCCCATCCTGAACCGAACGAAAGAGCTGTACCCGCTCCTCTACTTCATCGACAACCAGATTTGGGGCGGCCCGTACGCCCAGCTCAACTTCTGGAAACGCTACTGCGGCGGCCACAAGGGGCGCTTCGGCTTCAACGCCAACGGGCGCACGAACGTGCAGGAGCTGCACGCGCGCATCAAGAACATCTTCATGGTCCGCCACACGAAAGCGGAGGTGCTCACGGAGCTGCCCCCGAAAGAGCGCTCGACGCGCGAGGTCTCGCTGTCCCCGAAGTTCCGCAAGATGTACGCGGAGGCTGCCGCCAACTTCATGGCGTGGGTGCAGCGCAACGGCGGCGCCCAGGCGGTCGCAAGAGCGCAGCGCGCAGCGGCCCTGACGGAGCTGACGCGGCTTCGGCAGATCAGCGCCGTCGGGAAGGCGGCTGCGACGACCAACTACATCGTCGAGTTCTTTACCTCGACACAGCGCCCCCTCGTCGTCATGGGCGTCCACAAGCAGGCGTTCACGGCAATCGCCAGCGCGCTCGACGCGATCAACGAGAACCACGAAATCGTGAAGCGACGAGAGCGTGGCCAGAAAGGCGGCCGCGTCAACGCCAAGCTCCCCTCGATCCCCCGCCCCATCCGCTACGGGAAGGTGATGGGTGGCATGTCCAAGACGGCACGCCAGAAGGCCATCGACGACTTCCAGGTACGGGGCGACCTCGACGTCATCCTCTACTCGATCCACATCGCGACGGGGACCACGCTCACGCGTAGCCAGGACATGGTCTTCTTCGAGCGCCTCTGGCGCCCTGCGGACCAGGTGCAGGCCGAGGACCGTATTCACCGGCTCAGCCAGACGAACACCTGCAAGATCGTCTACCTAGACGGCGCAGGAACCATCGACGCCAAACTCGCCATGCTCCTCATGGAAAAGTCAGTCACAGCGGCCGGCGCCATCGACGGTGTCGACCTGTCCTCCGAGATGGCGTCCATGCTCGTCTTCGGCGAGATGATCGGAATGGCCGCCGGATTCATCTGCGGGCTCTCCGACATCCTCGACGACGCTTCGGCGCTCGTGGGCGAGGCGTTCGACAACGAAGACCTCGGGAGCGAAGAGGGCGCCGCGATGACGTTCGACGATCCCGAGGCCGACGAGGTGTTCGAGAACCCCGGCGCGTTCCCCCTCACCGGCAACCGGGAGTTCGACCGCCACATGGAGCCCAACTCCATCTACGGCGAGTCCGACGACGACCTCGACGAGGATGGCGACTGGGTCGACGTCTACGGCGAAGAGGTCGAGCGGCTGGAGCCGAACCGTGCCGAAGAAGAGGTCACCGCAGACGCGCTCGACTCCTGGTACGACCCGCTCTAGGAGGGGGTCTGCTCCTTCTGCTCCCACGCAGCACGCACCGCGGCGGCGAGCGGGACCATCGTCTCCTCGTTGAGGCTGATGGCCAGCAACATCAGAAAGGTCGTCAGCTCGACCTCGTTCTGCATCCCCACGATGTTGATCGTCGGATGGATGTTGAGCGCCGACGCGAACCAGAGCGCGCGGTCGTCACGGACGAACGCAAACTGCCCGTTGCAGTCGCACTCGCACTCCCAGACCGTGGGCTCGGCACCCACCGTCTCACGCAGTGCCTCGACGAGGTCTTTGCGCTCGAACTGGTACATCTTGGTGGCGGCAGTCACGTCGGCTCCATCTTCAGCTGCGCCCGGCACTCGGGGCAGGTGGGTTCACGCTTCAGCGGCAGCGTCCGCGACTCGGCCCAGGTACCGCACAGGGTCCAGACCCCGGCGATCACCTCCGCCTTCGTCAGCTTCCGCGCCTGGACCTGCGTAGCACACCACCCGTGGTCGGTCTCCATGCAGCTCAGGGCGGTCACGGACGGTAGTTCGTGCGGCGTGAACACGGGTGTCTTCTTGGCGCGCGGGGGCTCCTGCTGCACCCCGTTCGTGACGGCGCGTCGGGGGACCCGTGCGAACCGCGTGGGGTCGCCGTAGGGGTCCACCAGCACGGTCTCGTCACCAACGTCGAGCACTACCTCTGCCTTCACCGGTTTGTCGCGCGCTCGCAGGCGCACCATCACGAGTTGGCCACGCTCGAACATGCCGAAGACCATACGCATCGGCGCGTTGTCAGACAAGTAGTTTCGACGCACTATCGTGATACGATCCCGCCATGTCGGAGACCGAGCGCGACGACGAGCCGACACAGGAAACGAAGCTCCCGGTGAAGTGCCAGAAGTGCCAGAAGCATCACTGCGAGTGCTGCGTGTTCTGCGACGGGCCGTGCCGTGGCGCCCAGGGGCACGAGTGAGGAGCACCGTTCTCTGCCAAGACTATCGGGAGGCGCTGAAGGTCGCGGCCGAGGAAGCCGAGGAGCTGGGCGACGACCACCTCGTCATCGATCTCGAAGCCGGCTGGAGCAAGCCCCCCGCTGTCAACCGGCTGGAGCCCTGCGCCCTCTGAGTGCTACCCTGGCGGGGCTACGGGGCGCCTGGACTACCAGGAGAGCATCCATGACCTACCACCGGTCCCTCGGGACAAACGGCAACGGCAACGGCGACGAGCCCATCTTCTTCGAGCTGGTCGTCCAGGGGCAGACCCGCGACCCGGGCCCGAACACCTACGAGACCATGGCCGGCGCCATGGACGCCATGATCATGGCCCACCGCCGGCTCGGCGCGCGCGCCTACATCGTGAGCCCGCCCGGCTCCGAGAACGTCATGGTCGACGTCGATCCCAGCGGTCGCCCACGCCAGCTCTTCCAGGAGGACCGGAGCGCCGCCGAGGCGGCGGTCAGGGACCTGGACCAGGCTGCCGTCGAGGTCGGTGAGCAGATGACCCGCGAGGCCCAGCGCGTACCGCGGATGGCCCTGGCCGTCGGTGGTGGCGCCGTCGCTGGCGCGCTGCTCGTCAAGAACCGGATGCTCGGTGCGCTCGGTGGCGCCGTCGCCGGCTACGCGATCGACCAGTTCCTGCAGCGGCGGTAGTCGTGGCCACGCTGACCATCGCCGGCAAGAAGTACCGCATCAACAACGTCGTGCTCACGGGTACGACAGTGGCCCCGCGGAAGAAGGTCGTGGCCGCGTTCGGCAAGCGCGGCATCAACGTGCAGGGGGGCGTGCAGCTCACCACCGACCTGCTCATCATCGGCACCCGTCCCGGGAGGACAAAGGTCAGCAAGGCTCGTGACCTGGGCGTCCCCGCGGTCCTCTCGGAAGACCTCGTGCGCTCGATGGGCAAGGGCATCGGGCCGAAGACGCCCAGCGCCGGAGGGAAGGCCATCGGCGTCATGAAGCCGAAGCCGAAGCGGCTGAGCGCGGCGCAGCTCGACAAGGAGGTCGACAAGGCGCTTCGCGAGATCGCCAAGGACGATCCGTGGCTTGCGGCGGAGCTGAAGAAGGAGGGGGCTCGCGAGAAGCATGGCTGGCCGAAGAAGCCAAAGCGCCGCACCACGAAGAAGGCCGCCAAGAAGCCTGCGCGGCGCACGAGCCGGAAGCCCAGCGCCGCGAAGAAGCGCCACCTGGCCGAACGCCGCGCTGCCATCGCCAAGAAGAAGCTCAAGGAGTTCTTCTGGGAGGACAGCGAGGGGCGCTACGGACTGGTCAAGGCCAGCTCGAAGACCGACGCGAAGAAGCGCATCATGGCGCGCGGCAAGCGAGGAGTGAAGATCCGTACGCGGATCCCCAGCTGGTACTAGCTGTGGCCTACACACTCCTCAAGAACCCACCACGGCTCGCGAAATCAAGACGCGGGCACCCAGGGATCCGGGAGCCCAAGCAGCTCCAGGTACTGGTCCAGCGAGGTGATTTCGACACCGTCGTGCAGTCGGACTTCTCCCCCTGGTTCGGTCACAGCTCGACTCCGAGCACGCGCGCGGCCCACGACAGAACCTTCGCTCGCGATTCGTTGGAGAGCGGCGTCAGCACGTCGGTGACGCGCACCATCGCGCGCATCTCTTCCAGGTCGCTGTCACGGCTCGTCACCGCGATCTTGCTCCGGGCACCGGGCTCCCGTGCGGCGGTCTCGACCTCCTCACCCTCGCCGTGCAGGTTGTTGACGATTCGCTGAACGACGGGATCGGGCTGCGCCATGTTCGCCTCTCGCAGCGCTTGCTGAGTCGCAGCCGTACGAATAGCAGTCAGCTTGCGCCGCTTCTCGGCTTCCTTCCTCGCGTTGGCGGTCCGCCGCGCGCCGCTCTTTCGCGCGCCGCGCTTCCGACCTTCCACGGCCCACGCCTTGCGCTCGGCGAGATCCTTGTCGCGCCACTCCATGAGCACGGCGAGCGTGACCTTCTTCGGCGGGCGCTCGCCGGGGAGGGTGTACAACGGCGCGTTACCGCCCACCCACTGCGCGATTACAAGCAGCAGGTCTTCGTCCGGCGTGCTCTTGCTCGTCTCCACTTCGGAGACGATCGACTGCGTGTCTCGGATGTTGCCTCCGAGCGCGGCCCACTCTTTGGCAACTTTCCATTGCGGTAGGTTCCGGTCCTTGCGGACGGATCGGACGAACGGTCCGATGCGGGTCAACGGATAATGGCGCCCCGTAGCAGTACGGGCCTCGCTTACTCGAATAGACATTTGGCGGTCTCCATGTTGGTTGGTCATATCGCAGTTCCATACACGGTTACTCTCGACGCAGGATTACGTCGATGGAATCTCGAAGCTCTCTCAGCGCGCCTCGCAGTCGCATGTTCTCGGCGGCTGCTTCGTCCTCGCGCTGCTCGACTTGCGCGAGTCGTTCGCACAGCTCGACGGTGAACTGAAGACGTCGGTGGCCGTCAGCGTGACCATCAGCGGCGGCCTCGCGCTCCTCTACTGACTCCAGGGGCGCTGAGCGCTCACAGGATGGTCAGCGGGCGCACGCCCTTGACGATGTCGGTGCCGGGGATGATCTCACCGTCGTCCTCGTACGCCTTGAGGATCGCCTTCTTGAGCGGCTTCGGGTCCTGCTTCGTCTTGTACTCGTCGGGCACCTTGTTGATGTCGAGGATCGTCACCGTGTCCCCGGCGTCCCCGAGCGTCACGTTGTTGAGGTCGGTCTTGATCTTCGGGACGTCGAGCACGTCCATCGACTCGCGCACCCAGCTCCGCAGGCGCTCCTTGTTGTTCTCCAACGCCTTGCGGCGTGCCCCGAGGCGCTTCTCCTCGTTCTTCACCGCCGTAACCTTGCCGGCGATGTTCCTGAGGACGCGGCATACGTTGTCGACCTTCGTCTTGAGCGTGCCCTTTGCGTCATCCATCGTCGCGATGAGGGCACCGATCTCCTCGTCCGACGCACCCGCGTCGATCGCGTCTTGCAGGGCTGCGTAGTCGCCCATCAGCTCGTACAGGTTCGCCATCCGTCTCCTCCCAAGAGGCCGAAACACTAGCGCTTGACCGGTTGTCTGACAAGGACTACCTTCGACGCACAATGGCGGGCGAGAACGAGCCCTGCCGCACCTGCGGCGGCAAGCGGTGGGTGACGGTGGAGCTGCTTCACGCTACGAGCAACGAACCGTGTCCCAACTGCAGCGAGGAGCCCCGGGTGACCACTGCCGACGATTCCAAGAACAAGTACCGCGCCTCCAACTCCTTCCGCGACGAGGAGGTGAACGCCATGCTCCAGCTCTTCGACAAGCTCTACAAGGGCGGCGACGTGAGCACCATCGTCCGGAGCGATCCGTGCAGCAAGGTGTGGGCAAAGTTCAAGAAGATGCGCGACAACCTCGACGCGAAGACAACATGAGCAGCGTCGGACAGGGGCGGTGGATTCTGCGGCTGCAGCGCCTCGTGCGTGGCATCGAGGTGCTCGGCCCCAACGAACCGACACAGAGGCATCCTGCGCCAGGCCACTGGGCAGTGCTCGGGCCGACGCGCGAGTTCAGCTTCAGCGCGCAGAGCGCCGACCATGCGGCGATGCTGTACCTCGCTCACTACTGCGACGACATCGAGGCCAAGGCTGAGGCCGCACAGAAGCAATCCGCGAAGACCTCGCGGCCGAGCGAGGCCTGAGCACCGCGTTCGGTCTCGCACTGCTCGCGGAAGTCGATCGGTTGCGCGCCCAGCGCGCCCAGCTTCTCCAGCTCGCCGAGGATTGGCAGAACAACCCGCACGAGGAGGGTCCCGGCGCGTGGCACATCCTCGTCAACTGCGCGAACGACCTGCGCGCGGCGCTCGGCGAAGAAGAAGGGAGCCCAGGCTGATGACGGAACTAAGGGACCCGGTGGAACATGGGCCCCGAACTGCGCGCGAGCGCCTTCCCCACGGTCTGAGTTACTTCCGATAATGTCTCTTATCTGAAATACGGGTTGACACGCTATGAGCTGATGTTAGACTGCGGCCATGGCCAGACGCCACCGCAACCCGTTCAAAGACCGCCGTGCCAGCATGGGCGCCGAGGAAGACGCAGCTCCCGACTGGCTGCCCACCCCGCCGTACGGCGGCCAGGGTGACGCCGACGTAGTCGCCACCCCGAGCGAGGCCGATCTGGCGTGGCGCGCGCTGCGCGAGGTGATCCCCGCGGCCCACACGGTCATCGGAGTGCTGGAGCTGTGCCACCAACCCGACGTGCGCACCCTCGCGGCCGATGCTGGCAACGCGATCGACCGCGTAACCGACTGGAAGATGAAGCGCCCCGGCCCGCGGTCGGTTCTGCGCTGGGACTTCACCGCGTACGTCAAGGCGTTCCGTCAGTTCGCTGCGCTCGTGGGCGTCACCAGTGAGGAGCACCTCGGCCACGTCCCGGGGTACGAGCTACTCGACGACGTGCGCACCAACCTCGTGACCCAGCTTCGCGCCTGCGAGAAGTCGTTCGTCGGATACACGAAGGCGATGAAGCGCCTAAAGGCGATGGAGCGGCTCGGGATGGGACGGAACCGATGAGCCCCCTGAAGATAACGGGCTCGACCCGATCCCCGATGGCGAGTGCCGCAGGCACCACACCAAACTCCCGCCCATCCGCACCAAGAAAGAGAGCCCATGACCGAGACTGACGAGGTCGACGTGACCTGCCCCAACTGCAACCACGGCTTCACCGTAGAGGTCGAGGCGGCCGAAACTGCGCCCCCAACCCCCAACCCGTCCGAGCGCTACTGCAAGCTCTCGGAGGTCGCCGAGCGACTGAGCATCGGACGCTCGACGCTCAAGAAGTGGATCTACGAGAAGAAGATCAAGGCCGTGAAGTTCGGCAAGGGCGGGGGCTCTGACCCGTGGCGCATCGCCGACTCCGAGATCGCCCGCTTCACGACGGCGGGCAACTGATGGGCATCCGCGAAACACTCATGGAGGACAACCCCGCCGCCCTCTTCGCGGACGGGTTCGACGACGCCATCATCGGTGTCGCGCGACGCTGCAGCCAGCCCACGCTGGTCGCCTACAGCTACTCGAAGGCCGTCGCGATCCTGTGCGAACAGGGGCTGTCTCACGAAGAGGCGACCGAGTACATGGAGTTCAACGTGGTCGGCGCATGGGTGGGTGAGAACACCCCGGTCTGGATCGTTGACGTCGATGAGTGATGCCGCCGAAGACCTGGCTCGCCAGTTCCACGAGACCTACGAAGCACTCGCGCCGTCGTTCGGGTACGAGACGCGCGAGGCAAGCGCCAAGCCCTGGGAGGAGGTGCCCGAGGCCAACCGCAACCTCATGGTCGCCGTCTGCCGCGTCATCATGCGGAAGCTCCCCGAGCGACACACGGACGCGCAAACCGTCGAGTTCCGATCCCGCATGTGGCAGAACAAGGCCGGTGCCCTCCTGACGATCATCGAGGAGCACGGGACCCCCGAGCTGTTCGAGCGAGCCTGCGCCGCGATGAACATCAACTGGCAGACCGGGAACCCCGAGACCGACGGGTGGGACGTCGCGGCCCAGGCAGGCTTCAAGTCCGCGCTGCAGGCGGCCATCGCGGCCGACGTGTCCCCGTCCGTGCTGCACCATGCGATGCTGCGGGTCGAGGTCATGCTCCTCGCCGACCGGGCCCTCGACAGCGGGTTCCGCGGCGTCGTCTGGAAGATGTGGGAAGACCACGGGCGCGACACCAACCACACCAACCACGATAGCGACGACGAGTTCGAGATCCGCTGCCGGGAGTGCGACGCGGTCTTCACCTACACCGGGCCCGAGGACTTGCTCAACGAGATCCTCGGCATCATCCAGACCGCGCTGCGCAAGCGGTGAGAAACCTCGTTCGGTTCTGGCTCCTGATGACGCTCGTGAGCGTCGGCTGGAGCATCGGCGCCCTGGTCTTCGGCGACTGGGCCGGCGCCTTCTCTGTGGCCCTGAGCGGGGCCGCTTTCCTGTACCTGGCACACCGCTCCGCCGACCCAAACTTTTTGGGTTGACGAGGGTTGTCAGACAGGTACCTTCGACACACTCTACTAGAGCCGCTGGGCGCGGGAGGAACACATGAACGACGTGACTACCGAGAGCAACGAGAGCGACGGATCCGCAGAATCCAAGGGGGCCGAGTCCGAGGAGAAGACCGAGGAGAGCAAGGAGACCGAGACCGCAGAAGCGGCTCCCGAGGAGAAGAAGACCGCGCGCCGCAAGCCCATCTGGGTCTGCATCCCGGTCGAGTGGGAAGAGGTGGCCGACGTCGACGAGGAGAGCGGCGACATCATCTCCCGGAAAGACCCCTCCAAGTACAGCATCACCCGGTGCGAACCCAAGAAGAAGGAGGTGCTGGAGGTGCTCGCCCGCAACGACATCGACATCACGAACATCGGCACCGTCATCATGTTCCGCGCTGACCCGCTGGACTTCGGCGTGAGCAACCAGCTCGACATCAGGTGGTGAGGATGGCCGGCGCCGACGACCGGCAGGGCGACCTGTTCCCTCCGCGACACCGATTCCCGCCGCGGCTCACGCCCCAGCGAAAGATCGGGTCGCCGGGGCCGCCGGACATCGAGACGGCGGGGCGTGACGCCGCGCTCGACAACCTCGAAGCCCACCGAGGTTCGCTCTGCGAGACGGGGCGCGAGATCGCCATCGAGCTGACCAAGCTGCGCGGTCGCATCACCAGCGTCGAGGTCTTCTCCGAGATGCGCGCTCGCGGATACGACGAAGACCTCAACGCGGTCGACCCCCGCTGGATAGGCGTCATCTTCCGCGAAAAGATTTGGCGCCGACGCGGCTGGGAGCAGACCGGCAGCCACCGCCGCCCGGTCGCGATCTGGGAGCTGGAGGACCCGGCCAACATCCCCCTCTCGCCGCGCGACCTCGTCTACCAAAGCATCGGCGCCCGTGAAGAGGGGGGCGCGACCGTCAATGAGATTCAGCTGGCGTCCAGCCTGACCCCGAGCCAGGTGCGCAAGCAGGTCAACGACCTGCTGAAGTCCGACCTCATCATGACTAACGGGTCCCGTCCGCGTCGCAGCAGCCGGCGTCCGACGGTCGTCTACGTGCTGCCCTTCTTCCACCCGGAGATCGTGTGAGCCGCTACGCCGAGAAGACCTCCCGCGGTGATGGCGTGAGCGACGTTCCCGACCTCAACCCCGAGCAGCAGCTCGTGGTCGCCCACGGCAGTGGGCCGCTCCGCGTCGGCGCCGTTGCCGGTGCCGGCAAGACCACCGCGCTCGTCGAGCGTGTCGTCCACCTCGTGCGCAAGAAGCACGTGCAGCCGAAGCGCATCCTGATGATCAGCTTCTCGAAGAGCGCCGCCCAGCAGATGAAGCGGCGCATCGAGAAGCGGCTCCCGGGCTACGACGCCGGGCAGTGTGCCAAGACCTTCCACAGCATCGGGCTCCGCATCTTCAAGGCAGAGGGCGACCCCCACGACGAGAAGACTATCGACACCTCGGGGCTGCTCTACCTGAAGGCGATCACCAAGGCCTACAAGGCGCTCCACCTCGAACCCGAGAAGCGCATCGCGAAAGCCTTCGCGGGACAGGTGAAGAACAACCTCCTCGGCACGACGGAGACACTCCGCCGACTCGGGCGGCTCGACGGTCGCATGGTGCGGATCGCCGAAGACCTCGCGCAGGGCGAGGCGCTCGACGCGGCGATGATCATCGAGGCCTACTTCGCGACCGAGAAGATCCGCGAGCACACCGGCGTCGAGTACAACGGGATGCCGGTCACGTTCGTCACCTTCGACGACATGATTTATCAGGCCGCGATGCTGCTCGCGAAAAAGGACATCCGCGAGCGCTGGGGCGAGCGCTGGAGCCACGTGCTCCAGGACGAGTGCGTCGTGGGGGACACCCCCGTCCTGATGGCAGACGGCACGCAGCGAGCGATCCGAGACCTTGTGGCGGAGAAGTGCGGGGGCGACGTTACGACGTGGTCCCCGTCAACCGGAACGGTGGCGCGCCCCATCATCAGCTGGGCGCAAAAGCCGGTAACAAAGCCCATGGTCCGCATCGTCACAAAGCGAGCCAGCCGCAACAAAGACGGCTCTCTGACACCGTACAGAAGCAACAGCTGGACACGTGCCAACAACATCTGCACCCGATACCTCGTCTGCACCGACGACCACCCTGTGTGGACGGTCAACCGGGGCTGGGTTCCGGCGGGCGAATTGCGCCCCGGCGACCACGTGCAGCACGAGACGGGCGCGGAGGCCAACCTCGCGTACCTGAACAAGTACAAGATCGGAGTCCGAGGCCGAGAGATTCTGGGCGCCCTCATCTCACAGCGCAACGCTGACGGAACGTGCGGTACCAACCAACGCGGAAGTAGTGGACCTCCCACCCGCGGAGGTAACGGCCACGTGGCCCCTGCCGAGGAAGCGCTGCTCGCCAAGCTGAACAGCTGCTGGCAGCACAACATCACGGTCCCGCTGGGATGGAGCGGGTACCCACGCAGCTACAAGCTCGACATCGCAGACCCGGAGCGTCGCGTGGGAATCGAGCTGGACGGTAACAGCCACAACAGCCCGTCCCGGAGGGAAGCAGACTTGCGCAAAGAGCTGCTACTCCGTGACCGCGGATGGCTGCTGCTTCGCTACAGCAACGCTGAGAGCTACACGTTGACCGACCAGATGATCGAACAGGACATCTGCCGAGCCCTGGGAGAGGGGTGCCCCTCGGATGCCGTTGTCCTCAAGGCCGAGCCGTGGATTCCCAACGAACCATGGGTCTACGACATCGGGGTTTCCGGCACGCACGCCTTCTACGCAGACGGGATGCTGATCCACAACTGCCAGGACGAAAACGAAGCGCAGGCCGCCATCGCCGAGGCGCTGGTCCACAAGCACCGGAACTACATGGTGGTCGGAGATCCCGCGCAGGCCATTTTTGGGTTCCGCGGCAGCCGTCCCGAGAAGATGCTCGGCTTCGAGGAACAGTGGCCCGGCGCCAAGACGGTCATCATGCACCGCAACTACCGCAGCGGCATCGAGATCGTCGACCTCGCCAACCGCATCATGGGCCACATGCCCGCCTCCACCGTCATCACCGACGACATGGGCGTCGCCGCCGACATGACCAGCGAACGACAGGTCCACTCCTACGTCGGCTACCACACGTTCGAGAGCCCTGAAGACGAGGCCGACGCAGTCGCCAACAACATCGTCGCCCACAACAAACAGGGAGTGCGCTGGGACGAGCAAGCCGTCCTCATGCGCATGAACTTCATGACTCGCGCGATCGAGATGTCCCTTGCCACGCGCGGCGTCCCGTACAAGCTCGTGTCGGGGCAGTCGTTCTTCACGATGAAGGAGACGAAGATCCTGCTCGGCTACCTCCGCGCCATCGGAAGCCGCGCCACCGCCGACACCATCGGCGACGCGCTGATGTACCCGAGCCGGAGCATCGGGCGCGCGTTCGTCAAGCAAGTCGTCGAGCACGGCGCCAAGAACGGGGACTGGGTGCCGGCGGTGAAAGCCACGGCGCAGCGCACCAGCGCCTACCAGGCCCGCAACGCGGTGGGCTGGGCCCGTCTCGTCGAGGTCTGGCGCACGAGAGGGCTCGGCCCCGCCGACCTGCTCAACCTCGTGCGCAAGGACGTGAAGCTCGACGAGTGGCTCTCGCGCAACGTCGACGAGGGCGAGGACAGCAAGGCCGTCGACAACCTCAACGAGGTGGTCGCCTTCGCCCGCAACTACGAGACCGTGGACGCCATGATCGACGCGATCGACGCGATCGATCGCCACCGTGCTGCGAACGCCCGCAAGCGGAACGCCGTCACCATCTCGACCGTCCACAAGGCCAAGGGCATGGAGTGGCAGGTCGTCTACCTCATCCACGTCGCCAGTGGGTTCTTCCCCGGCTCGCGGTCCGACCTGAACGAGGAGCGCCGGCTCTTCTACGTCGCCTGCACCCGACCGAAGGACGAGCTGTGGGTGTCGATGCCGTGTGAAATCCGCGGCGAAGAAGCAGGCGAGAGCCGGTTCACCATTGCCGAGGCGGGGCTCGTGGAAGAGAAAGAGTACCGGGTCGGCATCGCGATGCCCGGCCAGGTCGCGGTGGGCACCCAGATGGAGCTGGTCTGATGAGCAAGAAGTGCGAGAAGTGCAACGGCGACGGCTACACCCTCGTGTCGCTCTGGCCCGACGTCGAGTTCCAGGACTGCGAGTGCGGCGGCGTGGCCGTGATGGATGCTCGCGACAAGCACCGCATGAACATGAGCAAGCTCGCGACGAGGGCCTACTCGAAACACGAGATCAAAAAGTCGAGCGAGGATCGCTGGCTCATCCAGCAGCGTCACAAGGACGGGGGCTGGGACAGCAACATGTGGACCGAGATCATCGCGCTCCACCACAAGGGGCTCCTCGTCGACGGCGACATCGACCCTGTCGTCTTCCGCTACGGACCCGCCAACCCCGAGGCGCGCGTGCGCTGGATGGGCAACCGAAAGTACGCGCACGACCACTACTTCCGGGAGAAGGCCTCGATCGGCATGGGCGGTCGCTTCCACGACATCACCGAGGTGTGGGACCAAGGGGTCGCCGCCGACGACCTCCGCGCGATGGAGACGCGCTTCCTCGGCAAGGACGAGGACTGGCCCATGGAGCCTAACCAGAAGGCCGCCGACGAGGTCGCGCACGTTCGCGAGTGCTACCTGGACGACGGGCGCCACGCGGTCTTGCACAAACTCTACGAGATCGACGAGGTCGACTCCGAGGAGCTGGCCGGCATCGGGATGGTGACGGCGCCGCGGCTCTACTGGGCCCACGGCGCGCTCGCGCGGCTCGCCAAGCTGCTCGATGCGCGGGACGAGAAGGCGCCGCTCGCTGACTCGCTCAGGGCCTCTCCGATGCCATCTTCGCACTGACACCGACTACTCACGCACCCACGTGCTCCTGAGGCGTCGGGACTAGGCCTCGGCGGCCGTGTCTGCAGCCCCGGGTCGAGGCGCTGCATAGGCCTGGGCGTTCTTCGGGGTCAGGAAAGCTACGTCCTCGTCGAACTCTTCGTGGACGAGTCCCCAGCCAATGTCAGCGATGACGATGCGCCCCTCGGCGTTGCGCATGATGTTGCCGCTGTGAATGTCCTCCCAGTCGACCCCGATCGAGTGCATCTCGTTGACGCCCTTGCCGATCTTGACGAGCAAGTCCATCGTCCGCGTGACCGCCTTCCGGCCGCCGAACGAAGCGATGCGCATACCCTCCTCGTCGACCGGTACGCCGCCCTCCGGAGCCTGCAGCTCCTCACGAAGGTAGCCGCGCCACTTGTCGAGCATCGCGTGGTTCCGACGCCGCGGGATGACGAGGTCGAGCGACGTGTCGTCGTAGACGTGGAAGATGGCGTCCACGAGCCGCATGTCGCGCTTGCTCAGCGGCGTGAGGTAGGCGCGGTGGATGGCGTACCAGCCGCGGAGCCCCCGCGAGAAGGTGCCCTTCATCGCCCACACGCCGTGGATCTTGACGATGCGCTCGGGGGTCTTCCCGAGGAGCAGGCAGGCCGCCTGGACCTCGGTGGGGTCCCGGGTGAGCTTCAGGACGCTCTTGCCGTGCAGGGAGACCTCGTAGGCGGTCCCAAAGGACCCCTTCCCGAGCTGCTGAGCAATCGGATCGTGAATCCCCAGGGGAGTGAAGGCGCCCATGTTCTGCAGCAGGACGTGTCCGACAGGGTAGTGGGGCTGCGTCGTCAGCCGCGAGAAGGTCGACGGCTGCGAGTAGTGGTCCTCGTGGTCACGCATGGGTGTGGACAACCTGTGTCTGGCCTGTGGGCTGAAGTCGCAGAATCGCGTATGCTCAGCCCGTGTCGTACACGGCCTTCGGAGCTGAGCCTAGCCCAGAGAACGGGGGTACCGCTACCCCCGCCCTCCCGGACGACGTGGCCACCAGCGCGGTCCACCAGATCGTCTCCCCGCTCCAGCGTCGGCGGGGCTGGGTCGCGGTGCCGACCTTCGACGTCCGCCAGTACGTTCAAACGCAATTCATGGTCGCCGCGATCGGCTTCGGCGTCGGCGTCACCGTCGGGGCCATCCTGGGCGACATCCTGGGCGGCAAGCGTGTCGCACCGGTCACCAAGATCCTGGGCAACCGTCGGCGGCGGGTCCGACGCAACGCCGGCAAGCGACGCACGACGGCCCGGAAGCGCAAGCGTGGGCGTCCGACGGTGAAGGCTGTGGCCAGATACGAGGACTGGGTCAAGATGCCGGGGGGCTACCGCCACGTGATCATCGACCGTGGGGCGGTTCACGTTGGGGCCGAGCGCAGGAAGCCCACCAAAGACGCACCGCTACTGAAGTCGCCGATGGGCACCGTCTACGACGCCGGCACCAGGTTTCGCGCCGTGCCCGCGAGCTGGGACGCGCCGGTCCGCGAGTTCACCACGCTCGCCGGTGCCATCAAGCACGTCATCAGGAACCGGCACAACGTCCTGATGGGATGGGAAAGCCCGTGAGGTGCTTCTGCCTCCGTTTGCTCGAAGCGCTGCTCTGCGGCTTCATGACGGACATCGAGTGAGCTACGCCATCCCATACGCATCTCTCGGCGCCGTCACCGTCTACCGGACTGGTCCCGGCGGCACGCTCGTGCCGGACACCGGGAGCTGGTGGGACCACAACAAAACCTGGATAGTGGGTATTTGATGAGCTACGCACTCGGCAGAACCCTCTCCTCGTCGACGCCGACGTTCAACACGGCAGAGCTTGAGTGCGGAACGATCCCGGCCCCGTCACGGTGCTACAGCTGCCCGCCTGGAGAGCGGCTCGTGATGGGGCAGACGTCAGCCACAAGGCCCGTCTGCCTCCCGGGAGCCGGGCTCCCACAGCAGCAAAGCGATGCCGTCTCTACCGGCGACCGCAGTTGCATCGGCATGTTCATGGGACCCCGGTGCTGGCCATGGTGGATGTGGGGGATCGCGGCGACTACGGTGGCCGGTGCTGGGTACGGCGTCTGGAGGCTGACACGATGAGCTACGCAGGAATCGGAACCGTCGAAATCGACCTCACCGGGCGGCGCTACGACCCGTACTACCGGCCGCCGCCGACCTACATCCGAACAACGCCGCCGACGGCCGAGGAGTCGCGCAACGCGCTGATCATCGGCGTGGCCATGATCGGCCTCTTCGGCCTCCTCATCTGGAAGGCGCCACGAGGCTCGTGGACGACCTATCGGCGCGAGCCGGACGTTCGTATTCGGGTCAACAGGAAGCGGCGGCGGAAGCGGCGGCGCAGAACGAGTAGGAAGCGACGATGAGCTACGCACTCGGCACCAAGTTGATCCCCGGGCAGATCGCGTTCCAGACGACCCGCACCGGGCGCCTCCCGTCGCTGCAGCCCCTCATCGAGGCAGGGCTCCCGTACGCCCCATACATCGAGCACGGGAGCTGGACGACAGGCCGACCCGACATCGCCCGCTACGGCCGCGACCCCTACCGGGGGCTCGGCTTCGACCCGGCAGACGTGGACATGCACTGCGTCGCCGGTGGCGGTCGCTGGAACCGCACGACGCAAGAGTGCGAAGGCGGCTCGCGCTCGATGGAAGAGCGCGCCCGTGCCGCCCAGGAGGTCATCGAGGGTACCGTCCGCGACACCATCCGTACCGCCCTCCCGCCGACCGTCATGATCCTCACCGGGGTCGTCACGGGCGCCGCGGGAGGTATCGCGGGGGGCCTCTTCGGCAAGGCCCTCTGGGGCGGCCTGGCGGGGGCAGCGGGCGGTGGTCTCCTCGGATACTTAGGCTGGCGCCTCTTCGCTCGTGACGCCGCCAGAGGGGCCGTCCAGGGCGCCGTGGATGACGTCATCCAGGGTGGTGGCTTGAGGGGCATCCCGGCCGTACTGTGAGGAAACGGTGAGCTACGCAGGACCCTATTACGTTCAGGCCCAGGGCATGGGCGACACGCTCACGGACTGGGCGTGTGACCAGGCCGCCCACAACGCCTCGTGGCAAGAGCGGATGAGCGCCGGGATCAACACCGGTGCCCAAGCCGCCCTCGTCGGCGGCCTCGCCGCCGGACTCCTCGGCGCACTCATCAAGAGGCCGATCTTCGGAGCGGTCGCCGGTGGCGTCACGGCCTGGGCCGCTCACTACATCTGGACCGCGCCGATCGCGCCGTGATGGACGAGGTTCGCATCCTGATCGACCGGGACCTCACCCTGTCGCTGACCGGGCCCCACGGCCTCGTGGCCCAGTTCGAGGACAGCTTTCCCCTGTACCGAGCGTTCGACGGAGTCGAACTCGCCATCGTCAACGAGATGGGCCGGTTCGAGGGCGGCATGTTCGCCACGGCCGAGGAACGGCACTGGGGCGCGTCGTGGGCCTCCAGCTCGCTCGAAGACGTGGCGGAGTGGGCCACGAGATGGGTCGAGAGCAAGCGGCTGGGCAAGTCTCTCTTCGTGGCTGTCGCGGACGCCCAGGGGCACATGTTCTTCCGGGAGGGTGGCGGGCGCGAAGTCGACTTCGACCCCGAGGGTGCAGCAGTGCAGCCCGCTCTGATGCCGTTGTCGTTGTGCAGCACGGGGCTCGGCTGCTCGATGGTCGTCTCCACCGACGACGTCACGTTCTTTCGGATAGAGCCGGACGGTTCTGCCGAAGAGATGACCACCAGAGAGGTGGACGAGTACGTGGCACGCCACCCGGTCCCCGAGGTGTCGCTGAGGAACTTCGGGTTCGGCACGCCATGGTACAGCGGAACGATCTCCGGGAAGTCCGTCGTCGTCGGGCAGGACACCGAGGACAAGCTGTGGATCGTCAGGAACCGCGCAGACGACCCCTTCGTGGTGGGGGCCAAGACCAAGAAGGCGGCGGTCGCGGAGGCCAAGCGGATGATCGCGGCCGGGCGCTACGAGGGGCACGTCTCGCGACTGAACCGCGTGCCCGATGGCTTCGATGATGTCGCGCTGGGGGACACGTTCCGGAACCGGTCTAGGTGGACCGGAAAGGTCCAGGTCATCGGGTCGAACTACGTCACGCTGCGTGGGCGCCGACCTTACGATGACTACGACAACCACCTCACCGTGACGGCCGCCAATCTGATGCGCTCGTGGACGGGGTCCGCTGGCCTTTCTGCGACTTTCGCCTGAACACCCGCTCAGGGCTGCTCGAACGTGTAGCCCAGGGTCTCGATCAGCCACGCCTCGCGCTGGGCAACCATCTTCCGCAGCTCGGGGTTGTAGTAGTCCTGGTACGGCCCGTGGGTGGACGCGTTGAGCGACTGGCGACCCGTGAGGAGACGACGCATCTGATCCGGAACCTGAGCACCGGTCGCCTCGATCGCTTCGATGATGTTCTCACGGAGCCCCTCGAAGCGAACGGGCGTCACTCCGAGCTGCCCCGCCGGCGTACGAAGGAAGACGCTCTGCGGAGGGACGACAGCCTCGTTCCCCTCGTCGTGCATCTTCGACAGGAGAACGGGGAGCGCCTCGCGGAACCCGTCAACGTGGTTGCCACGCGTGTAGAACTCCTTCCAGGCACGACAGCCAGGCGACCACTCCGCGGGGGGCGGGCGGAAGCCGCCCATCCGCTTGTGGTAATGCTGCTCCATGAAGAAGTAGAGCGACACGTACCAGTCCCACGGGTTGCGAACACCGGCGAGGATGGGGAGGGAGAAGCGCTCCGGAACGCCGGCGTCAGCAAGCCTGTCAGACAGGTCGCGGAAGCACACGTGGAGCGGGGGAGCGAAGACCGCCTCCCACGAAGCCGGAGCCGTGTCGACCAAGACCCGGTACAGCCAGGTGCCGCCCGTCTTGGGCACATGGACCCAGACGAAGTGCTTGGTGGAGAAGGGGCTGCTGTTCTCTTTCTTTGTCATCGGTCACCGGCGAAGGACAAGCATGCACCAGTAGTCCGGATCGGCCCCGAACACGTCGGCCCCCGTTGCTGGTGTCTCGCCGTTCTGTGGGTCGATGTAGCTCGTCCGAAAGCCGGCCGCGCAAAGGGCATCGTAAAACGCACGGGCGTCTCTGTAGCGGCCGGGAGTCCACTCCAACACGAGCGTGCGAAGCTGCTTCATCTCGGTCATCCCCGCCCACACTTCGGGCTCGTAACCCTCGGCGTCGACAAACGCGAACGTCGCGTCAGGCATCACGGACTCCGCGCGAACGACCGTCACCTCCTCCTCGCGCATCTCCCCGATCAGCAGGTCGGGCGCGCGCTCCAGCTGCGCACTCGCGTTGGTCGACACGGGAACGTGCAGCGTCGCGGTCTTCGTCTCAGCGCCGGCTGCAAACGGAACCACCTTCACGCGATCGTGAAACCCGTTGAGGAGGGCCGACTCGGCGCACATGGCGGCGAGGTGTGCCTGAGGCTCCATCGCAACGACACGACCCGTCGACCCCACGAGATCGGCAAAGAGCATCGTGAAGTAGCCGCAGTTGGCGCCGACGTTGATGATGCGCTGTCCCGTCAGCGACTGAGACATCACCCAGGACGTCACCCAGGACTCCCAGAACCCGCTGAGCGCGAGATGCGGCGTGAGCGAAAGATCGGTCCCGTCGAGAACCATCGTGTACTTGCCGAGCACGCGAGCAACGAGGCGGCCGTCGCCGAGGTAGGCGCTCCGCGCACCCGCCTCAGCAAACCGCTCGATCTGCACCCGGTTCATCGCCACGCGAACAGATAGTGCTGGTGCTTGGAAGGAGTGGGCGTGACCGTCACGAACGGGAACGCCTCTTCGAGCTGCCCCACGATCCTGTCGTACTCGGGGCTCCCCTTGAGCGCGTGCAGCTCCGCGCGTATCGAGCCGACCCACTTCCGCAGACCGCCCGGCAGCTTCACCATCTCGTCGATGATGGAGAACTCGCTGCCCTCACAGTCGAGCTTCAAGCAGTCGATGTAATAGATGTCGTTGTCGGCCAGGAAGTCGACCACGCCGACCGATCGCACCGACTCGTTCTCCTCGGTGCTCTCCGCGTGCCAGTCCACGTGGCCGCCGCCCGTGTTCTTCTCGTGGACCGGACCGCGAACGACCTCCCCGGTGCGAGGGCCGAGCGCGCCCTTGAACAGGCTGACGTTCGGGAGCCCCTCGAAGTTCATCTCGCAGAGCTGGCCGTTCGCTGCGTCCATCTCGAACGTGAAGACCCTCGCCTTGGGCAAGCGCGTCGCCATCCACCTTGTGAAGCTGCCGATGTGACCGCCGACGTCGAAGATGACGACCGGGTTCGTCGGCGTCCACGCCGAGACTCGATAGCAGTCCCCCTGGATGACCTCACGCACGATGTTGTGGTCCCAGGTCCCGGGACGCACGTTCATCTCGACCCCGTTGACCCGAATGGTCTCGGTCTTCATCAACCGCCTCCGCGCGGCTTCATGTCGCTCTGGTCGATACCCTCGACGCTCGGAAGATCGTCGCGATCGGAAGCCTTGCCGACGACCTCTTCCTCGGGAGGCTGGGCAAGGGTGGACCCAGCCATGATGCCGCCGACCCTGTCGGTGACCTTGTCGATGATGATGTCCGCGGCCTCGGAATACTCCTCCCGGCGCGACTCCCGAGCACGGTCGGCGGCGGGCTTGAAGTCGTCGCCAAGGAGCTTGTCGCGAGGCACCAACGTCATCGACTCGCACTTCGGGCACGGGCCGTTGTAGTTGGTGATGTCGTCGCCCAGTGCGACCAGCTCGTCCGCCTCGAACTTCAGCGTCTTGTCCCACCCGCACATTACGCAGGCGAAGCGCATTTCGTCGGGGGGGCGCTTGCCGGCGATCTTCTTCGCGAGCGCATTTGCGCCGCTCCCGGTCTTGACGATCGCGCCGGTCGTGGGGACGTCCGGGTGGACCGTAACATCTTCATCCGCCATCTGGCTTCTTCTCCTTCGGCACGCAGAAGCGACCGATGATGTGATTCAGAACCTTGCTGATGTTGGGCTTCCCCTTCGAGTTCATCCAGCCCTTCGCTTTCGCGACGGCAACGAGCTTCTCGAAGTTGGCGCGAGTTGTCCGCGTGGAAAGACGGACGGTGAAGGCCTCGCGCTTCTGGTCGCCCGTCTCCGCCATCAGGTCGCCAGGCTCGGGGTTCGCAGCATGAAGATGTCGGCGCCGCGGAGGTAGATTTTGTCCTGAGCGACGGCACCCGCTTCGAGAGGACGCGACGTGCGAAACTCCCACACGTCAGTCGACTCGCCGTCCTCGGTCTTCAGCTCGCGAAAGGAGCCGGCCCGGAACGCAACCAACGTGTCCGCGGTCACGTCGATCATCTGCCCCTTCGCGTCCTGCATCGTCTGGACGTTGAAGTCCTTGAGGCGCGTCATCACCTCGACAGGCCCCTCTCCGTTCAGCTCGCGCAGCGCTCTGCTCATACTCATGCCGTCTCCTTCGTCCACTCTTCGAGCCGCTCGGCCCACAGCGGGGCAGCCTCGTTCCACGTGCCCCAGTCCCGCGCGATGTCGTCGCGGAGAAGAGGGCTGAGCAGCGCCTGCCGTGCCTCCGCTCGAAGCGCCACCGAAAGCGCCTGCGCCACCGCACCGCCGTCGACCCGGGGAGCTGCCCCTTCCTCGCCGGCCAGCGGCGCCGTGTGGGCGGTCGGGATCCCGAGCCAGCCGCGCGCCTCCGCGAGGAAATCGGCGTGCCCCGTCACGTAGGTGCAGACCAGGGGAACGCCAGCGACGAGGGATGCCAGCAGCATCATGCCGAAACCCTCGCAACGCGACGGGGCCAGCACCAGGTCTGCCTCTTCCAACAGCGCCAGCAGAGGAGCGTGGGGCGAGCCGCGGGTCGCTCCCGTCACCACGCTCACCGACGCTTCCAGGTGGAGATCGCGCACGCGGTACATGGCGTCCGCCTGTAGGGCCGGGGGCACGTGCAGAGTCAGCCGCGCGCCGAGCAGAAGCCCGTCACGTTCGAGCAGCCTCCACGCCCAGAGCAGCTCCCAGGTGCCCTTGCGCCCAGGCCAGAACTGGTCGGTGCTGAAGTGCAAGACGTGAGGAGGATTCCACACGCGGCTGAGCAGACGCGCGACGCGCTCCGGGCGCTCGGCCGCATAGCCTGGCTCGACACCGAGCGGAAGAACCGCCACCGGCATGTCGGGGAGTGCTCTATGCACCGTCGCCTCACACCAGGCCGAAGGCGCGAGTGCCAACCCGAAGGCTGCGCACGTTTTCGCATGCTCTTCGCTCAGCTGGTCGGTGTTCGGGCTCATGAAGATCGCAGACCGATCGCCGTACATCTGGGGATACGCGTCGATGTAGTGGAACGGCGCGGTAAACACCGCGACGTGCGACCCCTGGCCACTCCCATCTCTGCGAAGACCAGCGTGAGCGTCGTGCCACTCCGGGTCCATGTTCACGACGCTGCCGAGCAGGCCTCGCTCCAGGAGAGCGGCCGCCACGTTCGACGCGACGGTCGCGTAGCTAAACGTCGTCCCGAAGTGGCCGACGACGTCGATCACAGGCCCCACGACTTGACCTGCTCCGCGTCGACCAGCTCGGTCAGCGCCTTCCTGACGGTGGGAACGCAGGCGTCCAGCGAGAAGGCGTTGCGAACGTAGGCGGCCCCGGCCTCGTCGTACGTGAAGCCGGCCTCGAAGGCTTTGCGCATCGCTGCTCCAAACTCGGCGGGGTCGTAGGCGCCCCACTCGCTCGACGCCTCAAACATAAGGGCGATGCGGAGCACCTCCTGGTCGACCTGCTCCAGGCGGTGCGGCACGATAACGTCGGGGCGGGCGTCGAGGCTTCCGGTGTGGTCGGCGATCTCTTCGAGAAGCTCACCGACGGCGCCGTAGCCGGTCGAGACCATCGGGATGCCGCTGGCCTTCGCCCAGACGTGCGGGACACCGAGCCCCTCGCCGTAGCTGGGGTTGACGTAGCAGTCGAGGGACGCCAGCCAGTCGACGATCTCCTGGTCGGTCGCCGCGGTCCCGATCAGGAAGCGGAGCTTCGGCATTTTCTTCGACGCGGGGAAGTGGTGGTCCCCAAACTCGGCCGCCAGCTCGGCGATCTCCTGCGTGAGGATCTCCTTGAACTCCTTGATGGTGTGATTCCCGCTGAAGTGGCTCGTGCGAATCACGAGCTGCACGTCGTCCTCGCGAGTGAACGCACCGAAGTACGCGCGAACGAGATCGAGCATGCCCTTGCGCTTCTGCCAGGTGCCGAGCACGCCGAAGGTGAAGGGGCCGCCGTCCCGCTCGTTGCGCCGGGGCGGCACCGTCCACGGACCGTCGCAAACCGGCGGCCGCACCGTCAGCACCCGCTCGGGTTCCACGCCGCCTGCGAGCATGGCGTTGCGTACGAACTCGCTGACGACCCAGACCTGCCTGAAGAGGGGACCGTTGCAGATGTCTCGGCAGAACTCGGAGACGTGCGTGCCCTCGAACGCGCAGTAGGGGATCAGCGCGGGGCCGACGGCCTGCATGTGCATCGCCACTTCAGGCGGGTAGCTGGCGAAAAGCAGATGGGGAGAACCGACGGCCGACTTCATCCACTCGAAGAGCATGTCGTACCGGTCCTCGGGGAACCTCTCGGTGTCGATGTCCACGTGGCGGTGAGGGATCAGCTCTGTGGTGATGCCCAGGACTTTGGAGAGCATCCAGTGCAGTGCGATGCCATGGGCGGCGTACCCGGTGCGCTGGTGAGAGCCGAAGCAGTGCCAGAGGCCGTGGACGTCGTAGCCTGGCGCCGGCTGCGCCACGTAGTTGACGCCCGTGCGCTGGAAGCCCTGGGTCAGCGCCTCCAGCTCGTCCGGAGTGCGCTCCTGGTACGTCTCTTCGGTTTTGTCTGACATCAGGGTGTCAGACAGTACACGCCCTGTCCGACACCCGCAAGCGCTGACGTCTGGTCGCAAAACGGGGTCCGGTGTAAGATTCAGCCATGGCGACGAAGAAGACCTCGAAGCGCTCAAAGACCTCCAAAGCTGCGGCGAGGCACTCGCGATCGTCGCCCTCTTCGCGTAAGAAGACGACGAAGGAGAAGCCTGTGACACCAGACGCCGATGAAGAGGCCAAGCCCACCGCCGAGACGGAGCCGCCGGCCGAAGCCGAAGCACCCGCCCCCGAAGTCGAGGTCCCCCCGCCGGCAGCCGCGCCGGAGGTGCCCGCGGAGGCGCCCCCCGAAGCTCCCCCAGAGGCAGCAATCGCGACCGGCATTGGCGAGGCCCTGGCCGCCGTCGACAGCTTCGCTGGGCTCGTCCGGAACCCCACGCGCAAGGCGTTCTACGTCAGCCTTCGCGATGGTCTCGCAGAACAGCTGGGCCTCCACGGCGGGAGCGCCACAACCAGTGCCGCGGTCCCTGCGCCTTCAGCCGAGGATCCGCAGTCGGCGATCCTCGCCGGTATCGAGCTGACGCTGACGTGCCTCGACAGCTTCACCGGCCTCAGCCCAGAGCTGAAGACGTGGTACGCCAGCGCCCGAGAGAGCCTGGTGGACCACCAGGGCGTGATGAAAGCCGCAATCGCCAAGCGCTAGGTCAAAACGACCACCAGCGATTGAGCTTCGCCTGGCGCTGCTTGCAGGGGGCGCAGGGCTTGATCCCGACCGCGCTCGTCATGCGCGCCACGACGTCACCGGCACCGCGGGCGCGTGGCCTTCCCCACCGCGCCGCCAGAGTCGGACGAGCGGCAGAGCCGCCGACCTGGTGCCAGTAGTAGCCCGGGTGGTTGGGGACGGGGTGGCCGTGCATCAAACCACAACCCCCTTACGACGCACTTCGACGACGAGGTCGTCGTAGAGGTAGAGGTTGACATCGCCGAAAAGGGCGGCCAATCGTACCGCGAGCGCGTGCTCCAGGTCCACCTCGGTGGATACCTCGAAACGCGCCAGCTCCTCCTCGTCGCCCTTCTCGACGACAACGAGGTACCGCGAGCGCGTGCTCCCGTTCTCCAGGTTCACATGGGTGATAGTCATGTCGTCGTGCTCCCGTTCTCCAGGTTCACATGGGTGATAGTCATGTCGTCGTGCTCCTCCTTCGCCCGAGCTGCGCAAGCGACCGCATGGTCGTGTCGTTCACGTCGCCGTTCTTCTCCAGGCGCTCGTAGAGCTTCTTCGCCATGTCGCGCGTGCTCATCTTCTTGCCGGGGTTGGGCTTGACGGGCTCCGCGTCGGCGCGCTCGCGCGTCATCCGGTCGATGAGGTAGAGCACCACCGCGATCGCCAAGGCGACGGCCAGCGCTTTCAACAGCGGGTCCATCCCCTGCCGCTCTGGGGGCGGAGGCGCGATCGCAAGCGGGTACATCGGGTACGGCATGGGTGCCGGCCGATGGGGACGGCGCGGCGGAGCGCCTGAGAGGTGGTACGACACCTAGAACTCGATGCTGCCGGCACCGGCGGCCGCGCGCGCGTGGACGTAGACGGTGTTCAGCGACTTGCTGCGGTCACGCTTGGCCACGCCGTCGAACACCTTCACCCGCCAGTCCTTGCAGTAGTCGCACGTCCAGGTCTCGGGGGAGGAGATCACCGGAATGAGATCGTTCTCCGAGAAGGGGCGACAAAGCACGTTGCGGCTGTGGAACCGCCAGTTGACCTGGAGGAACGCCGGGCACTTCTTGTACGGGCGCATCTCCAGGTGCATCGTCTTGTTGTCCTCGCGGACGTGGATGTGGTTCTCACACTTCGGGCACATCGCGAGGAGCATGAGAACGCCCTCGCTGGCGTCGGACGCGCGCGCGACGACCATCAGCTCGCACTCGATGGTGCAGATTTCCTCGCCCTTCGGATTGGCGAAGAGGATCCACGTCTTCGGCGCCATTTCCTCGGCGTCGAAGCTGCTCTGAACCATGCGGCCACGCTGCTGCGTGCGTCGCCACATCTGCTTGCCGGCAGTGGCCTGCCGATCGTTCATATTGAAGAGGTCTCGCTTGGAAATGCCCATGGTGCCCAGCCCGATTCTGCGTATTGAGAAGTGTGTCCGCAGCAATCAGCGGCGGCTCGTACGGCGGCGCCTGCGACGGCGCCGATTCGACTTCACGCGGCCCTTGGTGGCCGTCTGATGGGAGTAGAAGGCGCTGAGACCGCTCAGGACGTAGAGGATCGAGAGCGGCGGCAGCACGTACTTGAGGACGTAGGGGGCGAGCTTCTGCCCCATCCGGTCCATGAGGGGGTCGAGGAGGTGGGTGTCCACCGCCTGGACGAGCGCCGGGCCACGCGCACGGAGCGTCGCGTCCGGGTTGGCGAGGAGGCCCGCGACGACGTTGATCGCCGACGATACGTCGCTGGCGGTGTCGCCCATGCCGATGCCGCCGATTGTGACGGGAACGTGACGAGCCACCTGGGCCAGGCACTCCCCCTCGTCGGCGAACTGCTGGCACGCCTTCGCCCGCGCGTCCCAGTAGCTGTGGAGCTTGGCCTTCGTCCAGCCCATGTCGCGGTTGGCCTGGGCGGCGGTGAGAATCTGCGGTGCGCCGAGTGAGTAGCTCATCGTCGCCTCCTGCGGCGGTTCTTGCGGGGCTTCTTCCGGCGCATGAGCCAAAAGGCTCCGCCGCCAACGACCGCGATGCCGCCGAGCCCCAGGGCCCAAACAGGCACGGGACCAACCTTCTTGTCGAAGAAACCCTCCTCCTCCTCGACGAGCGGAACGTCCACGGGCTGCTCCACGACATCCGTCGCGAAGGCCGCCGCCGCGGCCGCTTCGGCCTCCGCAGCCGCCCGCGCGATCTGCGACGCCACGTCCTCATCACCGCCGCCCTGGTCACCAGACCCGGGAGGAGGAAGCGTGAGCGTGAGCAGCATCGGCCTGGCGGCCGTCGTCCTCATGGCAGTCCGCATCATCTCTGGCGGTATGGCCAAACCCAGGCCGTCGCCGCTGTCCCCGAGCCCGCGCAGCGGGACGTTGGCGTAGTTCCCGTAGGACTGTCGCTGGTTGCCCGTCAGGTTCAGCCGCTGCTCCGCCCACCGCATGCGGCCGACGTCGTAGCCTGTTCCGGGGATCTGCGCACGCACCGACCGAGGGTACTGTCGGTAGCGCCCGTAGGAGCCGGGGAGGTACTCCGTCGGCATGTATGGCGGCAGCTGCGGAATCATGGGCCTAGAGTACCCTGTTCCGGCCCGAGCGCCTACCGGCCGCCACGAGCGCGCTTGCGGCCCTTCACAGGGACGCGGCTGGTGCGGCGCTTCCGCACCGCGGTGTTGGCCCGAGCGTTGGCCCGAGCGGGCTTTTTGCTTGTTCGCCGTCGGCGACTCCGCTTCGGCACGAGGTCGGGCAGCAGCTCCCGCACCATCCGCTTCGCGCGGACCGCGACGCGGGGCGGAACCCGGCGCCCAGTGCCCGACGCGACGACGCCGACAAAGCGGCCTCGCGGATGGATCACCACGTAGACCGACTCGCCGCGATCGACTTTTTTCGCCTCGTACTGGGCGAAACGAAGCGCGGTGGCCTGTCTGTAGACCTTCTCCGGCAGCTCGTGGATGACCTTCGCGTGGACCTGCCCTGTGTCGGACAGGCAGAGGTCTACGACCCGAAAGGCTGGTTCACCAGATCGTCGTAGTCCGGCAACTCCCCCTCGATTGTCACGAGATGTGTTGCCGAGGAGGGCAGCACCGAGGCTCCGGTGTTCTCGGACCTCAGGTCCGGGACGGGGAGGGAGTTGGTGTCCGGCGGGCTCGGGCGCGGCGGGATCGGGATCGGGCTCGGGGAAGTCGTCGGGCTCCATGAGCGCCTACCATAGCCGTTGTCTGACACCTGGAGCAAGTAGACGCGTTGGCGGTCGTTCCAGAGCGGCGCGGCACGCTTCAGGGACGGCTCGATGTACCACTGGTTGCCGGGGTCGAGCCACGTCATCGGCGACCACCAGGGCGGCACGACCACGAAGACGGCGTCAGCCACCCGGCGCCACTCCTGCAAGGCCAAGTCGGGACGCTTCTCCCGTTCCAGCACACCGACCGCGAGTACCGCGCCAAAGGTCTTGTCTGGGACGCGCAGAGGGCCCGCACCAACCAGGGAGACATCGGCTTTCACGGGTGCGCCGATGAGCTTGCTCACAACGGTAGGTTCCGAGAGGAGCAGCAGGGGCTTTCCAGTCCGATCGCAGTAGGAGCGGGCGACGGCACCGATCTGCCGCGGCTTCATCACCGCGTCCTTCACCACCGCGGTGGCCGCCAATCCCAACGCCGCCTTGAGCCATCCCACCGCGTGAGAGTACCATTCGGCAGAAGGAGCAGCCGGACATGAACCAAGTCAGTCGCAACTGGAAGTACGCCACCATCGGGCCCATCGGGCTCCTGGGCGTGCAATTCTGGTGGTGGAACAAGAAGGCACCACAGGTCTTGTCTCTGGGCGGGGGCTTCCGGTGAGCTACACACGTATCAACGGCATGCGGTCGGCGCGCTACCCCTTGCAGGGCGGCTGCGGCTGTGGCGGCCTCGCTGGCTGCGGCTGCTCGGGCTTGGGCGCGAATGAGGGGCCGTCGAAGATCGTCGGCATCGCCGCCGTCGGACTCATCGGCTTCGGGCTCCTCTGGTACATGGGGAGGAGCGCAGCTCTTAGGCGAACCTGAGCACGACGACACTGAGAGCCAAGATCGACCCCCAGATAGTGAGGCGGCCGGCATTGCAGCGACAACTGCAAGACCGGCCTCCAAGGCGTGACGAACCTACGAGGGCGTCACGCGGAGTTTGTCGCCTGTCTGACAAGTTACGCTGGACCCTCACGGGCCGCAAGTTCGTTCGGCGGGGGGCTGGGGGCGGAGCCCCCAGAGAGGCGCTCTGCGCCGCGGCTGACTGCCGTCGCACCCAGGATTCGCCGGTCGCAAGGCGTCGGAGCTGCTGCGCGCGGTACCGGAGGACCCCCGCCTCCATTTCAGCAAATACCGCTCCCCGTGGGCCTGTCCCACATGTGGGTGCCTACGCGGAGGAGTCTGCGTCCGCCCCCGCGCACACTCCCCGCGGTTTTGTCCCACATGTGGGCGCTCCTACGGACCGCTCGCTAGTCTGGTATCCCGAGATACCAGACTGGTGGTGGGCGCGGAGCGCATCGTGATCGCCGCCCCGCTGCTCTCCGAGGGGGGCTACACCTCTGCACCTCGGCCGCTGCCGCGCGCGCCCGGCTCTCGTTGAGCCCGAACTCGTGGATGGTCGCGAGCCGCGTCGTCGCTGCTTCACCGTCAGCGACTCGACCCAGGTCTTCGCCTTCCCCTTCTTCGGGGGCTCTTGGGTCGCCTCAGCTTCTTCCTCTTCATCGCTCATATGACGATCCGTACTTCACTGAGGGCCCAGATGGCCAAGGCCTCCAAGGCCACCACGATGACGACTCCGATCCCGAACCAGAGCCAGCGGAGATCACGCTCCCGCTGCGCCGATTCGGTGGCCGTTCGCGCGAGACGTGTGGCCGCCTCCAGCGCCCCTGCTGCCTCTTCGGCTTCCGCCTCAGCCAGCTCCGCCTGTCGGCGCAGTAGTACCGTGCGCTCGTCCCCGAGTCGCAGGCGATCTTCGAGGAGCGACACGCGCTGCGCGTAGAGCGGCAACGCGGCCAGCCGGCCGAGCATGCAACGCGCGACCTCGATGTGGAACCAGACGCCGGACTGGCCATCCTGCTCGACGACCTGGCGGCGATTCTCTGTGACGTCGGGTGCGCAAGGAACCGTCACGTCGGGGAGGTTGGGAAGCGCATCCTGGGCCGACGCGGAGCAGTTCGCCGACAGAACGCCGACCAGCATGATGACCGCCCAGGCGCCGCCCCGGTCGTCAGAACCCCAGGCGCACGAACTCGGCAGCAACTTCCTCATCTGAGAGCCCTTTCCCACCTTCATGCGCCTCGACGATGCGGCGCTGGTTCGCCGCCAGGTCGCGGTCGACCTCCTCGATGGCCTGGTCCTTTTCACCGACGCGCTCGGCGACACCCTCGCGCAGCGCGCGGAGGCGCGTGATCTCCTTCATCGCGTCGGCCACCGCGACCTGGTCCTTGAGCTGGCCGATCTGACGGTTCTGACGCCGGACGTACCAGCCGAGCGTGAGCACCCCGAGCAGCACCGTCACGATGCCGCCGAGGAGCCAGGAGCCCCACTTCTTGAGCCACGCCCAGGTCTTCTGCCACCAGGTCACTTCTTGTCGTCGCCCCCGCTGCCGTTCTTCGCGAGCTTGTGACGCACGCGTGCTCGTAGGCTACCCAGGACCAGGTCGTAAGTCCCGCTCGCGCTCCATGCCGCGACGACACCGTCGATACCGCCGTAGATGACACCGTCGCCGATCGGGCTCGACAGCCCAGCGACCGCTCCGCCGATCCCCAGGGCGGCACCGACCACGACGATGAAGACGCGGCGCCAGACATACCAGACGCCCCTGAACCCCTTGTCGCCAGCCTCCGCACCGATCGTCTTGTTGAGCGCCTCCATCAGCACACCCGTGATGATGAAAATGCCGATCGCCGCGCCCCATTTCAGCAGGAACTCTTCCATGTCTGCCTCCGGGAACGAGTGTAGCCAGTCAGGCTGTCAGACAGGTAATCAGTACCGATGCCCCACGATGCCGTTGCCCATCGGCCAGTCTTCGAGGGCGGCGTTCACGTCATCCTGCATGGCAGCGCACGCGTCTCGGTACGAGCCACTGCTCGGCCGATCGGTCTGGATCACGGCAATCTCGCGTTCCACGTCGCCGACACGGGCCAGCGCGCTCTTCGTCGCGCAGGGGATACACACCGGGTCCTGGTACGGGCTCAGCTGCGGCAGCGGCGCTCGACAGCCGGGGCACAGCGGGGCTGCCCCCAGACGACACATAGCCTCTCGGCGACGGGACACGCGCCCAGTCTACCCCGGCTCCGGCTCGTCGCCGAACAGCGGCTCTTGGTTCAGCCCTGAGGCCTCGGGCGCGATGGCGTCGGCGAGCTGCCGGAGGGGCCTTCGCGCACGGCGGACCCGCTTCGCGAGCTGGACGAGGACGTGGACAGCTACGGCGTCGCGGCCCTTGAGACTCGGAACCAGCTCGGCCGCGACCTTGATGGCGTGCTCTACCTTCACTCTTGTCCCATCGGGACTATGCTGTTGTCTGACACGTCCGGTGTCAAGAGAGCCATCGACGCACTTTCTCGCCCTCCGTGCTAGGCTCGGCGGGTGACGACCTACGCCATCATCGGCCGGCGAGAGGGGCTCATCGACGTCGTCGACACGAGCGGCGCCCAGGCTCTGGAATACGCCGCGTCCCTCAAGCTGGGGAACGTCTGGTTCGACGCGCCCGAGGAGTGGTTGGAGGAGAGCGGCGTTCCTTTGGCAGCAAACGCGCGGCCGCGCTCCCACGCCAAGATGCGTGAAGACCCGTACCGTGCGCTCGCGAAGGCGAAGCTGTCGCCGATCACGCTCGAACAGGTGCTGGCGCGCTACCCCAAGCGGAAGCTGAAGTGGGAGCGCGACAAGAAAACAGGACAGTTGGAGGTGTTCGAGAACCACACCGACAACCGGGACCCGGGGCTCATCGCAGCGCACGCTGCTCTCGTGCCGCACTTCCCGTCATCCAAGACGATGAAAGCGGGGCACGACATCGACGTGGGTGTCTGGCAGACGCCGAAGGGGATGGTCGAAGCTCTCCTCGCCCAGAACGCCAAGATGAAGAAGAAGCTGGACGTCGAGGTGCCTCGCTACCTAGCCAAGCAGCTGGAAGGCGCGGCGCCGCCTGAGGCCTGGGGGCTCGCGCTGGCCCCTCATGCGCTGGCCTACGACGCCAAGCTGGCCGCCACCGCGTTCGACGATCCGATCGCCCGGCGCGAGGCGAAAAAGTTCCAGCTCAAAACCTCGGGGACCGTCTGCTTCCGCAAGACTGCCGAGTGCGGCGCGAGCTGCCTCGTGTACAGCGGACAGAACAACGTCGACCGGTACAACTACGTGGTCAAGTTCGCCAAGACCAGCGCGCTCATCAAGGAGCCGTTGGCCTTCTGCCGGGTGCTCATCGACGCGGTGGGGCGACACTACCGGCGCTCGAACATCTGGCCGTTCACGCGGCTCAACGTCTTCAGCGATATCCCGTGGGAGCTGTTCTTCCCCGACATCTTCCGGCTCTACCCGGACATGTGGTTCTACGACTACACGAAGATCCCTGGGCGCGACCCCGAGGGAGAAGCCGACGTCGAGTACGACCTGACGTTCAGCTACTCCGGTCACAACAAGCCCGAGATGCTCTACGAGCTGGCCAAGATGAACCGGCGCGTGGCTGTCGTCTTCGCCACCAAGATGCACGAGCTGCCGCGATTCGCGTGGGGCGTTCCGGTAGTCGACGCGGACATCAGCGACTTCCGTCCGCTCGACCCACCGAACCCGGGTACGGGGAGCAGCAAGCCGGTCGTCGTCGGGCTCGCCTACAAGAATCCGCTGGGCAACCAGCACGCGAAAAGTGCGAAGAACATCGACATGTTCGTTGTCCCCTGCCAGGAAGAGTCGGACGGCAACATCATCATCCACGAAACGCCGGGACAGACGCCGATCCATCAGCTGACCGACTGGCAGGCCCGTCAGCTCCGCGAGACCGGCATCAAGCGCAAGCTCTACCTCGTCTAGTGCTTGTAGTCCGGCGGCTCCGGGCCCTCGAAGAGTTCCACGTCAGCGTCGTCCAGGCGCTCGTCGATCCTCTCGATGAGGTAGTCCACGAGCCGCTGTTCCAGGCTCACGAGGGGGACCAGCGCCCGAACCCGGTAGAAGAACAGGCGCCCCCGGATACGCTGCACGCGAGGCGCATTGGCCACGGTATCGATCATCGAGCTGATGGTTTTTCGCATCTGTCCTTTGTCGCCTCTCTCCTCACCAAGCACCCCCGGGAGAAATCGAATCCCCATCTTCCCCTTAGGAGGGGGACGTTGTGTCCAGTTCAACTACGGGGGCATATACGCCGCGACGCACCCGTTTGAGACGCCCAGCCTTCATCAGGTTGTGGAGGGTAGCATTCACGGTTGGAACCGCCCTGCCCAGCGCCTCCGCGACCTCCGGGGGACGAACCTCCCCTCTCTCCCGCACCAAGCGCAACACGTCGCCCTGAAGCCCCGGCGTCGAAGCTAGTTCTCCATTCGGGGCAGACGACGATCCCGCGAGCGCCGTACCAGCGATACGACTTGTCGTCCGGGCTGTGGCAGCGACGGATCATCGTGGACCACAGTCGCCTGAACTGACGACGCTTCACGAGTTCCGCGCCTTCCTGGTGCGCTCGATCGCCTTGTCGAAATCCTGTACCACATCGCGAACGGCCTCGGCGCGGTCGGTGATGCCGCCGCGAGCCACGACCGACTCCATCAGCGCCGCGCACTCCGGGCAAACCGGCTCGCCCCGCGGGGACATCTTCACCGAGACGAGCTTCGCCTTCGCCATCGCAGCCCGAAGAGCGGGGGTGCCCCGGCCGTGCTTCTTCACGAGCTTCTTGATGGTGCCGTCCCGCACCGCCGCCTGCTGAAGCTCGATGAGATCGAGGGTGTGCTGCGGCTCCCAGGTGCAGACCGTGACGGTCAGCGAATCAGTTTTCGCCACCGCGCTCCTCACGCGCGAAGACCGAAGCAAGGGTGTCGCTCTCCTCGATGCTGCAGACATGCTCCGGGCCGAACGTCACCAGGGCACCGCGCTGCAGGTCCGTGACGACGACGGGATCGTTCGCCAGTTCCCCCTCGTAGCGACCCTCCGTGACCTTCGTAACGGTGACCCACATCCGCTCGCCGGACGCACCCGCCGAATGGTACTCCGGGACGAACACGAGCTTGGCCGAGTCACCGAACACCAGCGCCTCACGAACCGGACGCGGGGGGATCTCGAAGTCGTCGTAGAGCTGCGCCCGGTCCTCGACGTTGTCGAGACTCCAGGTCACGCGGGGCTCAGATCCTGCGGCCTGAAGTTGTAAGTCTTCCTGCCGATCTTCACCTCGACCCACGTGATCGACCCCTTCGGCACGATCCGCAAGACGGTGCCCTTCGCGGTCGTCCCCAGCTTCGCCTGGAGCTTCGCCGGCACGCGGACCTCGACCTTCTTCTTCCGCTTCGACGCGCCGTTCAATAGTTCAGCGATCTTCATGGTTTCTCCGGCTGGCTGTCTGACAGTGTTGCATCTTGTCGGACAAGCGGTTCGGCGTCAACCGCGCTAGAATCCGATCAATGAGTGCCATCGTCCCCCTGGACCCCGTGACCATCCGCAACTTCGGGAACGGAGACCGGAAGCGGTTCGAGCGATACGTGCTCATGGTCACCGCCTTCCTCGAAGGCAAACCGGCCAACACACGGCGCGCATACCGCTGCGGCATCATGCAATTCTTCGAGCTGTTCGACTGGATCTCACCGGAGAAGGTGCGCGTCGCCCACGCTGTCGCGTTCAAGAAGTGGCTGCTGGAGCACCACGGGGTGAGCGAGTCGACGACCTACTGTCGCCTGAGCGCGGTGAGCAGCCTGTTCGACTTCCTGTGCCGCCCCGACGGCACCGACGGCGACGCGCTGCTCAGCTCCAACCCGTTCAAGTTCGTGCCGCGCAGCGACATCCAACCGACACCCTACGCCCGCGCGACCGCGATGGACTGGGAGGTCTTCCGCGAAATCGTCGACAACATCCCTTCCGACGAAGCCGGCCTGCGCGACAAGGCGATCCTCATCTTCTTCGCCTTCACCGGGCGGCGGCGCGCCGAGGTCGCTCAGCTCAGGATCCGCGACCTGAGCCTGCGGTCACGGCCGCGCTCCTACACCGTCAAGACGAAGGGCGGCAGGGTCCAGTCGTTCGAGCTGCCCGAGGTCTGCTACGACGCCATGCGCGCGTACTGGATCGCCGCGGACCGGCTCCACGGGCTGCACCCCGACGCGGGCGTCTTCACGGCGACGCGCACCTGCCACCTGACCAAGCACCTGGATCCCGACAGGCCGCTCAGCAACCGGATGATGAACGACATCCTGAAGCGCGCGGCCATCCGCGCCGACGTCGACATGGAAGGCGTCCGCATCCACGCCATCCGCCACATGGCCGCACGCGACCTCGACGAGGCCGGCGTCCGGCTGCAGGACATTCAGGCGTTCCTGGGACACGCGAGCCCCACGACCACGCAGGTCTACCTGGA
>Ga0255054_10000022_pt1 | contig 62796 bp, 95 predicted proteins | sample JV7_2_23_MG_FD_188634 | JGI IMG/M metagenome (GOLD analysis project Ga0255054, IMG submission 188634) | Seawater microbial communities from Jervis Inlet, British Columbia, Canada - JV7_2_23 | ecosystem: Environmental > Aquatic > Marine > Inlet | place: Canada: British Columbia | collected... | reverse complement strand
AAAAAACAAAGGTTAAAGACTTAGGTACTGAATTTCTCGTTCCGCCTGAGCGGGTTATTGAAGTTCGATATGACCGAGCACATATAAAACAAATGCCTACTTTTCAATATGTAGGTGGAGAGTATCGACAGACTGGTGCAAGATCATCTATAACTCTTGTCATCCCAAGGTTTTTGAGATTTAGAGATGATAAATCAGTTAATCCGATTGATTGTAGACCTGAACAAATACCCAACTATCCGGGGAGATAATAATGGGTTATCCACAACATCCAGATACAATTACTATTAAGAATAAGTTCTACCCGAAAGGTTTACGGGAAATAGATACATATAAATATTATCAAAAAGTGAAGAGTAAACTTTTGAAAGAAGTTGCCGGAAGAGACCTGATGTTCTATATTGCTGTTGATGTTGACAAACTTGTTATTAGACGGTCAGGAAAGAAGACTCAATATATACGCTTAACTAATGCAAATTGGGATGATGAGATTCACGGTCGAGTTGCTAGCATTCACTCTGCAATGAAGAAGACTGATGATATTGCTATTGTTGATATTGATACTGATAACTTTGCTAAGGCAAAGAAGGCGACTACTGAATGTTATGAAGTCCTTCTAAAGAGAATCCCAATTGTTGATAAAGTTCAAATTAGATTTACAGGTAAGGCCGGTTTTCATTTGTTTTGTAAGTTGAATAGGACAATGAATGTTGACTCAATTCGACTTCTATTTAAGAAAGTTCTTTCGACATCTCCAGAGTTGAGAAACTATGCTGTTGAATATAAAAGAGCTCCAGGTCAAGTAAACCTTGATCTTGCACCAAATAAATTTCGTGGCAATTTTATTACATTACATTCGTTGTCAACTTGGGGGCTGAAATGTATGGAAGTTAAACTAAATAAGGTATCGTCTTTTACGCCAAATATGGCGAAAATTTAATGAATGATTTCAACAACTTAAAAATTCATTGTAATAATACAGAACGACAGTGGACGAATTTTTAAATCTAATGATTTCAATATGTTAGAATGAAGATTTCAACAACTTTTTTGTTTTTGAGAAACAATTGAATAAGGAGTAGTGAATGAAGGAAATTTTGGTTTACACAGACGACATATCTAAGTATGGAGTCTACCGTAGCTATCTTGAAACTGGAGTGTCGAGTACGAGTTTGAGGGCCACTCTAGACGAAGTTTTTCAGCACATTGCAAAGAAAATAGTTAATGTTCTAATCGTAGATACTGAAGCACCCTGTATTCGAAAGAAAGATGTCAAGTTTCTAAGGGCAATGGTTGAAAGAGAGATTGAAGTTTTTCTTATGGTTGACGAAATTACTGATGAGTGTCTAGCTGCTTGTAACAAGCATGATCGTGTCACTGTTATAAAGAAACCCTTTGATGCAGAGATTCTTGTTGCTAAATTAGGTATAGGTATGGAATTAGATGCTGCAGAGAAAGATATTGAGCAAGTAGCAGCCTGCAGTTTTGATAGTCCATTTTATGATCCCGAAGTAGAACAAGATACCCAATGTCTGGAGGAAAATGATGAATCATATGGATAAAATGAACAAAGAGGTAGTTATTCTTGAGGAGTTAATTAGGCGGGCCTATGAGCATGTTAGGCCGTTTAGCTATCACAAAGACTTAGAATGGCTAAGCGATCCGGATCTTCGAAAAGGTCTCTTTGAGAAGTTTCCCAAGTGTTTCTTGAGTCTGTCAATTAATAGGAGAGATGTTCCAATTTTTCCTATCTGCAATCGAATTGGATTTGTTGATCCTAGGATTGTAATGTTCTCAATGAAACTTGCAAATAGGTTGGCTACTCTTGGGGATCCTAGAGTTGATGTAACTAATTTGCAGGGTGTGACAAAGAGATTGGAGTTTTTGCATAAGAAGTATTCTAAGGAGGTTCCAAAACCAGAAGATATGGCTGTTAAGAAGGCCATGATAACTAGAATGTTAAGTAAAATTAAGAAGTATTTGAAGACTCAAAAGGGTGAGTAATGATTAGACTCCTCGATGTTGAAAAGTTTATTAAAGGTTTGACTCCAGTAACTTCGACTGACTATTGGCTTAGGACGGGTGAATTTCACCCAGAAGGTCTTTTCTCTGAATCAATTTTTGGACCAGTTGGTTCTAGAGATAGGAGAACAAAATACTCATATGTGAGTCTGTATACTGATATAGTTCATCCCTCTGCATATACGATTCTAATTCAGTTAGATAAGAAAGTCGAAAAATTCTTATCTGCAGAAGAGCAATTTGTTCTAGACACTGATGGTCGGTTGAAAATTGAAGATGGAGGAGTTACCGGTATAAAAGCATTTATTAACTTATTTCCAGACATAAAATTTCGTGCTGACACAAGTCAAAGAAAGAAATTTATTAAAGTACTTAACGATACATATAAAAAGAAAACTCTTTTCATTGATAAACTTCCAGTTATCCCTCCAGACTTTCGTTCTGCATTTCAAGATGATGCCGGTAATTGGGTAGTTGATGAAATGAATGATATTTATCTGGCTATTATGCGTCGTTCATTTCAAGTTCAGAGTTCTGCAAAAACTGGTCCTTTATTTGATTTGTTGAACTGGGGATTGCAATCATCAGTTATTGACCATGATAAATATATCAGATCAAAGGTAGCTAAAAAGAATGGCATTATTCGTGAACAGTTGGCCGGGAAGAGAGTTGATTTTTCTGGTCGTGCAGTAATTACACCAGGACCTGAGTTAAAGGTTAATGAAGTCGGTCTTCCATTTAGAATGGCAGTTAGTCTTTTTGAACCTTTTATTATTCATTATTTGTTATACTCAGGTAAGGTTGATAGAGATGCTCTTGAGATAGAAGTCAAGGGATTTACTGAACTAGACCTCTCTGTTGATAGTGTTCAAAGGGTGTTGAAGTCAATTAGAGATGGGGATGAAATGCCCAAAGCTCTTTATGATATGTTTGCTGTAGCGGCTGAAGTTGTTATGACTGATAGAGTCGTCCTTTCAAAACGAGATCCAGTATTGCATCCAGAATCTATTCGAGCGTTTAATCCTAAGTTAGTTCACGGAGATACAATTCAAATAAATACTTTGCAGGTGGGCGGATTTAATGCTGACTTTGATGGTGATACGATGGCGGTCTATCACCCACTCACAAATGAATCTCAGAATGAAGCAAAAGAAAGGATGATGAGAGCTCAGTCTGGTGAGTCCTCAAGAGCAGTGACTTTTGAACTTAGCAAAGAGATGTATGTGGGATTATATTCTATCACTAAAGATGTAAAGAGAACAGCATCTCCCATTGCTGTGAGTGATAAGGATTTAGAAAAAGCAACCGATCCTTATGTTCCGGTTACATATAGACGACGAAGAACTACAATGGGTAAAGCTATTTTTAATAGTTGTTTCCCTCAAGACTTTGGTTATATTAGTAGATTGGTTACAAAGAAGGTCGTTAAAGATGCTGTAGATGAGCTATTTGAGAAGTATGACGACGATGTTGTAAGAGAGAGTGTTTCAAGAATGGAACGTGTTGGTTTCAAATTTGCAACAATTATGGCCCCCAATGTTTCGCTGGATCAAATTGAAATTCCAGATGAAATATATCAATTAAAGAAGGATCTAGATAAAGCATCTACCGAAGAAGCTGATGTAATTCTGAGAAAGATGGAACAGGTTTTGAAGAAACACCTACAGGGGAAAGGTATATATGATTTAGTTGAATCTGGTGCTGCAAGGGGTTGGGGGGGTCCAATGCAGATACTAGTGGCGAAAGGAATTGTATCCGACCCCACCGGAAAAATATTAGATCCAATTAAAGGTTCATTTTCTCAGGGTTTAAATAATACAGAATTTTTCAATCAGTCATACGGATCAAGAAGGGGTATAATTGACCGAGTCCATAATACTGCTGAGACAGGTTATTTCTCAAGGCAGTTAGCATATGTTTTAGACTCCGTTGAACTTGATAGGACGGTAAAAGATTGTCGAACTGATCGGACTATGGAGTTAAAACTTGATAAAGATATGATGGCACGAATGTTTGGTAGAAATATTATTGAGAAAGGTAAGGTATTACCATTTAATGCATCTGATCACAAAACTGGAGAGGTAGTCAATCTTAGAACTCCTGTTTACTGTCTAACTCCGAAGGTTTGTTGGACTTGTTATGGCCGTCTAATGGAAAGACACAAAAGTCCATTTATAGGAATGGTTGCTTCACAAGTAATTGGAGAACGTGGAACCCAGTTGATAATGAGAACATTTCATACTGGTGGAGCTGTTGAAATTAAACGAAAAGATATGTTGAAAGATATTGTCAGTAATGAACCATCACTCACCCAAACAACCATTAAGAAGTACTTAGAGCAACAAGAGAGTTATTTAGTTACTAAGGAAGATTGTGTTATAACCATTGACTTGTCAAATTACGATATGAATAATGATATAAGAATTGATGAGGGAGTGGTGTGGGTAAAGAGTCTTTTGTGTCAGGTAGACTACCAAGATACTCAGTTTAGTATTGCTTTAGATTTTCCTGTTGAACTTCAAGCAAGAAATGCAGAGATGATTGGGAAACAATTTATTAAATTGTATTTCTCTAAAAACACTTATGTCCTTGAGGTAACTCTTGAGGCGGTTGATATTGAGAAGCAGGTCAACTATGTTACGAGATTATTAGCGGGTCGAGAGATTTATAAAGATGTTGGTCATCTGTTTAGAAAACTATTTGCTGTTTATAAAGAGATGTCTGATATGGATATTGTTCATCTTGAAGTCCTCTTATCAAATGTACTAAGAGATAGATCCGACACAAGTATTCCTGCACGGTTGGGTAAGACTTGGGATCCGATAATGATAAACTTTAAAGAAATTGTTTTCACTACGGGTTTTGTTCACTCTGTTGCTTTTGAAGATATAAGAAAAGCTGTTTGGACTGGTCTAACTGCTGATCGAACATTCGAACCCAGTATTCTTGAAAAGGTTGTAACCGGAAAACTTGTGGGGTAATCATGCGAAAACATCACACTGTTAAGAAGACTTGGGGTAGTGAAGTATGGTTCGAAAATAATGATTTATACTGCGGAAAACTTTTAACACTTGAAAAAGGAAAATGGTCCTCAGAAGGGAAAAGGCATTATCATCCAGTAAAAGATGAAACTTTTTTTGTCCTAAATGGAACTATGTTATTGGAAGTTGAGGGTGAAGCATATGTATTGGGAGCTGGTCAATCTCACCGAATACTTCCAGGACAGATGCATAGATTTAAAGGTGTTACTGACTGTCAATTTATTGAGGTATCTACAACTCACAATGACGAAGATTCAATAAGGGTGGAGAACTAGATGGCTATTTTTAGAGTTGACAAAATGCGACCGTATACTCAAATTGCGACCGGTCTCCGATTCCCTCCTAAAAAGAAAGTTGTAATTTTCTATTTTAGTGAGAATTCAAACTTTCTTGATGATTATCCAAAGTTGGGAATTAGGCGAGTTGATGTTCGATATGCCCTTGTTCCGGTTACGAAAATTCCTAGAACTAGACTGGCCGCAGAAGTTAGAAAAGCATATAAGGGTTTGGGTATAATGTCATATTCAACAAATATGAAATTTCCAGAGAATAGAAATTTATACTATGATCTGTCACAATATTTAGTTGCAATTGATGTTGCATATAGTCCAAAGAATTACAGACAGAGGGCCGGATTTCTTATAAAGAATATTTTGTTCAAGTCGATTAATAGTTTTTCCCCTGAGTATCAAAAGATTTTTATGTATAACGTAGATGCAACTGAACCGATGAATCAGTTTCGTGATCGTAAGATATTTCCAATCCTTCAGATGATAAAGGCTGAAGGGGTGACATTTGATCATCTACTGTTTGGAACAATTGATGAGTCGAGTACGAAGTATCGTCTTTTAGTGCAGAATAAAGAATTTCATTATCAAAAATTACTTACTTATATCAGGAAAGTTAAACCAATAGATATGGAGAGGGAGGAACAGGAGAATATAAATGCAGCAACAGATGCTGTTATGGCGAAAGTTTCTAAAGAGTTGCCTCCTAAAAGTCAAGTTAAAGTGAGAGATGCGGTTAAGAACTTTTTTGGTAAGGATAAAAAGACTGCTGAAAAGGTTGTATCCAAAGAAATTAAATCGGATGAAATGGAACAAGTTGCTACTGCATCAATTTTATTTAATACAAGTGGGGACTTGGATAAGTCCAAGAGGATTGCAAAATCAATTCCAAGAGAGAAAAGAATTGTTGCATTAAAGGCAGTAGATAAAGCATTTATTGATGAATTACTTAAACCTCAGCCAACAGTTAGTACTACTGAAGATATTGTTGTTCAATCTTCTAATGTTCCAAAAATGGTTGATAAGAAATCTCCTGAGCATCTTTTTCAGAAAAGACAGGTGGACTTTACAACTAATTTGAAGAAAGATATGACGAATGTTTTTAGAACTCTTGAAAAGAAAGAAATACCTGTCAGAGTCAAGTCCATGAGTATATCTGATAAACCAACTCGAAGGGGAGAACTGGACAAATCAGATATTAGTATTATGACTGTGGTACTTACTGATAAGTATGGGAATACTCATACAGTTGAAATGGAGATGCCCAAGATTGATCCTACTTCCGGAACGTTTAGAATCCATGGTAGAAGGAAATGTTTGATTAATCAAATGATTCAGAACCCTATTACTTTCCCAAAGGTGTATGAGTCTAAATTTGAAAGTATTTATTCTCTATTTCGTATATATAGTAAGAGAGGCAGAAAGAAGAATTATCTTGAAATATTCATGACTTATAGACTTCCATTTCTTGCAGTGTTGTCCTTCGCTTTTGGTTTCAAAGAAACTATGAGATTGTATGGTGTTAAATATAAGGTTAGTGAGACAAAGGTTATTAAGAAGACGGAATTTGGTGTAAGAATTAATGAAACTGAGGCAGTATTTTTTGAGGGTGCTAATACTGAAATTAAAGAGGAATTGTGTCAATCCCTGATTCAGGCAAAACCTTATTTACATAATGTTGAAGCACCATTTCCTGATAAGCAATATTGGAATAGTTTAATTATTGCGATGACTGGTCGCATAGCCTCGACATTTTTGATCACCTCTAATGTGGAGAACATTGTTGACCCAATTGCAAAACAAGTACTTATGAATAAGCAACTCCCAACTGATCTTCATATGATTATGAAGTATATGGCTACAGGAGTTATAGAGGGTCGTGTTGAAGATAGAAATGACTTATCTCATCAACGAATAAGAGCATCAGAGGTTCTTGCACACTTCGCCTTGAAACAGGTTCTCGCTGCATATACTGAGTATAAAGAGCAAGTTCTTGCCGGTAATACAAAAGCTAACCTTAGGATTGTGCCCGGCAAATTGTTGAGTGACTTTATAAACTCTCAGATAGTTGTTGATATGGAATATGTCAATCCAATTGAAGAGATGGCAGTTATGACGAGGACGACTCCGATTGGTCGAAACATTGGCGGTATTCCAGATAAGAGAGCAATGCAAGGAGCTGCTCTTAATGTTCATAGATCATACTTTGGAAATGTTGATCCACTAGATACACCGGAGAGTGACAGTATTGGCATTACCCAACACCTAACGGTCAATGCTCTCATCACTTCAGCTAGAGGTCTGTTTCAGACTAAACCTGCTACTAATACTGAGCACTCGGGTATGTTGTCTGTTTCAAGTGCTATGATTCCATTCATTGAGAATAATGATGGGGTCAGGATTATGATGGCAGCTAATCAATCTAGACAGGCGGTACCATTGAAGAATCCAGAGTCGCCTGATGTTCAGTCTGGTTATGAATCTATTCTGCCTAATGTTTTGTCGGATGTTTATGTAAAGAGATCGCCTTGTGCAGGAAAGGTTAAATCAGTTACAGAAGATAGGATGATAATTACTTGTAAGGCTGGAAGGGCACAGGGGATTGATCTTAGTCCAGTCCACCTTAGATCTGGAACCAGCAAGGATACTCTTAGTGTATTTAAACCGACTGTGAAGGCCGGCGGAACTGTTAAACAACATCAAATTGTTGCTGAGGGAAGTGCACTCGCTGGTGGGACTATGGCCTTGGGTCGAAGTCTCTTAACAGCGATGATGCCATATAAAGGTTATAACTTTGAAGATGCAATGGTTATAAGTGATAGTTTAGTATCTGGAGATAAATTAACTTCTCTGCATGGATTAACTGAAGATGCCTTGATTTCAAAAGATGATAGATTAATTAGTATTATTGATGTTGGAGCAAGTACAAAAAAGGGAGAACCTCTACTTCGGAGAACAATCGGAGAGATTGAAGAACTGCTAGGTTATGAAGAAGATGAAGGAGAGGCTATAGCTGGTGGAGTATATACACTCAAGAGTCCGGGCGGGAAGGTTGTTGAAATTGAAGTATTTTCAAATGTTGGAGAAGCAAAATTTCCTACATTGAAAAGTTTAATTGCAAGAACTAGAAGAAAGTATGGAGTAGCAGCAAAGGAGAAATTTACTGTAAGAGGGGAGACAATTAAAGGGGTTATGGTGAGGTTCAAAATTGAACAAGAACTTCAAATTGGTTTGGGGGATAAACTCTGTAATCGTTTTGGTGGTAAGGGAATTGTATCTCTCATTGAATCAGAGAGTGAAATGCCTCGAACTCCTTGGGGAGAAAGAGTTGAAATTATTTTAAATCCTTTAGGAATAATTGGTCGAATGAACTTAGGACAGTTATATGAACTATATTGTGGTTTAGTATCTAGGGAGTTAGCAAAGAAATTTCTAGAGATAAAGAAACAAGATCAGGTAGCCGCTTTGATGAAACGAGTTACAAATAAGTTAGATACGTCAAAGAATAAAGAATACTCTAATGCTCTAGCTAATGGTATTAAAAAGTTGTCCCCCGCTAAGTTTAAGCTGATGTTACATCAGATAAATCAAAAGAAGGCTGTTCCCATTATCATTCCTCCATTTAAGGCACCCAGTCATAGGGAAATTCAATCTGTTCTTAAGATGCTGGGTTTGAAACCTGGATATAAATTGTTTATACCAGAATATAATACTAAAACTAGGTCAGACGTTCCAGTTGGTTATATGTACATCTATAAACTTGAGCATATTGGAGATTTGAAGATTCACAGTCGAAGTACTGGTCCTGTGAAACCAAAAACTCTTCAACCGACTGCTGGCAAGAGAAGGGGTGGAGGTCAGAGAATGGGAGAGGCAGAAACATATTCTCTTATCTCATATAATTGTCCAGCCCTTCTTGCTGAAATGATGGGTCCTCTAAGTGATGACCATATCACAAAGAATGAAATTGTGTCTGAAATTGTTCAGACTGGTGGTGCTGGATATAGAGAGCCAAAGATAAATCCAGCCGGAGAAGTTCTTGAAAGTTATTTTACTGCTATGATGCTTTCTGGGAGATAGTAATGGCACACGATGCTAACCTTAAAATACTCACAGCATATGTTGATCCTGAACCTGAGGTCGATTCGGATATAACACAATATGAGTATACTGCGGATAACATTCTCAAGTATGATCTCCTAGAATTTTACGATGCTATTGGTAAGGATGAATTTAAAGAAGTTTATCGAAACTTCATAACGGACATTAGACTTAGACCCTTTGATGCTCAACAAACCCTTTGTGAGAAGATTCTTAAGAAAGTCTTAGAGATATATGATTTCGAATTTCCTGAACGAGTTGAATTGGAAAATCAGTATCATTTTGAGGAGGTTTACAAATTAGTTAAGTTTATAGGATTTGATAATATTGACTTTATTGGAGATGTTTGGAAGTATTTGAAAGTGGATCCGAGGGGAGTCAATATTGAACAGTACTGCTATGATAAGGATACTGAACTCGTTGAAGCTATTACAAATCAGATTGAAACCTATGACTCTGAGCAGTTATTTGCTATATTTCTTAGAACATATATAAAAGACAAACTGATTGAATGGTTTATCGAAGTCAGTGAAAAGAACAAATCGCTAGTTTCATTGAGAATGATTGAAGGAGAGATTGATGGATAAGATCATTGTTAAAAAAGGTACAGTGGTTATTGAATGTGGAAGATCAGATTTAATTGGAGTTGATCAAACTCCAGATGGAGTTGTGTTTTCAATGAAGGGCGGACTACTCCTCCACCTGACCGATTCCGATATGCCAATTCACACAAAAGATATGATGAAGAATGCTTCGGATAGTTTTCAAAAGGGAGTTCTTAAGTTTAATCTTGAAAATTACAATACTCCGACGTCTCTTGAACTTCTGTGATTTTTTTGGCAACAGGTAACCTTCTATATATATTAATTTGTAGAAGGTAGTGATTATTGGCTTTTTAATAAGTATGTTTCGGGAGTCAAAAATCCCCCTTTCATAGAAAAATGTTATTCAGTTGATAGTTGCTACCTTTTTTAATTGTTTTGCCGAGCATGTAAGACACTTGGGAGGGCTGCATTTGCGGTCCGTTGAGTTTACTCGCCTGGGTGCATTGCTCACAAATAAAACTCAAATAAAACTCAAGTAAAACCCAACTGACGTTTTCTTGAGTATAGGAAATTTCCGTTGGCAGAAAGGAGGGACAGGGAGGTTGGTAGATAAAGACTTTTTAGTAGCTGATGAGTATGCTGTGAAAGTGTGTAATATTGGAAAGGGAGCAGAAACCTGTAGATACCTAATAGTTGGTGCTGGTGGTTTTGAGTGTGGAAAGAATAGTGAATATCAAGCGGCCATCGACAAAAACTTTGAGCGAAGAGTTACGGTAGCTATAGGTGATAACTGCGCAGGTATTACAAATGTTACAGGAGCTGCATGATGTGGTTATTTAACTGTGGTACAACCAGACATAAGTTTAGACCGAGATTCTCTTATGGGTTTCCGGAGAACATGGACATGGTTGCATTGACAGAGCTAATCACAAAGTTAGGAGGTCAGAGAGAAGCGAATGGTATGCCCCTTATGGCAGGGGAAATTGGAACAGTGGTCAAGTCTTTTCTAAATCGAAAATACATCTATGACATTTGTGAGAAATGCGGAGAAATAAAAGATGGAAGGAGCGGGGAACAAAACATCTAAATTGTATTTTTCTCCACGTGCGCACAACCAAATTACCGTGAGGCAGAATGATGTTAAATATATACATACCAAACTCCTAAATTGGAGGTTTTACTCTGTGGTGACTTATGAGTGATTTAATCCGCAGGGTAAAGAATCGAATTATTGATAAGATTAACAAAAGTAAGGACTTAGGGAAAGTCCTTCAAACTGCCCGTTTGTGGAAAGTTAGAATACCGAAAGAGTTAAAAGAAGAAGTTGAAAAAAAGTAGATTAGCAAAGCTACGTCGACCTCTCGACTGCTGGCATCGCTGATTTACTCACTTACCCGATAATATTATGTTAAGGGATGTGAGTGAATTGGTGATGCCAGTGGTCGAGAGGTCGATAAAAATTAGCAGTTAACTCTTTTTGTTTTTTTGGATAAGGAGTCTTGACGGTATGTTTAAATCCATGTCTGCCGAGAAGTTTGTTGAGCGACTAAATGTTGATGTCTACCCGATTACCGTCGTAAAGTTTTTGTTGAATAAGAGGAAAATATTGTATTACTTCTCGAAAGCCGCAGATAAGAATTTCGAGATCCGAGGAGTTAAATATCAAGTTGATAATTCAACTTGTGAACCATGTATTTCGAAAGATGACGGTGTCCTTTGTAGACAACACACTTCAATTCAACGAGTAGTAGATTCTGAGAGGGTCGCATTTGATGTTGATACGAATTGTTATTTCTTCAAGAACGAGATCTTCAGAAAGGTTGGCGCTAGGATGGTAATAGTCTACTGTCCTCACCCTAAGTTGATTGCAGGAGATATAACAGATGAGAAGGTTAGAAAAGTTAATCCAATTACTATCGAAGATGAAGTGATGGAAATACCCGAATATAATGAAGTTAACAGGTTCATCTCTAGCGATCTTCTAGACCAGCATGTAAAGTGTTGGTTTAATGATGAATTTTCAATTGTCACAGTTCCAGAAGATAGGAATTCATCAAACTGGTGTTTGATTTCAAACAAATAGAGGAGGATTTCTAAGATGGCTAATGATGACTTCAGCATGGACGATTACCAAGATTTAGCAGGTGCTGGTTATGAATCAAGACAGCCAGTTGCTCCAGAGGACGAGTTTTATCACTCTATTTATATCGCAGGTCAGTCAAGAAAAAATCAGAGTGGTGTCCAGGAGGAAGCAGAAAAGTTGCAAGTTAGAGGTGTTGAGTATAATCTCGGAAAGGCCTACATGATTGTAACTCATGTTAAGGCACTTCTTGCAAAGATAGACAGGGACGCCTCAGGTCGTGAAAGCGTCAAATGTTTCTCATATCAGCAAGGAGATCCGCCTTGGCATGGTACATCTGGGGTCCAGTGCGGTATAAACTCAGCGGAACGAGCAGCTTCTGACTTCTGCAATCCCTGTCGAGCACAACTAGTTGTTGGTGGAATATATTGTGATGAGCAGGGTCATCCAGCATTAGATAAGGAGAAAAAACCAGTATTCGTCTTTATTCGTGGCAAAGGGATGAAGTATTCCAGAGTTGCAGATTACATAAATAATCTGCAGACTGACGACTTCGAACCTATATTCACTCCAGTTACTGACGAATCGAAAAGATTCGAGAAGATTCATGTTAATAATAAGAGATTTGTTACGCAAATTGGAATTGAAACTGAGGATTCCAATTGGGGTCCAAGGAAAGTATTTGACTTGACCCGAGGTACCCAACTATCAAATAAGGTAGTTATGGACGTACTTCGCATAACAAAGAAAACTATTGATAAGTTTAATGAGAAGTTTGACTGGTCAAGAGGTAAACAGGTGAGTGGTTATGCTGAAACAGCAGCTGTCCCTCCAGAACAACAGATTCCTGAAGTCACGCCTCCACCTCAGGCGACAGAGCAACCAGCTGGGCAACCAGTTGAGCAACCACCTGTAGAAACTAAACCAGATCAACAACAAACTTACAGTTTTGAGGATATTGATTTTTAATTAACCTGGTATTGTGGAACATTGAGAAAATTACAAATGCCTATAGTACATCTCGAAGGGAGTATAGGATGAGCGAAGGTCAGGAAGCACAAAAGTATTTTGAGAGGTTAAACATCGCGGTTCTGAGCATCAACCGAATTAAGGAACTGGTAAAAACTCACATTTTGAATGTATTGGCCTGCTGGGATCAAGGAAAGGATATCTTAAAACAAACCTTTCATATACTTGGCCCAGCAGGTGTCGGTAAAACTGAAATCTGTTTACAGATTAGCGATGAATTGACAGAGGAGACTGGAAAGAAGTTTGAGCAGATCAAAATCCAGTGTCCTGTGCTTTCAAGAGATGATTTTCTGATTCCATTTCCGGTAACAAGGGGCGGAGAGCAGAAGTTTGAGATGTTGTATTCTGACTTCATTCCAACCGACCCGGAAAGTTTTGGAGTCTATATAATTGATGAGTTCTCAAGGGGTGATCACAATTTACAGCAACTTCTTTGGCAGGTACAGAATGAGAACAAAATTCATCTATATCCATTTCCAAAAGGATGGTTTGTTGTTTCTCTGGACAACCCGGATGATGCTGAATATAGTGTTGATCAACTTGAGGATGCTGCAGGTTTAAGAAGGATGTTACATTTATATGTTGAGGTATCTCCACAAGATTTTCTGAACCATGCAATTGCGAATGGTTTTCACTCTTTAACAGTTGAGTTTATTCAGTCACATCCTGACTACCTTTATGATTTTGACGCACAGAAAAGAGGTAGTGTCTATGCGAACCCTGCGAGTTATGAGAGGGTATCAAACCTTCTATGGGGTTATGAAGCAAGGGGTGGAATATCTGCTAGCCACAATGAACTTGACTTCCTAATCTCTGGTTTGTTGAATGTGAATATGACTCGTTTATTTATGGAGTTTGCTAGAGAAAGAAAGGATATCAATCCGAGGGACGTCTTTAGTGATTATCCTAAAGTCAGGAAACAAGTGAGACAATATGTGAAAGATCAGAATAATGCCAAACTCGGAGAACTGATGGTGGCGTTCACTACGTTTGTCTCAACTTCAAGACCTGACTATACAACCAAAGAGCAAAGACACATTGTTGCTTTTCTAACAGATATTCCAATAGATACGGCTGCTCTTTTCGTATCTCAGGTTGACAATTTCAGTAGGACTTCTGATGAGTTTCGTTACATAACAAAGCTCCATACTGATCTGATGAAGTTGTCTGAGAGATATAGGAAAGACTTCTATGAACCAATTGTTTCAGTCGGAAAGGGATAAATATGACCCCAGATCAAAGATTGAAAGAACTGATCGCCAAGATGGTCTTGGGGAACTCATATTGGGGATATTTATTCTCGAGACTGGCGAGAAGGTCGACTAAGGACCTCCCAGCAATGATGGGCGTTGCCCCAGAACAAGATGGGATGATTGCATTGTACTATCGACCAGAGTTAGTGACGGTTGCAAGTGATGAATCTCTCATGCTCGTTTTGGAGCATGAAGGGATGCACGTACTCAATAAGCATATTCCAAGATTGATAAGAATGCTGTCAAATGAGTTGAATGAAAAGCGCAAACCGCTGAAATCTAGAGTTTGGAATATTGCTGCTGATTGTTGTGTTAATACACAAATGAGTATGCCTAAGGAAGTGATGGTTGGGGACAATAAATGTTTTCCCATATTTCCTGAGGATCATAAACTTCCTCCAGACAAGATCACTGAACACTATTACAATTTGTTGATGAAAAGGGTTAAGGAAATTGAGTGTCCTCAGTGTGGAGCTACTGGGGAAGGTCTTGGCCAATCTGAAGCAAAAGGAGGAGGCGAGGACAAACCAGAACAAGTGACTTGTCCCGACTGTGCAGGTGGTGGAATGCCGTTAGATGATCACGATCCCTGGACAAAAAATTTGGAAGGAGTTACCGATCTTAGTTCCCTCTCAAGAAAAATAGATACTAACGTTGGAAATGTCATTAGAGAGGCAGTTAAGAATTTTAACAAAAGGAGAGGCACACTTCCATCTCATGTTCAGGATTTGATTGATGAGGCGCTTAGACCTCCAAAGGCACCGTACTATGAGATTATTAGGAGACTTGTTCGAGGATCTCGATTATCTAAATTTCGGAGATCTCCTACAAGAATCAACAGAAAGAGGGCGTACCTCTTTACCCTTTCAGATGATGGCACTCCAATATTTTCGCCATTTCCGGGAAAGAAGAGAGACTACTCCTTCTATATCTCCTTGATAATTGACACATCAGGTAGTATGTCAAAAGATGAAATTCTTGATGCTCTGTCTGCTTGTGGAAGTATCATGGAGAAGGATCGACACACAAGAGTTGTAGTTCTTGAGTGTGATGCAGTACTTCAGAAAGAGTATGAGGTCAAGAAACTTCGTGACATACAGTTTAAGGTAAAAGGTAGAGGGGGTACAGCAATGGCCCCAGCTCTCAAACGAGCAAGAGAGTTGGGTACAGACGTTACCCTTGGTTTTACAGATGGATATACAGAAAACATAAATAATCTACCACGGAAAATGTTACCAAAGAAACTCATTTGGTGTGTACCAGAAGCGAGAGGTAGCATTGATTTACTAAATCGAACTGGTTACATTGTGAGGATCTAACATGAATGAAAAAAGTCTTGAACTAGGAAAAGGAGTGATGTTACTTGGCGAATATCCTAACTCAGTTATGTATCGGGTTGCCTGCAACTGTAATGACCCTGAGCATGATGCAACGATTGATATGGAGTTCGACAAAAAATTTGGTATGGTGTTTCTGCAGTTTTATAAGGACGTTGAGTATTGTCATTATGACATTGATTCACCAGCATCCGAACAACTCAGAAATATTTGGAGAACCGTAAAGGCTGCTTTTAGGTTAGTCTTTACAGGATATTTGAAAACTAACTCAGAGTTTATATTACAAGACTTGGATCATATAGACTCCTTTATTGCATTGCTTAAGAGAGGGAGGACACTATGTGCTGAGCAACAAGAGGAATTTAAGAAGCAACAAAACGAGAAGGACCCGGGTGACTTTTAGCCCGGGTCCGTTTACGAATTTTGAAGGAGGGTTTCATAAATGAAAAAGAGTGAAATTTTTCCAGTTTTGGTAGGTTATGCTTCTAGCCTCCATCCAAATACAATTCTGGATATAGAAGTTGTACACCGCCACCTTGCTGATAAACTTAATATTAATGTAAAACCTTCTACCCTTAAACAATATTTCACCCTTATGGCAAATGCTGGATTTTCAATCAAGAAGAAAAGGGTCACAAGGGAAAAAGAAGTGTACTTTGTGGTTGGAGATAGAGCTAGGTGGCCCTTTAAGCAGACTCTTTCAGAAGTGAAAGAAATGTCAGTAACCAAGGGTTCGACAACTGTTGAACTTGTTCCTTCAAGGAAAGATCTTGGTGTTCCTTTAATATCTGTGTATAAAAGGACTGAGTTTGACGAATCAGATTCTGTAACTGAAGTTAAAGAAGAGAAAGATTGGTATGATATTGATCTTGATCAAATATCAAATGATGAACTCAAGGAGATTCTTATTGCGGTCAAGATTGGCGACAGGGAAATTGGGGGAATTCTTCGCCAAGTTCTAGCTGACACTTTTTCTCAAATGAGCGAGATGATTTTTGCCCTTGCAAACTATGAGAAAGAACTTACAACAATAAGGAGATATAAGACCAATTTAGAGAGGGAGAAGAAAGAATTTGGGGATGAGAGAATAGAATTCCAACGACAATTTGCTATGGCAGAACAAAAAGTGACTGCGTGTGAGAGTAATATTAGTGTTTTGGAGACAATGAAAGCTGACTTGTCTGAAAAACTACTAAAAGAACAAGATAGAAGTTTAGAATTAGAGAAGAGAATTTCTGAACTGCAAAGAGACAAGGAAAATCTAGAGAAAAGACTCAGAGGATTCACACTAGACAAGACTCAAAAATTTGCAACAATTGGGGAGATGATGGAAGCTCAATCAAAAAAGGGAGGTTAGATGGCAAAAAAATATACTTCGTCTGAAGTTAAGGTCCTCGATGAAGTTACCCATATACGCTTGAACCCCGGCATGTATATTGGTGAGACGGCAAACCCTGTCCATTTAATTGAGGAAGCATTGGACAATAGCCTTGATGAATGTTTGGCAGGGTTTGCCAACGTCGTGGCAATAAATCTAGATACTAAAAATTACATTTATCAAGTGATGGATAATGGTAGAGGAATTCCAATTAGTAAGGATATTCCTAGACTCATTTCAAGTAAACTTTTTTCTGGTGCAAAATTCCAGGGAATAAAAACAGCATATGATATTTGCAGTGGGCGTCATGGTGTTGGCCTGGTTGCAGTAAATGCTCTGAGTGATTTATACGAAGTTGTGATATACAGAAATAGCAAGAAAGCAAGGTTTGAATTTGAAAAAGCTAAGTTTCGAAAAAAAGAAATAAAGAAATTCAAAGATCAAAAACCTTTTTCCACATTAATTCAATTCAGACCGGACAAGACAATATTTGAAAACTTGGTTCCGAATATTGAAAGAATTAGAAATCGTCTACTAATCGCTTCGGTTGAGTTGCCGAAGTGTACATTTGCTTTGAGTATAGATGGAAAACGTGAAGTTATCAAATTAGATATGCAAGAATATTTTATGGAGTATTGTTTAAAGAATACTGATAAAGAAATCTCACCGATCATTGATATTAATCCTGGTTTGAGACCAGAGAATTTCAAAGTTAAATTTTGTTATAATAGAAATGGAACTTCAACTCCAAAGGTTCACACATCTGTCAATCTTCTTCCTGTAGAAGGTGGAGGAAGTCATATAAATGTATTCTATGATATTCTAAAAGATATATTTATGACAAGAGCTAAGAAGTTTGGAATGAAGTTTCAACCAAATGATTGCCTTTGTGGATTAAGAGCGTATTTGAGTTTATCTCTGAAGAACCCCGAGTTTTCAGGTCAAATAAAACATCGACTAACGAATACTAAGAATGATTTATTGAAATTGACGAATCCTCTTAAGCTGAAAATCGAGCAACATTTTGATAAGAACCAGAATTTGCTTGAGCTCCTGCTTGAGCAGTTTGAATTATATAGGAAGAAATTAGATTCAAAAAGATTAAGGACGGTTACAAATGGAAAAAGAGCGTCTACGAAATTTACTAAACTCCGTGATTGCACCGGTGATAAGGGTGAGCTGTTTATCGTGGAAGGAGATTCGGCTGGCGGGTCTTTTATTAGCTGTCGTGATCCTCGTAGGCATGCTATCTTTCCTCTTCGAGGAAAAATCCCTTCTATCGTTAACGCAAGAGATATACTTAAGAACAAAGAGGTAGGAGAATTGATTCAAGCATTAGGAACAGGAGTTGGACCTCACTTTGATATTAGTGGTCTGAAGTATGAAAAGATTATCTGTGCCACAGATGCGGATGAAGACGGGGGACATATTTTCTGTCTCCTGACAATTATCCTTGCTAACTTGGTTCCAGATGTGATAAAAAAGGGACACTACTATCTAGTTCAAACTCCACTATATGCAACAACTGAAGGCAAAAAATTTGCTCCTCTGTGGACTGAAAAGCAAATCAAGAAAGCACGAGAAGAGAAAAAGAAGATTTCTCGCTTTAAAGGTCTTGGAGAATTGAATCCAGATCAGTTAAAGGTGTGTGCAATTGATGAAAAGACGAGGAAGTTAATTCCAATTAAGTTTTCAGATAATTTAAATGAAATAATGAAGTTATTTAGTGATGTAAGTACAAAAAGAAATTTACTGAACATGGAGGGAAAACATGACAAAGAAATATGATAGAGTTAATGTAATCAATGAAATTGAAGTTCATGGAGTTTTGCCGGAAGAGGGCAGTCAGATATATATGGTGCACACACACGGTATGGAAAAGTATGAAATGCCGAATCTCTTGATTGAAGCTAGTGAGGTTTTTACATTTATGGCAACCTCTATTTTAAATTCCATTTGTGATTGGCTGATAAATGATGTTAAAGTAGCTCAAATTGAAAAGGCTAAAGGAGAAGTTATTGAATTACGAGGATTGCCAAACATGGAATTTATAGAAGCTGAATATGATGGTCAAGAGGTATGGAAATTAACTCTAACTGAAAAAGTTGAGTGTGCTTGTTGTGGTGTTCCTGATGGTATACCGGAGGGGGCAACTTCACATTAGAGGTGAAGATGGACAAAAAAGTTCCAGAATTATATAGATCATATGGTAAATATGTGAACGCGTTTCGAGCGTTCCCTTTAGACTTAGATGGGTTAAAACCTGTTGAGAGAAGAGTACTTTTATCAGCATATCAAATTGCGAGTGAAAGATTTGTCAAGAGTGCTAGAGTCGATGGTCATTGTCTCGGTCACTTCCATCCCCACGGAACGTCCTACGGGACGATTGTTCAACTTGTTAGGCAGGGGTTCTTAGATGGGCAGGGTAGTTTTGGGGCCAATATAGGGGTTGAACCAACCCCTCCTGCTGCCATGAGATATACTGGTTGCAGATTATCAAAATCCGCTAAGACCCTTGCCTTCAAGTTGATCAAGTATGTTCCATGGCAATTGGGAGAATTAGATGAGAAAGAGCCATTGTTTCTTCCAACGATGTTTCCTCTTTGTTTACTTGGGGAAGAGTATACTCAAGGTATAGGTTTTGGTTATAAAACATTTATTCCATGTTTTAGAATTGAAGATCTGTACAAGAGATTACTATTTCTTCTTGGTCAGAGGAAGACAAAACCAATTATTAAACCAATATCAGATTGTGCAATTATCTCTCCAGATAAGGAAATTGAGGAGTTATTAACAACTGGTAAAGCTTCTATTTCTGTCAAGGGAGTTAGTATAGCACACCCAAAAGACCATTCAGTTATTTTAAGGTCATGGCCTCCAGGTAGAAAGTTTGAGTCTCTACTTAATAAGTTTGCAAAGGAGAGAGAGAATAATGATATTGGTTTTCAAGATCTCTCAACAGAAGAAACGTACATTGTATTTAAGATTTTGAAGCAAAGAAATAAAGATGCAATATACAATAAGTTCGTGAAAAAATTAGATAAAGTGCTTACAGGTAACATCCCATTTGAAATGGTTGTTGTTGATTCTAATAGACAAGTTAGGACAGCATCGGTTGATGAGTTGTTACTGGGTAGCTACAAGATGTTTCTCAATTCAAATGTGGCAATGTTGGAGTCTGAGATATCTCGTTATCAAGAAATGAGAAAGGAGTATTTAGTACTTCAAGCTATTAGACCAATTTTGTCTGAGCATCTGAAGGAGCAAATAAAGGATGTTAAATTAGTAATTGATGATATTTGCAAGAGGACTGGTTTGAGTAAGAAAATGGTTACTGGTCTATTTGCAAAGTACAGAATTAATAAACTCCTGACTCTATCTATTGATATAGATGAGATAAATAAGCTGGTTAAAGAATTGAAAAAGTATCTAGATAATGCTTTTCAATTTTCATTAGATCAGTATGTGGAGGTCATGAATGGCAGACAAAAAAAGTAGGCTGTCTAAGTTAGTAGATAAGATACCATATCCTAACATTAGGGAGTATAAGGAAGATTGTCTTAATTGCAGTGGTCGGGGTATAACTTACAGAAAAATTGATATTTATGCTCCATGTCTCAACTGCAAAACGACCGGGAGAGTTCCGTTTGTGGACAATGTGATTCCGAAGAGTGATCCGCCTGACTTCAATGTGTTGAGAGAAATTGCTGAAAGAAATGCCCACATGCTTATTAGGTGTATTAGAGAAGAGTATGCTAAACTTGGAATTGAAGCAGTTGTAAGACTTGATTTTCCAAATGTAAATCGTGGTAGTATAGCGAGAAATTGGGAGGGAAGAAATTTAGTAAACCCTACTTTGATGGCGGACATATATCCGGAGGATGGTAATCTTGAAGAGAAAATTATGCTCGAACCACGGAGGAAAAAGTAGATGTACTCAGTAACAAAAATCTTTAGGGTTTCGTGTGGTCATCGTTTGAGTAAGCACCCAGGTCTCTGTAAGAATTTTCATGGTCACAATTTAAAAATTGAAGTTACTGTTTCAAGTCGAGATCTTGATGAAAATGACATGGTAATTGACTTTTCAAATCTAAAGAATGCAATCCATGAGATTGTTAGTGATTGGGACCATGCTCTTTTTCTCAATGTGAATGACGAGGAATGGGTTAACTTTATGAAACAGAAGGAAATGAAGATACTTCTAGTTCCTGGCGAACCGACTGCTGAGAGGATGTGTTTTGAATTACTGGTTGCATTAAGGAACACATTGAATTTTCATAGACCTGTGCATATAAAACGAGTTAGGATTTGGGAAAACGATGATTCAATGGCAGAGTATGAATCGTAATGTATAATTTAAAAAAGAGAGCAGGCATTGCAGTACCAAGAACCTATGAGAATGATGCGTTTTATGTGAAAATGAGAGCTTCCTTAACAAGAAGGTCAATGGACTATCATCAAGAATCCCTATTTGTAGTTCACAGGTTCTTCTTAGAGTCTAAGAAGTTCTTGACAATTCCTAGGTTCTTCCCGATACATGAGTATATTTCAGACTGTCAAATTGAAGACCACAGTCATGTGGGTGAGAATATTAAGATAGATCATAACATAAAGTTTCGAGATGAGTTACAAGAAAATATGGCTAATCACATGCTTAGTTGCGATAATGCAACAATTCAAGCACCACCTGGATCTGGGAAGACTGTAGTTGCTCTATATGTGATTGCCGCCAAGAAAAAGAAAACACTAGTTCTGGTTCACAGAGATACTCTTGTTGAGCAGTGGGCCGAACGTGCGCTAGAGCATACAAATATAAATAAAAATGATGTAGTAAGATTGACGTCGTCTAATTTTATTCACGCTCTCAAGAAACCTCTAATAATTACGACTGATCAGACGATGGTATCAATACTAAAGAGAAATAGATATAACTTTCTGGTGGCACTGAATCAAGCAAATATTGGAATGTTTATTGCTGATGAAGTGCATACTTCTGTTGGAGCTCCCAGATTTTCAGAGTGCTCCTTGCATATGCCAGCTAAGTTGACTTACGGTTTGAGTGCGACTCCATATAGATATGATGGCAATGGAGATGTTATCAATTATCATCTGGGTGATACATATACACCTGAGGGCGTAGCATCTATTATGGATGCAAAGGTTACAGTTGTTCTGTTTGATTCAGGAATGTTGAATAAGAGTTATAAATATATTTACTGGGATAATAAGTTTCAGAGAGCTAGATATTTGAATTTACTTAAGAATTCGAAAACATTCATGTCTTTATGTAAGGGTCTTCTGACAAAATTCTCTTCTAATGGTAGGGAAGTTATATTCGTCTCTGAAAGAATTAAGATGATTGAGGAACTTTTCAAATGGTTGAAAGTTCCTAGCAAATCAATGTTTATTAGGAGTGCAACGAATAAGGAATTGAAATATCAAGTAACATTTGCAACTCCTGGTAAAGTAAGGGACGGAGTAGATATACCAAAGAAGGACTGCTTAATTATGACAAGTCCAATAAGGAATGTTGAGCAAATGTGTGGACGAGTTGTAAGGGAAGCAGATGATAAGAGTAGACCTGTAGTTGTAGACATGATTGATATAGGAGTTAAAGATATACGAGAAACATATTATGGTCGATTGAGATATTATCGGGATAAGCAGTGGGAAATAAATTATCTTATTGCTTACTCTGATGGGCGAATAAATGGAATAGACGAACAGGTGGCAATCGAAATAATTCGAGGTGAGTGATGTTAAGAAATCCATGCAAACTATGTATAGTCAATGTGATATGTTCAAGTAGTTGTTATAAACTTGACGCCCACATTAATAGTTTGAAAAGGGTAAGGAAAGGTTTGAAATTTCTAATAGCCGGTTTCTATATAGCTGTGTTGGTAGTGACATTCCTAACGGTAATCTTTGAAAAGGCTCTTTATGGAGGGTAGTTAATGAGAGAGGTGAATGATGAAACTATCAGTTGATGAATATATAGATTATAGTCATCTGTGTGTACTAGAGACTCTTCTAGAAAAGAATGTGGAGTATCAACGATTGAACTTGCCTTCAAGGGATAAGCTGTTAGGAGAAGTGAAGGGTGAATTAAGGAGGTTAGATAAGTTGGATCACGATAGGAGAATAGCTGCTACAGGTTCAGGATTCTTTATGGAACCTGGAGATGAGCTTCCTGGAGATGTATCATTCAAGGAACCTGGAGATGAATTATGAAATTTGCGTTGTCAGCAGATTGGCATTTTGCTGGATATACACAGGATAGACTGATTGGTGGTTTACCTGAAAGACTGATGGCATTGAAGGGTTGCATTGAATCAATGTTGAATCATTGTATGGAACATCAAATTGATAGGGTTGTTGTCGCTGGAGATATTCTTCATGGGAAGTCAATTATCTATGCTCTTGCCCAGTCAGTTTTGATAGACATTTTCAATACATACCCATACATAGAGTTTTATTTGGTAGACGGTAATCATGATCTATCTGGAAAAGGACAAGATGCCGTATCGGCACTAAGAGGTTTGGTTGCGTGTGACAATGTTGTGTTAATCAGTCGTCACTTAAGAGATTATTTTGAATATGAGGGTGTTGCTTTCGTTCCATATGCATATGATATGGTAGAAACCATCAAGAAGAACTCTTGCAAATATCTTGTTTCCCACTTTGGATTGAATGAAGCTATACTAAATTCTGGAGTTAGTATAGTTTCGAAGATGGGTCTTAAAGATCTTGTTGGGAAATATGAATATGTTCTTCTTGGGCATTATCATTTGCCACAGGAAATGATTGCTGATGAAATTAAAGTATATTATGCTGGTTCTCCAATTCAGTTAGATTGGGGAGAGAAGCATGAGCAAAAAAGATTTCTAATTGTTGATACAGATAATGATACAGTTGAGTCTAGACCAACTGTTGGTTATAAGCAACACCACGAGTTCAAGATAACAAATGAGAACAAAGAGGAAATAGTTGAGAAGGCGAAGAAATTTCAAGCAATAGGTCATGAGGTTAGAATATTTCGAGATGATCTTGATGTTGATGTTGAACATCTTGCTGAAGAATTTCTCATTATCGACAAGGCTGAAAAAGATATTACTGATAGAGGTATAGAGTCTAGTATGTCTCTGGATGAAAAGTTTTCGAAATATCTGGTCATAAAAGGAATTAAACCAGAAGATCAACTAAAGTATTTAGAAGTTGGTCTTAGCATTGTCGAAAGGGCAGCAAAGGAAACACAATGAAAAAGAAGAAGGCAAACCTGTACAACCCAGCTAATGCTACAATAAAAGATCTCTTGGATTTATTGGTGACCCTTGCTGGTGGTCCTGTGGAAGAGGAACTCACACTTAAGGAACAAGATGCAATGACTGCGATTGCTGGGATGCTGATAAGGGTTGGGTATCCAACACTAATGGAGTCCCTCTTGACATATTTTGAGTCTGATTCGTTTGACGGAATCGAGCAACACGCAAAGATATGGTTAGTGGATTTGTTTGGTCGAGTACTGTGGGCGCATGATGAGAAAAGTTAAGAGGAGGACTTATGGATGACAAACTTTATGATTTTCTACTCAAGTTACCAAGGGCAAACCTCGTTCATTTGATGTGGTCCGCTTTGGATGAAATGCAACATTACAACGGTCAACCGAGAACCGCAGCGATTGTAAAGGCGTTGGATGCAAAAGAATTAAAAGGTGGATGGAAATTGCCCACGCTCAAAAAAGTAAGGGAATCCACAGACAGCATTGGTCTTTAAAGGAGTACTATGGTGCATGATGAGAAAAGTTAAATTCAAGAAAGCAGGAGCTGAAAACTTTTGTTGTTACATTGAACCAATTGAGATTGAATTTAAGGGGAATCAACTCGTTCTTATAAGCGGTCCTAATGGAGTCGGCAAGTCAACCATGTTCGATATAATTCCATTTACATTCTATGGAGTTACAACGAAAGGTTCGAGAGCAGACGATGTAGTAAACACAACCATTGGCAAGAATTGTAAGACATGGGTTGACTTCGATGTTGACAATGTTGAATTCCGGGCTGAGCGTTATCATAAGTTTACCAAAGTCGGAAGTACCGTGATTTTAAAAGAGAAGAGAAACGGGAAATTCGTTGACATTGGAAATGGTCATAGGGAGGTCAAACCGATAATTGAGCGACTCATTACTCCTGAGAAGCTATTTATGAATACTCTGTTGTTTGGCCAAAAGGTTAAGACCTTCTTTACTGACCTAACTGACTCTCAGCAAAAGGAAATATTTAGGAAGATATTAACGCTAGATGATTATGTCACATATTCAAAGGTATCTACTGAGATCCTTAACGAAGTCGAGAAATTTATATTTTCAATTGAAAGTGACATAAAAACTCAAGAGATTTTGATTGAAGAAACAAAATCTTTAATCGCTCATTTTGAACTTGAGAAGAGAAAGTTTTATGATCAAAAGCAGGTTGAACTTGAATTTCAAAATACTCGTTACAGAAAAAGACGAGAAGATGTAGATACTCTAGAGGTCTCTATCAAGGAGTATATGGACTTAAACCTTGAATTTGAAATGAACAAAGGTTCTGAGCAAATCAATCAGACATACTCAGGACTATCTTCAATTGCTTCAGATATGGAAGCTAAGATAAGTGAAGTAAAATCAAAGGGGGCATTGAAGTCTTCAGAAATACAGACTGCTGCTGATAATGAGAAACGAAAGGCACAGGAGGATGTTGCAGATGCTATTTATAAAGTTGACAAAATGCTTAATGAAGAAGAGAAAGAATTACTGTTAAGTATCAGCGAGATAGAAAATCAGAAATCTCAAATGAGATTGAAATCAGTCACTAATGGTGACAGAATTCATGTAATGCTTGAACAGACTAAAGAGTTTAGTGATGCCATATTGGACGGACAGGTGTCAGTATGTCCAACTTGCAAGCAAGAGATTGATGAACCGACTGTCACAACTCTTAATGAGCATCTGGATGAAATAAATACAAAAATTGAACAACTTCGACAAGAGAATGTTGAAATAGATAAAGAGGTTCTTAAACTACAAGGAGAAGTTGAAAAACAACACATTGAACTCGCAGAGATAAAGGCAAAGGCAAGCAGGGAAGCAAAGTCTCATCGAGATGCTAGTGATGAGATAGCCAAAGGAATTGATAAGAAACTTGATGAAATTACAGAGCAAATAAATGAATTAACAGTTAAAGCGATTGATGAAATACGAGAACATTTTGAGGAAAAGAAAAAGTCTTTAGACTTGGACTTGGAGAATTTAAAGAATGTGATGGAGGCTCTTCAAGTTAAACTTGATTATCGTATAGGTCTTGAGAAAGATCTTGCGGGTTTGGAGTCTGAACTAAAATCAATTGAAGGAATGATTAAGTCAATTGAAGAAAAGGAGTATGACGAAACTAACCTAAGAGGGACAATTCAAAAAGAGGAAGTGCTCATTAAGAAAGTTGAAACTCTCAAGAAAGACTTAGAAGATGAAAAGAAGGGAACAAAAGTCCTTGAGTTCTGGAAAGGAGCTTTCTCTTCTGCTGGTATTCCAAGTATGCTAATTGATGAATCAATTCCCTTTATGAATAGGAAGATAGCATATTATTTGGAGAGAATTGCAGGTGGAAGATATATCGTGTCATTCGATACGTTGAAGGCTACAAAAGCTGGAGAGATGAGAGATAAAATTTCAGTGAATGTTCTTGATACCAAAACCAAGGCAAACTCACGAGTTCAATTTTCGGGGGGTCAAACAAGAATTGTAGACATCGCCACAATTCTAACCCTTGGTGATCTGCAAAATGCCATCCATGATATGCAGTTTAACATCATATTATTTGACGAGATATTTGATGCACTTGACGATGAAAATATATCGTATGTATCAAAGCTACTTCGTTCACTTGTGGGCGATGATAAGAGTATATTTATTATTAGTCACAGACATATTGACCAAATTGATGCAGATGAGAATTTGAGATTTCTGTAGAAAGGGGGATTTATGGCGACATGCCCATTCTGTGGTTTTCGAGTTAGGAAGGGTTCAGGAAATAAGAGAAAGGTGAAAGGTACTAGTATATGGGCACACAAGAGGAAAAGATGTCCGAAGAAACCAGAAGTCCACGTCGATGGACCGAGATATCCGATTCAGAGATCAAGTATCACACCGTGGTAGTATCTGACGGTCTTATCAATAATTTGAATATGATCGGAAGATTAAAGACTATAAGTGGTGAACCATCAAAGGTTGTTACGGTTATGGGCAATACAGGTCCTTGTGATGATTGTTTAGTAAAAATGAACTGTACAGCGATGTGTGATGCAAAGGAGCTTGCATTAGTCCATGACATGAATACAAGAAGGGAGAGATCTTGAAAGATCAGATTCAAATTGTAAGTTGGCTCTTGACAAGGAGGTGTAATCTCTCCTGTGATTACTGTAGGATTGCGAGAGATTATAAGGCTAGACCAAAGAACGACTATCCATCCTTGGGTCATTACCTTAAGATGGAAATGTCAACGGGTTATGTGCTTGAATGTCTGGGCCGACTTCATGCACATAATCCAAATTGTTTCCACATTTTCTATGGCGGCGAACCCTTACTAAGAAAGGATCTACCAGAGATTGTAAACTATTGTAATGACAATGATATTAACTACACTATCATAACTAACAACAGCGATGAAGTTCAGCCAATGTTAGAGAGATTGGTGGGAGAAACTGATTATATTACTGGACTAACATCCTCAATTGATCCAATCATCTTCTCAGTGGAGGAGGAATCGGACCGGGTCAAAAAGAGCATCAAGGGTCTTGAACGATTGAAAAAGTATCGAGAGTGCATAAAAGATATCGTTGCCGAGATAACTGTCGATAGTAAAACGGTTGGTTATCTCTATCAATTAGTTGACGAATTGTCTAAATTGGGAATAAGCAGCGACATCACAGTCATTGACATCGCGAAGAGTCCGTACTATGACTTCGCTCATATTACAGACCCCGATCTGCTAGTGCAGAAAGACAGTGTACTTCTAGATGCTTTCGGTCGAATCCTTGACAACAAACTAGATGTTCATATGGCCTCGGTCCTCCTCCCTGAGATAGTAAATATACTTCCGGCAGAGTTGGATTGTGAAATTGAGAAGGATGTACACAACTTAACAATTGATGCAGATGGGTCAGTTAGACTATGCCTTAGGATTAGAGGTAAGTCAACTCCGGCAATCAAGGCAATCAATTATGTAAGTAAGGACGGACGTCTTAATCCTGTGTTGAAGAAAATGCTCACAAAGGATAAGAAAAATTTCTGCCGAAAGTGTAATTGGACCTGTATGATCATGTCCAAATTATTATCAAAGAATCCGAATCTCTTTGATGATTTAATCCACAAGGAAAGGAGGGCAGATGGCAAAGAAGGCGTCTCCAAAATCAATGCACCAACGAGGTTTGGAGACTAAAGAAGGTCTATTTAAGAAGTACGGATTGAGTGGCAAGTTTGATAGAAATACCGTTGTAGATTATGTTTGTAGAACTGGTTTAAAACCTAGTTCCAGAGGAAGAATCAATACAATTATCAAATATCTAATTTATCAAAAACACATAAGGCCTGCAGACAATGGAAAGTATACTGTTTGGTACAGAGACAAGAAAGTGGCAGATGCACTTTTCAATTTTGAAGGTCTGAAGGCGGTAAAGAGTCCAGATATAGAAGTTACAACTGAAGTGAAGGAATTTAGTATTCCAACAGAGGAACTAGTTGGAATACTTTATCCTCATCTGAAAGGCTCCAAGATTAATATTAGTCTTGAGAGTACTCCGCTAAACATTAACTTCGTTACAGAGTTAGGACAACTTCTTAAGAAACATTTTGGAGGTACCTGAATGGCAGATGATGTAATCAAAACTGCAGTTGAGTTTCTTGAGAGAATTAAGGCTGAAGATGAGGTCACCATAAAGTTTAGAAAAAAGAACAATGAGGAAAGAATAATGAGGTGTACCCTCAACTTCGGTAAAATTCCGAAAGAAAAGCATCCAAAGGATGTGAACCTCGCAAAGATCCTCAAACTGATAGATCAGCACAAGATTATCCATGTGTATGATCTCGACAAGAACGACTGGAGAAGTGTCCCTTTTGATAGAACTGAGTGGCTTAAGACTACTGATAAACAATACACTATAAGAAAGTAGAGGGGATAATGAGGATCCAGAAGAACTTCGTACTAGGTACGTTGGAGGTTGCACCTGAGGAGGGGAGGTTATGGTTAAAGACCCAAAGTTTTAATTTAAAAGTAAGCAAACTTTCATTCAAGAATGTTGAAGAATCATTTGCGATGATTGATATACAGGGCGGCCAAGCTGTTATGGTGCCCGAAGCTGAAGAATATGATGAGACAATGTTAAACTTTGTTGGTAACATCTACAGTTGTATTGAGGCAGAAGCAGAAAATAGAGAGATGAAAGGCCAAGATAAACAAGAGTTCCTTGACCACATTCTTAAAATTGTACAAGGGTGTGTATCCACATTTGAAAAAGGAAAGGTAAATGTCTATCCTAAATGAACTTTTGGTGAAGATTGCATCAGCTGAATTGGATGAACAAGTCAAGATACTATGTGATGTAATTTTTGAAGAAGAAAAAGAAAATATTAAAAATATAGATGACTTGCCCAAAGGCCCAAACATCTTTCTCTGTCTAGAAGTACCAGGTAGAAAACAAGGAGAAACTGCCTTTGTTGCTCTTGAGAGAGAATCAAAGGAACAGTATATAACAAGTATTTGGGTAAAGGGACCACCTTCCTCGGTGGATAGGCCGAGGCCGGCAAGGAGAATTAAAGCAGTGGAAGTGGTAGAAGTAAAGGCTGAAAAAATTCTCCTGCAATTTGCAGAAACTTATAAACACATGAAGGGAGACTAAGGTATGGTATCCGAGGAATTGACACGAGAAAATCTGGAAGGGAAGACGATTGTTGATTTGAACCAACTCTGCCGTGACCATGAAGTTAAAGGAGTCATTGGTCGCCCAAAGGGAGACATGGTCAACTACATGGTAGCCTTCAATGAGGGTCGCCCTGTTGAACACGTTATGGCCGAGCAAGGTCAGGCGCCGCCAGAGACTGTACAACCACCGGCGGAGTCCGGAACTCCCGGAAGTGAACCTGCTGCAGGCGAGGGAACTGAAGGTTGGCAGGATCTTAGTGAGGTTACTGAAGAGACAGAGACTGCTTCGGAACCGGAAGCTGAGGCTGGAGAAGAGGTCGGAGAGTCTCGACCCGAAAGTCCAGGTCCACCCGCAGAACCAGAGACGAGTGAACCTGCCCAGGAGGAGTCGACCGAACCCGAGACCATTCAGTCTCAGTCCGTCTAGAACCTCTGAGGAGTAGGCGATGAAACGTGAAAGAAGTGAGATAATCATAAGTGAAAAATTTTCCAGTCTTTGTACATCTGAGTATGAATCAGGTAAAGAAGACGAATCAATTCCAAAGAGAAGACAAAGAGTGATAAATACATCTGATTTAGTTAACCGTTTAGTAATTAAAGTGGCTAATCGCCGGCCAGATGAAATTCTTCCTCAGAATTGTCGATTTGTTCAACCTATGAGCAATGGAGGGAGGGTCGTAGTTATTGAAGACCCTCCCTGTTCTAGAACAATTCATCTCGACATGAACCTGGAAGCTAATATTGAGAAGTTGAGGAAGACAGGAAAATTGGAACATTATGGTTATACAAAAGAATTACAGAAGTTGTATAAAGAAGGACCTTACCCTCATCGGGTTATATTAGGTTTTCCATATGTTGTTTACATAATGTCTATCACTAAATTCTTTGAACTATATTCTCTTAGAGTGTTCTATCGGGTGCATCCAATAACTAGTCCATCAGATTATCTCTTTCAACCAAACTTGTTGAATATTGATGGCAGTTTTAATGTGTGCTTGGGAGAAGGTTCAAATAGTGGTGATAGTACTCCATCTACCTGTATTAATACTATTAATAGATTTTGGAATAATAGTTTTAATACGGATTATCTTCAGGCATACAGAAACTATGAAGATGTTGGAGAAGTATCCGATTTTCTGACCTGGCAATATTACACGCATCGAGATCCGATGTTTGTGTTTAAGGTGGAATGGAAACCTCACAAAAGAACCCTTAAAGAGGAAATTAGTAGTGTAGCAGGTTCTAAAGTACCAAAACCTGCTAGTTACAATTTCTATAAACTTACTGAGTTATTCACTGAACCTATTCGAACAGATGAGAAGAATGTTTACATTGATCCATGTGAAAATATACTAGTGGGTGATACACCACTCTCTCTGGGCGATAAGATTGATATTGATGGTAAAGCATATTGGGTTAATGGATTCAAAGGTATGCTTGGCTATCCTCCACAGTCGGTTATTCTTGTGGACGATGAAGAAGAGATGACTGAAAAGCTGTTGACTGAAAAGTTGAAGAATGATTTAGCGGAGAAGTTGGTCAAAGTAAACAGCCTAGAGTCACTCGAATTGGGGAATGGAGTTACCATAAAACCTGGAGATGTTGTCGAATTGGCAAATCCATTCAAAAGTTATCGTAAGGTAAACGAAATCAGGATTGCTCCAGATGATAGCACTGAGGTTAAACTTGGAACAGACTTCTACTTTGCCGATGCTTTGGACTTGAAAATATTTGATCAGAAGGTGAAACTGTACGGCATAGAAATGGAACCGGGTCGTGAGTACACCTTGATAAATCGAATTGGCGATGTTCTTGTTTATATAGGACGCCCCGCTAAACTTATAGGAATGGATGTTAATAATGATGGCATGTTAAGCGTAATGTTCAAGGATGAAGACTCTGGTTATGAAGTGAACGAAACTTATGAGTCTCTTGAACATCGGTATAAGTTAGTAGAAGAGGATACTTCTGTCTATTGTCCTGTTTTCCGAATTGGACCTAAAATATTTACGGCTGATGAGGAGGAGAAACGTCACAGGATAATGAAGGGTACTGGCGTTCTGTATACTCATAGTTACAGAGATGGAGCCACAAGATTTGCTTATGACAGAGGACTTGCTCTAGAGCATCTTTTAACAAATGGAGAGTTCAATCTTCCAAGTTATGATGTTGATTTAAACTTCAGGGTTGGGGATAAAGTGATTTTTGCAGACTGGGACCGCAGTCCTGAGGATATAACTACAGTGAGAGAGATAATAGGTATAAGTCACGATGATCAGTATATTAAGATAAGTGCACAAAGTAATGAAGGTGATGTAAGGACTATGGAGTATGTTGATATATCCGGTGGTCGAGTGTATATTGGAAAGATTAGAAAAATTGAAGAAGAGTATAACGGTCTGAGAGCGGGCACAAAGTTGAAAGCCAATGTTTCGGGAATCAGTAAGTTTCCAAAGAAAGATGTAAATCAAATCATTGGTTTTTTAACTGATACTGGAACTGGTGTTCCTCTTATGTTGTGTTCAAATCGTTGTACACTTTGGGCACATGATGAATATCTTTCCAAATTTTCATATCTGCCTCCATCCTCTCAATTGTGGAGTCGGGTACAGGTTGTATCACCACCAACTAGGTTTGCACAACAAATTGGAGACCTTACCCTATATTCATACTCTAGTAGATGGGCACCATATATGATAACTAGGGATGGTCATGGAAGAACAAGGAAATTTCCAACTACCCATATGTGCAAGTACCTAACGACTGGAACCATATATCCGGATGACAGAACTACAAAATGGGGTATATTACAACCTCGTTTTACTCAGAGGCAACTTGATCAATTTGAGGTAAAGTATGTCTATCCTAATATGCATGGTGGTTTCATGGAGGTTCCAGATAGAAATGGTTTGAGAGTGAAGGCAGACTGGAGGTGTGCATGTTCAACGTCTTCGTAGCTGATGGAAAGCAGGAATTGCCTGACGACGATGTATTTTATGTGGTCGCAGGTAATGGCATTTACATTAGAAAGAAATTGGGAATCTTGGATGCTCTAGTTCCAGCAACCGGTATACCTCATTTGAATTATGTGGTGCCGTATGCAAGTCTGGACTTACCAAAGATCCCAAGAGATGATTTTGCCCAAATTGTTAGTTTCTTTAGAGAAGTTTACGATGAACATAAGAGCGAATCAGTTTCTTTACTTCACTTCAATGAAGAGAAACAAAATTATAAGACTCAAATACCTTTTCAAGAAGTTTCTGGGGGTGCTGTTGACTATGAAAAGACTTTACCCTGGCAGAACCAAGGGTACATTCTTATGTGTTCTATTCATAGTCATGCCGGATTTGGAGCTTTTCACTCTACTATAGATGACTCAGATGAAAAGCATTTCGATGGTTTGCACATAACTGTTGGAGACCTCGGTAAAGACCTCCATACTATTTCAAGTTCAATTGTTGTGAATGGCAAGCGTTTTGTAGTTGATACCGAAGACTACGTTGAAGGAGTAGAGTCAGTCGAATACAGCTACTACAGTCGAGGTATGTTTCGTCCTATTCACAAAATGATGGAAGGAGTGAAAGTTTACGAAAAAGATATTAAGAAGCAGAAGGGTTATTACGTTGCGGAAGTTCCCTTTGACCGTGTCTGGATGGATTTTGTAGAGAAGAAATATCCTACATCTACAATCTACTATGTAGGTCAGCCGCATGGACTTCAACGAGGTGGGGTTCAATCCCCTGCCGATCCCAGCGAGTTGCCCCACGGATCCTGGCTCCCGTACTGGTACAAACACGGAGGCCTCATCATCGACCCCGACGACTACGATCCTCTCGACGGTCTTGAACCGGATGAAGGTGGCGGTGGGTTCTATACTGGGCCGGATTCGCTCGAGCAACTAGCCTTAATCCCTGAGACAATTGGTAAGGAGCCTAGCGATGATGAACCACCCTTCTGAGTTATCCATCAAAGTCATAGGCGTAGGTGGGGTTGGCACAATCTTGGCAGACAAACTTTCCAGGTTCTTGAATTATAGTAATGGAGTTGATACCAGGATTACTTTTGTAGATGGAGATACTTTTGAACCAAAGAATAGAGACAGACAAGAGTTTGTAATTGCTGGAGGCAAGAAATCATTAGTAAAGGCCTCTGAGTTTCAAGAGAAGTACAGCGAATTAAATTACAGTGCATTTGATGAATATGTTGATCCCAGCAATGTAGGTACATTTATTAAGCAGGGAGACATAGTCTTCGTATGCGTCGATAATCATAAGACGAGAAAAATAATCTCAGATTTTACCAAAACACTCAGTGACGTTGTTGTAATATCAGGAGGAAATGAGTTCACTGATGGCAACGTTCAAATTTTTGTGAGAAGGGAGGGTAGAAATTTAACTCCGTCATTGAGTGATTACCACCCGGAAATTGAACATCCAAAGGACAGGACACCGGGTGAGATGACTTGCGAGGAATTAGCTCAATCAGAACCCCAGTTATTCTTTACAAATCTTGGAGTTGCAACGTATATGTGTTTTGCATTCTACAATACTGTTGTGAAGAATAGCCCCAGTTACTCTGAAGTGTACTTCGATGTCCTATCAATGAAAGCAGATTCGAAATCCAGAAAACCCTTGAATTCCTAAAGGAGATCGGAATGGCAAGAAAATTCACAAGAGATCAACTGGACGGGAAAACTGTCCCGGAACTTCGTGGCATAGCCAGAAATTTGGGTTGCGCTGGTTACTCCAAGAAACCCAAGGCTATTGTTATTGACCTCATTCTGGAGAAGCAAGGTCCGGTGGCGGCCTCTACTGCAAAGGCCGAGCCCAAGGCTGCTCCTGCGAAGAAAGACACCGAAGTCAAACAGGCAGAGTTTAGCTTGCAGAGTGTTCTTACCAAACCCAGTGCCAAGAAGGGCGATAAGACAACCACAACTATCCGGGTGTCTTGTGGGGCTGCTGCAGGTGACTTCACTGTATGTGGTAAGACAGTCGGTGCCGTGTCTGAGTTCCTTCGTGAGGTCTTGAATATTGACCGGATGGCACAAGGTGTTGTCAATGGAAAAACTGTTGACGGCAGCTATGTACTGCAAGATGGGGACCAACTAGAGTTCCTAAAAGCGGCAGGCCGGAAGGGATAGAGTCAGAAGGGATAAAAAGTTGCCTCCATTGTGGTGGTGTGGGTTATAAATCCCACACCACCGTATGGAGGACCAAGTATGAAAGATACTGTGTTTGTGTAGAACTTCTGGCCGCATGGAGAAAAGTTGGTGAATCTAGAACTTATTAAGAAATATGATGACCATTACCTTGTTAGAAATGAACAAGGCGAGGAAATTAAATTGTACATTCTTAAACAAGAAGAGCTCGACGAAATCAGACATAAAGGCAACCTTAAAATTGCCGAGAATCTAGATTCTAAAAAGTTGATGCGTCTTTCGTCAATGTTGGAAGCTATTGATAAGGCAGAACTTCTCATTGAGCATTATGAGGCGGCAGCAACACGACTAGTCGAGCATTTGAAGTTCTGTTATGACGAAGTTGGACGACCAAATATATTTCACCATCCTATAAAGAATCTTGACCCGGAACAATATGGTCGTGCTCAGACGTTTCGTAAAGAAACTAGAAATTTAATAGAAGCAGTCCACGAGATAATTGAACTTAAACGTGAGTCAAAATAGCGGTGACCGGGATCATTTATTGATCTCGGTCACTATTCTCTAATTGAAGAACAAACAATAAAGGATCGAGCGTGAAACAAAGAATCGCAATCCTTGGAGTCGGATCTTTAGGTGGCTATCTAGCGGAGAGTTTAGCCAGTACTGATAACCTAAAAGAATTAATTTTGATTGACCCCGATATTGTACAAGAGAAAAACGTTAGGAATTCAATTTACACAAGAGGAGACATTGGAGATTTAAAAGTAAATGCCATGTATAATCTCTTGAAGTCTCTTAATGAAGATATTATAATAGCAATATCTAGAGAGAAATTTATAGAAGGAGAAACCGAACTTCCTACCTGTGACTTAGTCATAGATTGTAGAGACTATGTCTATGATCGAGGCGATATAATAGATGTTCGAGCATCTATTTCTGGCCGATACCTTATTATCGACTGTCGAAAAAATATAACCTACCCTTTCAATTATGATGGTAGATATAACCTACCTTTAAAGAAAACTGATCTTAAAAATGCTGCATTACAACTTGCTATCTTAATTGATAGTAATAGTGTTATTAATCAGTGGGTAGCTGATCAGGAAATATATGAGTTAAGTTTAGATCATCATGCAAAAGAGATTAGCAGAGAAGTTCGAGATCGAAGCAAAGATACAGATTTAGTTTACGAACCTGATGTAGATGATGCTAGACTATTAAAACTAGAACAGAGTTTTCGCCCAATTATGGAAGTAAATCAAGAGAGGGATGTTAAGGTTTGTTTGGGTGAGAAGGAGAGGCATGTTGGTTGCAAGATTGTTCCTAGAGGTCAATTGAATACTCCTCAGGCCGTAGTCTCTAGTTTAAAATCAGTTATGCAACTCTATCCGTTTGAAAGGAGTTTCATAATTCGAGTTGAGGGAGACCACATTCAATTACTGTTTGTAACAGGTGGTGCGTGATGAGAATACTAAATTTCAACACGCACATTTTCCCCCTGAGATTTTTTTATAAAGGAGACACATTTCCCATATCTAAGATAAATAAAGAGTATATGATAACCAACTATAAAATATATCTTGTAGATGGTTATATTGACAAGGTAATTATTAACTCTAAACATCCGAATGCTGATCCCGATACGGGCGAGTTCTGTTTAGATGAGCAGATTAAGAAGCAAAAGTATGATCACAAAGTGAGAGATTTTATTGAGATGGTAATGTGTAATTTTTACCTTGATGATTGCTACTTCAAACCATGGCTAGACTTTAGCTGGGAGGAGTAATAATGCCAAGTCTTCTTGACATTAATGAGTTTTCTGCGGAGTTAAAAGAAGTTACCTCAATAAAGATGATGGCAAAAAAGAAGTTCCATCCAAAAGGACTGTTCTCTGAGCAGATCTTCGGCCCAGTTAGGAATTATACATGCCAGTGTGGAACGTACTATGGAATTTCGGGTGCCGGTGGAACTTGCGCTATATGTGAGGTTGATATTGTTAATAGTGATGAAAGGAGGAGGAAGTTTGCCAGAATAATCCTCCCCTTTCCAGTTGTGAATCCAATTTTCTATGAGCTAATAGCTGACATTGGGGGTTCTAAAGTGAAGGGACTCCTAGATGATTTGATGAGAAATGAACAGAGTATTTTATTTGTGCTAGAAGATGAATATGGAGTCACAACTAGTGATTCAGCAATTCCATCTGGCGCAGAGAAATTTGAGAAAGTTATAGCGATTGATAAACTTATAAGAGACCTTTCCCATATGTTTGTTGAAGATGGTATTCTTGAGTGGAGAGTGATTCGAGATAACTTGGACAAATTGTTTATACACAATGTCCTTGTACTGCCCCCTGACCTTAGACCAGCTGCGAAAAATATCGAAAGAAACAACCAAGTGGTTGATCAAATAAATAGATATTATATTCAAATACTTACGAAGAAAGAAATTATGAGGGATACGATAGTTGATATACATAGGGATAAGAAGCTTTTCTATAGCTACTTTACCCAGATTCAGAAAGATGTGAATGAGTTGTATGCACACATCATTTCTAAGTTGGCAAAGAAGGAAGGTCTGATTAGGGGAAATATCTTAGGTAAGAGAATTGATTTTTCTGGTCGAGCTGTGATAATTCCTGACCCTGTATTGAAATTAGATGAATGTGTTTTACCTTACCTGATGTTTCTCGAACTGTTCAAATTACAGATATCTAAGAAACTCATAGAGATTGGCAGATTCAAATTGTTGAATGATTCTATAGACTTTGTTGATGATTGTATAGAAATGAGATCTCCAGTGCTCTATCGAGTTTGTGAAGAAATTGCTGAGGATGAAGTCTGTCTATTGAATAGACAACCATCCTTACACCGACTAAGTATGGTTGGTTTTAATATCAAAATATCTCTAGATAATGTCATTAAGATCCACCCATTAGCATGCCCTGGTTTCAACGCTGATTTTGATGGGGATCAAATGGCAGTCTACATTCCAATTTCTGAAGAATCAAAGCAAGAAGTGAGAGAAAAATTTCTCATAACGAAAAATTTGAGTAATCCTGCAAATGAGAGTTTGGCAACAACTCCTAGTCAAGATATAATTCTTGGGGTATTTGCTCTGACAAATGATAGTTTTTCTGAATTATCAAATAAAGTTGAGTTTAAAGGAGAACAAGTTAGTGAAGGAGCAAAGATATTCAATGAGTGTCTGCCAGAGGACTATCCTCTGATTAATGAAGAAGTTAGAAAAAGAAAGTTAATGGAAATACTCAATGATGTTAAATCCAAATATTCTGAAGATATTGTTCAGGAAGTTCTGGATAAGATAAAATTTATAGGTTTTAAATACTCAACTTTGTTTGGAGCAACAATGTCACTTGACTCATTTGATGGTGATTTGACTAAAATAAAAGATGAAATATACTCAGACCAAAGTATGAGACACCAAATCGAGATGATCTCTAATGAAAAAACTACAAAGGCGCTTCAGGATAGTTTTAAGTATTCGTATATGATTGAGTCTGGAGCAAGAGGGAGTTGGGATCAAGTCAGACAGATAATACTGACCCGAGGTTTTATCTCCAACTTCAAAGGTCAAATTCTTCCAACGCCAATTAAGCACAGTCTTTTAGAAGGTTTGACCCATGAGGAGTTTTTCAACTCCACATATGGTTGCAGAAAAGGACTCTTGGATGTTGCACTTAACACCGGAGCATCTGGCTACCTATCAAGGAAGTTAGTCTTTGCTTGTGCAAATCTTCAGATTGGAGAACACGAAGATTGTGGAACGACTGATCTTCTTGAAGTCCATGTGAAGAGTGGCAGGAAAGCAAAGATGCTAATTAATAGATTCTATGATGATAATGGAAATCTAAATAAGATAACCAACGAAGATTATTTATCTTTTGTTGATAAAGTGATTAATATTAGAAGTCCAATATTTTGTAAGAGTCCAAAATTATGCAGAACATGCTATGGAGACTTGTATAAAGTTTTGAATAGCAGATTCGTTGGAGTTATTGCTGCACAAAGTCTGGGAGAATGTAATACCCAACTCGTCTTAAGGACTTTTCATACATCTGGAGTTGCTCATGTGAAAGAGGGAGAGCAAGCGGATGATGAAGCAGTAAGGCAAATGGATATTATTGGTGACCTCGCAACAGCATCTAAATTATTGCACAAGTTTGACAAGAAAGGTCACACAAGTATTGTCTCTGATCTCTTCGATGTCTACAACACAAACCGGAGTATCCATCATGTTCATTTTGAATGTGTGGTTTCTCAATTGATGTGGAAAGGCACAAGAAAGTGGAGGCTGTTGGAAGGACGAGAAAAGTTAAGTCCAGAATTTCATTCAGTACAGAAAGTGCCAAGTTATGAGAGTTGGCTATTGGGTTTAGCATTTTCAAGACCAAAGCAGCACATCTTAAAGGGAATTTTACAACCAGGAAGATACTACGGAGTTATGGACAAGATTCTATGTGGAAAGGAGTTGTAGTGAAAGTAGAAGGACTTCTTCACTCATTTGACGTATCTTGTCAAACGAGACAATTTACTAGGAGGAGGTTACTGAGATTTATAAGATTGAATGATTACTTATTAAAAGACCATGCCCTTTATACATGGTTGTCAAAAAAAGTTAGTAACAATTATATGGCTGATCTTACAGATAGTGATGTGATAAATTTTGTAAGATGGATTGTCAACAAGACGGGAGGACAAGTTGAACATACTCAATCCGTACTTCAAAGTTAATGAGGAGAGCAATATTTTCTCAATTCGAGAAAATGAACTCTCCTCATTAACCGAGAAAATAAGGGAAATACTGAAACCTGCTGAGGAGCTAGGATTCGAAGTAATTGACTTTTGTATCAAAGAGTCGAAGTTTACCTCAGGAGAGTTGTTCAAAACCCTAAAGCAAAACTTAGTCATTAAGTTACAAAAGGGCAATTCTGAGATTGATTTGAGTATGGCGATACCGAAACTCATTGACCGAAATTACATAATGATAAAAGGTAGGAAAAAGATTCCACAATTCCAACTTTTTGATATTCCCATTGTTACAAGGGGAAAGTCAATTAAGTTGAGAACGAATGTTGCTTCAATAATGGTTTTTGAAGATCGGAATCAACCACACATAAAATTGAGTATCCTTGGCAAGAAAGTCTCATTTGCTTTAATCATGTTTGCTTACTATGGATTGGAAGAACTGAATACACGATTTGGTTTTTCCGATATGACAGTAAGTGGAAACACTGCACTTGATAAGCTGATGCTAGACTTGAAAGTCTACTATGATAACTCAAGAGATTGGACCCAAGATGATTTTATGAATGAGATCGGGAGGCATTACTCTCAATACAATGTGAAGTCAAAAGGAGAAGATCTTATATATGCTCTTGATTTAATTCTTAAAACTGATGTAATGTCAGCTGAATACTTTGCAACTGGATCTATATTAGAAGAGTTATATGAGGCCATTGCTGGTAAGGTATATGATGATACCGACTTTAGAAATAAGAGAGTTAGGTGTGCAGAATATATGATTTTATCAAAGGTTTCAAAGGCTGTCTTTGATTTATGTATGTCGAATAGGACAGCTCGACAACCTAAATTTAATATAAACTCATCTCAGATTCTCTCTGAGTGTAATGTGTCTGACATTGTTCAGTTTGATTTTGCGATTAATCCAATTGAAGAATTGACCAGATTATCAAGAGTAAGTCTGATTGGACCTGGAGGTTTTAATCGTGAGAATGTTCCTGAGCATTTGAGAGACATTTGTCCTAGTATGTTTGGGAGAATATGTCCAGTTGATACTCCGGATAGAGATAATTGTGGAGTTATTCAGAACTTGCTTCCAAATGTGAAGTTGGATAGTAATTTGAGATTTTCAGAGGAAGTTCTGGATAAACAAGTTATTTCTATTCCTGTTTCTATGGTTCCATTTCTTGAGCATAATGATCAGACGAGATTGCAGATGTCTGCATCTCAGATGAGACAATCAATAATGTTGAGGAACTTTGATAGACCCATAATTCAATCTGGTTGTGAAAGTCTATATACTGACTTCACCCAGTTTGTTAAGAGAGCAAAAAAGGACGGAGAAGTAGTACACCAGGACGGTAAGTTCTTAATTGTTAAATATGATGATAACGAAACTGAGATTTTTGATATTGCATATCGAAAGATATATGTTGAGAATATGGATATTATGAAAGTTTATGTTAAAGTTGGAGACAAGTTTAGTGCTGGAGAAGTTCTGGCTGAAAGTGGCTTTGTCACCAATGGGAAGATAAATTTTGGGAGAAATCTGCTAACTGCTGTTATGACATATTACGGTCACAATTATGAAGATGGAATAGTTATATCTGACCGATTAGTTAATGAGCGAATTTTTACTTCTGTTCACTATAGAGATTTATCATTTACGATTCCACCAAATAAAGTTCTTTTGAGTTTATCTAACGATGATTATAAACCATTACCTGATATGATGGAAGATATAGATCCTGGTCAACCATATGCGATGATGAAAGAAGTAACATCTGGTTTAGACTTTTACTCCGTTTTTGAAGAACAGATGCCTCTTACAACCAGAAAGAAGGTTCGAATAACTGATATAAATGTATATGCGAATGTGTGGAATGAAGAGATACCTGAATACAGAGATTGGATTGAAAAGAAGTTAGAAGATCAAAAACAGAAGGAAAGTGAATTTCAAAAGGTCATATTTGATCACCTTCCAGCTGTAGAAGCAAAACAGTTTATTAGAGATCGAAATTTAAGTAAATACTCTCACATTGGTCGGTACAAAGTTAAGGGCGAACCAGTTAATGGAGTTCGTATTGAGATGTTTGGTGTTTACCTTAGACCAATAGAGGCTGGAGATAAAATTGCAAATAGACATGGTAATAAGGGAGTTATCTCTAGGATAGTTCCACATGAGAAAATGCCTCAACTTCCGGATGGAAGGCATGTTGATATTTGCATAAACCCTCTAGGGATAATTTCGAGAATGAACATTGGTCAGTTATTTGAGTTACACTTAACAATGTCCTTTATGGACTTGAAAGCAAAACTAATTAAAATGATTGAAAAGGAGGATAACCAGAAAAACCTTAAGAAAACATTACTTCGCTATGTGAAGACTGTGGATAATACTGAAGGTAACTGGTATTATAAACAGTTTGAAGAGCAACTTCCCAAAATAATTGACAAAGATTTTATTGATAAGTTGTCACTGATTCAACCCCCATTTGAGTCTGTTTCAATAGATATGGTCAAGGAAGCAATGGGGAAAACGGGAACTCCATTTGAGTATGATATTTATGATCCCATTTCAAAAGAGAAACTTTTGAATAAAATTGCTGTTGGTTATGTCTACTTTTTTAAGATGGTTCACATAGCTGAGACAAGACTTGCTGCAAGGGGAATTGGATCGTATGCAAAGAAAACCCTTCAACCATTAGGAGGTAGAAAACACAGAGGCGGTCAGAGATGTGGAGAAATGGAAACTGCATGTCTGATTGCACATGATGGACCAGTTAATTTGGCTGAATTTCTGACAACAAAATCTGATTGTATAGACTTGAAAAATAGGTATATCAATGAGACAATTGAGTCAGAGTTCATCAAACCAATAGAAGAAGAGGATTACGTTTCCGAATCAGTTAAATTGTTAGATGCATACTTTAATGTGATTGGAGTTTCGAAAGAATGAAAGATAGAAAAACTGGTTTAGAAATTGCTACTGATCTAGAGAAGCTGTGGGAAGATCTTCCCTATGATTATAAGTGTTATGTACTAAGGGTCTGCCCCGAGTGTGGCCAATCCTTACGAGTTTATCAAGAACCACATAATGCTATGTCTTGTGGTGATTGTGGTTTCTATGCGGGAATTGAAATAAATGAGCATAATCGAGAACATTTTACACTAGGGAGAGCACCTGGTGTAGCTACGACCGGGAGAAGACCTAAGAAACAAGTGAAACCTCTCTCCGAAGACCTAAAACGTACAAGTTTTAAGAAGGGTTGGTAATATGTCAACATTAGGTAAAGGTTCAATAACAATTTCTGAAAAGGGAGTTCATCAAATCAAACTTGTTTTAGATGAAGTTATCAATAATGAAGAATGCTTTGCAGACGTTTTAATAGGGGGATCGGAGTCGTGTCTCCACTGTAATGCAGACTTAGCACTGAGTTACTTAAAGGAGGATGAATAAGAATGGCGAAAGTATACGATTACCATAAAATGAAATTACGAAGATTTTCCAAAGAGATGACGGGGATTGTTGATGAAGTAGTTAAGATTGAAAAGAAGTGGCTTTTAGGAGTAACAACTGTTGAGGATGCTCGTACTGATTTACTAATGGTAGAAGAGTGCATTAACACTTTAATAAAGAGAGCAGAGGAGTTGAATCTGTTTAAAGAAAATGATCTTATTAAATTCAGATTCGAAAACACAAAGGCAAAGATACAAAGAGCTCTTAGAGGAGAGTGGGGTGAGTGACGGAATCTTAAAATAGTGGCAGACGTACGTGGCAAATCAGGTGGGCGTCACGTGGCCAATTGGTTTTGGCTGTTGTGGGTTCGACTCCCACCTCACCCCTCATCTTTCAATTTAAGGAATCTAAAATGGTAAAAATTTACATCTATTCAAGGAGGCAAGTACAGAGGTTAATCCCTTCAAGCAAATCAATTTTAATCTCCATAGCTAGCCCGGGTCAAAATCACCCAAAAGTTTCTGGTTCATGGAGATCCCTTCAATTAAAATTCCATGACATTGATGAAGTAAGAGAAGAGGGCGATACAATAATTAATGAATGGCATGCAGTGAATATACTTAAGTATCTCGATATAACTCAACCTGAAGAAATTGTGATCAATTGTGAAGCGGGAATTAGTCGAAGTGCAGGCGTTGCAGTCGCACTAGAGGAAATTCTAAATGGAAACAACAAAGCGTTCAAAAAGTATCCAAACCATAATAGAAGGGTTGCTTCAACGATACTTCGGGTATGGCAAGAAAGATTTAGCCAGGATTAATATAGATGAAGATTCTGAAGATCCATGTTTTGAATGTCTTTTAGTTTCATCTTGTCATACTCAGTGTGGTCAGAAGGCAGCACACAAAATGTTAGAATATCTAAATAGTTCTAATATAAATCCGAATAGTTGCGCCATTGTTACCTCACAAAATAAGAAAACGAAAGAGTTGATAATTGTCGAAAGGATGAGGATAATATGAAATTAGAATGCTTTTATCACTGTAGATTTTGTCAGGCTAATTTTCCTGATGTGGTTGAAACTAACGATTCACTTGATACTATACTAATGCACCTGAATAGTTACAACTTCATGTATAGACCCCATGAATGTGAAAAAGGTCCCAGTGATTTAGCTAAGAAAATGAAGGGGGTAATTGGAGTTGCTGATCTAACTGGGTTTAGAGTAGCCGAGGGAGAAAATGCCGAATCCGTTCATTCCGATAACAAAGGCTGAGGACAAGTGGAAATCAAAAGCATATTCACATAGAGCTGCCGACATATTCATATGCCCTCTCTGTGGATGGGACTTGAAAATAACTGGGGTACAGCAGCCTAGTGGTTATGTTCGTCCGGCTGAAAAAAAGCATAAGTGGGCACATTATATCCTAAGATGTGGTATGCCAGACACTTGTAAATTTGAAATTAAAACCTACTTTAGAAAGTGGAAAAAGAGTTATACTTCTCATCCAATGCCAATGACGAAACTTCAGAAGTATAAAATACATAAAAAGATAAGGGCAGCTGTTGATCGAAAATGGGAAAATATGGGTTATTATAATAAGTGTTTCTCGATGGACGTTTGTCCTGAGTGTGGAGAAAAACTTATAATGAGTTTAACTACTGCTGGATCTGGTCTTAATTATATACCACAACTTAGAGTTGAATGTTCATATAATTTAATGAAAGTCAATGATAAAGAGGTGTGTAGCTTCTTAACAACTGCGGTTATTACCTTAGAGGCTGTGGGTCTTATGTACGCAAGATTGATGCCTAATATTTGAGGGGGGTTAGTCAAAGGTGTCCTGAGAAGGTAGAACCAGGTGAGACTAACATAAGACGCAGAGTCGCTCTCTGTACATGGGTCTACCGTGCCCTCTCATTCAGGAGGATAATATATGAGCCTAGATCTAATTATGTGTAAAATTGTGAAACAAGAGGAAGCGAATAATGTCTACTTCGTCAGTGGAGATGCGTGGCATTATACAAGGAACTTTGCTCTTAAAAGAATTCAAGAAACTGGTATATTACCAGTAAGAGAAAAAAGAGTTGGAAGAAATTGTATGAATAAAGATTGGCTTACTAAACACGACTTGATGATTTCTTCTGACTGGGATGAGAAAATAGAAGAAGTAATAAGAGATGCTAAAATACATGAGTTGAAAACAATTTTTCCAGAGGAACTACAAGAAAAACTTTTATATCATCTTGATACTGAAGAAGATGGTTCTTGGATTGACATGGATGAAATAAATACAAGCGAGTGGCATTTTCTCTGGATCTCATGGTAAACTGCCGGGTCGTCCAGCGGTAGGACCCGAGTCTTTGGAACTCGTTACCGGGGTTCGAATCCCTGCCCGGCAGCCACAAGGATTTCAAATGAAACTATTACTTTTGACAATAAAGTTAGTACTAAAAAGAAAGTTAAAGTGGAGTTTTTGTTCTGGATGCTTGACAAAAAGATGGAAGTTCAAGAGATGGTACGGAAATGAGGAAGAGTGTAGGCTCTTTTGTCAATGTCCAGTTTGTAAAACCCTTAGCTATACATAGGTGAGATATGGTATATCCTTGCAGTGTGTGTATAGTTTCGGCATCATGTTCAGAAGACTGTCTTGATTTATATAGATTTATAAATGAGGCAGCAAATATGTTTATTTCTATGACCTCACATCAACGAAAGAACATAGAGACATTACCTACTAAATTAAGAGAAAGAATTAAGGCTTTTAGTCTTCTCGACTTTCAATATTCAATACGAGAGTATACTGGTTGTATTGAAGTTGGTATAGAGAAGAAAGAAACAGAGGAAAAAATATATGATTTATCCTTGTAAAGAATGTCTAGTCCAAGCGGCGTGTTCTGATAAGTGTATTGATTATCTTGCATTTATCAATGGTGCAGCAGATAACCTGGGTGATATGAGCGCAGATGAACTCTCATATATAGTAACAAAAGTCCCACTTGAAGTAAGGAGGAAGATTCATAAATTTGTTAGTGAAAAATTACGTTACGCAACTGAAAGAGGAATGGAGATACACGACTTTCGAGAAAAGGAGTTGACTGAATGTCCCTCGGATACCCTTGTAAGACTTGCTTAGTAGAGATTACTTGCTCAGTAGAGTGTGATGATCTTCGCAGTTTTTTAGAAAATACTGCTGATGTATATTATTTATTTACTCAGGATGAACTCTTCTCATACAGAAAATTGCCAAAATCTGTAAGAGGGAAAATTTTTGATATGGCCTTTATTGATGGTAGGGCCAGTAAACGCCGGAAACAAAAAAGAAGGGAGGAGCTTTATGGAGAAAGTGCTACTGCTTAATGCTGACTACACTTATTTGTGTACGCTCCGTTGGCAAAGGGCGGTATGCCTTATGGTTCAGAACAAAGTTGAAGTTTTGAAGCATGGTGACCGTCAAGTTGCTAACGTTGGGCGGACCGTCGTGATCACACTTCCTTTGATCCTGCGACTGTTGAAATTAGTTCGCTCAATTTACAAGAACAGAGTCCCCTTTAGATCAAGGAATGTATTGATTCGGGACAACTGGACTTGTCAGTACTGCGGTAGCACGGATCGAGGAAATTTAACAATAGATCATCTAATTCCGAAGTCTCGTAATGGAAAACATAATTTTGAAAACTGTGTGGCTTCTTGTAAAGATTGCAACAACAAGAAAGGCAATAGGACTCCAAGAGAAGCAAATATGTTTATCAAGAGACAACCTTATCAACCAACCATTTCTGAATTTCTCATGCTGAGAATGAAAGAATACGGAATCCATGATTTATTGAAGGAGATATGGTGTGAGTGCTCGAAATGAATGGAAAGCGATGTATGAGTTAAGTTGGTTGGGCAGACTGTCTAGGAAATTAGAACTTGCACTTACAGGTCATTGGACGTACTGTGATGGATGCAAGCGATTTAGTCCTGAACGGTATTGTCCATGGTGTTAAAAATTATCTTGGTGGCGGTGTGGCGGCAACACACCTGCGTTTCAAAGTCCTCAAACGCAACAGTCCTAAGTAGGTTAATACCGAAAGGGCGGTTACCTCAAACAACAGGGTAACGGCGACAATACTAATGATCCCCTGCTCGGGTGAGAGCGAGGCAACACTAAACCATAGATTACCGTGTCGGCGAAAATCCGGCCCACCAGGTCTAATATCTTGGCCGAGCGTGACCCAGCACGTCCGGGAGCTCTGTCTGGGTGTGCAACTCCCGGGCCAAAGAGAGGATAATATGGAGTGGATAGTTATATTAATAGTGATAGGCATTGTTTGGTACAAGTACAAAATAGGTGACAAGAAACGTTTTTTCTATATTGGATATGATAGGGACAAGTATGAGGATGCTGAGTTAGGGTTCAAACTTAGAGAGCCAGAGTGAAAGGTGAGTTATGGATATTGATAGATGGAGAGAATTAGCTGAAAGGGGAACTTCTGGGGATATGGTTCACGATATTCTCAGGGATTGGCAAGAAGAAGTTAAACAATTACAACAGTGGATAGATGATCTTCAGTCCAAGATGTATATCAATTGTGTATACTGTGGTCATCGTTATGGTCCACAAGATGAAGTGCCCGCCACTTTAGTAGAGGAAGTAGCAACTGCTAATACTATGGCAGAAGCATTGAAAGAGCACATTGAAATATGTGAGAAACATCCAATGAGTAAGTTAAGAATCGAGAATGCTGAACTAGCAAGTAAATTAATTCACAGGGAGGAGGAGTTAGAACCTCTGCGAGAAAATGTAAGAGGACTCTTGGAGGTTCACAAGTTGCTTAAACAAGACTTGAAAGAGAAAGAAACAGAGTTAGAGATTCTACGAAACGAAATTAGAGTGAAGGATGGAAAATAATGGCAAAAATAATGATAGAAGTTGACGTACCTGAATTTTCATATGATGAACTATGGGAAGCGATGAATAACCATCAAAGTATCGAAGGAGTTGATTTCAAAAAGGGAGGAATTGTTGTCATTGGCAGTTATATATTAGAGAGGTCTCGGCTGAAAGACATTCCAGCTTATGATGCATCAACTCACAAATTTAAAATAATAGGAGTGAGGCCCTAGAATGAAAGAACAACCGGAGAATGTAAAATTCTTTCGTGGTAGGCTTGAAAAGGCCCACCATATAAAAACTGTAAATATTACTGTAGTACTAGATGAAAATAATATGTTAATTCATAGCCACATGGATCATCCGCATCCAATTACCAGACCTGTACTTATGGATGTTCTAGAAGGTTTACGCAAACAAGTTATTGAGGATTACAATAAAGTGGAAAAATCAGCATCAAATATAGAAAATGCTGAGATGATACTTTCAACTGTAAAAAAAGTGAACCAGCCCATGAGAGCAATCCAAACATCGGGAGTGAACCGGTAATATCCAGAAATCCAAAAAAATCGAGTGAACCAACAAGGATCAGAAATCCTAAAATACAAAGTGAACCAGAAGTCCGCAGTACCCAACGAACATGAGTGAACCAACTCGTCCGAGCAATTCAATCCTGTATAGTGAACCACGAACACGAAGTAAACCACCCAAGATTAGTGAACCAGAGTATGTCAGAACCCAACAAAAGAAAGTGAACCACTATGTATAAGAAACCTATAGAAACTAGTGAACCATGGAGCCCGAGTAACCCGGTGATCATGTAGTGAACCAGTTGAGGTTAGATAACCAACGACAACGAGTGAACCACGAACGACTAGAAATCCGAATACATGAAGTGAACCAAATCAGTTCAATAAACCCAATAATATTTAGTGGACCTAGACGGTACAGAAATTCATGAAGTCCGAGTGAACCAGAGGTGCCAAAAAATCAACTACACAAAGTGAACCAAAATATTGAAGAAAACCACCATCTAACAGTGAACCACAAGCTGCAAGCAACCCTCCGGAATGTAGTGAACCTATGTAGTATAGTAAACCAAAGTAGTATAAGTGAACCAGGTCGTTCTAAAAATTCAATGGCACCAAGTGTACCATTCGATGAGAGTAACCCATTGTAAAATAGTGAACCAAAGCCTGAAAGAATCCGAGATACATCTAGTGAACCAAACGAATTAAGAAGAACCTAGTAAAGGTAGTGAACCACCGTGATTTAGAAAACCCATGGATTCAAAGTGAACCACAGACTTTCAGTAAACCATCAAAGAGCAGTGAACCCGCAGTGACTAGAGAACCACATGGCGAAAGTGAACCATCATGTTTTAGACAACCACTACGACTAAGTGAACCAGTATCTCAGACTATTTCAACGATGCCGAGTGAACCAATGAGGATTAGAATCCTATAAAAATAAGTGAACCAACAGAGTGACACAAATCAATGTAAATGAGTGAACCTGTCTGACAAAGTAAACCTTCGAAATCTAGTGAACCACAGGCTTGCAGTAAACCACCCGAATGGAGTGAACCAAACAAACTAATAAATCAAGTTAAGGAAGTGAACCAACAGGGAGCAATAACTCAGCGACCCGGAGTGAACCAAACATAGCGAGAAAACCATTACTGTGAAGTGAACCGTCTCGGATTAGTAGACCTATTAAGATAAGTGAACCAGACTACATCAGAAAACCTGCCAGATTTAGTGAACCGAGATCGCAAAGTAATCCGTTTACAAAGAGTGAACCAGCGTATCCAAGAATCCAGAGGACGACAGTGAACCGTCGAGAAAGAGAAAACCTGCCGAGAACAGTGAACCTCGTTGCTAAAGTATTCCGTGTTGATGAAGTGAACCAAATACAGTCAGAATAACCACCTGCAATAAGTGAACCAATAAATCACAGAAAACCATTTATGTGTAGTGAACCAGTAATTTTCAGAAACCCGTGGGCAGCTAGTGAACCAGAACGTGCAAGTTAAACCGAGTTTGAAGAGTGAACCATGTAGAACAAGAAACCCTAGAAAATCTAGTGAAGGGGAGCCAATGGCAACAATTATACAAATTGAAAAAGAAAGATTTGATGAATTATTTCAACAGACATTAGATAAGTTGGGCCTAGACAGATTTAAACATGGAAGAAGCAAGACAAGTGGAAGAGAAGATGCTGTATTTGAGAATTCTCCCGTTGGAGAAATGCATCGAATGTTTCACTACCAAGTGTGTAAATTAAAAGGTAAACTTGAAAAGGCCTAGGAGGATGTTATATGAAAATAGAATATGCAGTGAAGTGTAACTGTGGTAATAATTTGATTATCACAGATGCTACAATCAACCATCTAAAGGGAGAAATATCATTTTACGTTCATGACCATGAATGTGAAAGTCCTTACTTAAAAATTCTTGAGTCAGGTAAGAAAATAAAAATGACAATCGAAAAATGTCAATGCCCCACCGGACAACATGAAGCACGTGGACGGTCTATTGACGTACCTATCATTGAAGGGGTAATGACTCTTAGGGCTGTAAGATTAATTCACTGTCCGACTTGCAAAGTCAATTATGTCAGAGATGAGTATCTAGAGGAGCTTGAACGGCAGTTTACAAGGGCAGGAATACCTACAAACAAAACTTTTCTGTGGGGAATGATCTCTAAAGGTTTAGACTATTGGGAACAGAAATTTGGCACTAAATATGAAACTAAGGAGGAGGGCGGACATGGCGGAGAAGCAGGAGGAGAAGAAGGAGATGATGATAATTGAGGGCATGAAGAGGTTGCGAGTTATCAAAAAGAGGATGGCGCACAATATTGAAAGCGTCAACAAGTACGCTGCCATTGTCTCAAATGAGCGACCTATGTTTGGCTCTGAGGATGAACAGAAGAAGGAAGTCAAACAGATAATTCAGTCCAATCTTGATTTGCTCAATGAGTATCTCAAGTTAAAAAAGCGAATTGAAAGAACAAATTTACAAACTGTGGTCGAGATCGGAGGAGTAGACTATGCAATTAGTGACCTGCTGATTCTCAAGAGAGAGTTGGTTCAACTCGTTGTACAGACCTATGATGCCTTGAATACCAATCAAGCACAGATGAAACTCAATGCATTGTCAAGGCAGCATCATGTCGCTGGTCAGCAGGGCGAAAGTTTACGAATCGACCATATGTTTGATGAAAAGGAGAAAAACAAAGAGTTGAGGAAATGGCAAGATCTCTATGATAATATTGATAGTCGTCTAGAGGTCATAAATGCTACAACCATATTACTGGATTAAAAGGAGTTGGGTTTCGATAGCGTAATCTAGGTAGTATGAGAGCGTACGTCTAAAACGTCATTTAGACAACAGCTATTAAGCTGAGACTATTCATATCAAGACTCAAGATTTATCTACCGTCCTATTGAGGAGGTAGAACTCAAGACTAACTCAGCGTCCCACTGAGGGTAAACCTTGGGATCTTCAAGACTAAAGACGGCAAGACTAAAGAGTATGAAAAACCCGGATTAAACAGTGCTGCCTTCTCTCAGGCAGACCAGCACTACCGGCTGCTGTATGGAACCCTCCTTTTATTTCAAATTCTAGAATTTAGAATACTCAATAAAATCAAGGACTTAGGAGTCAAATGCCTACCTACAAAATTGCCTGTACATGGCAAGTCTATGGAGAATTGGAAATTGATGCGCCTACCTTAGATGAAGCAATTACAATAGCTGAAGATGGAGATACCCCCCTGCCAACTACATCAGACTATGTAGATAGTTCGTTTGAAGTTGATCATCCAATGACTGAAGAATTAAATGATTTGCACATACTTGAAATATGGCAGGAAGAAGAGGAAAAGCGAAAGGAGAAAGAGAATGAGCGAACCAAGTCCATTTCAACTAATGACTGATCCAGAAAAATATGGCTTCACTCAGTGCGGTCATTGTAATGGTTATGGAAGTTCTTTGAAAGAGGATTCTGATAGATGTACTCAGTGTGAGGGCCTTGGATTAGTCCCGAAGGAGAAGGGAGAGGAGAAGTGACCAAAATAGGATCTAATAGTCTAGACTGGGGTTTTGTTCACGACATACTTCATGACCCTCCAACGGAACGTAGCTATAATGTGAAGAGGGTCAAGAGGGTAAGTAAGGAAATTCGTGACTTCTATATACCTTGGGAAAAGTGTCTCGTGTGTGATCGAGGTCACTATGGAGAAAAACCGGATTGCCTTGATATATGTCCCTGTAAAACTCGTACTTCTGATGGTAGTACTTTAGCTGTCATTGATACTAGAAGGAGATTTGCAGGCATCAAAAGAAAGCCCGATCCAAAGAAAACTCTCATAATTCCGAGAAGTATGATTGAGTTTAATTATGTTCACAAACTCCCATTCGTATTCAGAGCGGGCAAGGGCAACGGATTTGAGATTCATCATAGAAATGGAAAACCGTATGATGATAGGATAGAGAATATCAATATAGCTGATTTTCATGTCCATAGACGGATACATGGTGCTCATAGAACAATTGCTTCTGGCATCAAAAGATTGGATAAGTTTTTGGTAGAGGGAAGTATATCCAGAAGGGGAGTTAGAAATCAGATTGAGAGAGATCTTTTGAAGTTAGACGATTTTGTTAAAGAGTGGCCTTCAAGTACAAGGTTATGGATATATATTAAAGATATGTCTGAAGCAGTTTACGCATTTGAGCATTGGGGTGAAATTCCAACTAGTCTGGTAAAGAGAATTGAATCGCATTCAATAGTCTAAGGAGGGCAAATTGGATAAGACCTGTAAACTCCCAGATGTTCAATGTACAGAACCAGTAATTAAAATACCAATTTATCAGGTGGGAGTCGAGAACGTTGAAGTTCCCTTCATGCTTGAATCAAAATTTGGTGGTTTTCAAGACATGGTCGCAAAGGTGTCAATGAGAACCGATTTAGATGATAATACCAAAGGGATATCAATGTCTCGACTTATTCTTACGTTGAAACCATATTTAAGGAAACCACTTAAACATTTTCTAATTAATGAAATTCTCGTGAATTTAAAAGATAATATTGGATCAACCTCTAGCTTTATGAAATTTGAATTTAAACTTCCGGTGTTGAAAAAATCTCCAATATCGGATAATGAATTTCCTATTTATTACAATTGTAAATTTGAAGGACAACTTAACAATGGAGAGTTTAGATTTTTTCAAGGCATTAGAGTTCAATATTCATCTTACTGCCCTTGTTCAGCAGAACTGTGTGAAGACCTAGGCGGCAAAGGTTCGTCTGGTTATCCGCATGCTCAAAGATCATTTGCTGACTTACTAATTGAGACAATAGAGCCAAATTATGTTTGGCTAGAAGATATAATTGAAACAGTTGAAAAAGCTGTTCATACATTACCCTATCCAGTTATTAAAAGAGTAGATGAACAGGAGATTGCTCGAATTGCTGCAGACAATCCAATGTTTGTTGAAGACGCAATTCGAGCAATCTCTCACCAATTAAATAAGAGAGAAGACATTTATGATTGGATTGTGAAGTGTACACATGAAGAATCTATTCATACATCTGAAGCAATTGCGATGAATTACAAAGGAGTTGAAAATGGATTCGACGGAAGATATTTTATCTGATTACCCTGCACTTGTACATAGGATAAAAGAGGGGCAGACATTAAATACAAGAGAAATATTTCTAAATATATTGAGTATATATGGTTTAGTCGATGCTATGGACTTTGTAGATATAATGGTGATATGTAAAGATCATGAGATTAATATTATCAAGGGTAAAGATGGAGTAATGAAGTCGGAGGATAATATTCAGCCTATAGAAATAGCAAATTTGTTTGTCAAGTTAATGGTAAGAAGGTTGGGCCCTAAAATGCAAGTATTTGATGATATGCTCAAACAAGAGTTGACTGAGTTTATCTACGGATTAATGATGAGATATAATGTACCTCCAGCATTAGAGGATGCTTATGAGCAAAAAGAAGATCTTTGACATGGGAAGAAGTCTACATAAATTAGAGACCGTATTAAAAGATAGTAAGTTTAAGGAGGATTATAAGAATGCCAGCCATCCTGACGAGGAAGATCCATTCGGTATAAGAGACGGAATGCCGGGGAAAAATCCGAGATGGTTATATATGGCAGACCTAGTCGTATCAATAATAAAGAGTGGTGAAGATCCTGATCGAGGCGTCTATGTTATAAAGAGTAGGTATGGTGTACCCGGTCGAATGAACCTTCGCCAAATTGTTGATATGGTTATAGAATTACTAAAAGTTGAATTTGATTTGAATGTTGGTTTCTTCGAAGATGTTGTCGCTCAAGAATTACGTGGGGCAATTATGGATGTCCTTTCTCATCACAAGGTACTTCCCAAAAAAGATTGGAACAAAATTATGAAATGATAAAGTTCGTGTTGTAGAACCTCGTGTTCGAGAGGGGCAGACAATGACCTACATTTGCGTTAAGTGTGGCAAGAAGTGGGTTAAAGACGGAGAGTCTGACGAGGTGTCTGGCGGGTTATGTTATAGATGTATTACTGAATATGTTAGAGAAAGACAAAAGAAACAAGGCTTTCATGACTGTTTTGGACGGAACACAGAGTTGTGTACTGAAGAGTGTAAATATTCTAAACCGTGTAACAGTATCCTTTTGAATGATCAGTAGTCAGGGTGTAGCTCAGACTGGTAGAGCGGGGCGTTTGGGGCGCTCAGGCCGGCGGTTCAACTCCGTCCACCCTGACCAATCGAATTGAGGAGAGGTGATGAATACTGAAGAAGTGATGAACCTTTATGAAAAAGAAAGAAGCTATCAGAGAAATGCATTTGGAGATTATCAAAATAACCCCAGTCTTAACCTTGCAAGCTTCTTAGAATTCCTAGATGATTATGTAAAGAGAGCGAAACAAGAGTACGTTATCAAGTGGACTCCAATCCTCCCACCTTGGTTAAAAACCTGTAAAGAACAGCAATTACAGAATAGTGCGCCAGTGAAGACTTATGAACATTTAGTAAAAATAATGACCCTTGCAGGTGCGGCATTAGAGGCATATGCCGAAATAGATTTAAACGAATGGAGAAAAGAAGGAGTGAAATCGAAATGGATGGAGGAGAACGAGATGCTTTGCAGACCGACTCTCTCGGAAGACCCATGAGAGTAGAGGAAAAAACTCCGTTACCTCAAGTCGGTATAAAGTTTTATGTTGAAGGAATTGAATATAAGGTTACATATGTGAACGAGGGTAAGAGAAGGTTTAGCGCAACTCCTACCCAGTAGTCGAAAGGAGTCGAATGATGGGTGAAGAAGATCGAGGAGATCTGACCAGTATGTTAGAGAGCTTCGAAACTGAAAAGACGGAAGAAGAACCCTCTCTAGATTTGGACAGAGAACCAAGTCAACCTCAAGTAACTCAACCACAACACACTCCTTCTCAAAGTGATGAATTTACAGTTAAAACTGTCTGTCTTTATGATTGGTTTGAAGCAAACCATAAGAATCTTCCAGGTATCAGTCATACCAAAGTCTCTATTCAAAATGTAAATCCAAAAAAGTTTTTGATTTATAAGTTTCCTGTTCCTGATAGCGAAACGGGCGAGTGGGATATTGACATGAGGAGGGATGCCCACATATACCAAGTATTGGATATGCCTGGTTATGCGATGTTGGCCCTCACCAATGGGTTTGTGATTCTCTATCGCTATGAGGACAAATTTCTAAAAGCATACTGGACCAGAACAGGTTTGATCATCGTCTTTTGTATTGAAGTTGAGGGGACAATACTGATTCCTTTTGCTCGTGTGAAACTGAAAAAGAGGGGCAAAGGAATTAATATTCCCAGTGCCGATTCAACTAGCATAATTCAAAAGTTGACTCGATCTGCAGATATTGAAGCGGTGATGTTACTTTATCCGCAGTTTGAAAAGTTTAGGGAGGGTATAAACACAAACCAAGATGTTCTAGTATGGTTTACACAGAGACAGATGGAGATGCGGGACACTACTCACTTATTGCAAATTGATAATGTCCTGATAAGCATCTTCGCCTAGGGAGGATCTATTATGGTGAAAGTCAATCTTAATGAATTTGCAAAAGAAATCACTTTGTTGGAAGGGAAGAAAGAATCAGTGAATATGGGGCAGGTGAAAGAGGTCCTAAGTATTACTCTCACAAAATTGGCAGCACTTCCACAAGAACAACTAGATGAACTGCTGTCAAGATACAAGTAGGCTTCGGCCGTGTTGACCGGTTGCAACACGATAAAAAATAAATCTCCGGATGTTCTTTGACAAGCTAAGTGAGACAGCTTGATCCACTTCATGAGTAGCTTGAGGTTCGTTCTTCTTGAATATGGGTGAAGGGCGCGTATTATGCTCATTTTGTGGGATCTCTTTGTTTCATAAATTCCTTATGAAACTGCATGAATATCTTGCTTAGCTAACAACTACGTTAGGTGGGGTGCTCCTTAAAGGTGGGACGAATAAACCAAGGGGCACCCCATTTTTTTAGTTAGGAGGATAAAGTGAGCGGAGTTGATCGTGTAGGTAATTGGGATAAGTTTGCAAAAGTTGTGCATGATTATATTGATTCATTTACAACCGAAAAATATGGATCCGGTCAAACTGTTGACCTGATGCATTTTACTCCTCCCCATATCTCCATTTGGAATGTGCTCAAATATGCAATTCGTATATGGAATGGGAAACCAAAGCGTCATGACCTTTTGAAAATTGCTCACTACATTGAAATGGCATGGACATATTCAGAGGGAGATGTAAATAAGTGTGTCTGTCCAGACCATGTAAGGAAAGAGTTTGAGGAGAAGTTATAATATGAAGAATTTTACTATCGAGAAAAGTAAGATAGATATAAGGGCTAGATTGAAAAACGATGGTCCTTGTGAGGAGTGTCTAGTTAAGATAACTTGTCGAGATACCTGCGATAGTGCGTGGAAACATCATCTTAGAAAGGCCTCGAAACTTATGAAGATAGATCCAACAATGGGAGATGAAGTTTATAATTGTGTAGGTGTCGTATGAAAACAGCCAAAGATTGTTTTGAACTATGTAGAACCTGTCTGGTTGTCAAAACATGCTTTGATATATGCCCTGAAGTAGATAAGTTACTAACAGACCTTAAGAAAGTTAAAGAAGAAGAAATGAAAAACTACATGAAAGAGAATAGATGGAATGAAAGAATATAAAATTGTCAAAGAATAAACATATATGCCGCCTTGCAGAGATTGTTTAATATGTGGAATATGTTCCGAACTATGTCCAGAGGCAGAGAAGATGTTAGATGATGATATGAAACCAATAATAGAAGAGATGGAAAAGGTAATGAGGGAAGAATATCATGGATGATCCATGTGACGAATGTCTTATAAAGGTAAGATGTGATGAAGTATGTGAAGAAAAAAATTATTGGATACGTTGGACAATGAACCTTTTTTTGAGAGAAAGGTGGAGGATAAAGAGTGGATGACCCATGTGAGAAATGTTTAATTTCTGGAAATTGTAGCAATGCTTGTATTGAATTAATGGAGTTTTATAATTACCTAAAAAAGAAAACCAGAGCAAATCTTGAAGCAATCCCCGGTATAACCGAGGAGAATCTTGAGGAATTTGAGAAATTAGAAAAGAGGGGTGAAATGCTTGTGAAATGGTGGAAGAAAACGGAGGGAATAAGTGACTGATTATTTTTATGCAGACCCCCATTTTGGTAACGAGATGGGATTCTGGATTAGTGAGGAAGGGATGATAATATGAAAGATCCATGTGAAGAATGTATTGTGACAGAAATTTGTACAGCCCACTGCGAAGATAGATTTAATTACGTAAGCTATATAATAAAAAATAGTATAACTATTCCTGATCCGAGTAATGCTTTTCTGTTAGCCAAAGATTACAATAATTATTTGATAGATAATGATATAGTTGGGGAAAAAGCATATACAGTTCCTGTTATAGTGGGGAGGAGCATAAAGATATGAAAGTGCAACCCATAGCATTTCAATTTAAAGAATCAAGTATGACTAAAGATGAATTATGGGAGGCCAGTCCATGCAACTGGTGCTTGTTACAAAATATTTGCTTTGAATACTGTGATGCCAAGACGGACTGGTTGAGGATATTTCATGGTCAGGATACATTTCAAGATTTACGTGAGTTTTTTAGGATATTTCCTACTAGCTCTTCAGCCACAGTGACAGTATCATATGCCTGTGCATCATCAACGGAGATAGAAAGGAATAAAGATGACAATGGTAATAGCAGCGGGCAAATGCAGGGACTGTCTCGTAAGGGCAAATTGTTCAGAAGCTTGCGCAGAAGAATTAGTAAGGGGATCAAAAGTCTACTGTGAGAGGAATAAGTATATGCCCAGTGTTACAGAAAAAGAAGAAATTGAGTTTGTATTTACTCATCCAGAGACCGGGATGCAAACACGCTATGTGTGGGACAGAAACAAAAATGAGATCATAAAGTGGTTATAAATCAAGAGTGTAAACTCTACATCAAAAATGTTTTTCTTCATGATATCTCTGCTTGCCATTATACCATCCTTGAAAGATTCGGTTTTGATTTATCAGAACTAGACAAAGAGGATAAGGCACAGAGGAATATACAGATCGGAATGTGGATCCGAGATAATAAGGAATTAGGAAAGTTTTTACGAAATATCACAACTTCAACAATTGATGAATATATACTTTTGAATGAAATTTCTGAGCAGGATATCATTGTCCGTCAGTACGACGGTCTTGTAACCTCTCGGTTTCTTAGGGAGACAGAAAATTATATTCCTCTTCCACAAAGAGTGAAATATGATTTTATTCTGTTGTCTTTCGACCGAAAAAAATATATTGCTTACAGTGCGGGAAATGATAAGTTAGCGATTAAAGGGGTGCCCCACCGATATCCGAAAATGGATAATATTTACAGAGTGTTAGCAAAACAACTAACTAACCCTAAACCAGACACACTCTTTCAGAGAATGAGAGAAATATACGATGAAATAATGGAGTCGAAGGATCCTCTGTTATTTTGTATCCCAACAACGAAAGATAAATTTAATGTTTTTCTGAAAGGTTATGGAGAAGTTGAAATATCAAAAACGACAACAAAACTTCTTGATACAAATGATATTGAGAGGATGAGATATTTTGATCATTATATGTGGCCATTTATTGAATCAGTGATAGTTGAATTTACAGAGGAGCATTATGAAGGATTTAAAACAGAGGTACTCTACAGAAATAAATCAAGCTGAATGGATGGGCGAGAATGCAATTGCCCACTGGGCTGCCTGGTATTGTGTAAATATTAAAGACGATGATGAAGTAAGAGAATTAATTACATCACAGTTTGCTTGTTGGAAATATCTAAAAGAAAGAAGGACAACTATCAAGGTTAGTGAAAGGATGAAACAACGAGCGGTTGAGTTTGATGCATATTTAAATAAAGCGAAACAGAAAGGTCAACAGGAGGCTGTCAATGCGTACCTCTTTCCAAAAAATAAAAGATGCGGCCAAACATAGTCTTTGGTTAACTCCAAAAAAAATATCTCAGTGGGCATTTCAGCGATGTGCAGATGGGGAAGATACTCCAGAGATGAGAGACATGATAACTGATTCTCACTGGGTCTATTTGTACTGTAAGAATATTGACAATAGAGCGGAAATTGCCATTAGAATTACTGACCCAATATGGGCAGGAGCATATTGTCAATTTTTGGAGGGAATGCCGCACATGCTCAACCATGATAAATGGAAGAAGGTGTATGAAACTATTGTTGTGTATGCTAGATGGTCTCCACGTTATATGACCTCAGGTTCTGACTCTGGTACATTATATGACGGAGGTTATAACGACTCATGTTAATGACTCCAACCTGGATAGATCCAGACGAAATGTATAAAGATATACATAGGAATTGTAGAATGAGGAAGGTAGATGAGGACTTGATCCTGGCCTTCTGCTCTAGTATGGCAAAAATGTTCCCTGACACCGCAAAGTATCAACACCTATCATGTTACATAGACAATCCCTACAGTGCATTTAAGTATTGTACAGAGGTCAGAGATCTACCTTTTGTAAGGTTAAAGATTAAAAAAGACTACCGTATGTGGAGAATGTATGAATACGTTAAACAACATCGAGGTACACCATAATGTGGATAGAACCACAAGAGATTTCAGTATGGGCAATGTATAATTGCTTTATGAATAAAGCAGATGAAAAAGAGATGTTGGAAATAATGACCCCTAGAGATAGAAAAAATTACAAGAAGATCAAGGATAATGGATTGGTAGTATGCTTCGACTTTAGGGGCAGACCACATTATTGTACTGAATGTATGTATAACGAAGTAAAGGGGGAGTGGGAATGCGTGATGAGCGATCGAGTTCCGCCGAGAAGGGAATGAAGAAAAGAGCAGCAATTTTAAATATCGCTGCTGGAAGATTTCCGCCATTGGATCTTGATGAATTTTGGCCATATCATCTTATCCACTTAGATTTGATGTATGCCCACGGTGAGACTAGGATGGATCATATTGAAAACAGATATTCGAGTTGGACTCTCACTGAGGGAAGATCTGACACTATCTACTGTACAATGGATGTATGGAATTTTCTTGAGACGTTCTCACAAAGGTTTGACTATATTACAGTCTATAGATTTATGGAACACATACCGAGGGCAAAACTTGATTATTTCATTTATCTCCTTTCGGGAGTTCTAAAACTGCACGGATGTATTGATTGTATTGTTCCCAACTATGAACTTCTATCAAGTATGATCTTAGAGGAGCCCATGGTTGATGCTAAGGACTGGGAGGCCCATGATATTTTAGTGACGACTGAGATGTTAAATGAACCTCCGGATTCCCATGCTAGCATCTGGACTCCAAGCAGAGCGAGATATTATTTTGAGAAAGAGAAGAGATTTAAGGTCGAAAATGTGGTGCCCAAGTTCCGGTTTGATGGGCGGGATATTTACATGAGATTCTTTGCTGAAAGGACAGAACAATAATAAAAAGGAGTCGGTTATGCTGGTAAAAGTGGCGGATTTATTGCCAAATCCTTTCAGGAAATTAGAAAGGTATCCAATTGATAAACAGAAGGTTGAAGATCTGAAGACGTCAATTAATGATACCTCATTTTGGGATAATCTTCTTGCGAGACCATCTCCAGTTGAATCAAACAAATATGAAATTGCATATGGTCACCACAGGATGCTTGCACTATTTGAACTTGGAATTAAAGAAGTTGATATACCAATTAGAGATTTAGATAATGAAATAATGTTAAGGATAATGGCTAATGAAAATATGGAAACGTGGCATTTAGACCCCATCGTAATAAATGAGACTATACTCTCAGTTATTGAATATCTAGAAAGAATAGTTCAAGCATGTAATGAAGAATGGGATTCATTTCCAGAAAGTATTAAATCATTATTTAAAAATAAAAGCGGATTTACAAGACAGCGTCAAAAGGGTGGGTGGGGTACATCGTCCATAAAGAACTTTCTTGGAGATAATTGGTCAGATCAAAAAATCTCCAGCTCACTAGCCATTCTCAACAAATCAGGAGACCTAGAAAAAATCGGAATTAAAAAGAGGGCAATTTCCAAACCACTAACTCCAGAGAAAGAAGAAGTTAAAGTTGATAGAGGAGCGGCAGAACAATTCAGAAATATCGACTCAGGAGCAGAGTTTGCACGCCAAGTGGTGAAACACAAAATACCCATTGAAAAGCAGAAAAGTATTGCTGGTCATCTAGCAGAAAAAAGAGTTGATAAAGTTAGTATGCCAGTTAAAATAGTTGAGGCAATTCAAACCGTAATGCCAGAGAGAAAAATTGAACCCGTTCCTGAAGTAAAAGAACCACCAAATATTGATAACTGGTTAGGTCCAGTTTTAGGAAAAATGGCAAATCTTGAAGTTGATCTATTAAAACTTAAAGGTAACACACAATTTGTAAGGTCAGGGTCTAGACGCAACGAGCTTCAACTCAGTATAAAAAGTCTGCACCAAGTAGTGACAGACATATTATCAGAAGTTGAACAGGAGGTCAACAATGAGCAGAGCAGATCCATTCTACAAGCAGATAGCAGAAGCGATAATTGAAGCGTGTAACGAGAACCCGGGTGCTTTTGATCTGGATAATAACAATCCTGACCAACACCCCACCATTCACTGGTTGATAGCGAAGTATATGTTGAGAGGTTATACCGAGCATGATAAAGGTAGGGCACTCTATCAACTTGGGTGGCCAAGCAAGGTAGCTACATCTCACGACTTTGCCATTGACTACGCAACAACCACACTGAATACTCCCGTCTACAAGGTAACATTCAGAGATAAAAGAAATATCCGAGTAATCACGACCGATGCGTTCTATCGTGATGCAAGGGAGAGGGATATTCAGCGAGCAATTAATCTCTCAGAAAAGCAAATTAGAGCATCAGGTGA